>VMHT01061382.1_pt1 | contig 52156 bp, 84 predicted proteins | sample 4693611 | NCBI WGS metagenome assembly VMHT01 (sample SAMN12280063, study PRJNA550983) | marine metagenome | isolation source: seawater sampled from same location over 5 years 0.02-0.2 micron viral filtrate | place: USA: collected off the coast of southern California halfway between the port... ... | reverse complement strand
TCTGGAACAGAGACAGGAGTAATAAATTTAGGGAGTAGTAATTTTACTATTGAGTCTAAAGTTTCTGATAAAGATATTATATTTAAAGGTGTGGATGGAGGCTCTGATATTACTGCTCTTACTCTAGATATGTCAGATGGTGGTAATGCTATTTTTAATGGAACAGTAAATGCAGGTTTAAAATTTATTGTTAATGCTTGGAATGTAGATGCTGGAGGACGAAATAGATTTTATTTTGCTAATGGTGCTACTACTTATTTTGGAACTGGAAGTACCTATGCTTTTAGAAATGCTAGTGATGTTGATGTTTTTATTGTTGATGGTTCTGGTAATGGTTATTTTGACGGAAATGTTACAGCTTATTACTCAGATGAAAGATTAAAAGATAAACAGGGCAAAATAGAAAATGCTTTAGATAAAGTAGGACAAATTGAAACTTTTTATTTTACAGAAAATGAACTCGCAAAATCTTTAGGACATGCTGAAGATAAAAAACAAGTAGGTGTATCTGCACAATCTGTTAAAGCAGTATTACCAGAAATAGTAGACTTAGCTCCTTTTGATACAGATTCTGAAACAGGTGAGTCTAAATCTGGCGAAGATTATATGACTGTTGATTATGCAAAATTAACTCCATTACTAATTGAAGCTATTAAAGAACTAGAAGCTAGAGTAAAAGAACTAGAGGATAAGTAATGGCTACTCCAAGTTCAGGTGCCATAAGTTTAAATCAAATGCACGTTGAAGCAGGTGGTGGTTCTGGAACACAATGTTCAATAAATGATTCAGATATACGATTAATCGCTAATAAAAGTTCAGGAGCACAAACTGCTTGGGGTGATTATTATAGTCGTGCAAAAGATTTTACTATATCTATGACTACAGGTGGGACTAATATAACTACAACAGGACAATACAGTTCGACTGTTCAAAGATACAGAGGATATTTGAATAGTTCACCCAGTGGTGCAAGTAATATAGGAAGTGTAAGCCCATCCAGTGATACAGATTATTTTTCTAATAATGGTTTTAATGATTTAGTAGTTCATGGGCTACAAGGCTCAACGACTACTTATATAAGAGTTAGAGTTTCAGCAGGAAGTGTAGCTAATAACGATACGGCTTTTAAAAGTGTTGTTATAGGTTCATCAACTTATAATAGAACTGACGCTACTTATGAAACAAGTGGTGGAAGAACACAATGGTACTGGTCTTCAACTACTTCTCCACCTACTAATGATACAGCTGCTTATGCTCCTTTTGCTGCTACAGGTTCTACTACCACAGTAGTCTTTCGTAGGTCAAGATGAGTGAAATTAAATTACAAAAATCAAAAACAGCAGAGGTGGGTACTGATTCTGATATAGACCATGAAGATGTACCTTTTAATAAACTAATTATAAATTTAACTCACCCTGTTCATAAAGAAAAGGTTTATATGGAGTATAGCAAAGCAGATAGTAAGAATGTTTTAAAAGAAAAAGAAAACGAAGTTTATATTGAAGAAAACAATATTGAATATTTAAAAAAACATTGGGAAGCAGACGAATATAGTCAATTTTTACATAGCTCAACTTTAGTACCTGCTAAAGAAGGGGATTTAGGAGAAAATGTAAATAAGAATTTTCCTGTTCCAAAGACTACAGGAACTTATGACGAAGTTTATGTAAATAAAAAATTAGTTAGAACTGATTACAATATAGGATTACATCAAGCTAAACCACTTATAGAAGAAGTAGAAAAAATATTTGGTAAAGACCAAGAATGGAAAGGCAATAGATTTAATATTATTGGTACTTACACAGCTCACGAAGAGGCTCCTTTAAGACCACCATACACACATGAAAAAACTTATAGTTGGTACAATGTTTATAATTTACCTTCACAAGAATTATTAGATGAATTTAAAGTACCTGATGTTGGGTATGACTATCATGTTTGGCACTCTATAAAATACAATACTGTAACAGCTAAAAAACAATTTAAATTAGTTATTAAAGATACCGAACACACTAGCAATTATCAAAAATATCCTAATACTTTTATACCAAGGCCAGAAGTTCCTATTTACGCACCAACAACTTTCTTTTTTGCAAAAATATTTAATGAAGATGGTACAGAAGCAGACCAATATGATGTTTTTTTTGTAACTACAAAAGAAATTATGAAAGAGTTTTGTGAAAAGAAGGGATTAAATTTTCCTATACCAGAAAGCAGAGAAGATGATTTTGTATGGATTTACGGATTTGTTTATGACAAAAAAACTTTAGAAATAACTCAAGTAAAAGGATATTTGCGTTACCCTACAGATCAAAATGACTGGTTATAAGTTAGATACAAGTAAAGCAGATAAAAAGTTTTACAAAAAAATTAAAGAAGAAAAAAAATTGAGAAAAGAATTTAACAAAAAGTTTTATAATTAATTATGTTTGGTAATGTCGCTATTGCAGAAGCCCCTTTTTCAGCTCTTGGAGTTACAGGTGGTGCTGTTAATGTTTCTGTTAGTGGACTAGCAGCAAATTCAAATTTAGGAACAACTACTTTTGTTTGTTTAGCTCACATAAACCCTACAGGTCAAGTAGGAACTTCTGCTTTAGGTACAGCTACTGTTGCTGCTGGAGCAAGTGTTACTCTTTCTGGTCAAGTAGGTACATCAGCATTAGGCAGTCCAGGACTTACTGCAAATGCCATAGTTAGTAATTATGGAAATAATCCTGATGAACCTTTATCGGCATTAACAGCTTCTGTTTCTGGTTTAGGGGTAAATGGTAGTGTTGTAGCAATTTTACCAAGCGTTTCAGCAAATGTTGGATCAGTAAGCGTAAGCATTACAGCAAATGCAAATGTTTCAATACCTTTGGCTGATGAAGGGGAATCTGCTTTAGGTAGCGTTGGTACTATATCTAAATCTAATGTTACTCCGACTACTTTAGTAGCTACTGCAAATTTAGGAACTGTAATACCAAAAGGCGTAAACAATATAAACGTATCAGGTCAAATTGGTACAACATCATTAGGTACGCCAACAGCATCAATTAGCGTTTCAATTTTATTAAACGGATTAGCCCTTTCAAGTTCTTTAGGAACAGTAGTGCAAAAATCATCTAATAACATATCCTTAACAGGAGTTAATTCTACAGGATCTTTAGGAACTACAACATTTATAGGTAAAGCTAATGCAAGTATAGCTGGAGTGCAATCTATTGGTTCTGTAGGTACAGTATTAGTTTGGTCAGATGTAGATCAGAGTCAAAGCTCTAATTTTAACCAAACTAACAATACTCAAACTCCTAGTTGGTCAGGTGCAAGTGAAAATCAAAGTTCCAATTTTAGTCAAAATACTAGCACTCAAACGCCTAGTTGGTCAGACGTAAATGATTCAGAAACACCTTCTTGGGAAGAAGTAGCTTAAAAACAATAATTTAACTATAATTTAACAGAGGTTAAAAATGGCTAGTTCATATGAAAATGATTTAAGATTGGAGGAAATGGGTACAGGAGAACAAATTGGTTCTTGGGGTACTACGACAAATACAAATTTAAGCTTGATTGCAGAGGCTTTCTCTTATCAAACAGAGGCTACTTTTGACGCAAACGCTAATAAAGAAGTAACTATACAAAATGGTCAGTCAGATAAACGTAGAGCTTTTTATTTAAAAGTTACTTCAAGTGCCACTTTAGATGCAACAAGAACTTTAACAATATTACCAAATACAGTATCTAAAGTAATTTTTATAGAAAATGCTACATCAGGCGGTCAATCTATATCGATTTCACAGGGATCAGGAGCAAGTGTAACTATAGCTAACGGTAAAACCAAAGGTTGTGGTTTAGATGGAGGTGGTTCGGGTGCAGTAGTACATGATCTTTTTGAAAAAATAGATTTAGGTGCTAGTGCAACTTTTAACGGAGGTGCTTTTGTTACAGCCTCTAGTACAGACACGTTGACTAACAAAACTATAGACTCTGACAGCAACACTATTACTAATATTGTAAATGCTGACATAAAAGCTACTGCTCAAATAGACGCTACAAAAATAGCTGATGGCTCAGTAACAAGTGCAGAGTTTCAATACATCAATACGCTTTCATCTAATGCACAAACACAATTAAACAACGCTTATTCTTCATCTGATAGTAATTTAACTTTACAAAATGTTAACGAAGTAAGAAGAGGAGCAAGTGCAACAGGAATTAAAAATGAAACTGACCACATAGAGTTTTATGTAGGCTCAACAGAAAGAGCCACATTAGACAACTCAGGTAATTTTACTGCTGATGGTAATGTTAGTGCATATTCTGATTTAGCTCTCAAAGAGGACATATATCAAATTGAAAATGCTTTAGATAAAGTAAAAAAATTAAGAGGCGTACACTTTACTAGAAAAGAAAATAAATCAAAAGAGATAGGAGTAGTGGCTAACGAAGTAGAAAGAGTAGTACCAGAATTAGTGAATGAGCATGAAGACAAAGAACTTGGCACAGTAAAATCTATGAAGTATGCCAATACAGTAGGGCTTTTAATAGAAGCTATCAAAGATTTAAGTAAAGAAGTTGAGGACTTAAAAAATGGCTCTACCAACTAGCGGTACTTTAGGTTTGAACGCTATACATATAGAAGCTGCTGGAAGCTCTGTCTCTGGAACATTTTGTAGTTTAAATGATACTGACATTAGAGCTTTAACTCCTGCTGCTGGTAAAACTATTAGCACTGTTTCTGGATCTAGTATTGACATAAATAATTTTTACGGAGCACAATCAGAATATCCAATAAATATTCCTACCTCAGCTTCAAACAGAATAGTAACTAAATCAGCAGGATCAAACTTGAGTGGTTATGGCGGGCCAGATTTTTATGGGTATTCAGGCGGTGGTACTGGTGGTACTCTCAGTAATCCTAATGGAGGATTAAACTTTGGCACTAATATTTCCTTTTATAATTTTCCTGCCAACGGAGGGGGCTCGGATGGTATAGGTGCTTACGAAGGGGGAGGTTTAGATATTATGTTTCAAACAAATGACGGATCAAAAATAACTACTGATCCTAATAACATGAATTTTTCAAGAATTGATGTCAACAGAACTGCTGCTGCCGATCCTTCTACTGGTACCTATGGGCCAGCAAGAAGTTACTATTTAAGTAATGCTACTATTTCTTCCATATATGCAGATTCCATAGTTTATATACGTTGGAGTAATACTTATGGTCAAGCTATGGGAAAAACTGGTGGTGGAATATATAGTAACGCTGGCGTAATACCAACTCATACATTAACATTTGTTTAGGAGGTAAATATGGAAATTATATTTTGGACAATTTTAACTTTAATATCAGGAAAAATTTTACTTAAAATAGTACGACCAGACATTAATAGGCATGTTGATAAGAAAGCAGTAGAATGTTGGAATAATTTAAAAAATTATTTAAGGAATTATTTTTAATGTCAAGATCTACAGTAAATGAAGTTGACAAAAGGCTTTCAGCACATGAAGCTGCTTGTGAACAGCGTTGGCGAGAAAATTGGAGAAGATTGGAAAATATTGAAAATGGCATAATGTCTTTAAACAAATTGATAAGAAACAGTTTAATTTTTTCCTTGACTATATTTTTGGGAATTACAGGATTTCTAACAAAAATTATCTTTTTTTAATGCAAGAACTTTTAAATCTGCTAAAGCTTCACGAAGGCTTTGTTAGTCATTGTTACGATTGTAGTGAAGGCTACAAAACTATTGGTTTTGGCAGACTCATAGATAAAAAACTAGGCGGAGGTATTACAGAAGAGGAAGCAGAATATTTACTTAAAAATGATGTAAATAAATCTGTAAATGTTTTACAAAATAAATTAGATTTTTTTTCAGAACTATCAGAAGTAAGAAAAACTGTTTTAATTGATATGTATTTTAATATGGGGAACAGATTGTTTAAATTTGAAAAGACACTTGAGCATATTAAAAACAAAAATTTTACTAAAGCCGCAGAAGAAATGTTAAACAGCAGATGGGCTGGCCAAGTAGGTCAAAGAGCTGTTAGGCTTTCAAAAATGATGGAGTCTGATGAATACCCTTTTTGATGACACGCCAAACAGAACGCATTGGAAGATCAGGCGAATACGCTGTAGCTAGTTTTTTAAGTCTAGAAAGCGATACCGTTCATGTTTTACCACATGGTAGTCATGCTGACATAATATTTGAAATAAATGACATTATGTACAAGTGTCAAGTAAAAACTTCTTCTATAAAGAAAATGTGCCATAAAACTCATAAAAGAGTTAATTGGTGCTTTGACATGCGTAGGGGAGCTAATACGAAGATTAGAGACTATAAAAAAGGTATGGTTGACCTTTATGCTTTTTATTGTTTGGAATACAATACAATAATATTTAAAATTTTTAAGGATGGCAAAAGAACAAAAATAACTTTTAAAGACTCTCTTATGAAAAATATAAATTCAAAAGAAAGTTTACATAATGCTCTTGATGAAATAAAAAATGGCTTTAATTAAATATAAATTCAAACCTGGTATTGATAGAGAAGGTACTTCTTATTCTAATGAAGGAGGTTGGTTTGATTGTAATTTAGTTAGATTTAGGATGGGACTACCTGAAAAATTTGGGGGTTGGGCTAAACTCATAGCTGAAACTTTTAAAGGTACTGCTAGATCAATATTTAATTGGATTGCTTTAGATGGCACAAGATATTTAGGTTTAGGGACTCATCTTAAATTTTATATACAATCAGGTGCTACTTTTAACGATATAACTCCTATAAGAAAAACAGTATCAGGTAGCGTTGGCTTTACAAAAGTGCTTAATGGTTCTAGCTCAATAAAAGTAACTGATTCTGGACATGGTGCCAATCCTGGAGACTTTGTAACTTATAGCGGAGCTAGTACCTTGGGCGGTAACATAACTGCTGCAGTTTTAAATCAAGAATATCAAATACAATCTATATCCACTACAAACGGTAATGAATATTTTATAAATGCAGTTGATACAAGTGGCAACGCTGTTACTGCTACTAATACTGATAACACTAGCGGAAGTGCAAATGCTGTTTATCAAATTGTGAGTGGACTTGATGTTTTTGTAGAAGGTACAGGTTGGGGTTCAGGTGCTTGGAGTGCTGGAGGTTGGGGCTCGTCTAGTCCTCTGTCATCTGCTAACCAATTAAGAATATGGTCGCAAGATAACTATGGAGAAGATTTAGTTATGGCTGTAAGAGGAGGCGGTATATTTAGGTGGGATGAGTCAACAGGTACAAACACAAGAGCTGTAGAGTTAAGTTCTATAACAGGTGCAAATTTAGTACCCACTAAAGCCATACAAGTATTGACTTCTGAAACCAATAGACATTTGATAGTGTTAGGCTCAGATCCTATAGAAGGAGGAGTTCGTTCAGGAGATTTAGATCCTATGTTGGTTGCTTTTTCTTCAGCAGAGGATTTATTAGATTTTGAGCCAAGAACAACTAATACCGCAGGTAGTGTAAGACTTTCATCAGGTTCTCAGATTGTTGGCGGAATAAAAGCTAGACAAGAAGTTGTTATTTTTACAGACACTTCAATTTATAGTATGACAAATATAGGGCCGCCTTTGGTTTTTGCTATAAACCTAATTGATGAAGCTGCTGGATTGATGGGGCCTAACGCTTGTGTAAATGGGCCAGAAGGTGTTTATTTTATGGGTAAAGATGCTTTTTATGTGTATAAAGGATCTGTAAGTGAGTTACCTTGTACTGTAAAAAATTATGTTTTTTCAGATTTTAATACAACTCAAGCTTTTAAAACTTTTGCTTTTACTAACAAACAACACTCTGAAATTGGTTGGTTTTATCCAAGCAGCTCTTCTCAAGAAAACGATAGGTATGTTATTTACAACTATCAAGAAGCGGTTTGGTATTATGGACAGCTTACAAGAACTTGTTGGCTAGATACTGGAGTTTCCGCATACCCACAAGCTACTGCAAATAATTATTTGTATCAACACGAAATTGGTTTTAATGATGACGGTAGCGAAATGCAAAATGTGTTTATTGAATCAGGAGATTTAGATATACAAGATGGTGAGAACTTTTCTTTTATAAAAAAATTAATACCTGATGTTAAATTCCTTACAACTGACTCTTCAACAAATGTAAATATAGAAACTAAAGTTAGAAACTTTCCTGGAGAAAGTCTTTCTTCTGTAGCAACTTCCACTATTGGCCCAACAACAAAACAATCTCATATAAGAGGTAGAGGAAGGCAAGTGGTTTTTAAAATTAAATCTAATGATGGTGATTCAGGAAATAATGGAGTTGGTTGGAGATTAGGAGATACAAGACTAGAGATACAGCCTGATGGTAGAAGATAATGTCTAGATTACTCAAAACAGCATTACCTTTTGCGTCTAATGAAGTTTCTCCACAACTTTATAATAGATTAGTAAGAATACTTGAATTAAATGTTGGAAGCTTTGATCCTGACAGGACACCACACTTTACACAAAATCAATTAAGCACTTTAGATTTTCAAGAAGGTGATGTAATATGGAACACAACTGTTGGCTCTTTACAAGCTTATATAGGCAACAGATTTGTTCAGTTAACAGAACCTACCGTAGCGGGTGCTGGTTTTGAACTGCTTGGCTCAGTAGGTGCGTTGAAAATAGACGTAAAACTTAGTGGCGGTATTAAAATAGAGTTGTAGCCCCACTATTGCTTATAATAAAATAACAAGATGAATGAACAAATAACTGGTCTTGCAAGTTTAGGGAGATACGAAGATAACAAAATAGCACACGTTGCTGATGGGGAAATGATTGTTCCACCATTAGCTATTTCTTTAGCTACAAAAAGGCAAATATTTAGAGATATGTTAAATCAGGGTATAAACCCTGCTAATTATATTGTCGGTAGTTCTATGGGTATTAATCCTAATTCAGGATTGCCAGAGTTCTTTTTAAAAAAACTTGTAAAAAAAATAATAAAACCAGTAAAAAAAGTAGTTAAATTTCAAACAGGATTAGTAAAAAAAGTAGTCAAAAGCAAAGCATTTAAAAAATTAGCACCTTACGCAGGAATTATTGCAGCTCCTTTTACAGGTGGATTATCTGCTGCTTTAATAGGTGGGTTAGGTGGTTTAGCTTCTGGTAAAGGGCTTAAAGGCGGTATCATGGGAGCTCTTGGAGGATTTGGTGCTAGTGCTGCTTTAGGAAAATTAGGACTTACAGCTTCTGCTATTAAAGGGGCTGGTGGATTAGGTTCTGCTTTAAAAGCTATTCCTGCTAAATTAGGATTAGGTAGTGGTGGTATTAAAGGTTTATTTGCAGGAAAAGGTGGTTTTAGTAGTCTTTTAGGAGGAGGTGGTGGCACAGGAGGAATAACAAGTTTATTTGGATCAAGCCAAAATCCTTTAATGACATTAGCAAAAAGTGCAATATCAGGAGGCTCTAACCCTTTAAAAACTCTTGCACTTAATAGATTGGGTAGTTCAAGTAACCCGTTATTAAGAATGGTTAGTAATGCTTATGGTCAACAAGTTAACGATCCTAATGATCCAGACGCAATAAATCGTGAGTACGATATTTATAATCAAAATATCATGAAACAATTTTACGACCAACAAATGAAAAATGCCGCTGCACTTGCAGTTCCAGCAGGAGCATTAAGTTATTACGCAGCAAAAAAAGAAGCTGACAATCCTTTACAAGACGTAAGAGACACCATGAGACCAGATTTAAGAATGGCTGATGTATATGGTCAGGGTGGTTTTGATTTAGGATTAAGAGGCTATGCTGAAGGCGGAGAAGTTTTAGATATGAGATTTGGTGGGGAATCTATTGGACCAGGAACAGGAACTTCTGACGACATACCAGCTATGTTATCTGATGGTGAGTTTGTCATGACTGCTTCTGCTAATAATGGGATTGGTGGTTATAAATTAACTAAAGAAAAGGATAGCCTAACTTTAATACCAAATGGTAAGCCAAGTAGAAAAAAAGGTGCACAGAATATGATGAACTTAATGAAAACTTTTGAAAAATATAATGAGGGTAAAGCATAATGAGTTACAGCATACCTACTCTTTCACCTGGACAAAAAGTTTCTGATGTTTTAGGAGATCCTTATACCCGAAGTTTATATTTTGGCACAAGCAATACTCCTGGTTTTATTAATCAATTACAACAAATTGCTAGAAAAAGATTTGCTGAACCTCTTCCTGAGTTAAAAATATCAGACCTTACAGATTTAGAACAAGCAGGATTAGACAGATTAAAAGGAGGTATTGGTGGGTATGAAAGATTTTTAACATCAGGAGAAGATCAATTAAGTGCAATAAGAGGGTTACAAGATCCTTTTGCTTTTAGACAATTTGAAAGTCCTTATCAACAAGCAGTTATTGATCAAGCTAGTGCAGATGCAGTAAGAGCTTTTGATATGTCTGAAAACCGTAGAAGATTTCAAGATTTAAGAACAGGTGGAGAATCTGCTTTTGGTTCAAGAGCTAGATTAGGTGCACAAGACAGAATGGAAGAATTTAGCAGAGGTTTAACAAAAGAACTTGCAGGTTTAAGACAAGCTGGTTATCAAGATTCTTTGCAAAGAGTTCAAGATCAAATTAACACAAGAAGAAATTTATTCGGAGACTTTAGAAATCTTGCAGGAGATACTCAAAGATTATCTACTTCAGGAATACAAAATCTTATGAGTATAGGAAGCACTCCTAGAAGAATAGATGACGCTAGAAACTTAGCAGCTTTCAATAGAGCAACTTTACAAAGAAATGATCCTTTAGCTGTAATGGCATCTTTGAGTCAAATTTTGCCAAATTATTCTCCATCTACAGCTACAGTAGATTCAGCTTATGGCAGAAGACCAAATCCTACAGCAGTAGGTTTAGGTAGTTTTTTAAATACTTTTTCTCAATTTATGCCTGACTTAAACACATTTGCTAGACAACCTATGGAGCCTAATGTTTATGGTCAAAATCCTAACAACCAGAGCAGTCAACAAAATAATCAACCACAAGATCAACAAACTACTACACAAAATCAACAAACTACTGCACAAAATCAACAACCTATTGGAATTTATAATCCTCAACAGCAACAACAACCAAATCAGAATCCTATTTATTTTTAATGGCAATATTAGATAGAAATATGTTTCGACAAACTTCAGCAGTAAGTCCTGGTGTTACTGTTATTGGCGAAAGCGGAGGCGGAGTAAGGCCAGAAATAGATATTCCGCCACCTTCTGCTGAAATAACTATCCCTAGTTTTGAACAGCCAGAATTTGAGGTTAATCCTATTATAGATGACATACCTACAGAAACTCCTAATTTGACTACAGATTTTGGACTTGAGGAAAACCAAATCAAACTTTCTACTGGAGAAATTATTACACTTGATCCAACGTATTTATCAAATATAGTAAACAGCAATTCTTTCTTTAATTTAGATATTTATGGAATGTTAAATAGTCCTGATGTTCTTTTGGGTAGTAATGTAGAGAGAATAGTTGGTGAAGCTTTAGAAAATAGAGGCGGTTCAGGAACTTTATTTAGAAGTCCTATGGTGCCTTATAGAATGGCTAAAGATATGTTTGCTGAAGGTGGTGAAGAGCTTATGAACTTGTATCGAAGATTAGGATATATGGCACAAAATAATCCTGATTTTGTAGCAATTTACAATCCTGAAAAAGCTAAAGAATTAAGAAAAAAAATTGCTAGAAATAAAATTGATCCTTTTGAAAAAATTGATGATTTTTATGTATCACCTATAGCAGATGAAGATAAGAATCTTGGGGAGGCTTTGCAAAGTGGCTTCAGAAGTAAAGAATCTTTAGATGATTTGTATAGAGGTGCTCAATTACAAAGCGAAATAGATGATTTAGATGTCCCTTCTCAAACTCAAATGGAATCTGATGTAGCCGAAGAGTTACCTACAGAAGAAATAGCAGCTAACACTATTGAAACACAAGATAGCGTAGATGAGCTTCCTTCTGATATAGATACTCAAGCTGACTTAGAGCGAAGAATAAAAGAGGGTCAAGCACAAGCTGCATTAGATAAAGTGGATAGATCTACTTTAACTAAAAAAGAAAGAGAAGATAGGATTAAAGAGGATTTAGACGACACTACTTTTGAGTTGACTCAAGAACAAAGGAATCAATTTTTAGCTGACGAAGATAAATACATAAAAGATTTAGCTATTGCTGATACTTTTGGTGGTCAAAAATTAAAAGACTTTTTAGGCAGTATGGGTAAAAGATTAGTAACAACTGCATCATTTATGGGAATACCATTAGGTACAGCAGACTTTGTAGAAAGTGAAGAAGGAAAAAGAGCTACTGAAGCTAAACTAGAAGGTGAATTTGCTATAGAACAATTAAAACAAACTGGTGAAGATACTAGCGGAATAGAATTAAAAGCTACTAACTATCTTGCTTTGACAAAAAATATAAAAGAAAATGTTCCTTTTTTAGAAGGCAACATTCAATCTGTAAAATTGTTAGAAAAAGCTATTGATATTGTTAATAATAGTCCTAACGCTACAGGAGGATTAGGATTGTTTCAAAGTTATTTATCTGACATACAAAGTTTTTTTGGAAAAGATACTAAAAACTTTGAAAACTTACCTGCTTATAAACAAGTTGGAATTATAATTGAAAGTATTAGGCAGAAAAATTTACAAGCTGTTTTAGGAGAGTCAGGCAGAACTATATCGGATAGAGATAGAGACATTATAACAAGAGTTTTTGGTGATCAAAGACGGGGTATGGCTTCTAAAGCTGAAATACTACAGCTTTTAACAGCATCTCTTAATGGTTTCAAATCTAGTGGTAAACAATATAAAGATCAAATTGTAACGGACATAGAATTACTTAATGCAGATCCTAGATATACAAAACAAGTACAAGTTTATAATTCACCTGAGTATCAAAGATATAGTTTAGATTATGAAACTTTGACTGAAACTTTGATAAATACTAAGAAACTTTTAGATAGTGATATTATTGATATAGATTTGTAATGACATGCCAACTTATAATGTAAATGTAACCGACACAGAATCTTTACAGATCGAAGCTGAATCTCCTGATGAAGCAAGAGCTAAAGTAAAAGCGATAATTGCAGGAAGAACTTTAGCCCCACAAGCTGACAATATTTTTTTTAATTATGATAGCGGAGTCAAAGACGCAAAGTTTAGATTTGATTTAGGACTTGCAGAAAACGAAGTAGAGAGAGAAAAAATACTCAGTAAGTATGTGGGTAATGAATACGCAGTTGATTCGTCAGGACAGTTAGCTTTGACACCAGAAGGCATGAAAATGTTAGGTCTTGCAGATCAAGTTAGGACTGTAAAATTAAAAAATGGCCAGGAACTAGAACAAAATACCGTTATAGACGAAAGAACTTTTGGTTTTAACAGATATGATCTTGCAGATTTTTCAGGCGTGGTAGGCCCTATATTCGGTAGTGTAGTAGCTTTAGTTCCTCAATTAAGAGTAGCCAAAGGCTTGGCAAACCTTTTAGGTGGTAGACCTGCTTTGTCTAATATGTTGCTTTCAGGATTGGGTGGAGCTGCAGGTAAAGGTGTCGAAGAAGCGTATGAAATTAATAAAGGTTATCAAGCACAAACTAGAGATGAATTAAGAAATCTTTTAGGTTATGAAGGCGTTTTGGGGTTTGCGGGACAAGGACTTGGTGAAGGTCTTTTTAAATTTTATTCTTTACTTTTAGGCAAACAAGCTCCTTTTGATAATTTAAGATTTCAACAACAAGCTATCAAAGGAAGATCTATTTTGGATGTCATGAAACTAGATAAAGATTTAGGTAGAGAAGCTACAGAAAAAGAAATAAAAAAAGCTATAGCAGAGGGTAAAGTAGGTAAAAATGAAGTAAAAGCTTTACCATCACAATCAGCTTTAAATAGAGTTATAGCAGGTAGATTACAAGCTGTTTCAGAAACAGTTCTTGGTAATAAAAGAGTCCTAAGTACCAAAGCTTATTTAAAAGAAGAAATAGACAGACTAAATAAGCTTATCAACGGAGAAAACTTTGCTGGTGAAGAGTTTGTAAAAGAATCTACTAGAGAACAAATTACAGGAGCTTTAAGTGCCGCAAGACAAAAATTAAATTCAGCAGAAATTAAAACCAATAAACAAGTAAACAAGCTTGTACAAGAACTTATGGAAGGCATAACTTCTGCTGATGATTTTGGAAGTGCTATGAACAGAAAGGAAATAGGCGAACTGTTAGTAGGTAGCCTTTCCCAATCACACAAAGCAGTAGAAGATCAATTAAAGAAAAACTATATAAGGCTCGATAAAATGCTTCTTGCCGTAGGAAAAGACGATCCTGATTTGCTTGAAGGCATAGCAAGATCTTTAAATGAAAATATCTCTGAACACATAGATAAAATAGCACGAGCTTACGGTACTAAATATGGAAGGAATCGTGTAGAGCAATCAATTCAAGCACCAAGAGAAATTGATGATCATACTTCAGATGAAGTAACAAACTTAGTGCGTGGGTTACTACAAAGAAAAAAATTAATAGATGAAGCTTTAGCTAATGAAGGTGGTTTTTTGAAGTATTGGGAAGATATAGATCCACTTGTGTTTGATAAAAATCCCATAATAGGTAGAACTATAAAAGAACAATATAAGTTTGGTGAAAACTTACAACAAATTAGAAACGATTTATCTTCTATAAAAGGACTAAGAATGAATAGCTTAAATGTTGGAAGAAATACTTCTTTGTTAGACGACATTATAAAGATATTAGATAATCCAGAAGATCCTATTTACAATCCTGGCTTATTAAATATTTTAGAAAATCCAAGTAGTTTAGTTAAAATGTTTTCTAAAAAAGGAGAAGTAAAAGGCTATATAAATAAAAGATTAGATAAAACCGCATCTAAAGAAATTTCTAAAGCAATAGAAGAATTAAAAAGAGTAAATGCAGATACAAGAGAAAAATTAGCACCTTTTGATTCTTTAAAAATAAAACAAATTATTGGTGAATCGCAACAAGGTAATTACAACATCAATAGCGTTTATGATGAATTTATATTATCAGGATCTAAAGATACAAAACCTTTTGAAGATTTTTTTAAAGCTATTGGAAATCATGAAGAGTATTTAACAAAAACTTATGGAAACAATCCAAAACTTCTAGCACAAAAACTTGAAAAATTTGGCGGAGAACAATACATAAAAACACAATTACAAAGAAAGGTTTTACATGACGCTTGGCGTGAGTCTTACGACAAAACAAGTAAGTCTTTAGATTTTAAAAAGTTCGCAGATGAGATATTAAAATTTGATAGGACAAAAGAAGGGAAAATGGAAATTATTTTTGGGCCTAAATATAAAAATATTTTAGACACAGTTACTCAATTAAGAAGAATAACTCCAAGCATGTATAACAAACAACCGTTAGAGTTAGAAAAATTAATTAACGATATTGTAGATACTGATGGCGGACTTAGAGATACCTCTACTGCACAAAGATTTTTAGATGCTTTAAAAAGTAAATCTGTCGCTGCAAAAGAAAGAATTGCTTTTGAGCAAAATTCTATTATTAAAAGATTAGATGTTTCAGGTACTGACGAGATTGCAGATGTAGTATTTAAACCAAATAGTGCTGCTAACATTCAGATAGTTAAAGATACCGTAGATCCAGAAACATTTATTGAAATACAACAAGCAAGTTTATCTAAATTGTTAAAAGATACTTTTGATCCATCCAAAGAAAAAATTACAGATATATTTAAACCTGACAGACTCAGAAGGACTTTAGATAGTTATGGAGATACAACATTAGAAGCTATGTTTGGCAAAGAGTCATTAATGGGCTTTAAAGCATTACAATCTGCACTTGATGGTTTAACCATAGAAAAGTCAGCAGGTACTCTTGTAGCTGCAGGTATTGCAGTAAACGCTTTAAGCATAGGTATGTTGCCAACCGTTGCAGGATTAGCACTTATGAGACAAGCTTTTTCAAGTCCAACTATTTTGAAAATTTTATCAAAAAAAGATCCTGGGTCAGTTGGTAGAGTAATACAATTTTTTATCAGGTCTGCTAGACAGCTTGGTATAAGATTAGTTGGTGATGCAATTTCAGAAGGAAGAGAACAAGCAGAACTTGGTATTGAAAGAGGGCAAGAAGAATTGCAAGATTTACGAAACCAAAATCCAGATGTTAAATCTTTTGAAGAATCTTTAAGAAATTTAAGAGAGCAAGGTCAAAGAGATATTAGAAACTTACAATCTAACACTCCTCTGCCTGAAGTAGAATCTGTTAGTGTGGATCCACTTTCTCCTGAAAGATTAGATTTTGCAGAAAGATTAGCTAATAGACCTGTTATTTAATAATTAAATCTGATTTTCTTTTTTTAAATAAATCCATCATATTTTCATATCCTTTTGGATATATATCTTTACACATGTGTATCACTTGATAGTTTGTATTGTAATGATCATAAAGATTATCTAAAGATTTTATATTTGGAATATTAAAACTTAAAATCTTAAAACAGTCTTTTGCAAAAGTTTCTCTTTCTTTATTTGTAAGCGTCTTTAACATTCCCCTCTACCATATTATTACGAGCTACGCCTTTCCATTTTTCAGCAGTTCTTAAACCACCAAGACCAAGTAAAGATAAAGTTAAAGTCATTAATCCTTCAGTATTTAAGACTGGCGGCTGTATTGATGAGCCTGAGATAACTACTATCCAATTCATCAAAGGTGCTAAAAAGTATTGCCACATTAAGGCCAATGCACAAATCCAGAGGATCGCTGGCCTACTTCCCGAAACAAAAATACTAGGATGTTTAGCTTGTTCTAAATTAATTTCTGCTTGAGCTTTTTGCAAATCAATCATTTGTGATTTGATACTAGATTCTAGTTCCATACGCTTAGTTTTATCAGGTATGGCCTTACCAATTAAATCACTTATTGGTTTAAAAAATTTATCAATCATCTGTTTCACCTCTCAGTATTTTTTCTAATTTAGCTTTTTTCTCCTCTGTACTATCGACATGTAAATCTTTATCAATTATTTTTTCTAACTTTAAATAATCAATTCTTTGATTTGGCACATATCTCCAAGTATAGCCATCCTTAGCAGTTACACCAAAGACAGAAGTAGTCATGCCAATTTTTATAACAACAGCCTCCTCTCCATCAAGTTTTACTTTATCGCCTTCTTTAAATTGTGGATTCATTTTAAAGTTTAATCCCTTGATAAAACTTACTGACCAATCCTTTAAGGCTAATCCTGAAATAACTGAAGCAACAAAAATAGACAGCTCTAAGTAGTATTGCTCTATATTCATATAGCATATTCTAAAACCCTATCTCCTCTCTGTCCAAGCCTAATGGCTTATCTGACAGACATTTACATATATCTTTTGGGAAGTGTACATAAGGCTCATTATCTTCTTCAAATTTAGGATCTTCTTTAAGATTCATCCTAATATCATACTCATGTTCTGGATTCCATTGATGATACCAAACACTATCTTTCATAGCCCAAACAATAATAAAAGGGACATTTGTACCTTTTGCAAAAGAAGCTCCTTTTCTAAGTTTATTTGCAGACACAATAAAAGTTTCAAACTTGGTCGCAGGAAAAGAACGACATTTCACTTCACACCAAAAACAATTATTTTTAGACTCGATCCAATAATCTAAACTGTAATTGGTTGGTAATTTATGACAGGTTACACCCCATAATCCCTCTAAAAAACCTGCTACCCGTTCTTCCCGTTTTTGATCATCTTTGGTTTCTAAACTTGGTGTTTTCATAATTTACCTCATTTAATAATTTCTACTTCTGATTGTGTTTCTATAACCACTCTAGCTCCACAAGACAAAATTGGTTTTTCGTTACCGCCATATCTAATAATACTGTCTCCAAGTATCTTTACTTCATGACAGTAAGTATTGTTTTTACCCTGTTTAACTGTAATTACAGGCTCATTGGTATTATTTTTTTTATTAGATTTGATCTTATGTTGATTGACATGTATGTAGGTTTTCATAATTATTCTTCAAAAAAGTTTGGATCAACAGCTACTAATCTTTTAGTTGGTCTTCCTTTTCCTCCCATTTTTATTTCAACCTCTTGAATCTCTCTAGCATTTATAAGTCTTTCTATAATTTCTTTTACTTCATAAGACTTCATACTTCTAAATAACTCATGTCTATCTACTTCTCTTTTAGATATACCTTCGCCATTTCTTGATCTAATAAATGAAAGCACTTGCTTGATTTTTGATTCAATCGCTGAACTTGCAACTCTATCTCTACACGCTTCAATAAAAAGTAAATCATAATATCTGACGAAATCAACACACCATTTCATAATGTCCCCTGGAATCTTTTTTGCTTTGGGATTCTCCGCAAGAGTTACTGAAAGGGATAGTCGCATAGCTTTTTCTCTAGATCTTGATAGTAATGGCTCTAAATTATCTTTCTCAAGTATATCTTGCCTTTTAACAATCTCAGATGCAAAGTCCTGCAACACTAATTCTGCGTCTTGGTCAAAGTCTAGTACAACTTGCTCCAAATCAATATCAGCATTGTCAATAGCCACTTCATAAAAATCATTTATAGGTCGTCTTACATAATTAACCCAATTTACAATCCTTAATGGTGCATCCTTAAACTTTTTAAGTTGTGCCACCCTTCTTGGTTCTTTTGACTCTACTATTAAAAATCTGTTAAGAAATCCATCTGCTATCCTGCCGCTATTTAAAGCTTTATAAAAGTTCTTAGGTACTGATAAGCCAACTAAAGTTATATTTGGTTTATGAGTAAGCCTATTCATAAATTGATCTTTGTATTGATCTGGAACATTCATTAAAGAATAGTTATCAGGTCTTAAAGTACCATGACACCTACCCCAAGCTTCCATTAAAGTTTGTAAGCCATCTTCTCTATTAAAATTTTGCTGTCCTCCTATTGACTCTAGTCTTTTACCAAACTCATCCATAATAGTTATTTGTGTTGGCCTTTGCCTAAGTATTGAATGCACAGCTCCGCTTGAGGTGTAACCGTCTCCCACTATTAACTTTGAATGTTGTGATTCATTGAGTATGGTTTCTACAAATGTTTTTATGTTTTCTTTTCCTTGTCCTGATTTTGCAATACACATAAAAAACAAGCTAGAAAAATTATTCATGTTGGTTCTATATACTCTGCCACAAGATACTGATGCTAAAGATAAGGCAGCAACCATAGATAATTCAGGTTGTGGAACTTGTGCAATATCTTCACAAAAGTTATACATGTCTTTCAACAAACCAGGTGGATCATATAAATCTTTTGGCGGTTTTATGTTATCAACAGCTTGAACAAACAAAGGAGCTTTTTGATTTTTTCTGTCATGAGTGGATTTCACGCTATCTACTACTTGATCAATTTCTCTTATAGTAAGTGGTGGATTGTTATTAGTGTTCCACGACCTCAGAAAAAATTTAGTAAAATTAAGATTTACATTTTTTGAAATCATGTAGCCAGCAATCCTAGCGGCTTGATCATTTCTTGAGCCTTCATTAACTCCATCTAATGAGAAAGGTACAGTAATGTTTTTATCTTTAGCACCTGACTCTTTAGGCACACCTGTTATTTTGTGCCATTCTTTTTCAGTAAAGTCAGGTAAATCTCCAATATCATAAACACTCCAACCATCTAAAAATACAGGTTTATAAATGGCACCGTTTGCATGTCTGTTGTAAGGAGCAATTATTAATCCACCTTCGCCTCTTATATCAATAAGTCTTTCTATTGGTGTTTCATTTGTTCTTCTTGTAGCAAAAGTCGTAAAGTTTTGTGGGTTATTGTAGTAAAAGTGCATACCTTTACCTGTAATCACTTTATAAGGTGTTACTGGTAAATTTTCTTCTACCCAAGTCATAGCTTCAGGTGTATCTGCATCTACTACAATAAATTTTCCACAAACTATAGCAACTACAAGATCATCTCTATCTTTAAACCACTCTTCAACTTTTTCTCTTTCAGGTCTTCTGGTTTTATATTCTTCCCAAGAGCCTAAATTTTTTGGGGGCTTTTTATCTTTTCTCTGCAAAGGAATCACACTAAGACCTTCTTCATAATAAGCCATAGCTAATTCATAAGGAGAGTCCTCCTCTGATAAATTTATTTGAAACATTTAAGATTGTAGGTCTTTTATGTTTCCAAATATAGATTCGTAAGTAAGCTTACCCTCTGTTGCTTTTATTATTTGATGAGCTTGTTTAATAGATGGATTTCTATATCCATAACGCCAAGCTTTTATAGATGCTTCAGAACAGTCAAAAGTTGTTGCAGACTCCTTCACTCCCAAAAACTCAATATAGTCCTTGAGTGAGTAATGCTTTACTTTTTTGTTTTGAAACTCTGGCTCATGTCCAGATTTTTTTAGATTTTTTAATGCTTCATCCGATATTTTTTTTTGTCGGTGATAGTAGTTTGCTTTCCAAATTTCATTCATTTTTTGCTCCTCTTAATAAATGTTTACACATAGTATAGTATAGACTATAATCTTTCAAGTTCATTAATTAAAACAGAGAGGTGAAGAGTGAGCATAAAAAATAAAATTGTTACACCTAGTCAGTTAGTAGACGATCAAGGAGCTAAAATCCTTATCTTTGGCGAAGCTGGTTCAGGTAAAACAACTATATGTGAAACAGCACCAGGTAAGACATTAGTCATATCTGCTGAAGCTGGTTTACTTTCTATTAAAGACTCTAAGAATGTTGATGCTTTAGAAGTTAAAGAAGCTGCTGAAGTTATGGAGATTCATAGACTTTTAGAATCTGGTGAGATTAAGTACGACACCGTTTGTCTAGATTCAATATCTGAGATAAGCGAAATATTGCTTAATTTTGAAAAATCAAGAAACAAAGATCCAAGAGCTGCATACGGTAACGTGCAAGAAAGCATGACTAATGTTATGAGAGCTTACAGAGATTTGAAAATGCACGTTGTCTTTTTAGCTAAAAGCGAAAGGACTATTGCTGACGGCACTCCTAATTATGAGCCAAAAATGGTTGGTACTAAATTAGGTCAAGCCGTTACATATTTCTTTGACGAAGTTTTATCTTTAAGAATAATTGAAGATCAAGACGAAGAAGGTAATGTAATCAAAAGAAGATGGTTGCAAACTGAAACAGGTCAAGGTCATGTGGCTAAAGATAGGAGTGGTAAGTTAAATCCATTTGAAGAACCTAACCTTACAAAACTTATTGATAAGTTAGGATTCGGAGGGGTTAAACAAACCACACAAGAAGAACCTTTAACTAAAGCGGGGTAATAATGGTAGATTTTGCAGACGTTGATTTCATTGATTCTATTGATGAAATGCCTATAGGGCCTAGTGTGGCTCCAGAAGGAACTTATCCTTGTAAGGTAATCGAAAGTGTTAAGTACCAATCTAAATCAGGTAACAATACTTTGAAGATTACATTTCAAGTAGATAATGGTAAATATAAGGATCATGTTGAATACTTCAGTCTTTGGCATCCAACCGAAGATGTTAGAAGGATTGCAACAGAAAAGTTTACTAGATTAGCTAAAGCTGTCGGGTTTAAAAAGTACCCAGATGATGCTTTAGCTTATGTTGGTAAAGAATTGCTTATGAATCTCAGAAATGTAGATGAAGAGTGGAAAGATAATGACGGTAATGCTCGTACAACGACTAAAACTGTTGTGAGATCTTATGAATTTAAGAACGACTTTCCACAAACTTCTGAAACTCAATCTGATGATGCAGAAGTAAGTCCACCTCCTTTTTAATTAAAAGAATGTTGGGGGGGAGTCTTGTATATGCTCCCCCTTCTCAAGAATCCCCTTAGCTCTATCTAAATTCATTTGCAACAAAGGACAATACTTTTGTTTTTCTTGTTGTACTTCCAAAGCATTTACTAAGCATTGAAGAGCAGTTTTTAATTCTTTTATTTCTTCTGCCATTACATCAATTCTTTTTTCAAGATAGACCACATATACTTTTTTATCTAATTTTTTCATCTTCTTCTCCTTGTTTTAATTTTAAAGTTCCTAATTGAATAAATACATTTAATTGGTATCTGATTAATCTTTGATAAACCTTTGGTTGATATTTTTTTAATCTGTCAAAAGTTGGTTTATATTTTTTATAAGCTACTAAATCTTTAGGGTTGATCCTTTTCATCTTCCTTGCCCTCTATATTTTAATTTTTGTTGTCTCCTTTTGTGTTTGTTCATAGTGCTAGTCATAGTATTTTTATGAATACCTTGACTTGTTTTTTTTCCTCTAGATCCACAAACAGATTTGTGTTGTTGAAAATGTCTTGTTTTTTGCATTATCTTAAATTGGCTTTTATTATATGGAAAGCAACTTTTATTTTATCTAATTTATTTTGTATTTTTTTTAATTTTTCTTCATCTCCTGTATCTGTCCATTTAAAAGAAACTTCATCTATAAAATTTTCTAAAATTTTTAAAGATTCTAGTAGGGCCTCATCAATTTCAGATTTTGTATGTTGCTCTTTCAAATTATTCCAAAGAGCTTCATTAAATTCTTGCTCTGCTTTTTTATTCTTCTTCTTTCTCTTCATCTTCCCAATTTTGTATTTCCTCTAATAAATGCTCAGGAAAAATAACTTCCTGGTTTGCTATTTTATTTTCAAGATAATCTTTTAATTTTTGTAATATCATTTTAGATCCATATTTTTTAAAATGTGTGCGATAACATCTATAGTCCAACCGTTGCCTAACATTTTAAATCTTTGCGAGTTTGATACATGGTTTGTGTAATTGTCAGGTACTGTTTGAAGTCGTTCACACTCTAAGGGTAAAAGCCTTCTCCAAGATAAATCTTGCACTACAACGCTATCTTTTTGAACTGATCCTATTGAATTACTTTTTTGATCTTTTCTTAGCTCTAACATTTGTTTAGGCTTAGACTCTTTCCATTTAACTCTCTGCCCTTTATCATCATAAGATCTTGCTCTCCAAGCTCCTGATAAAACTTTAGGCTCACGATTACCACCTCCCATTGTATTTAATGTTGGCGACTTGCCTTCTGGCGAGTAAACTCTTTTTAGTATGTCATGTCCATTTATATCAACAGCTACACCAACTTGTTTTGGCTCCTTCAAAGCATATAGGCTATCTGTCGATTGTTTATATTGATTTGCAAGTAAAGCACCACTCTTTTCTTGGCCAGGTTTGAAAGCCCTGGATCTTGGGTTATCTTTTGCTCTTTTATTTGCAAGATCAGACAAAGCATAACTTTCTGTATCTTGTTTAATAAGAATATCTTCCAAAATAATATTTTTATCTATCGGTTGTTCTATATTTGGTATGTTAGTCCAATACAATCTCAATCTGTTTTGAGCTGACACAAGAGCAGAATTTATTAAACTAGGCTTTATCTTACCTCCAAATAAATCTCCACCTTGAAACTCAGGATAACAAAGAGAAACCTGATCTGTAATTACGTCTTGAAACTCTTGTTTCATTCTCACATTTTCTAACAAAAAGTATTTTGGTTTTATTTCTTTTAATATCCTTATGAACTCAAAAAATAACGCTGATCGTGGATCATCAAAAGCTAATTGTTTACCTGCAAATGAAAAACCCTGACATGGAGAACCACAAGTTATTAGATCAATATCTTCAAAATCTTTCGGGTCTACGTTGCATACGTCTCCAATTTGAATGGTGTTAGGAAAGTTTGCTTGTGTAACCTGAATTGCATACTTATCTATCTCACTTGCATAGTAAGTATCTACTTCAATACCAAGTCTTTGCAAAGCCAACTGACCACAACTCATTCCATCAAACAAACTTAATACTTTAATCCCCATCTATTTAAATTTGGTAATTGTGCTTAATCTCTAAGCTCATCTTTGATAGTTAATATGTGTTTAGATCTTGCTATTGGATCTGAAATATACATTCGATAAATGCAGTCGTCTTCATGGTCATAACCTAATATAACTTCTCCTTCAATTCTATAGTAAGCGATCATTTTTTCTCCTTTTTTTAACATGTTTTTGTAATCTTAACAAAGTTTGATCTGTTAATTTACCTGCATATTTTATTTTTGTATTAGTCATGCACTTCTCCAAACACAATCCAAACATCTATATTTACTAACAGATATACTAAGCAAGATGCTAAGAAAAGTATTATGTAATCTTTTGTTGTTAATTTCATAAGCTAACTATCCCCGTTGCTATATTCCAAGACATAATTAATAGCCCTATCAAGATACATATTCCTAAAGCTAAAGCCCATTTATCTTCTCTCATCAAATCTCTCTGTCGTTGTCCTCTCTGAGCTTAATTTCTACAAGATTAGGAGAATTATGTATCATTGGCTCTTCGCCCTTCATAACGCCTCTATATAGCCCTAAAGTGCCTTCTAACGCTATCCAACCAGCTACTAAGTCTTTTTCAGACATTTTAAAGATTTTACTAGCATAAGGTTTCTTTTTTTCTTGTGCGACAAAGTAAAAACCTTCTACCTTGAATCCTGCCTTTTCATACCCTCTTTTGTACCAAGATGCTTGTAAATCGTAGCCGTACTTACGAACTGAGCTAAGAAATCCTTTAGGCGAACAATCCATTGTAGTTTTGTAATCAACAACAATAATGCTCTTTTCAGAATAAGGTTGAGCTAACGGATGTCTAATGACATCAGATCTTAACTTACAAAGTGTTTCTCCTTCGTACCAATAGAATGAAGACTCGTATGGACTTTCAAATACAGAAGGAAAGTCAGTCTCATTTGGATTGAGATACTTATTTGCTTCAGGAATAAGTGCGTCTTGCATGGCAAAAATATCTTCTTTCTGTTGGTTATTAATAACGGTATAACCCCTTTGTTCGTAATCCGCTTTTAGAGACTTATTAGCGTTGGTGTAAGGAGATCCAATAATAACTGCTATATCTTTATCAAAAGCCTCTTGACCTTCTACTATAAGGGCATGGGCTGCTGTCCCAAATCTTAAAGCTGGAGAGTCCTCTATTTCTTGATATAAAGCATGGATTTGACTATCCATAAACTTTCTTATGGTTGATGAACTTACTCCTGGACTGTTGTGATAAAAGCTGTTGGTCAGCTCTGGAAAATAATATGCTTCATTCAAAACATAATTTTTATGTGGTTCTAGTATTTCAGGCAAACTTTGCATGTTGCTCCTCCTCTTTTAATTTTTGTTTAATCTCCTTAATCCATTCTTTAGTTCTTGCTAAGTCAAACTCAGCCATAGCTAATTGATGAATTAAATCCTTTTCTTCTTTTTCCATAAACTCTTACCTCTTCTTGTATTATATACACAATTAGTATAATATGTCCACTATTCGTAATTAAGGGGAGATTTTTTAAGTTGCTCCTCTTAGTTCTAGTGCCGTTTCATGTCATTCTCCCAATTAGACGGCTAAGGCTTCGGAGAGAGCCTAGCTAGAAATCTCTCCGCCCTTTCTTCTTTTTAATAAGTATGTATATAATCTCTTATGGCTTATGAAGTTATAAATTTTACTGAAAAATTAGGGCCGCCTACTACTCAAGAACTTATTAGTAAATGCGATAGTATAGTTAATAATCATTGTGTAAGAGGAGAATCGGAACTTTTAACTAGCCTTTGTATGCTTTCTTATGCTCTGCAAAAGATAATGCAGATCACACAATCAGAACAAGAAACAGTAAACTTGGTTAATGAAACATTAGATGCTCATTTACCTGATGAATATATAGGCGAAGAAGGTATATATTTTACTGCTGATTTTGAGTTAGATCCTGAAAATTAATATTGTCGGGTTTTTGTCATGGTATTTATGACAACGCAAACCCTTTATTTATAAGGCTTTCATTATTATTTTATTTTTTTCATTTTTGTCATAAGAAATAGAAGAAAATACCCTTTAATACTCTAAAGTTCTTGACAAGTTAACATTCGGGAGTGTACCCTTGCTACACACTATAGGGAGAATGGTGGGAGGAGTTCGTATTAGAATACGCTAAAAAATCATGGCAGATTATCAAAAGAAACATGATACAAATTACGAAGGCAATCTACTTGCTGAAGAAGATACTCCCCCTATTGAAACTTGCAACTTAGATAAGAAACTCAATCGCAGACAAAGAATATTCATTTGGACTGCTGTAAACAATCCTAGACTATCTCTAATCGAGTCGGCTGCGAAAGCAGGATATAAAGATCCACGACAGGCCGCAAACAAACTCATGAGTAATCCTTTGATTAGAACCGAATACAACTACTTAATGAATGAAGTTAAGAAAAAGTATGAGCTTAATTATGATCGGGCAGTTCAAGATTTGTACGACATTCGGGACAAAGCTTTAGAGGCTGGATCCTTTAATGCAGCAATCTCAGCTCAGAACAGCTTATTAAAAGTCGGAGGACTGATTGTTGATCGTAAGGAAGTTATGTTTGGAAAAATAGATCAGATGAGTAGAGAAGAAGTCGAAAACCGCCTGGAAAGTCTGCTTGGTCAAGCCATAGAAGCTCAAGTTATACAAGATAACGCTTTAGAAAATGATGTTGTGAGTGATGAAGAAAGTGAAGTAGAGCAATAAAAGGGGAGAAAAAGACAAGTATCACTCTACTTCGGTTTATATTTTAACTGCTAATTACACCTCTTGTCTAACCTAAATAATGATCAATAAAGAAAACTATTCCGATTAATGCAACTAACACAATTTCCCAAAATACCATTATTGGATTATGCCCTTGATTTTATTAACTTGAAAAATCATTTGTAGTTTCTCTAAGTCCTTCTTAGAGTGTCCACCGACATTCCATTCAGTAATCTGATCGGTTTCTAAGCCGTCATCTCCTAAATAGTTTTTACCATTTTTCCAATTATAGATATGCAAGTATGTGCCGTCTTGAAATTCAATATCCCACTCGACATCTGTCTTGCCGTCTGAAATAGACAAATCTATCTCCAACGGTTCTCCAAAAGAGTCAATTAACTCTTGGTAAGAACATTTAACATAGCCAATTAAACTTGATCCGTAGATCGCATTTTCATTGACACCTTCATTGTGTGTAATGAACATATATGGTTTCATTTTACCTCCTCTGTTGTTTCTAAAATTATACCAATCCATTTTACATTCCTCATGCTTTTCAATGCTTGAGTCAGTAAACTGAAATCTGTTTGATTGTCCACAGAAATCCAAACTATTGGTTTATTACCTAACTTGGCTTTTCTTGGATTTAGATCGCTTTGTATCGTTCTCAAATACTCTGTTGCGTCTTGTACTTGCTTAAGTTTTAAGTTCTGCATATTTATCTACATGATTACTCATGCTTCCTCATACTCTTCATCTGTTCTTTCGTCTGCCCAAAATCCTTCATCTGAGCCACAAGATAAACAAACATTAGTTTTTAAATTAATATTTCTACTGCCACAACATATACAACATTGAGGCATTTGTGCTATTTCTAGCCAACTATAATCTCGTTTCATGCTTCCTCCTCAGTGTGATAATCAATCCACTTTAAATCCATAGACCAAACCCAATCATCAGTACCTCTTCTTGCTATTTCTTTAGCTTGTTCTTTTGATTCAGCTTCAATCGTAGTTTCATACACAGCTTGTTGTGTTGCTGTTACTCTATATGTTTTCATTTAGTTTCCTCCTCTTGTATAAAAATATCTTGGTTATCTGATTGAATGCTTTGGTACTTATCGGGATTATTACTTTCGTTATAAGGCAAAGAATCTCTAGGATCATATTGTTCAAAATCTGTAAAAGGACAAATTTCATCATCAGTTGCTTCTATTAATAAATCTCCTGCTTTTGTTTCAGCTTCTTCTAAGTTTTTAGCTTCAACTTCAAAATAACCAATGTATTCTTTTCTCACTCTAATAAAGTATTTTCTTGTGGCTTTCATTATTTCTCCTCTATTGCTTTGTAGTCTGTCTTTCTTGTAATAAACATTTCTGCTTGGTACTTGTGGTTAAAATCAGCTACGGTTTTTCTAGTTTCAACATCAACCACCACATATGATTTATCAATGTTGTCTCCTCTCTTTCTTATTACTTCAACTATGTTGAACATATTTCCTCCTATTCTTGTTTGTTAATAAAATCTTCAATGTAATCAAGAGTTTCATTAGGCGTTGCTCTATCCCAAAAACTTCTTGATCTGTCCCATTCGTCAGACGACATTATATCTTCACAACAATCAAACATTTTGTTGGTTAAATAACATTCGTCTATTTCGCCACACCACCAATCGTCATATTGTTTTTCGCTTTGTTCGTCTGATAAATTTCTAGTATCAATAATTTGAATTATTGATCTGATTTCTTTTCTTAATAAACTTTTATTACTGCTCATTATCCTAACTCCTCATCCCATTCAAATTCCCAACCAAGTTTAAGACATAACTTTTTATAAGTTTCTCTCCCACTTGTAGTCATTGATTGATAATCCCAACCTAGATCATCAACTAAATCAGCAATTATCTGATACTGTTTAACTCCTATTTTTGAGATAAGTTCTTTTCTATTGTTTTTCATTAGTCCTCCCTCACTATGTTGGCTAGTTTTTGGTATAAAGGAATAAGTTCTTGATCGTGTTGTACTCTCGTTTGAAGTATCTGACAAAGATCAAAAATTTCTTCTTCTGTAAGTTTTACATTAATAGTCATTAGTCTAATTCTCCATTAACAAATTTCTCTCCAAAAAACTTAATTGCTCTATCTTTTTCGTCATCATATGTTTGTAAATCTTTTTGATAACTTTTCAAATATAAATCTTCGCAAAGTGTCCAATCTATTTGATTAAGTTTAGTAGCTTGTTCGTTTATCCACGCTTGTCTATTAAATTCTTGAACAAAGCTGTAGCCATATTTAACTTCAAAGCTTGAGTTAAGTACGGCTAATTGAGTTCTAACTTCTTCAAGTTTTTTATCAATTTCTCTTTGTTTGTTGGCTAAAGAAAATCTTAGTTCTGTTCCTAAAACTTTCCTTTCAAAATCCCATTGAAACTCAACTAAGCATTTCAAATGGTCGTTATAAAAAGTGAGTTTTGCTTCCTTCTCACATAGTTCTTGTATCAAGTCTTTCATAATATCTCCGTAAATAATTGATTACTATTTGTATATTATAGACACTATTCAAGAGATTACAATAAGTATCTATAAAAAATAATAAAAAATATCTAATCGTTGTTATTAGAAAAGGAAATCGCATTACCCCTCTCGCTTGGTCGCTTACTGTAAAAAAATGCAGTTTTTCCCAACTGAATAGGGTCATCAAAGTCGGCTCTTATGTCGGGACTGCTGTTGGGACTTGTCGGGTAGAGTTTTTGAAGTATATACACATAAGTTTAACACACTTGATCCCGTAGGCCAGGAGATCTTTTCTTGGATCTCAAACTTGCCAGGAAGATTTTTGGGTTACAAATAGTATAACTAAAAGTTATAAGAATTGTTTACTTTATGTAAAATTAATCTAAAAAAATAGTTGACAAATAGTAAACTACCTGACATAATACATTCATAACTTAAACAAAAGGAAACATTATGACTAAAAAAGATTATGAAATGATTGCTAAAGTGATCAAAGATAATACCGAATGGGTAAAATATGATGACGGATATGGCGAAGATATTACAGAAAAGAAAATTCATCCTACTACTCTAATGGCAAGATTAAGTCTTGCTTTTAAAAAAGAAAATCCCAATTTTGACGAGTATAAATTTTGGGATGCTTGTACAAAACCTTATCCTGAAGATTGGAAAACCGAAAAAACTACACAAGATTAAAGTCGGGAACAGTCGGGGGGAGCTTTTGCTCCCCTTTTTTTGTTTTAAAAAAGATCTAAAGTACACAATAAAGATCACAAAGTTAGCCAGCCAGGCAGATCCTCCGCCATGCGTGATCGAGCAGGGTAAAAATAATAGTTGACAAATAGTAGCCAAGTAGATATTATTTAAGTTCACTAATAAACGGAGAAAAAGATATGAGTGAAAAACTTAAACACATAAAAAATGATTATGGTCATTACCGTATATCTATAGATGGTCTAGAGTTCAACTCTCTACGCCAAGCAAAAGTACATATTAAAAATAAAAGGGCGAGAGCTAGGAGGAGATTGAATGGCTGATTTAAAAAGTTCAACAGACGAAACACTTTACGAAATTTGTAAAGACATTCAAGAAAACATTCCTAACTATCAATTTCATGATCCAGAGGCTGACAACTATCTTGAGGTATATGATGAAAAATATATTGTCGGTAGAGATGGCGAGTTTCAAGACTGTATTTTGATGGTTGCAGGTGGAGGGCCAAATGTTTGGATTGATACTTGGAGCCAGGAGGTCCAGGGTTTTTGGGGTTCAGACAAAGTTGCTCTACCTATTTATGATTACGAGCACATAAAAGACCACTTTGAAGAAATGTGCGTGGGTAAAACTATAGGTCTATCTTAATGATGGAGATGGAAATAGTTTTAATAGCTTTAATAGCTCTAGTAGTGTTGGTTGATTACTTACTAAGCTAGTCGGAGTCGGAGCAATCGGGGGCAGTTTTCGGACTGCCCTTTCTTATTTGGATCAGAATATAAAAAAAACTACCAAGCAGCTCCCAGGTTTAGCGTTCCCAGACTCAAAGCTCCCAGATTTATGGTGTTTACTTTTAGTAAAAGATGGGTATAATGATTATTAAATAAAGGAACTGCATTTTAGACACACTCTACTAAGACGGAGGAAAAAAGACCTCAATGGCTAATCAGCTACAAAGAAAATAGAGTATCTAAGACCAGTATCAAACAATAACGGTTGTGGTAGGCAGAAAGGAGATAAGCTCCACAAATTTGAAGGCAATTTGGCTCAAAGCGTAAACAAGAGGATAAAATGGATGGCACCTTCATACCACAACTCAAAAGAGGAAACATTATGAAACTATTAGAAGAAGCCAAAGCTAACTTGACTGACGAGGTTATAGACGTTGTTCTTAAATCAGAAACTGATGATAAAGAATATGATGTTGGGTATTACTTTGGTGTTAAAGCAGTAATCGAAAATGAAGAAATAAAAGATGCCTTAGCATGTATTAGCTATATGGTTGGAGAGGTTGAAGAGAAACATTATGCTGAACATTATGATGTTGAAAATCCTAACGATATTCCAACAGAAGAACTGCAAGAGCATGTTTACAAATATATCAGAATTCTTGTAGATAATTTTGGAGCTTAGTATGTCGGAATACCTAGATAGAATAAACCATCACGAGTTTGATATGAAGATTGAACTTAAAAAAGGCACATTTGAAATGTTCGGGCACATCAACTGTGATGGGGATATTGACTACGATTTCTTCTTAGACCAAAAGCATTTAGATTGTGGCTGTCTTGTGATTTCGGTTGCAGATAGTAGCGAGTCGTATTGGTGGGAATGGATTGTTTGCGATATTTTAAAAACATACGATTTCAATAAAAAAAGATTTCTTTAGTCGGAGTCGGAGGTCGGGCAACTCTTAGGGGTTGTCCTTTCTTTTTGTCCAAAGAATATATATACACAAATAATCACAAATTTATGATCCAGGCAAGTTGTTGTGCTATTTTTCTCTAAGTTTACTTTTAGTAATAACCAGGTTATAATAAATAAAACTTAAATGGAGAATAATATGAGTGAGGAGTATCAAGACTATATTGTTGACGGTCTGCCTGAATACAATTTTAAGCTCGAACTTAAACAAGGAACATTTGAAATGTTTGCGACTATCAATAGCTATGGCTTTATGGATTATAACTTCTTTCTGGATCAACAGATTTTAGATGGTGGTGTGTATGGAGGGTATTACAATGACTCGCCAACATATGGCGAATTTGAAGATTCTGAAGGCAGTTTTTACGAACAAGAGTGGGGGTATCTCTGCTTTGATGTTCTTCAGTCTTACGATTTTGATAAAGAAAACTGGGGTGCGAAATGACAACAAAAGTGTATTGTGATGAATGCGATAAAGTTTTGCATGTCAACTGTGCGGGTGGTGTCGGAACAGAAGTAGATGTCAAGATGCCAAATGCCGATTATGTTTTAAAGCTTGGAGATGATGAACACGATTTTTATTTATGCCCAGCTTGGAATACAAATGATTTTCATGTCTGTCTTGATTGCTACTACGAGAAGTATGTGTGCAAAGAAGGTTGGGTAGATGTGTCGGAACAACTGTTTGAGTTTATGCAAGAGATTGGAATGGAAGAACAGTATGCAGATACTAGAAAACATCTGACTGATATGATCCAGAGAGGTATTGACAAAAAGTAGAAAGTAGCTATACTTACTTGGTCAATAATAGCTTTTGCTATTCTTGGTCATAATGTCCCAAATTGAAACCCTTAGCTTCGGCTAGGGGTTTCTCTTTATTGGGCTACTGAAGTCGGAAGTCGGATGTCGGCTTTTCTTTTGTGCGTGATTTACAGGGGAGCTGGGGTATGTCCACAATATAAACACAATATTATTTTTTGATCCTGGGCGGGTGGACAAGGGTGATTTAGCCTTTTGATATGAAGGCCCTTAAAAATTAGTAGTTGACAATTAGTAAACTATCTGTTATAATAGATTTATCTTTAATCAAAAACTAAGGAGGCATTATGAAAGAAGATTATCAAGACATGTTATTGAGAATGGCATTCAAAAGCAAAGTAATAGAAGATTTGTTGGTTGATTACAATCCTAATAATAAAAGAGTAATAGAAGAAGCAAGAAAAAAAGAAGGGGAGAAGTAATGAAAAATACTCCACAAGAAATTTTAGATAAAATTATTTACACATCAAAGAACGAAAAGTTAGTTAGACAATTGATTGTAGAACTTTTACATCCTATAGAAAAAAACAAAAAAGAGGAGGAGAAGTAATGAAAGGATATATTATTGATAGCAATCTAAAAGGTATCTTTCCAATAGAGTTGGATAAGGATATGGATTACAAAGACATCTATAAGTATTTACATACAGACGTTAAGCGAGTGAGTGCTTTTGATGTAGTTCGGGTAAGAGGTACTAATGATTTAATTTATGTTGATGACGAGGGGTTATTAACTAGAGAGAATTACATGTATGTTTTTGATCACTTGGATAAACAGCATCTATTCGGGAATGGCTTAATACTCGGTACTGATACAGAGGGTGAAAGTATGACTCCCGAAATGTCATTAAATTGGTATAGAGATAAAATTACCTTTGCTGATAACTTGGTTTTGTGTGAGGACTATTTAGTTCCACCTGTCTTTGTGCCTATGAAATAGATTTTACTTTTAGTATCTTCTTGTGTTAAGCTTACCTTATTAACTAATCAATTAAGGAGACATTATGAGAGTTAAAAAACTATTAATAAAAGTAGAGTTGGAGAATGGTGCTGAATGTAATTTCGTTGAGTATCAAGCTTTTAGCTTGGTAATAAATGGAACGCCTTACATTGTGAACGCAGAGTTCGATACCATTGATATGGAACGAGTTGTTCGCATGAGTGAGGACAGCATTAGGAGAGAGGGCAACACCATAGTAAATGGTCAAGTCCAAAATCCTAGACTAGAGAATGATTTAGACAGCTAGAACAATTCTCCCTAGTTGGAAGAGTCAAGCAGAAATGCTTGGCTCTTTTTTTTGGGACTCTTATTGGTCGGGAAAATGTCGCAGGTCGGCGGATGGCTGGGTCGGACACCCAAAATGGGGTATATGCACAAAGGTAGGTACAAGCACAATAATACACACAAACAATAACAATCATTTTAACAATTCTTCTTTTTGAGTTATATTATGCTCATGTATGGCATAAGTAGTAGGCTCAGACTTTTCCTAAACTCTTCTCCTCTAGATCTGTTTGGGCCTACTCATTACGGAGTAAAACTATGGAAAACATGATGAACCCGCAAATGGGTATGAACGAAGAATTAGAAACTTTATCAAGTCAAGATATGGATGAGGCAAAAGCAGCTATGGGCGAACTCATCAATATGATTGCAGAAATGAAAGCTGCTGGCATGTCAGATGAAGAAATAAATAAATTTTTAAGTGAATTTGGATTAACTTTAGAAGAAGTTTTAATGGCAGACCAAGCATTAAAAAATCCTGAAATGTTAAATGATCCTAACATGATGGGCGGACAGCCTGAAATGACTCAAGACAATCAAATTCAAGCACAATTAGACGAATTAATGTAATGGCTAGACAACGTTCTGATTTAGATAATAATATTTTAAATTCTTTGGGAGAAGCCGTAGTTACAGAAAATAAGTTTCGTAATTTTGCGAATGACTTTACAGACAAATCTTCGGCTTTTTTTGAATTAAATCCTGAAGATGAAGTTGTAGTTCCGCCAGAAGGTATTGGGCCTTTGCTTTATGGTAGATCTCCGACACCCATTAGAAGTGGCTTAGAATCTTTGAAAGAAAAGTTTTTAAGCGGTCTTAGAAATATTACGGGTGTAATTTCTCCAAGAGCATCTACAACAAATGAAATTTTAAATATTGCTCAAGAAATATTAGCAAATTCAAATGATATAAATGAAGCAACTTATATGTTTTTTCCATATTTGCAAGAGTTAGCACCTGGGGCAACTTATCAAAATGCAAGAGCTTATCTTGGCTCTGTACAGCAGCCATCCGAAACTAGCTATCTATTTGAGGAGTAAATGGCTTCTCGTTCAGAAATAACGAGTCAAATTGCCGAACTAATAGGTGAAGGTAAGGTTCGTGATGCTTACAAACAATTTGAAGAACTACCTGTTTTAGATCAGATTGCAGTAGGTATTTCCCCTGGTGTAGGAGATGTCCTTACTGCTTATGAAGTTGGCGAGTTTTCCACAAGAGCCAAAGAAAAAGTTAAAGAAGGTGATACTTTAGGAGCTGTTGGTTATGGAGCTTTGGCGGCTATAGGTCTTGCAAGTTTTGTGCCTATTTTAAGGTTCCTTAGAGGTAGAAAAGCTGGAAAGCTTTTGCCTGAAGAAACAAAGTTACTACCAGCCCCCCTTAAAGAATTACCGCCACCTGCGGAAAAAATTTCTACAAAAATTGAAACAAAAGCAAAAACCAATATAGAAACTCCAACTAAATCTGCTGAAGAAATTATAACCAATTTGAGGGAAAAGCCTTTTACTGATTTGTTAGAAGGTGGTCTTACGGTTTCTAAAATGCGTAGAGCCATAAGAAATAAAGTTGGTACTAATTATCAACCTAATATGAAAATAGCTCAGTTGTTAAAAAAATTACAAACTGGTGAGGGTGTCAATAAAACAGAATTAAGATCCTTTGAAGTTTTAGATGAGTTTGATCAACTGCATCCTAACTTTGCAGCTAGATTTGGTGGTGGTCAAAGCAAAATAAATCTTGATGACTTTGACGATTACTTAGCATCTAAGGGTAATAAATATGGAGTTACTGAGGTTGCAGAAGAATTTCAACCTGGCTTAGTTCAGGAAAGACTGTTTGATGGATATGGAAATGTTTCAGGTGCTCCTAGAAACACACTTATTGAAAGAAATCAAAGAATACACACGCACAAAGATATGAAAGAATCTATGAAGCTGATAAAACCAGATGGAGGCTATCATTACGGTAGGGGTGCTTCTACAGCAACTCCAAATGAAATAAGCTCTATAGGTTTTGATGAAGTTTCAAAATATAATTACGATTTTAATACGCCTTTTCAAATTGAAGATATTGAAATTCCAGGGTTAGGAGCTATTGAAGGTGCTCCTGAATGGCTTCAAGGAAGTAAGAAAGTTTATCATTTGCATAGGATTCAATCTGACTACGCCAAAGATTTAAAAGGTAAATTAGAAAGTGGCGGAGAATTTGCTTCAAAAGAAGATCTAGCAAAGATGGATGTTGCTGGATTTATCAAAGATTATGGAGCTGAAGTTTATCAAGCAGGTATTTTGCAGACTAAAGTTAAAACTTTGCAGAAAGCTTTAAAAAACACAAAGGATGCTGCAGAAAAAACAAAAATTAAAAATGATATTAAATCTTTGCAAACGGACATAAAAAAGTCTATTGATACTTTACAGAAATCTATAGGTGATATGGATGTTACTTTCGGCTTACCTAAGTTTAGTGATGTAAATAAACCAGGCACTAAGGAAGCTTTTAAAAAGTATTTAAGAAAAAAATATTATGATCAATATGGACCAGGTAGTGCAAATATAGATGCAGATAGAATTATTAAAAAATCTGATCTAGCTAAAGGTAGGGTACCATCTACTCTGAATTTTTTAAGAGAAAGAAGTATGACTTCGATTGACCAATTTATTAACGCAGGTGTGCCAGAAGATACAATATTCAAAAAAATAATTAGTGCAAGACCGATTACCAATAAACTTATCAGAAGTCCTTTTGATGAGGGTGGTGGTTCAAAAGGGTTTGTTACTAATTATATGGAGCCGATTGTTAGAAGAGATTTAGCTGAAGCTATAGATGAGGGGTATGATGTTTTTAGGGTAGATTCAGGCAGAGCACTAAAATCTAATGAAGGTGGTGTTTTTGAAGTTTATGATGAAAAAATACCAAAAATTTTACAAAAAATATTTAAACAAGAAGGCTTAGATCCAAAAGAATATGTTTTTCAAACTAAAAATGGGCCAGACATAGTTACCGAAAGAATTTATGATTTAACTGATACCGCTCCTAATGATGTTTACAGTCATACAGGTACTTTTGTAAAAATTGATGACAAGCTCAGAGAAATATTTAGAAAAAATGGACTACCTACTTATAGAAAAGGTGGAATAGTAAATGCTAAACAAAGTTTATGAGTTTCAACCACTTATCAGATGCTGAGATCAAAGAAGCCTTAGCTTTACGAGAAAGGCTAAACTTACTTAAAAAACAAGAAATCTGCAAAACAAATTTTTTAGAATTTATAGACCATATGTGGGATGGCTTTATTTGTGGTCGTCATCATAAAATATTTGCTGAAAAACTTGAGGGTATTGCTAATGGCACAATCAAAAGGTTGATTGTCAATATGCCGCCAAGACACACAAAGTCTGAATTTGCTTCTACATATTTTCCTGCTTGGATTATGGGTAGAGATCCTAGTAGAAAAATTATGCAAACTACGCATACAGGAGAACTTGCTGTCAGGTTTGGTAGGAAAGTTAGAAACATGATGGACAGCGATATTTATAAACAAATATTTCCTGAAGTGCTTTTATCATCTGATAGTAAATCAGCAGGTCGTTGGGAAACTAATAAGAGTGGTGAGTATTTTGCTGCTGGTGTCGGAGGAGCAATTACAGGTCGTGGTGCGGATTTATTAATTATTGATGATCCTCATTCTGAACAAGATGCTATGAGTCCAACCGCTATGGAGTCTTGTTGGGAGTGGTACACTTCTGGGCCAAGGCAAAGGTTACAACCAGGCGGATCTATTGTCTTAGTTATGACAAGATGGAGTGGTATAGATTTAACAGCTAAATTGTTAGAAGCTCAAAAAGAATCTTTAGCAGATCAGTGGGAAATTGTAGAGTTTCCAGCTATTTTTCCTGAAACTGAGAATCCCTTATGGGAAGAGTTTTGGTCATTAGAAGAATTGTTAAAGGTAAAAGCTTCTTTGCCTGTTATGAAATGGAATGCTCAATGGATGCAAACTCCAACTTCTGAAGAGGGTTCGATAGTCAAACGTGAATGGTGGCAAAAATGGGAAAGCGATACTTTGCCTAATGTTAGCTACATAATTCAATCTTACGATACTGCTTTTTCTAAAAAAGAAAATGCTGACTATTCCGCTATTTCAACTTGGGGTGTATTTAGACCTGATGAGGATTCACCTGATTCGATCATACTTCTAGATTGTCAAAAAGGCAGATATGATTTTCCTGAGCTAAAAAGATTAGCTATGGAAGAATATAAATATTGGGAGCCTGATATGGTGTTAATTGAAGCAAAAGCTTCAGGTACACCTTTGACTCACGAACTTAGAAGATTAGGTATTCCTGTTGTTAACTACTCCCCTACAAGAGGACATGACAAAACCACAAGAATGCACTCTGTTGCACCTATCTTTGAAAGTGGCTTGGTATATGCTCCACAAAAAGCTTTTGCTGAGGAAATGATAGAAGAGTGTGCTTCTTTTCCTTTTGGTGCTAATGATGATTTATGCGATACTATGACTCAAGCCTTGATTAGATTTAGAGAAGGCGGGTTATTATCATTACATGATGATTACGAGGACAAAGATCAGGCACCAATAGTTAGAAGTTATTATTAATGGATATATTTATTACGCAATATATAAGTAAAAATAGAATTGAAGATGGGCCATGTATTTATGCAGAATCTTTGCAGTCTGCAACTGAACAAGCTAATTTTCTTAATTTAGAGATAATTGGTAGAATGAAGTATGATGGCGATATTGAAGACTTAAGAACGATACATTAACTATGGCTATAGAAAACCAACCGATTGCTCCTAAAAATTTAAATGAGGAGAAACCAAAAACAGAAGAAGAACAACAGTTAATAGATATTTCTGATGCTGTTGCTTTAGCTGAAGATAACGAAGGCTTTACTATTTTAGAAGACGGTAGTGCAGTTCTTGGACAAGAAGAAATGCCTATGGTTAATAATGATTTCAATGCAAATCTTGCCGAAATTATTGATCCAGACGAGCTGAATAAAATATCTTCGCAATTAACTGAAGGTATTGAAAAAGATAAATCTTCTAGAGAAGATTGGGAAAAAACCTATCAAGATGGTTTGAAGTATCTAGGAATGAAATTTGATGCTGAAAGATCCGAACCTTTTGCAGGAGCATCTGGAGTTATTCATCCTTTACTAGGTGAAGCAGTAACTTCTTTTCAAGCTCAAGCTTACAAAGAATTATTACCTGCTAACGGGCCAGTCAAAACTCAAGTAGTAGGAGAATATAATTCTGTTGTTGAAGAACAAGCTCAAAGAGTTAAAGAGTTTATGAATTATCAGATAACTAATGTAATGGAAGAGTATGACGCTGAGTTAGATCAATTATTATTTTATTTACCTCTTGCAGGTTCTGCATTTAAAAAAGTTTATTATGATGAAGTAATAGGAAGAGCCGTATCTAAGTTTGTAGCTCCCGAAGATTTGATAGTCCCTTATTACACAACTGATTTAGAAAGTTGTCCTAGAATTACTAACATAATAAAAATGCCTGAAAATGAAGTCAGAAAACTTCAAGCACAAGGTTTTTATAGAAGTGTAAATATAGATTATGGAGTTTCTGCTGAAGAATCTTCTCAAGTAAAAGAAGAGATAGATCAACTAGCAGGTATGGAGCAAAATTATGATACTTCTGAAGTTACAGTTTTATATGAAGTTCATTGTAATTTAGATTTAGAAGGCTTTGAAGATACTAACAATCAAGGTCAATTCACAGGCGTTAAATTGCCTTATATAGTAACTATAGATTCAAACTCTCAACAAGTTTTATCAATTAGAAGAAATTTCTTAGAGCAAGATCCGTACAAAGGTAAAATAGAATACTTTGTTCATTTTAAATTTTTACCTGGATTAGGGTTTTACGGATTTGGTCTAACACACATGATTGGTGGCTTATCGAAAGCATCTACATCTATACTAAGGCAACTTATAGACGCAGGAACTCTTGCGAACCTACCTGCTGGGTTCAAAACAAGAGGGATTAGAATAAGAGATGAAGATTCTCCTATTCAGCCTGGAGAATTTAGAGATGTAGATGCACCTGGCGGATCATTAGCAGATGCAATACAACCACTACCGTTTAAAGAGCCAAGTCAAACTTTACTGTCTTTGCTATCAGTTCTTGTAAATTCAGGAAAGCAATTTGCTTCTATTGCGGAAATAAATACAGGTCAAGGTAATCCTCAAGCTCCAGTTGGTACGACTATGGCTTTACTAGAAAGATCAACTAAAGTTTTGTCAGCAATACATAAAAGATTACATTCAGCACAAAGAAAAGAATTTAAATTACTGGCTAAAGTCTTTAAAGAATACTTACCGCCAGAATATCCTTACATGACTGCAAATGGCGGTGGTCAATTAAAGCTTACTGACTTTGATGATCGTGTAGATATAATTCCTGTATCTAATCCTGACATATTTAGTTCTGCTCAAAGAATAGCTATGGCACAAGAAATGATGAACCTTGTTCAATCAAATCCACAAATACATGGGCCTAATGGTATTTATGAATCTTACCGAAGAATGTACGCTGCTATAGGAGTTGATAATGTTGATTCATTATTACAGCCACCTCCTCCTACGGATCCAATTCCTACTGAAGCAGGTGTAGAAAATAATACGTTATTACTTGGCGGAACTGCTAAAGCTTTTCCTGAACAAAACCATGATGCACATATTGAAATACATAAATCTCTTTTAAAGACATCACCAGTTCAATCAAACTTGCAAGTACAAGCAAATATTTTTTCTCATATTATGGAACACTTACAAATGAAAGCAGATGCTTTAGCTCAACAACAAATGCCTCAAGAAGCTATGGCTCAGTATCAACAACTACAACAGGCTTCCCAACAAACTTCAGGTCAAGACCAACAACAATTAGTACAACAAGCTGCACAAATATTAGGTCAATTTAGTGCTCCAATACTAGCTCAATTAGTTTCTGAATTTACTGAAACAGTATCTTCGCCAGCAGATGAAGATCCTTTAGTTACAATTAGGAAGCAAGAGTTAGCTCTTAAAGGTCAAGAATTAGCACAAGAACAAAGGCAATTTGCTGCAGATCAAGAAAGAAAAATACAAGAAAGCCAAGCAAGAGTTAGTGTCGATAAAGAAAGAATTGATGCTTCTGAAGGTATTGCTAGGATGAAAGATGATACTGCTCAAGACAGATTAGAACAACAAAGGATATTTAAATCTATAGATTTACAAAATAAATAATTTACTTTTTTACAATTTATACAATAGAATAGCAAGATGAAAAGTTCAATTAAATATCAAGGCAAAGGAACTGTTAAGTTAAAACAACAAAAAAGTGTTTCAGCTAGTACAACTCCTACGCCAGGAATGGGTAAAGGTAAGGTCAAAGGAAGTGGTATTGCGGAAACGGGTACTAAATTCAATGGCGTTTATTAATGTCCATATTTGATTTAAGAGAAAAATATTTAAAATCTCTTAGAGAACGACAAGAGGATGTCAAAACCCAAATGTTAAATGGGGTAAAAGACATGTCTCAATATGAATTTTTGCGTGGGCGACACAGTTCTCTCGTTGACGCAGAAAGTATTTTTAGAGAACTGCTAGGAAAAGAGTATGAAGAGCCAGAACAAAGTGGTAGTCCCTGACCACATAGCCAAAGAAATAGAAGAGTCTCAACAAATAGAAAAGCCTGAAGAAACAGAAGCTGATCAGGCTTATATTGAAGAGAGCAAAAGAGTTTTAGATCCAACTTTATTAGAAGCATCTTTATTAGATAGAATGCCACAACCTTCGGGTTATAGGATTCTCGTCTTACCTTACAAAGGTAAAGGTGTGTCTGATGGAGGCATATTATTAACACAACAGCATGTAGAAAGAGAGTCTTTGGCTTCTGTATGTGCTTATGTAGTTAAAATGGGGCCACTTTGCTATAAGGATGAATCTAAATTTGGAGGCACCTCTTGGTGTCAAGAAAAACAATGGGTACTTATTGGTAGATATGCTGGTTGTCGTTTTAAGCTGGGTGATGAAGCCGAATGCAGACTTATAAATGATGATGAAGTTTTAGCTACTATTAAAGATCCTGATGACATAGTTGCTGTATAGGAGGTTTATATGTCTGAATTACAACGAGAAGAAAACTTGCAAGAATCTACGGATAATGTAGATGAAATTGAAGTTATAGAGGAAGAACAAACTGAAGTTCAAAACGAAGAGTCTGTTGATAATGAACAGCCTGAAGAGGTAAAAGCAGAAACAGAGGATGAGCTTGAAAATTATTCAGATAATGTTCAAAAAAGAATAAACAATCTTACAAGAAAGCTTAGAGAAGCCGAAAGAGGTAGAGATTCTGCACTTAATTATGCTAATAGCATGAAATCAGAATTCGAAAACCTAAGAGGTAAAAATGAAAAGATAAATAAAGATTATTACGCTGAAGCTGCAACAAGACTTGAAAGCCAAAAAGCACAAGCAACTAGAGTTTTAGCTGAAGCTCAAGAGGCTCAGGATTTTGAAAAAGCTGCAAAAGCAACAAGCGTTTTATCTACTATTGCAGTTGAAGAAAGTAGAGTAAAAACGGCTAGAGAAAACTCTACTAATGAGACTATTATTCCGCAACCAAATTTACAACAAGAACAATTACCTCAGCCTGATGCAAAAGCAGAATCTTGGGCTGATAATAATAATTGGTTTGGAGAAGATAGAATTAGGACTCTTGCTGCATTTACAATACATGATGATTTAGTTCAAGAAGGTTTTGACGGACAAACTGATGAGTATTACAATGAATTAGATAAAAGATTGAGAACTAAGTTCCCAAATGATTTTGGTGTAGAAACTGAGAGTGCTCCAACACCACAAGCTACTCAAAGAGTGGCTTCTGCTGCTAGAGCAGATTCTCAAGGTTCTAACAAAAAGCAGGTTAGACTTTCTCCTTCAGAGGTAGAAATGGCTAAAAAACTAAACGTACCTCTAAAAGAGTACGCAAAATTTGTTAAAAGGTAAAAACATGACAAAGAAAACAACAGATAACCAACAAGAATTAAACAGAGCTCCACGTTCTGCGGACACACGAGAGTCCTTTGAATCTCGCAAACCTTGGCAACGCCCATCAACTCTAGAAACTCCAGAACCTCCTGAAGGTTATGAATATAGATGGATTCGTGCTGAAATCGCTAACCAACCCGACAAGAAAAATGTCATGTCTCGATTGAGAGAAGGCTTTGAACTTGTAAGGGCTGAGGAAATTCAAAATTTTGAACTACCAACGATTCAGGATGGAAAACATGCAGGAGTTATTAGTGTAGGTGGACTTTTATTAGCTAAGATTCCTTTAGAAACTCGACAAGAAAGAAATGATTATTTTCAAGATAGGTCGCAAACTATGCAACAAGCAATAGATAATGATTTAATGAAGGAATCTGATGATCGATCTCCAATAGAGAGGCCAAGAAGATCATCTAGCGTTACTTTTGGTGGCGGTAAAAGATAAATGGGAGTATCGCTGTTTACTAAACTTTCATAATTAAAAGGTATTTATTATGGCAAATAAAGATGCACCTTTCGGTTTTAAGCTAGTAGGCAGATTAGGTTCGAGTGTCCAAAATAATGGAACTACAGAATACGAAATAGCCTCTGGTGCAACTGGAAGTATATTCTCAGGTGACCCTGTAAGAATGACTGCTGCTGGTTCAATACTCGTGTGTGATGCTGCGGGTGAACAACCAATATTGGGAATTTTTAGGGGTTGTAAATTTGTTGACTCTGACGGACAAGTTGTGTTCAAAGCACACTATCCATCAGGACAAACATCTACAAGTACAATTACTGCTTTGATTGAAGATGATCCAAACAATCTTTACGAAGTACAATGTACTGGTTCTCTTGCGTTAGCTGCTGTTGGTGCTAACGTAGATCTAGCTTATACTGCTGGCTCTACTGTTACTGGCCAATCAAAAGCTGAAGTAGATTCAGGAGCAACTTCTGCTGCTGAAAACTTTAGAATTGTTGGATTCTCAAAAGATCCTGACAATGACGAAAGAGGTTCCGCTAACGTGAATGTGGTCGTTAAAATTAACGAGCACTTTTACTCAACTACTACAGGGGTTTAATCATGGCAATTAATAGAGCACAATTAGCTAAAGAGTTAGAGCCAGGTCTAAACGCACTTTTTGGAATGGAGTACAACCGTTACGACAACGAACATGCTGAAATCTTTGAAGAAAATAGTTCTGATAGAGCTTTCGAAGAAGAAGTAATGATTGTTGGTTTTGGTAATGCTCCAACAAAAGCAGAAGGTGCTGGCGTATCTTTTGATAATGCTACTGAAGGATTTACAGCTCGTTATGAACACGAAACTGTAGCTCTTGCTTTCGCATTAACTGAAGAAGCTGTTGAAGATAATTTGTATGACCGTTTAGGTTCGAGATATACCAAGGCATTAGCCAGAAGTATGGCTCATACTAAACAAATTAAAGCTGCAAATATTCTAAACAACGCATTTAGCACTAGCTTTCCTGGTGGAGACGGTAAGCCGTTAATCGCTACTGACCACCCGTTAAGCACTGGTACTGCTGGTAACAGAGCAACAACTTTTGCTGACCTTAACGAAACATCTTTAGAAGATGCTTTGATAAGGATTTCAACTCAAACTGATGATCGTGGTTTGAACATAGCTTTACAAGGAACTAAATTAATTGTTCCACCACAACTACAATTTGTGGCGGATCGATTATTAAATACTCCAGGTAGAGTTGCTACTTCAGACAACGACATTAACTCAATCAGAAACCAAGGAATGCTTCCTCAAGGATATGTGGTAAACCACTACCTTGTAGATCCAGATGCGTTCTTCTTGAAAACAGATGTTCCTGACGGGTTTAAAATGTTTGTAAGAAGTCCAATGCAAACTGCTTTGGAAGGCGACTTTGATACTGGAAACATGAGATACAAAGCCAGAGAGAGATATTCATTTGGATTCTCTAACTGGAGATGTGTTGACGGTTCTCAAGGAGCTTAATAACGAATAAAGAAGGGAGGGCTTAGGCTCTCCCTTTTTTTAAAATGTGGTTACACGAACCAAATAATTTATCCGAAACCCCTTGTGTGGGTAGATGTACCACCTCTGTAATACCATTTGATGATATATGCAAAGGTTGTGGGAGAACTGTCGCAGAAATTAGAGATTGGGGCAGTTATACTGAATTAGAAAAAAAATTAATTAATATTAGAAACTCAAGAAAGTACGAGATTAGACAAGTGAAGCAATTTAAAATTATGACCGACAAAGAAAAAAGCGAAGATATAAGAGGAAGATTAATTACCACAAGATGCTTAATTGAAATGATAGGCGAAGATTTATTAAAAACTTTTGGTAAAAATAATTTAACAAAAGAAGTTTACGAAAAATTATACGAAGCACATGAGTCAGTTTTAGAAGCTACAGAAAAATTACCTATTGAACATGATCAAGCCGTATAATAAAATTAATCTATCTAGGATTAATTAATTGTTTTATAGACTGACCTAGCAGACAAGCCAAGACTATAAGACTTATTTCCCAAGGAGGAAATTATGGCAAAATCAACATTCTCAGGGCCAGTTAAATCTATCTCTGGTTTTATAACTGCTGGTAGCACATCAGCAGTAAGCTTAACTGCTGACACAACTTTAACTGTTGATGCTCATGCAGGTAAAATTTTAACTTGTAATGATGCTGACGGTAAATTTACTTTACCAAGTATTGTTACTACAAGTCCTTCAGATCCAACAGATCCGAATCAAGCAAATAATTTAGGAGCATCTTTTTTATTTGTTATTGAAACTGCTGCTACTGATTTAGATATTAAAACAGACGGTACTGACAAGTTTGTTGGAGGTTTATATATAGGTGTAAACAATAGTACAGGTAAAACTTTTATTTCTGGTGCATCTAATGATGTAATAACACTAAATGGTTCAACCAAAGGTGGATTAGCAGGAAGTATTATTAAAGTTACAGCAGTTGGTTCAGCTAAGTATGCCGTTGAAGGTATTGTCTTAGGCTCAGGAACTTTAGTAACTATGTTTGCTGACGCATAAGGAGTAAATTATGGCTGATACAGTAACATCACAAACCATCCAAGATGGTGAAAGAGTTGCTATTATGAAATTCACTAATAGTTCTGACGGAACTGGTGAATCTGCTATAAAAAAAGTAGATGTCTCTGCTTTGGCTAACAGTAGCCAAGGCAAGGCATGTACTTCAGTTAAAGTAGCTAAAATATGGTGGGCTTGTAGAGGTATGGGTGTGAATATTGAATTTGACGCTTCTACTAATGTATTAATTACAGGCTTACCTTCTGACTCTACTGGTGATGAATATTACTCTGATGTTTTTACGGGTATTCCAAACAATGCGGGATCTGGTAAAACTGGCGATATTGATTTCACTACAGTAGGACATAGTTCAGGCGATACTTATTCTATTATTTTAGAATTAGTAAAAGACTACGAATAATGGCTGAATATAAAGGCAAAAAAGTAACTTTGAATAGTCCAAGAGCTCTCCGTCAAGGAGAGCCTGGCTATGGAAAAAAAAGAAAAGTTGTTTTCGTTATGGGATGTAGTAGCGAAAGCAAAAGAGTAAAAAGAATTACATTTGGTGATGCCAAATTAGGTATGCACAAAAATACAAAATCAAGAAAAAAATCTTATTGTGCTAGAAGTGGCGGAATGAAAGGTACGACAGATAGATGTAGTGCTAACTATTGGGCTAGAAAAGATTGGGATTGTTAATATGGGTGAAAAAACAAAAAAAGACGCTTGTTATCACAAAGTAAAAGCCAGATATGATGTTTGGCCTTCTGCTTATGCAAGTGGAGCTTTAAGTAAATGTAGAAAAGTAGGAGCTGCAAATTGGGGCAATTCTAAAAAGAAAAAACCAATAAAAAAATCAACAGGTGGTTTTGTTTCTGTTAGAGGCCAGGGTGCAGTTATGAAAGAAAGATTAAGGTAATGTCTAAAAATTCATTAAGAGATTGGTTTGCAAAGAATGACGGAAAAGGATGGGTTGACTGTAAAACAGGAAAACCATGTGGTCGTAAAAAAGGCGAAAAAAGAGCATATCCCGCTTGTCGCCCAACCATGGCTCAATGTACTTCAGCAGCCAAAAAGAAAACTGGCCCTAAAAGAATTAGTTGGCAAAAAAAATCAACAGGTGGTGAAATGATAAAAGATAAAAGCAAAGCAGATTTAAATAAAGACGGCAAACTTTCTTCTTACGAAAAGAAAAGAGGTATAGCTATTGAAAAAGCTATGGCTCAACAAAATAGAGTAAAAATGAAAAATGGTGGATTTATTGCAAAAGGTTGCGGTCAAGTAATGAACAACCGTAGAAAAGTAACAAGCATATCTTGAGGTAAAAATGACTTTTAAGAAAACAAAAGGGTATAGCGTAAGAAAGATGTCCAAAGGCGGAGCTTTAATGAAGAAGTCTAAGGGCGGAGCTATGATGAAGAAATCAAAAGGCGGATCTATATTAAAGAAATCCAAAGGTGGTTCTTTAATGAAGAAATCAAAAGGGGGTTCTATGATGAAAAAATCTAAGGGCGGAGTTTTAAACAAAAACAGTAAAAAGAAATAACTTTTTAGTTTAAAAAACAACTTACATTTATGTCATACTTACTTAGTAATGTCCCACATTTTAAATGTTGGGTAAGAAGAGAATTTACTCACAATCACGAAAAATACCATGACGAGTATTTACATGCTTTAGTTATTGCAGTAAATACTATTCCAGATAGGTCTTTGAGTTTTCAAGTAGTCTTTACGGGTTGTGAGTCAGATTGTGAAGATAACAACGAGCCGAATATCCATGGCGGAGCTATGTGGGCTAGAATGCCTATCCAAGCTTTAGTAGCTGATATTCCTATGGATGATTTTCCTGAACCAATGGAAGATCATATTGCACAACCTTGGGATTGTGAATCTAGAAACCATTCAGTAATAGTTATGGATAGAGTAAGCTCATCACCTTGGCTTTGTAAATTAGATGGCGAATTTTTTAAAGGAAGATATTTGTTTACTGTTGATTATACTGATTCCGATATTGCTGACGATAGTGCACAACATAAACAATCTCATGTATTATATGTAACAGAAGATTGTAAATGGAAAGGTAACCTAGTAGCCTTACCAAACAACAGAGTAAGGGCTACAAGTCCTGCTCTTTGGGTAACAGGAGATGGTGCTCCTGACTTTAAACCTTCACAATGGACACATTCTGCTGAAGGTCACGAAAGTTACTTAGATCCTGCAATAACTTTTGATAACTTATATGAAGATTAATGGCATTATCAGGTAGCACAAATTTTGAACCAAATGTAACTGAGTTTATAGAAGAGGCTTTTGAAAGATGCGGTATAGAACTCAGAACAGGTTATGATTTAAGAACTGCAAAAAGGTCTATCAATATTATGTTAGCTGAGTGGGCTAACAGAGGCCTTAACCAATGGACTATTGAGCAAACTACTCAAACAGTAACAGAAGGAACCAATAGCTACAGTTTAAATTCTAATGTAATTGATATTTTAGATATGGTTGTTAGAAGAACAACTAATTCTGTTAATACAGACACTAATATGAGCAGAATAAGTAGAAGTGAGTATTTAAATATTCCAAACAAAGATACAAAAGCTAGACCTAATCAATTCTTTTTTGATAAGCAAACAACACCTGCAATAAAGGTTTATCCTACTCCAGAAAATTCTACAGATATATTGGTTTTTAATAAGTTAGTTAGAATGGATGATGCTGATACTGCAACAAATACTATGGATTTGCCCTTTAGGTTTTATCCATGTTTTGCAGCAGGTCTTGCTTACTACATTAGTATAAAAAGAGCTCCACAAAGAACAGCAGAGTTAAAAGCAATCTACGAAGAAGAATTCAGAAGAGCTGCTGACCAAGACGAAGATAAAGCTTCTTTTAGATTAAGGCCTTATTTAAGGAATGTCTAATGGCTTATGCAAGTGGTAAATTTGCATACGCTTTATGTGATAGATGCGGATTTCGATATAAATACAAAGATTTAAGAAAAGAATTGAATGGTGCCAAAACCTGTCGTTCTTGTTATGAAGAAAAACACCCTCAATTAGAAACCACTAGAAATGTTACGGATCCAGAAGCTTTGTACGAAGCTAGGCCTAATACAGATAAAGAGGTCGGAAATGGTAGGATTTCAACTAATAATGATTTAGTTGGCAAAACATTTTTAGGTTTTAAAACAAACTCATCTTTAGGTTCTATAAATGTAATTGAAAACGACAGCTCATTAGATGTAAATGTTACAGGTATTGAATTAACATCTGCACTAGGTTCAATTTCTATAACAGGAAATATAAGTGAAACAGTAACATTATCTACTCTTTTAAGTACATCTTATTTAAATAATCCTTCTATTACTGGTGCTTTACAAACTTACACAGTAACTGTTGTAGGCGGTAATCCTGTTGATCATCCTTACTACAATTTTGGATCTACAAATAAATTTGCTATTAATGGTTATACTGCTACACCATATGTAACTTTGAGTTTAGCTGAAGGAGAAACTTATAGATTTGATCAATCAAACTCAAGTAATAGCGGACATCCATTAAGGTTTTCAACAACTGCTAATGGTACACATGGAGGAGGTTCTGAATATACTACAGGAGTTACTACTAACGGCACTCCAGGTAGTGCTGGGGCATACACTCAAATTACCGTTGCTTCAGGAGCACCTACACTTTATTATTACTGCACTAACCATTCAGGAATGGGCTGGACAGCAAACGTCTCTTAATTTGGTATAATAAATTATGACTTTATCTGAACTAAAAACCTTAATTCAAAACTATGTAGAAAATGACGAAACGACTTTTACAAGTTCTTTGAATGACATAATAAAAAATGCAGAAGAAAGGATATTTGAATTAGTACAGTTTGATTTTTTTAAAAAAAATGTTTCTGGTGTTTTAACTACAGGTAATAGATTTTTGACTGCACCTTCAGATTATGTATTAAGCACTTACTTGGCTGTAATAGATGGTAGTGGAGATTATTCTTATTTAGAAAAAAAACATTCTTCATTTATGCAAGAATATACAGTTGATCCTACAGATGCTTCTTTAAGAGGAAAGCCTTTGTACTATGCTGATTACGATAAAGAATTATCTACTGCATCAAACAATGGTTCTACTTTGGTTATAGCACCAGTACCAGATAGTAATTATTCAGTAGAGTTACAATACGTTTATAAACCAGCTTCCATTGTTACAAACACAACAGGTACTTGGTTATCAACAAATGCTAGAAATGGTTTGTTATTTGCTTGTTTGTCCGAAGCTTATTTATTTATGAAAGGAGACGCACAATTACAAGAGCAATATGAAAAAAGATTTCAAGAGGAAATATCAAGATTGAAAAATAGAGCTGAAGGCAGAGGAAGAAGAGATGAATATCGCTTTGATTCTTTGCGTTCACAAATAACCTAGAGGAGGTAAAAATGGAGAAGATAGAATCCCTTAAAGGGAAAACCATAGCCATAGTAGGCATGGGGAGAAGTTGGCACGATTATAATTTAGCTAAGTCTCATGGCATACATTTTGATGAAGTTTGGGCTATAAATTCTGTTGCAAGTGTAATATTTCACGATAGAGTTTTTATGATGGATCCTCCATCAAGATTTTTAGATAGTGATGATGCGGGAGGACAAACCAAAACTATGCGAACCCTTTTACAGGAACACGATAAGCCAATATATTCTTGTATTACAGATGAAAGATGTCCAACTGTAGTTGAATACCCAATTAAAGAATTAGTAAGAGACACGCATTGTTATTATTTAAATAATACAGTTGCTTATGCAATAGCTTTTGCTTATTGGAATGAAATAAGTAATTTAAAAATGTTTGGAATTGATTTTAGTTATAAAGGTAATTTACACTTTGCAGAAGCTGGCAGAGGGTGTTGTGAATTTTGGCTAGATAAATGTATGCACAAAGAAATACAAGTAGAAGTAGCCAATAGTTCTGCTTTATTAGATTCAAATGAAGATGCTCAAGATAAATTGTATGGTTATCATAGATTAAAAGACCCTATGGTTGTTGTCTTAGACGAAGAAAAAAAATTAAAAGTGTTAAAGAAAAGCGAATATGAATCTTCCATAGTTAATCCTGAAAGAACACCTATTATGGTAGATAGAAATGATCCTAATGTTCTTGGAGAACCAAAAAAATGGTAGATGAAATAACACCAGGTGTTTCTTTTGAGCTAGGCTTGGTTGAAACTAAAACCACTAATCATGGAGGTCATTCTCCTGAGTTTTGGGCTGAAAGACTTACAGAAAAAATAGTTGGGTATTCTGAAGACAATGAACCGCATGTAAAAGAACAAGCTAAAGCTTTTAGAGATGTAATTTACAAAGTTTGTTTAATTTACATAAAAAATGCTATAAAATCATATCAATCCACTTTAAAACAAGATTTAGTTAAAAGTGGAGAAAACGAATTAGCAAAAATTATTAAATAAAATTAAAGGTAAAACATGGCTATTACTTCTACACTAACCTCTAGTTTTAAGAAAGAATTATTGATTGGTAATCATAATTTTACCAACAGTTCGGGAGATACTTACAAACTAGCTTTATACACAAGTTCCGCTACATTAGGAGCAACTACTACTTCTTTTACTACAACTGGTCAAGCAAGTGGCACTAACTACACATCTGGTGGTGGTACTTTAACTAATGTAACTCCAACTATTAGTGGTACAACTGCTATAACTGATTTTTCAGATTTAACATTTAGTACGGCAACAATAACAGCCAGAGGTTGTATGATCTATAACAGTTCTGATTCTAATAAATCAGTAGCTACTATAGATTTTGGTGGAGATAAAACTTCAACTGCTGGAGACTTTACAATAGTTTTTCCTGCAGCAGCAGCTAGTACGGCTATTATTAGAATAGCATAGGAGTAGAGCATGGCTCTTGTCCTTAACGATAGGGTAAAAGAAACCACTACTACTACAGGCACAGGTACAGTTAATTTAGCTGGAGCCGAAATAGGATTTGAAAGTTTTGTAGCTGGCATTGGTAATTCTAATACTTGTTATTACACAATAGCTCATCAATCGGCAAATGAATTTGAAGTTGGCTTAGGCACAGTCACTGACGCTTCTCCAGACACATTATCAAGAACTACGATTATTAGTAGTTCTAACTCAGACTCCGCAGTAAACTTTTCCGCAGGAACTAAAGATGTATTTTGTACACTACCTGCAAGTAAAGCTGTATTTGTAGATGGCTCAGGAGACTTAGAATTTAATGCTCCTGGAGATGATTTTAGTTTTAAAAATTCTTCCAATACGATTGCATTTATTAAAACCACCAATAATGATTTCATTATTCAAAACAATTTAAATGATAAAGACTTCATCTTAAAAGGTTATGACTCTGATGGTGGTGGGTTAAAAACAGGTTTAACTATTGATTACTCTG
>VMHT01143899.1_pt1 | contig 52166 bp, 43 predicted proteins | sample 4693611 | NCBI WGS metagenome assembly VMHT01 (sample SAMN12280063, study PRJNA550983) | marine metagenome | isolation source: seawater sampled from same location over 5 years 0.02-0.2 micron viral filtrate | place: USA: collected off the coast of southern California halfway between the port... ... | reverse complement strand
GAAGAAGCCCACTCATTTGAGTGGGCTTTTTTCGTATATGCGCAGCATAGCTGCGCTACTCCTGCATTCGGAACCTAACCCCTCGGGTATTTTGAGCTACGCGTTCTGAAACATCCATGTTGGTTAGTGCCAGGGCGTACGTCCTGTACGCCCGTTCGTTCCTTTTAAGGTGACGTTAAGTCACCTTAAATTTGCGGTGCAAACCGGACCCTCACCCCTCCCTGGTGTAATGTCCAGTCGCGCCCAGCAAGCTGGTCCAGCCCCTCGCAGAGCTCGGGGCGTTCACACGGCGCAAATGAAACGATTCATTTGCTTGTAACCGTGTTCACCCATGGCGCGCCGTAAATCAGTGACGGGGATCGCTAATCCTGGTCCGGGCGTAATTTACCCCCATATGACAACGTGTTTGCCAGAGATAGCTCTCGTCACGAAGTGAACTGTCCCTTGCCGGCTACGGAGCTCCTCAATCTAAGAAAAACTGTTTCTCAGCGAGAACCATCCGAAAGGGTGTCCCTTTTTTGGTCTGTTGTTTACTAATTTTATTAGGGTTATTTGACCATTGCGGATAGCCCTTTTACTCAGTGATTTACCCAGTGTGGGTCCAACCCCAAGTGAGAGTGGTATCACCCACACGGCAGTGCGCCACAGTTCATTACGAAGCAATTCCATTGATGAAGAAGCCCTTGTCGAAAGATACGGGCTTTTTTATTGCCTATAGAAAAGTCATTGGAGTGAATGTATTGAGCTAAAGAGAATATAACCATGGCTTTTCCGGTAGAGTAAGCAGTGAAAATCGCTGTTCACCCTATATAAAGTGATGATGCGTTATGGTGATCTTCAAAACATAATACAAAGCCCTCCAGGGACAATTTATAATAGTCAATTAAAACAAATGCGTAAGTTTATTGAAGCCTGAATAAGCTAGTTTAAAGTTATATTTTTTAATCCCTTTCATAAAACATCTATTCCTCAATATAGAATGACAAAGGTGCGATCTTTCGGATGCTACGTTAGGATATCGAAAAAATAAAAACTGCAGAAAATGCATTAAAAGTTATGTATTTGAAGGATCGGCGATAAGATTTAGCAGAGAATCCCCCTCCTGCACGAGCCTGGCAGAAATCGAAACAATGTGCATAAGCGCAGTATCTGCTACCAACATTCTGTAGCTTTTCCAAACGGACAGGTGTTTACCCTCACACTGCTTAAGCATCGTTTGCGAACATCACCTCTGGCCTTGTTTGATAAGAAAGGCTTGTTTAAAACGTATAAAATTGGATTTTAAAAGACCCCATGAGGAAATTTTCAAACGTATCGGCAAGTGAGCTCCCTTTATATATTATAGAAGAGAACGCTAATGAGTTACCTTGCGAGGGCTGTCGCAACGGCCAGGTGCTGCCCTTCGATTTTACAATGGCTTTTCAACCTTTGGTGGATTTGGAGCATCGTAAAGTAATAGGGTACGAAGGTCTGGTACGAGGGTTAAATAATGAGCCGGCCTATACCATTATTGATAAAGTAAACGCAGAGCATATTTACCGTTTTGACCAGGCTTGCAGAATCAAAGCCATCGCCTTAGCGGCTGGCGCTGGAATTAAAGAACGGCTTAATATTAATTTTATGCCCGGAGCAATCTATCGTCCGGAAATTTGTATAAAAACGACCCTGAAAGCGGCCGAAAAATACGGCTTTCCATTATCCCGAATTACCTTTGAAGTGGTCGAAAGCGCCCACATAAATGATACCGGACATTTGCAACGTATCATTGACTATTATAAAGAAATGGGCTTTTCAACTGCACTGGATGACTTTGGCTCGGGGTACGCAAACCTCGACTGGCTGGCAGATTTATCGCCCGACAGTATAAAAATCGATATGCACCTGATTAGGGATATTGACACCAATCCTAAAAAGAAAGTCATTGTTAACACTCTGACTTCCTTGTGCCGGCAACTTGATATCGATGTACTGGCAGAGGGAGTGGAAACAAAAGCTGAAAGGGATACCCTGGCGGAAATGGGGGTGGTCAAGCAGCAAGGCTATTTCTTCGGTAAACCCCAGTTTGAATCCTTTGAAACGGTGGCCAGCGACGTTTTCTGCTAATTTTTCGGGTGATACCTGCTCACCGATATCTTACCCGATATTAAAGGAACAAAGGCTGATTAACTGCCCACTGACCAAATTACACTATAAATCAGCCCGGCTTGGGGGCCGGGCTGATTTTTTACGTAAACGTGTAACTCACTTATTCTTAGTTTGTTGAACAAACCTCAGCCAAGACGGTTAAGTACTTCTTGTCTAACCCGCTTGCCATAGTCTTCGTGAGCGCTATCATATTGTTCAAACATGGCCTGTTGAACATCCAGCCTGCACTGGCTCAATCCGTCAGCGATATTATTCACTAACTGGTTTTTCTGATCTTCACTCATCATGCAGAACAAATCACCCGCCTGACTAAAGTTATCCTCGTCCCGGTTATCATAAATATCTAACCAGGCATCGTGCTCCAGCGCTATCGGTGGTTCTTGAACGTCAGGAACTTCAGTGGGTGCACCATTATCGCCCCGATTGTTGGGATAAAAGTTCGCACCACTACCCGCGATACTTGGGGTGATGCCGGCAAAGGCTCCATCGCGCTGATAGTTGTGAACCGGGCAGCGCGGCGCATTGACTGGAATCTGGTTGTAGTTGGCACCAATCCGATAACGGTGAGCATCCTGATAAGCCAGTAGACGAGCTTGTAGCATCCGGTCGGGCGATACACCTACACCCGGAACCACATTACTTGGCGCAAATGCAGCCTGTTCATTTTCGGCAAAGAAATTATCTACGTTTCGGTTAAGCTCAAGCTGACCCACCTCAATTAACGGATAATCACTGTGCGGCCATACCTTTGTGACATCAAACGGGTTAATTCGATAATTCCTGGCTTCTTCCTCGGTCATGATTTGCACATTTACGGTCCATGACGGGAATTCCCCTTTATCAATGCTCTCGACCAAATCTTGCTGCGCACCAAATGCCGGCCGGGTTGCCGCCTCTTCATTGCTCAGGGTTTTAATGCCCTGATTGGTTTTAAAGTGCCATTTCACCCAGAATCGCTCGCCTTTTGCATTCCAGAGACTTAGAGTGTGCGAGCTATAACCATTTACGTGGCGATACGATAATGGAATACCCCGGTCAGACATCAAAATAGTCGACTGGTGTAACGATTGTGGGTTGTTCGCCCAAAATTCAAAGATAGCCTGCGGGTCGGGCAAATTCGTCCGTGGGTTCTTTTTCTGACTATGGATAAAGTCTGGGAACTTAATACCATCACGTAGGAAAAATACCGGAGTGTTATTACCAACGATATCCCAATTCCCGCGGTCAGTATAAAACTTTAGGGCAAAACCACGGGGATCCCGGGCGTAATCGCTGGAGTCCTGGCCGCCGCCCACAGTGGAAAAACGTAAGAAGATATCAGTTTGCTGACCCGGCTCCTGTAAAAAGTCAGCCACGGTATAGTCACTTAAGCTCTTGGTAAGCGTAAACGTACCATAGGCAGCGCTACCACGGGCATGCACCACACGTTCTGGAATACGTTCACGGTTAAAGTGTGCCAGTTTTTCAAACAGATAATGGTTATCAAAGGTTACCGGCCCGCGCGCGCCCGCCGTACGGCTTTGGTTATCATTGGCAACGGGTGCACCTGCACTGGTAGTCATAGGACAGCGTTTGTTCGACATAAATTCCTCCATCATCTGTCGTGGCTCCAAAAAGCCCCTGGCTCTTTGGAATGTGCAGGAATAATAGAGCATAGAGTTTGCAAATCAAAACTAGTTAATTCAATTGATATAATCTATTAATACTATCCTAATCGATCTAAAGGATTATGTTTCATAAAGTGATTATGATTTGTGATTAACCACGAAAAGATGGTAAAGCGTGAAAAAGGTCTCAATCATTAACACGCTTAAGCCTGTGTAGCATGTAGCCGTGAGTGCCGATAAGCTTTATCTGCGACCCTTGGCGAATAACAAGGAAAATGAATATACGCTAAAAGGGGGTGGGTTAGTGATGGTGTACTGACCAGTCAGTACACCAAAGACACGCTTTTGAACAAACTTAATCCCTGAACTTATTACTTTGCCAGCCACTTCCGAAAATTCGGGTTGCTGGTTATTCAGTGTCAGTTCCCCCGTGGTTAGTTAGCTGAGGCGTTAGTCCGCTCTCGTAATGCTTTAAAAAAGGTCTGTATGCGCTCGGCATTTTTACCCAGGTCGCTTCTGCCTACCCGTGATTTGCTACGAACATCAACTAAAGTGTCCTCACCCCGAGCCGTTAAGCGAATAACCACGTCATCCTTGAAGCCAAACCATAAGGTGGTATCAGTGGCTTCAATGGTGTAATTGGTTTTATTTTTAGCGGCGATGTCCCAGCCCAGCGCCTCGACACTATTGACCGCTTCAGGAAAAAGTTTATCTATCGGTAAAGCAAAAACCTGAGTTTTAATATCCGGATAAGCTCGTAATTGTTGCTCGGTTATCTCACCGCCCGCATAAGTAGCTGGATTAGGTGCCTCTTTACGCAGAGGTAAAATAGCATCAAATTGCGGCGGGTTTTGCACATCAGTGGTAATGTCATGAATTGGCGGGACGGATTTTCCTTTACTCATCATGCTTAATGGCAGGCCCACCGCTATCAATGCCAGCAAAGCATATATAAAGGTGGAGCCCAATCGCATATTCTTACGGGCGAAGAGTATTTGCAACAGGATCAGCACCAGTGCCGCGCCACCTACATAAACACCGTACCGCAACACCGTAAACGCCGTCCCTAAGTCCAGGCCGAAAAACTGATAAAGCAGGCCAGGTAAAACGACCATTAAAAAGCCAACAAAGCTGGTTATTGCGACTAAAAATTTCAAACGATGTTCCTTCTTGTGGTTATATGAATAGTGAACCCAGATTAACCCGGTCACATTCTAATCTGGTATAAAATTAATCTTTATTGATGGCTACGTAAACAGGATATTTTGTGAGCAATACTGATCACCCCCTTCTGCTAACGCTGCAAGAAGCACTTGAGGCTGAGCGGGCCTGCCTGCGCGAGGGTATTAGCGAATATCAGCTGATTCAAAAACTTACCGGTGCGCCTTATTTTATTTTTGAGGCCGATGCCCTACGCGATAACTTAACGTTATTTCAGACCCATTTTTTATTGTTTCATTGTTTATACCAAATTCAGCAGAAGTGGATACACAATGCTGAAACGTTGCAGATAAATGCGTTATCAATAAAACTGATTCCTGTACCAGACGATACGCTATCACGCTTACCGGTGACAGCGTCACCGCTGCAAAACTACTACCTGAACTGGGACAACTTTACCGGGACACAAAGCGAAGATGTGGAAGCGATGCTGGATGATTTCTGGCAAAAAATGGCGGGGGCCCAAGACGCGGTCGATGAGAATGACATTCAGGCAGCGTGTGAAACCCTGGCGATAGACGATACGCAATGGCAGGAACCTGCCAGGCTTAAACATCAATATCGAAAGCTGCAGCACCGGCATCATCCGGATAAAGGCGGGGACACCCAGTATACACAACGCCTGAACCAGGCCTATCAGGTATTACTGCAGGCAAACAAAAAAACGACGGGATAACCCGCCGGCCCGAAAAGCTTATTGCGGGCCGGGCTGTAAAATACCATTAAAAAACAATTGCATCATATGTGGCACGTCATGCCCCAGTTTAAATTCCTGAGGGGAGTCAAGATACTCGGTGACCACACCACGAAAGAAGCAGTTGACCGATAATGCCAGCAACCGAGGATCGGCAGACACCGGCAGGGTTTCCTGATGTTGTGCTTTTTCAAAATAAGCTTCAAAGACCCGCAGTTTATCCAGTTTTTTGGCATTAAAGCGTACTTTGCATGCCGCCAGTTCGCCTGAATAGTCACATTTAAACATAAACAGCTGAATCGCCTTTCTTAGCTGCTGGTCCTGCTCCAGTTTTAATATCAATTTAGTACAGATGGTCTGTAGCTGTTCGACCGGGTTAGGGTGTTCTACCTCCAGCCCTTCCAGAATTTGTTGAATAAAAGGCGTATGCAGGTTTTCATGCAATGCTTCAAAAATTTCTATTTTATTTTTGAAATGCCAGTACACTGCACCACGGGTAACACTGGCGGCCCGCGCCACCTCTTCCAAAGAGGCTTTAGCCACACCGCGCTCATAAAACACATCCAGCGCAGCTTCAAGAATGGCTTGTTTGGTTTGTTCCGCATCTTCTTTGGTTCGGCGCATATCTGGCAGCTTCCACTTGAGTTTGACAACATACATACAAGAACGTATCTTTAAAACGGTAAAGGTTCAGCATCATTTTGTCCAGTGTATATTCGGGAAAACAAATATTATGAAGCACATTTTTTTGTCGGTGGTGGCAAGTTTAGCGGTCATACTGTTAGCAGGCTGCTCACCAGATTCTAAATCAGGCTCGGCGAATCAGGGACAACAAAAACCTGCTGCTACAGCGGTATCGGTTGTTACGATAGAGCCGACCACGGTGCCGGATATTTTGTCGCTGCCTGGTCGTATCACGCCTTTTCAGCAATCTCAGGTCCGCCCGCAGGTGGCCGGGGTGATTACTGACCGTTTATTTGAAGAAGGGGCAGTGGTAGAAAAAGGACAGCAGCTTTACCAAATTGACGATGCCCGCTACAAAGCCGAGTTAGCCAGTACCAAAGCCGATCTCAAAAGCGCTCAGGCGAACCTTAAAACACTGAAAGCAAAAGAAAATCGGTACAATGACTTGCTGTCCAAAAAGTCGGTCAGTGAGCAGGAATATGATGATGTGGCGGCCCAGACCGACCAGGCTGAAGCACAGATAGCCGTGGCCCAGGCGGCGATAGAGCTGGCCAAAGTAAATGTGGATTACACTAAGGTATATGCGCCTATCAGCGGTCAGATAAGTCGCTCCTATGTGACCGAAGGGACGCTGGTGACGGCCAATCAGGCCCAGGAACTGGCGACCATTACCCAGTTGGATCCGGTTTTTGTAGATATGCAGAACTCTGGTAAAGCCATCGTGGAATTGCGCCGGTCTATGCAGAACAGAGACGAGATGCCGGTAGAAATTGTGCTGGATGAAGCCAGCAACAGCCGGTACGAAAAACAGGGCAAACTGAAGTTCTCGGAAGTAACGGTAGATGAAAGCACCGGTAGTGTGACCCTTCGTGCGGTGGTGCCAAACCCCGACAGCGTATTAATGCCAGGTTTGTTTGTTAAAACCAATATCATCAAGTCTCAGGAACAGGGATTGCTGGTTCCGCAACGTGCCACCATGCGTCAGCCGGACGGCTCATTGGCCGTGTATGTGGTTGGCAGCAATAATACGGTAGAGGCGCGTACTCTTGAGGTGGTGCGCAGCTACCAAAGCCAGTATCTGGTGACCTCGGGAGTCAGTAAGGGCGACAAAGTTATCATCGCGGGTTATCAGAAAGTGAAGCCTGGAGCACAGGTTACGCCGCAGCCCTGGCAACAAGACCCGAAAAAGCGCTAACCCAACAACCGGCAGGAATTCAGATCTATGGCACGTTTTTTTATCGATCGACCCGTCTTTGCCTGGGTTTTGGCAATTATCACAATGCTCACAGGTATTCTGGCGATTAACAATCTGCCTATTGAGCAGTATCCCAAGGTAGCTCCCCCCACCGTTTCTATCGATGCCAATTACCCGGGCGCCTCCGCCAAAAGCGTGGAGAACTCGGTGACTCAGGTCATTGAGCAAAACCTCAACGGTATTGATAATCTGCGTTACTTCTCGTCCAGTTCACAACGCGGCAGTATGTCGATTACGCTGACCTTTGAACCCGGGACCGATCCCGATACCGCTCAGGTACAAACCCAGAACAAGGTTCAAAGCGCGGTCTCATTGCTGCCGTCTTCTGTACAGCAGCAGGGTGTCACCGTCACCAAGTCAAACGATGCCTTTGCGCTGGTTATCGGCTTTTATTCAAAGGATGGGGAGCAGTCACAGTTCGATTTAAGTGATTTGCTGGTGTCTGAATTCCGCGATCCGATTTCGCGGGTCAATGGTGTGGGCAGTGTCCGGGTATTTGGCGCGCAGCGCTCTATGCGGGTGTGGTTGAACCCAGACAAACTGTATAGCTTTAACCTGACGCCGGTTGATGTACAGCAGGCTTTGCAAACCCAGAACACCGATGTATCTGCTGGCCAGCTTGGCGGTATGCCGGCGGTGGATAACCAGCAAATCAACGCCACCATTCAGGCGCAATCGTTACTGCAAAATGTCGAAGACTTTGAAAATATCATCTTGCGGGTCAACACCGATGGTTCGCAGGTTCGTCTGAAAGATGTGGCCCGGGTAGAGTTAGGCTCTCAGACCTATGGTTATATTACCCGCTACAAAGGCAAACCGGCCTCAGGGATGGCGGTAAGTCTTGCCTCTGGCGCCAACGCGCTGGGTACCATCGAAAGGGTCAAGCAACGTATCGCTGAGCTTGAAGGGCAGATACCGGACGGCGTGGAAGTGGTCTATCCGGTAGACTCCTCCCCGTTTATCGAATTGTCAATTGAGTCAGTGGTAAAAACCTTAATTGAAGCCGTGGTCCTGGTGTTTCTGGTAATGCTACTGTTTTTGCAAAACTGGCGTGCCACTCTGATTCCCACCATTGCAGTACCGGTAGTATTACTGGGTACCTTTGCGGTGCTCTATGCCTTTGGCTTTAGTATTAATGTTCTGACTATGTTTGCCATGGTGCTGGCCATTGGCTTGCTGGTAGATGATGCCATCGTAGTGGTGGAAAACGTCGAACGGATTATGGAAGAAGAGGGCTTATCACCCAAAGAAGCCACTAAAAAATCCATGGGGCAAATTACCAGCGCCCTGGTAGGTATTGCTGCGGTTCTTTCCACGGTATTTATCCCGATGGCCTTCTTTAGTGGTTCGGCTGGCTCCATCTATCGCCAGTTCTCAATTACCATTGTCTCGGCCATGGCATTTTCGGTACTGGTGGCGATTATTTTATCGCCCTCTCTATGTGCCACTTTGCTGAAAAAGCATGATCCCGAAAAAGACCGGGATAAGGGCTTTGCCGGTTGGTTTAATCGCAACTTCAATAAAGGCCGCGACCGTTATCAACAAGCCACCACGCATATGGCACACCGGTTTAAGCGTTATCTTGTGGTTTATGGCGTGCTGGTCGCCGGTATGGTGTTTATTTTTATGCGACTGCCCGGCGCGTTCCTGCCCAACGAAGATCAGGGTAGCCTGATGGTGCTGTTAAGTACGCCACCGGGGTCTACGGCCGAACGAACGTTGGAATCGGTCAAAGAGGTCGAACAGTTTTTCCTGGAGGAAAAAGGTGATGTCACCCATGATTTATTTACCGTGGTGGGCTTTAGTTTTGCCGGGGCTGCGCAAAATGCGGCTATGGGGTTTGTCCATCTGAACGATTGGAGCGAGCGTGACGAGTCGCAAAGTGCATTTGCTATTTTGCAGGATGCGTTTAAGGAATTTAGTCAGATAAAGGATGCTCAGGCGTTCCCTATTATGCCTCCTCCTATACGGGAGTTGGGCAATGCCACCGGCTTTAATATGCAGTTAGTGGACCGCGCCAGTCGTGGGCACGAGGAGCTGATGAATGCCCGAAATCAATTGCTGGGTATGGCGGCGCAGTCTGAAGTTCTTAATGGTGTACGGCCTAACGGATTAAGTGACGTGCCCCAGTTTAAAATTGATATCGACAGTGAAAAGGCGGCGGCGCTGGGGGTATCCCTGGGGGATATTAATAGTTCGCTACAGCTGGCCTGGGGTTCGGCCTATGTGAATGATTTTATTGACGATGGCCGGATAAAGCGGGTTTATATGCAGGCAGATGCGCCGTATCGGATGAATCCTGAAGATCTTGATAGCTGGTATGTGCGCAACAAGGCCGGGGAAATGGTGGCCTTTAGCTCCTTTTCTACCTCGACCTGGGAAAACGGCTCTCCCAAACTGGAACGGTTTAACGGTATTTCATCGGTCAATATCCAGGGTAGCCCGGCGCCGGGCGTCTCTACCGGCGAAGCGATGGATGAAATGCAGCGATTAGTTCAGCAGCTACCGCAAGGCTTTGATTTCGCCTGGTCAGGGTTATCCTTTGAAGAAAAAGCGGCTGGTTCGCAAGCACCTATGTTGTACGCCATTTCTATTCTGGTGGTGTTCTTATGTCTGGCAGCGTTATACGAAAGCTGGTCGGTACCTTTTGCTGTTATGCTGGTAGTGCCGTTGGGCATACTAGGCTCTGTGGTCGCCGCTTTCTTGTTTGACTTGCCCAACGATGTCTATCTGCAGGTGGCCTTTTTGACAACGGTAGGACTGGCAGCAAAAAATGCGATATTGATTGTAGAGTTTGCTAAAGAAGAGCTTGAGAAGGGCACTGATTTAATGGATGCGGTGGCGATTGCCGCCAAGCAACGTTTTCGTCCTATACTGATGACCTCTATGGCGTTTATTCTGGGGGTCACCCCACTGGCCATAGCCAGCGGGGCCGGGGCCACCAGCCAGAATGCGATTGGTATCGCCGTAATGGGCGGGATGCTGGCAGCCACCTTCCTGGCGATCTTCTTTGTGCCGATGTTCTACGTCGCCGTCGAGCGTCTGTTTCATAAACAAAATAAGCATGACGAATAGCAACGCAGGTTGAGTTACGTACTTAAAACGGTCCTTTTCAGGGCCGTTTTTTATTAGCTGAGTTTGCGTAAAGTATCACTTTACGACTAAACGGGTAGGTTCGGGGCTCAATAACCGGCGTTTTGTGTGGCATGATGAGCGTTCACTCAGTAAGCAAGGGAAGTTTACATGACGCAATCATTACCGCCTGCGCCTCACTGGCAGAAACTACTGAAGTCCGGCTCTCGGGTTTTTGTTGGCGGCCACGCCAGCGTGCCTCATGCGTTGGTGCAAAATCTTATCGACAACAGTCAGGGGTTTAGCGACATTGAAATGGTTCATGGCCTCGCTTTAGGTGCTACGCCATGGGCAAAAGAAGAATACCGGCGTCTGTTTAAAGTGAATACATTTTTTATTGGCGGCGCGGAAGTCCGGCGAGCGGTAGATGAAGGGCGGGCCGACTACACCCCCTGTTTTCTATCTGAAATTTCCAGCTTGTTTACCGAAGGCGCATTAGCCCTGGATGCAGTCTTGATCAATGTCAGCCCGCCGGATGAGTTTGGTTATTGTTCGCTGGGCGCCTCGGTAGATATCTGTATGTCGGCGGTGCGTCATACCAAACTTATCATCGCGCAAATCAATGCGGAGGTACCACGTACCACCGGCCATTCGTATGTGCATATTAGCGAGATCAGTGCCTGTATCGAGGCTGATGAACCTTTGGTGGCCGTCGAACCGCCGCCGGTGGATACGCAGGCAGAACGTATCGGGCAATATGTGTCGATGTTGGTGGATGATGGGGCTACCTTGCAATTCGGGATAGGCAAAATTCCCAGCGCTACCCTGAAGTATCTTTGCCATCATAAGGATTTAGGCATTCATAGCGAAATGCTCACCGACAGTATCATCGAGCTGATTGAATCCGGGGCCGTCACCAATCGCAAAAAAACCTTTCACCCGGGCAAAGTGGTAACCAGCTTTGCCATTGGCAGTCAGCGTCTGTATGACTTTATCAACAATAATCCCCATGTGGAGTTTTATGCCAGCAGCTATGTGAACAAGCCTACTAATATTGCCAAAAACGACAATATGGTGGCCATCAACAGCGCGCTGGAAGTGGATCTTACCGGGCAGGTGGTGGCCGACTCCATTGGCCATGACTTTTATTCGGGGATTGGCGGGCAGGTGGATTTTGTCACCGGAGCGTCTATCAGCAAAGGGGGGAAGCCGATTATTGCCTTGCCGTCTACCGCTAAAAACGAAACCATTTCACGGATTGTGCCCAGCATTTCTGAAGGAGCGGGGGTCGTGACCTCAAGAGGGAATGTGCACTATGTGGTCACCGAATACGGGGTGGCTTCGCTTAAAGGCAAGAGTATCCGGGAACGGGCACTTGAACTGATTCGCGTGGCACACCCTAAATTCCGGGCCAGGCTGCTCGAAGACGTACGTACTCATTACTGGGTGCCTCATTATCAGGAAAAGTACCCTACCGACATTCCTGAGCTGGGAGTCATCCAGCTGCAAAAACTGCAGGTACAAAACGAAACCTACTATTTGCGGCCCCTGAACCCTGCAGATGAACGTCGGTTACAGGAATTTTTCTATTCCCATACCAAAGAAACCTTACGGCTGCGCTACAACTACGACCCCAAGCAAATGTCCCGGGAAAAGTCGTGTGACCTGGTCAGTGTTGACCAAAGCACAGATGCCGCGCTGTGTATTGTGCGCCAGGATGGTTCCCGGGTCACCATCCATGCCGTGGGCCGGTTTTATTACTATCCTGAGGACAACAGTTGTGAAGCCGCCTTTGTCACCCGGGAAACGCACCAGGGCAAGGGAATGGCCAAACGTCTGCTGGTACAGCTGATTGACATTGCCCGCCAGCGAAAAATTGACAAAATGGTGGCCTATGTCAGGGCCGGTAATAAGCCGATGATTAGCATTTTTGAGCAACATAATTTTAAACGGGTATTCAGTGATGATCCCAGTGAGGTGGAACTGGTGCTCAAACTCGAGGAAGCAGCACTATGACGGTGAGAATTTATCGCGGGCGCGATTGTACATTGCATGATATGGGTAAGGACCACCCGGAATCCCCCGAGCGACTTTACGCGATAAATGATCAGCTTATCGCCTCGGGACTGGAAATGAGCTGTGAGCATGCGGATGCTCAGCCAGCCAGTCAGCAGCAATTACATCTGGCGCATGATCCTGATTATGTGGCCAGCCTGTTTGATAAAGCCCCTGAGGGCGAGCCGGTTTGGTTTGATGAAGAAACCGGCATGATGAATAAAACCCTGAGCGCGATGCGCTACGCCGCCGGGGCTGCCTGCGAAGCGGTAGACTGGGTGTTGCAGGGGGACGATCGACAGGCCTTTTGTCTGGTACGCCCCCCGGGTCACCATGCTGAAAAAAACAAAGCCATGGGCTTTTGTTTGATCAACAACGTGGCGCTGGCGGCCAAATATGCATTACAACGAGACGATATTGAACGGGTCGCGATAGTCGACTTTGATGTTCATCATGGCAACGGCACCGAACATATTGTAAAAGACGATGAGCGGATATTGCTGTGTTCATCGTTTGAGTACCCGCTATACCCGTTTAGCGATCCTGATACCACCAGTAGCAATACCGTTGCCGTGGGTCTGCCTCCAGGTGCGGATGGCGAGCAATACCGCCAGGCAATCGCTGGCTGGTTTGATGCGCTGCAGCAGTTTGCCCCCCAGCTGATTATTATTTCAGCCGGGTTTGATGGTCATGCTGAGGATCCCATGGCTCACCTACGTTTGAGTGAAGATGATTACAAGTGGCTGAGCTATCAGATTCGGCAGCTAGCCGATACGCATTGTCATGGCCGCATTGTCAGTAGTCTTGAAGGCGGATACGACTTAAGTGCGCTGGGACGCAGTGTGGTGGCGCATCTCAAAGGTCTTAGCGGCGATAACGCTGAAACCGGTGGCGCCTGACTCGTCAGACGCTACAAAAGCAGCCCCGGGCCTGTGACACAACTGCCCCTGCGGGCTGATAGGTGCCTTGTGCTTTTGCCACAATACTGTCAATTAGTGTTTGTCCGGTTACACAACCATAACCCAGGGCATAAGGACCCAGGTAACGCAGCTGACCCTGGGCATCGACAACGAGCACTGCCGGCGCCATTTTCAATACTGAACCAAGGGATCCGGGTAGCTTGTCTGCCAGCATGGTATGCAGGGTAAACGTGGGTAAGGCATGATCAAGTTGGGCCCGGTGCGAAGCGCTCAGGCTTTCACAAAAGCAATCAGGACCGGCAGACACATGCACTATGGCCGGTAGGTTTACTCCAGATTGGATAAGCGCCTCCACCGCCTGGCGGTCAAACTCTGGGCTTGCGGCGGCAGTATTGAGCTGCAGCTGCGGGTCAAAGCGGTTTAGCTGGTTATCACTGTACAGCCACAGCCCCAATAGCAGGGAACCAGCCCACAGCAGCACCAGAGTATAGCCAAGCCAGGCTTTCACCGGCTTGCAAAACTCCGGGTCGCCTGGTCCATCGCATCGCTAAGCTGAGTCAGGCGCGTGACCTGCTGCAGTAGATCCCGGGCATTTCCTGAGCTTTCAGAAATAACCTCCGAAATTCGATTCGTGCTCTGGGCAATAGCAGCCGTTGCGGCTTCCTGTTCTACTGCTGCCGCGGACACCTGGCTCATAAAGTGAGTGGACACATCCATCTTTTTGACAATTTCACGCATTGACTCGCTTACCCGGGTACTTTGTGTGTGCGCGGTATCAACCAGCTCAATACTGGCCTGCATTTGAGCGACCGAACGAGCCGTGCTTTGTATCAGCTGTTCGGTATCCTGGGTGATCTCTTCAGAGCTTTGTCTGGAGCGAATCGCCAGCGTACGCACTTCATCAGCCACTACCGCAAAGCCACGACCGTGCTCACCGGCTCGGGCAGATTCTATGGCTGCGTTTAGTGCCAGTAAATTGGTTTGTTCCGCAATGGCAGAAATTGCCCGCATGGCTTCGGCCGTTTTACTACACCGCCGATTTAATTCAGCATTAGTCTGGGCCGCTTCAGACAGCGATTGCTTAAGCGAAGCAATAGTGGCTCCGGCACTATCAATAGCCTGCTGTGAGGTATCCACCTGTTGTTGCGTGGTGATATTCAGATCGTGAGCCTGGTGAATCTGCTCGGAGGCCTGCCCCATACCCACCGCCATTTCTTCGCTGGCGGCTGAGATATTGGTAATTTCGCCATCGGTCTGCAGACTGGTTTTTTGCATGGTATCGGCAGCCTGAAGCAAGGTATTGCAGGCTTGTTTTACATCCTTGGTAAGCTCGCCTGATTGAGCAACCAGCTGAGAAATTTGCTGTATCAGGCTGGCAAATTTCTGACCGTTCAGGCTTTGGGTGCCTATCGGAACATTCAGATTTATGCGGCCATCGTCCTGGTGAATATTTTCTATTGCCTGACGTACCTCTAAACCGGCAATGCCTTCTTTGAATGCCTTGTGCGCCATAAACATCAGCAAACAACCTTCACAGAGTGCAAAGACGGCATGTAGTGCCAGCATTGGTATATTGACATGGCCCTGTTCAAAGACAAAAATCGGTAGTCCCTGTACCTGAAGAATAAAAAAGCCGATGTGATGGACCGCTATGGTGAGCGTGCCTGCCAGCAATGCTTTCCAGTCGCGAAAGTAAGCCAGAAAGGCCAGCAACACAAACACCTGAAAATGCATTTCGGTCAGCCCGTAGGTTTGGTGAATATGCAGGGCGGCCATGAGTTGTACCCCTACCGCCATAGTAATGCGGCACAACGGCCCCTCGGGGTGGGAAAAGCTGATAAAAAGAGGCACCGCGATAATAGGCAGACCAAACATTACGGGCATCAGCAGGTGGTCGGTATAGGCCCCGATACCCAGCGCAATTATCAGCTGAAAAGTAAGTAAGTAACGAAATACGGTAAGACCGTCTTTAACCCAAGGATACATCTAAATTCCTTTTACGAAGAGAGCGGCGCTGTCACTAACCGTTAGCGACAGGCCAAGCCGAACTCACTACGCGATACCAGGTAAAAAGATCATCCGGACAGCTACTGGTTTGCCGTGCCCGATTTTATGTTGTCGAACTGAGCCCGGGTAAGCTGTAAGGTGCCATCGACATGAATATCGCGCTGCGGAAAGGCGATCACGATGCCCGCTTCGCGGAAACTTTGCTCTATGGCAAAGCGTAGTTCGCTGCGAATCACCCGCAGATCGCGCTCTACCGATGCATTGACCCAGAAAAAGACTTCAAAAATAAGCGCGTTATCACCAAAGTCATCAAAAATCACTACGGGCTTAGACTCTTTTAACACGTGCTCATGGGCATCGGCAGCGGCAAAGATTAACGCCGAAACTTTTGCACAATCCGAGCCATAGGCCACACCAACCCGCACTGAGGTACGGGTGAGATAATCAATCAGGGTCCAGTTGATAACGGTATTTTCCAATAATTTACTGTTGGGGATGAGCATATGCACGCCGTCCACCCGGCGGATCCGGGTGGAACGGGTATTGATGGCTTCTACCGAGCCCCGGGCGCCATCGACTTCCAGAAAGTCCCCGATGCGGATAGGCCGCTCCCACATTAAAATCCAGCCACTGATAAAGTTATTGATAATATTCTGGGCCCCAAAACCAAATCCAATCGCCACCGCGCCAGATAAAAAAGCAAAGGCGGTCAGCGGCACATTCAGTACATCTAAGGTGGTTATCAATAAGACCGCCATAGCCAGGATATAAAATATCCGCTTAAACAAATGGACAGAGTCGGCGCTGGCGCCGCTTTTACGAAGCCGGTACGTAGCCAGATGGGCCATTTTATCAATCAGCCACCAGCCAACTATTAGCAATAGTGGCAGCAACAGAATCTCGCCCACCGTAAATGTGCGCTCATAAAGGGTAAATAACGTAGTGGAGAGAATAGCTTGAAGATTTTCCGGCATGGTTGGTTTACATTGTGCTGTCAAAAAGGCTAAGAGGTTCATCATAGCGATGGCCACAGACCATTACCATAGTCGCGCAACAGTTATGGTAGGGTGAATTGATGTGTTTAGTAAAAAGGAACACCTGGGCATGAAACAACTAATTATCGGAATATGGGCCAGCGCAATGCTGCTGGTCAGTTCGGCGGCCATGGGCCTGGATTTGCGACTGTCGCAAAACGATCTTAATCAGATGGTGCAAATGGCCTTTCCCCAAAGCCGGCAGTATCAGGGGATCGATATGCGCTTTTCTGAGCCGGTGGTAACCTTAAATGCGCAAAATGCGGTGAATGTGATGGTGACCATTCAGGGGCAGAATCAGGGTCAAAGTGCAACCGTGCGAGCCGGATTGCAGGGTGAGCTTGATTATCAGCCGCAGACGGGGACGTTAAATATTTTGCGACCTCAGCTTACTGACCTTGATGTCTTAAAACAGCCCGAGGGGGATCATTCTCAACTTATCGAAACCCTTCAAAGCATGAAGAACCAGCCAGCGCCGCTTATTCTGCTGATTAACTTTGCCCAGCTTGATTTACCCATGCTCGGTGATCGCCCCCCTAAAAACATTCAGATTAAAAATCAGCAGCTAATGGTTACATTCTAAAGGAGTCCAAGATGCCCCGTGTAGCATTATTGTCTACCGACCACCTGGAAGAGTTTTTTGTTTACGATGAGCTGTTAACCGCGCCGCTGGCCGAGCATGGCTGGCAGAGCACTACGGTTTCCTGGCGGGATGACAGTATCGACTGGACACATTATGACCTGGTGATTGTTCGCAGTACCTGGGATTATCAACAAGAACCGGAGGCCTTTACTGCCAGGCTTAAACACATCGCCCAGCATACACGGTTAGCAAATCCGCTGTCGGTAATGCTGTGGAATATTGATAAAAGCTATCTGACGGAATTAGCCGCCCAGGGGGTTCCGGTGATACCTACCCATTGGGCTAGCCGCTTTGACTATGACACCTTGCTGCGGTGTTTTGAGACGTTTTCCACTCAGGCTCTGGTGATTAAGCCGACAGTGAGTGCTAATGCTGATGACACATTCTGGTTAACGCCCGCCAATTGTGAGGATTATCAGCCGCAGCTGCAACGCACCTTCAGCCAGCGCCCCCACATGATCCAGCCCTTTGTTAACGCCATTACCGAAGAAGGTGAATACTCGCTGTTTTACTTTGGCGGTGAGCTGAGCCATACCATCATAAAAACGCCGAAACAGCATGATTTCAGGGTTCAGGAAGAGCACGGCGGACAACTCGAGCTGGTGGCAGCCTCGCCCCGCATGCAGGCGGTAGGCGAACAAACCCTGGCAGCCTTACCTGCTTCGGCCCTTTACGCCCGCATCGATATGGTGCGTTTTGAAGACGATTGGGCGGTCATGGAAGTCGAACTTATAGAGCCGTCGCTGTATTTCAATCTGGATCCAGCATCGCCCGCACGGTTTGTTGAGGCGATGCTGGGTTACCTGGAGACCCCCCGGTCTGACTAACGCTCAGTATGGCGTTTAATGGTGCGGCCATCCCGATGCCGATTGGTGGAACGCGTAGGGCGAGCTTTCTGGGTGGGGCGGGTCGTCGTTGACTGGTTACGCACATGGGGTTTACGCACGGTGGGTGTCGGCTGTTTAATGACCGGCTTATTCCCCGGCTGGTTAGCCGAATGATAGTTCGACTTGTCGACCCGCTTAACCACAGCAGGGCGCTGGGCTTTTTGGTAGGTGTCTGCCGTGTTAATACGTTTAGGTTGAGTGATCACCCGGGGTGATTTATGAAATCGGCTAACATCAGCGCTTCTGACCACGGGAGCTGAGCGCTTACGTAATGAGCGTTGCTGTGGCTGCCAGCGCTGGTAATCTTTGACTTTGACCCGCTTTACCGGAGAGTGATACCGGTAATTTCTGGCACTATGCCGGTTTACCACCACATAACGTTTTGACCAGTGAATGGCGCCAAAATCGAAGATGGCCGAAAAATGTATGCCCGGGCTCCAGTAAAACCCCGCGCTACGGTGATAATGCGCCGGGCGATGCCAGTAGGTCGGCTGACGATGACGCCAGTGCGCCCCATAAATTACCCGGGTGTCGTAGTAGGGCAGGTACACCGTGTGCGGACTGACCGGATGAATCACAATCGTGCTGTGGCTATGTGTTACCTGCTGATACCGATTGGTGTGAAGATTGCCGGCGGCCATAGCCTGCTGGCGTAAAACCTGTACCCGGCTTAGCACCTCAGACTGACTGGCCAGTACCTGCTGGCCTAAGGCATCCAACCAGCTCAGACCCTCTGCCATGGTGTGCAGCACATCGCTAAACAGCACCAGGGCTTTTACGCTCGGGTCCCAGTCATATTTTTCAATGCTACGGGCCACGGCCTCATCGGACAAATGCAGATTGTCCTGCCGCCAGCGATCGGCGGCCACCACTTCCAGCGGGTAGGTCGAGGCAATCAGAATATGGGTGAGGACGGTATCAGGGTACAACGCAATCGGGGCCAGCAAGGCATCCAGCGAGGGCGCCTGCGCCTCGGTACTATAGCTGCTGGAGACCTGGCTTTGGGCCTGGACGGGAACGCTGAAACCGGAAGTGACAACAGCAATGCCGGTAAGTAGCGCAACGGTTGAGAGTTTCATACCTACTCCTTAAACCTGTCGGCCGACAGATTTTGCGGTTAATCACGCTCCACCACCGGAGCGCTTAGTATGCAGACTGTTATAACCGCCCGGGCATTAACCGAACCTGAATCAAGATGAAGCGCGGACGCGCCTATTTGAATAAGTGAGGATCAAACACATGTCCCAGCTTTTCGGTTTTGGTTTTCAGGTAATGCTTATTGTCTTTGGTGATCCCATGGTCAATGGGCGTGCGGGCGGTCACATTGATACCCAACTGCTCCAGGGCTTTTAGCTTACGAGGATTGTTTGTCATAAGCTCCACCTGGTGTACTTTAAGGGTGTCCAGCATCAGTTTGCAGATATCATAGCTGCGCAAATCTGCATCAAAGCCAAGATGTTCATTGGCTTCCACGGTATCCATGCCGGAGTCCTGCAGGTTGTAAGCCCGGATTTTATTGAGCAAACCAATACCACGCCCTTCCTGACGCAAATACAGTAATACCCCACGCCCTTTGTCGACGATGTTTTGCAGGGCTTTTTCCAACTGAAAGCCACAGTCACAGCGGGTGCTGAACAAGGCATCACCAGTCAGACATTCAGAGTGGATACGAATGGGGACCACATCCTCGGGTTGCCACTGCCCATAAGACAGGGCGACGTGCTCCTGGCCACTGGCTTCTACAAAGCCATGGATGGTGAAATCACCCAGTCGGGTAGGTAAACGGGCAGAACTAACGTATTCGTATTTGGGTTGCTTGCTGGTCATGGCACATCTTAACCGTGGTCTAGGTAGCCTCGGTGTATGGGGCCACCTGTTAAAAATCCAAGTAATTGTTACATTATAACACTTAAATAAAACATCTCATAGCGCTTTAAATTCGCTTAACGGGGCCGGGCTGGCGATGACATTGCCCTGGGCGTAGTCGATGCCCAGGCGCCCCAACTGGCTTAGCGTAGACTCATCTTCTACGCATAAGGCCACGGTCGTAATATCCCGTGCCTGAGCAATATTTTTAAACGAACTGATAATAGCCGAGTCCAGTGGGTCGGATAATAAGCCTTTGACAAAACTACCATCTATTTTCAGACACTGTACTGACAAATCTTTAATGCAGGCGTAGGAAGAAAACCCACTACCAAAATTATCCAGGGCGAAGTGGCATCCCAGGGCCCGGAAGGTTTCGATAAATTCCTGAATCGGTATCTTGTGCGCCGCCGCCGTGGTTTCGCTGATATCGAAACAAATCTTATGGCCAGGTACCGGGCTGCGCTCAAACAAGGTGAGTAAAAAGCGGCGTAAGTCGTTATCCGCCAGCGACTGGCCGTTAATATTGATATTGCAGTATTGCAGTTGCTCCAGCCATACCGGGTTTGCTTCAAGCCAGCTAAAGGTCTGCTGAATCACATAACGATCCAGGCGCGCGGTCACATTATAGCGTTCAGCGGTGGGCAAAAAGCTCGCGGGGTCGGCCAGGGTGCCGTCGCTCAACCGCAGACGTAATAAGATTTCGTAACAATCCCCACGGGGAATGGAGTGCAGCGGGCGGTAGTGCTGGTAATACAACTCAAAGCCTTCTCCCTGAATGGCCTTATTAAGCACATGCACCCAATCAAGTTCCTGTTCATACTTTTGCAAACGTTCATCGTGACGCTGATAACAATACACCTGATTGCGCCCCTGCTGCTTGGCCAGGTAGCAGGCCGCATCTGCCATAAACAGAGCCTGGTCAGGGTCGCATTCATATTCAGAAGCATTGAGCAGGCCAATACTTAACCCCACCGTGAACACATGATTCTCCCACGAAAACCGATACTCACGGACGGCTTCAACCATGCGGTTGGCCAGGGCCAGCGCCGAGGTCTGGGATTGGGTGGTCATCAGGATGCCAAACTCATCGCCACCTAAACGCGCCAGTGTACCGCTATTGTCCAGCAGGGTATTAAGCTGGCCTGCCAGCTCTTTTATCAAAGTATCACCAGCTTTGTGGCCACAGGTGTCATTAACGGCTTTAAACCGGTCTAAATCCAGATACAGTAGGATAACCGGCTCAGCGGAGCCGGGTTGAGCAAAGACTTCCTTAAGGGCAGTTTCAAATTCGCGGCGGTTATAAATGCCGGTAAGCGGATCATGGGTGGCCATATAGTTGAGATTAATATCCGACAGTTTTTTCTCGGTGACATCAATAATTGACCCTGACAGGTAGGTTTCACCTTTGTCTTTATGCAACTGGCAAGAAATAGAGAACCAGAACTGCGTGCCATCTGCCTTGCGACCCAGGATTTCCCGGCCCATCACGGTTTTGTTCTCCAGCAGTTCGCCTACCAGAACATCACGCTGGCCGGGATCCGCATAAAAATCGCTGGTATCCGTAACGGTGCGCAACATTTGCGGTTCATCGTCATACCCAAACAGTGTGCACATAGCAGGATTAATCGTTTTTAACGCGCCATCTAGTGAAGAGGTATACAAACCTTCCGCCGAATTCTGAAACAGATGATAAAACACATTCAAATCATCAATGGTGCGGGCCTGAGTATTGATCTGCTGCCGGGACAGATTACGCTCGGCCAGCAGTACACAAATAGCCAGCACACACATGGCACTGAGTAGCGCTGCCGCTGCGCTAACCGGAGCCGCAACCAGGGGCAGAGCAACCTCACTGAACTGCACCAGAAATAATGCCCAGGACAGGCTCAGTAACAGCCAGGCCACGCCCAGTAAGCGGCTCAATGACAAAATACGGCGGTCCTGAAACAGTACGCACAGTAGGATTTGCACCGCGCCATAAACAGGAATGCACAAAAATTCAATATAGGCGGGCAAGGGCCACACGGGGAACACAGATACCAGCAAAATGGTCAGTGGCAGGGTTAAATTAATCACTCGTAACCATAGTGGGATGCGGGAAAACAGGGCATGAGTGAATTTGCCCAGCGCCAATAAAAAGGCCACACCCAGGCCGCTGAGGATATATTTGCCATAAATCATGAAGCCCAGCCAGCGGGCCACTGGTTCCTGCAAGCTGGCCAGCAATGCCAGCAACACCAGACAGGTGGCGGCCAGCCAGAAGCGCCCCCCGGTTTGCTGATACAAATGACTGAGCGCAAAGTACACCAACAGCACAATCAGCCCGCCAGCCATGACGCCATGCAATAGCAGCCGTTCCTGTACATGCCGTGAAAATGCGTCTTCTGAGCGTAATACCAGGGGGAAGTAGGGCAGAGTGGCAGTATCCACGCTGAACATTACGGTGGTCTGGGTGTCGGGGGCCAAAGACACCGGTAACGTCAGTCCCGGCGTGAAGGTATGGGGCAGTTCGTAATCATCCACATCATAATTAATGACATTGATAATACGGTCTTTTTCATCAAGCAGGTAAATGGTGGTCGGCACCGGAATCAGCCGGGGATTGCTGATAAACGTGGTATATTCACGCGTGGTGGTGTTTTGCAATGGCAGGATGTACCAGTAGCGTGTTGCCTGCGAAAGATTGAAACGCGGGCCATCGGGCAACTGCAGGGCCTGCAGAATATCCTGATAACCAAGGTACGCCGGGGCGCTCACCGGAGCGATATCCAGGCTCCGGGTGGCTGAGATCTCGCTTAATTCGATGTCAGCCCGGGCCGGCTGCAGACTCAGTAGAGCCCACAGCAACACCATACCTGATACCAGATAGCCAGAAATCAGCAAAACAGGGCGTAGTCTTTTCATCGTTATTATTCTCACGGCAAAAGCATGGTGAGCTGATGCATAACCGTCCCTGGGCGGGGCGCGGGTCTTCGGTGAATCAGTCTCGACCGAAGGCTTGCCATACCTGAACCAGATCCGTGGTGCCGGTGGATTCTATCCAGATTGCCTCACATAACCATTCTATACATAAAACCGCACTTATGTCTTGTTTGCTTAACAGGGCCTGACATCGATCCGCGCCCCAATCGATATTTGAGGCTCTAAAACCGCCGGTTTTCGCCAGCGCATGAATAAACTGTTCGGTTTTAAGCGGATTTGCCGGCAAGGCCATCTGTACCTGAATAATCTCGGTCTGGTAGTTCAGGGCCTGGCGTAGCGTCGCTGGATTTAACTGCTGCATGATAAGCTCACCGAGGAGGCGTCCAGGGGCGGCTGAGCCCACCGACTATCGTCCCAGCGGGTATCAAACGGGGTTTGCAGCGCCGTCAGTAACTGTTTGGCCGGCTCAAAATCATCTTCGTTCGCACAATCAATCACATACTGCAAATGATGGGTCCGGGCTATCACCGCCGGGTTGTGGGTTTGCATCATCAGTTGCTGGGCCGCCGGATCGCCGGTTTCAGTGCGTAGCTGCTGATAATCCTGCCACCACTGGTCAAACGCTACGCGGTCAATGAACTGGTCCCGTAAACCCGGCGCGGGATCCGCAATATCCGTGAGGCTTAACTGCCGAAAAATGCGGGTATAATCGCGTTGTTGATCAGACAGCATCGTTAACCAGCGGTTAAGCATCTTCATACTGGCTTCGTCAGGCTCACCCAGGCCCATTCGCTGGACCATGGTCTGCTGATATTGTTGCATGAAGGTCGGTTCGTACAAAGATAGCGTGTTAGTCAGCTCTTCTTTACTGCAATAGGGCGAAAACGCCTGCGCCAGCGCATGCAGATTCCATAACCCTACCCCGGGCTGCTGGTCAAAGGCATAGCGGCCTTGCTGATCGGTGTGATTAAACACCGCATCAGACTCGAAATTGTCTAAAAATGCGTAAGGCCCATAGTCAAAGGTAATGCCGTGAATAGACATATTATCGGTGTTCATCACCCCATGTACAAAGCCATACGCCTGCCATAAGGCAATCATCCGTGCCGTGCGCAGCACTATGGTGCGTAACAGCGCCAGATGCGGATTATCTGTATTCAGCACCTCGGGAAAATGATGAATAAAGGTATGTTCAAACAGCTGCTTAAGGGCATCGTCCTGCTGATGATGGTAATAATATTCAAAATGGCCGAAACGCAGGTGACTGGGGGCGCTTCTGATCATCATCGCCGCGGTCTCGGGCTGTTCCCGGTAAACGGTGTCGGTGCTGTTGAACAAACACACGCTTCGGGAGGAGGGGATGCCTAAATGATGCAGCGCTTCGGAGCCGATATATTCGCGCAGGGTCGAGCGCAGTACCGCACGGCCATCAGCGTGTCTGGAGTATGGCGTGGGCCCGGCGCCTTTCAGGTGCAAGTCCACATGCTGCCCGGCGGTGTCCTCTACCTCACCGAGTAACAGTCCGCGACCATCCCCCAGCATAGGATTCCAGTGGCCAAACTGATGACCACCATATTTTTGCGCCACCGCCTGGCGGCACAATAAAAATTCCGGGTCACCTAAAGCCTTCCCCAGCATATTGTTTTGCCACCACGTCCCAGGCAGCTGCAGCTCGGCTGCCAGATCGGTATTAACCAGCTGCACCTGAGTGCTGGTGGGAGGCTGCGGCGTAACCGGTGTAACCAGCTGGTCCAGCTCGGTGGCGTATAGATGGGTTAGTTTCAACGTAACTCCGGTTCAGACAATGATAGTTGCTATTAGGCTTAGGCTAACAAAAAACAATAACCGGGACAAAAGCCTCCTGGCCGGGTAATCTACCCGTTCGCCTTACAGGTATAGATTGTTTTGGCCTGTTTGCACAGCACTACTTTGTCTGGGACCAGACACCACCATAGGGGGATAACAAGGACTCATGCTAACCGTACATCATTTAAATAATTCACGCTCGCAGCGAATATTGTGGCTGCTGGAAGAGCTGGAAGTGGAGTATCAGCTGGAAAAATACCAGCGAGATCCCAAAACCAGCCTGGCGCCGAAGTCTCTAAAAGCCGTGCATCCGTTAGGTCGCTCACCGCTGCTGACCACTGATCACGGGACCCTTGCCGAATCCGGGGCCATTGTAGAGTACCTTATCCAAACCCAGGGCAAAGACAGCTTTGTTACGCCCCGTGAGCCGGCGCAATATCAGGAATATCTGTTTTGGCTGCATTTTGCCGAAGGCTCACTGATGCCCCCTCTGGTTGCCACTTTGGTCATGAGCAAGGCGAAAGAGAAGTCGCCAAAGCTGTTATCGCCGCTGGTCCGAAAAATTACCGACGGCATCATGGATGGCTATTACCGGCCAAACCTGGAGCAAAGTGTGCGTTATGTGGAGTCTTATCTGGCTACCCATGACTGGTTTTCCGGAGACGGTCCGGGCGGCGCGGATGTACAGATGATTTTTCCGTTAGAAGCGTTACTGGCGCGCGGCGGCGGCAACAAGTGGGCGGCTATCAGCGCTTATGTAAAACGCATCCAGCAACGTCCGGCCTATCAGCGGGCGCTGAAAAAAGGCGGGCCTTACGATTATGCGTAAAAGGCCGGCGGCTAATAATCGTTGTTGACGGTACTTTCCAGATAATCCCGAATCATCTGTAAAAACGCCTCGCCATAACGCTCCATTTTGGTTCTGCCGACCCCACTCACATCCAGCATATCATTGCGGGTGGTGGGGGTGCGGGCGGCCATGTCGGCCAGCGTGGCATCTGAAAACACCACATAGGGCGGCACATTGTGCTCCTGCGCCAGGGTTTTGCGCAAATGCTTTAGGCGCTTGAACAACGCCTTGTCATAAATGGCCGGTGCCTGACGAGGCTTTTTATCCGCTTTGAACGACAATCGCGGTACCGCGACACTGACTGCTACCTCACCTTTTAACACCGGACGGGCTGCTTCGGTAAGCCGCAGGGCTGCCCCGGCGGTCAAATCGACTCGCAACAACCCCTTGTGAATCAGCTGATTGATCATGTTGTGCCAGTAGCTATCCGACTCATCTTTACCAATACCATAGGTACTCAGGTGCTGATGCTCAGCCTCAAAAATACGTTTGAGCTGCTTACCACGTAAGACATCAATTACATACTGGGTGCCGGCCTGTTGTTCCAGGCGCAAGACACACGACAATACTTTCTGGCTGATGATCAACCCATCAATGACCTTGGGAGGATCCAGGCAGATATCACAGTTGCCACAGGGTTTGTCGCTAAATTCAGAAAAGTAATTCAGCAAAACCTGCCGCCGACAGGTCTGGGCTTCGGCAAACGCTTCCATGGCCGCGAACTTTTGCAGCTCCACCTGATTTCGCTCAGGTTTGTCACCCTGGTCAATCCACTGTTTGACCCGCGCCACATCTTTTTCGTCAAACAACAACAAGGCTTCAGCTTCCAGGCCGTCACGGCCAGCGCGTCCGGTTTCCTGATAGTAGCTTTCTACCGAGCGGGGCACATCATGGTGCACCACGAAGCGTACATTGGATTTATTGATGCCCATACCAAACGCCACCGTCGCCACCACAATATCGGTCTGGTCATTTAAAAACCGCCGCTGCACATGCTCACGTTCATCGGCACCCAGTCCCGCGTGGTAGGCGGCGCAACTGACCCCGGTGCGGTGCAGTTTGGCGTACAGATCATCCACTTTGGCGCGACTGTTACAGTAAATAATGCCGCTGTTGCCGTCCTGTTGTTTGACATAGTCAGCCACCTGCTCAAAGCCTTTATATTTGGACATGACCCGGTAGCGAATGTTGGGGCGATCGAAGCTGCCTTTGAATACAAACGGATCCTGCAGGTTTAGTTGCAATAAAATATCGGCCTGGGTGGCGGCATCGGCGGTCGCGGTAAGACCTACCACCGGTATGTGGGCAAACCGGGATTTAAGCTGCCCCAGCATCCGGTAATCAAGCCGGAAGTCATGGCCCCAGTGGCTGACACAGTGTGCTTCGTCAATGGCGAACAGGGCAATATCCATGCGTTGTAACAACCCCTGAAAATAAGGCTGCAACAAGCGTTCGGGCGAGACATACACCAGATCGTATTCACCTTGTAGCATAGACTGCTGAATCTGTTGCTGATCTTCGCCGGAAAGGGAAGAATTCAGATACGCGGCGCTCACCCCCAGCTCATGCAGTTGTTCTACCTGGTCCTGCATTAGGGAAATCAGGGGGGATACGACAATGCCGGTGCCGTTTCGTACCATCGCAGGTATCTGGTAACACAAGGATTTACCGCCACCCGTGGGCAACAGCACCAGAGTGTCGCGCCCCTCGATAATGTGATCAATCACCTCCTGCTGGCCGGTGCGAAAGGTGGCGTAGCCAAAAACCCGCTCCAGAACTTGCTGGGCGGTTTCGGGGGTGGCATTAGTGGTGGCCGTAGCGGCCGAAGAAGAAGCATCTATTGTCATCGGCACGGATTTTACGCATTTTCGTAGCTCGCTTCACGGTAAAATCGTATTTTTCTTTTTCAGTAAATCCTAAGCTGCTGTTATTGTGCAAACTTATTCAGGTTATTGGCCTGATGTAACAGGCTGTAACGTATCATTATACTGCAGCCTAAAAGGATTCGAGCGAACAGGAGATAACACATGGCCGAACCGTTGCCCGAGCTGATCCATGAAATTGTGTCAGACACCCACCCTGATGACTCTGCCACCATAATGTCCGCCCTGGCCAGTCAGGACGATGTGGCCGTGGCAACCTTGCTGGAATCATTGCCGGTCGAACATCGTATTAATTTATGGCAGGAGCTACCCCGGGAGCGCAAGCTTGATGTCCTGGTGGAAATGCGCAGCGACCCCCGTGAAATTCTTATCGATGCCACACCTGAAGATGCCTGGGTTGCCTTATTTGGCGACATTGAAGCCGAAGATTTGCTGGAGCTGATGGACTCGCTGCCCAACCGCATTGTGCATCTGGCGTATGCCGAACTGGATGCCCAGCAGCAACGGTTTTTTCGTGAAGCCACTCAGTTTAATGATGATTTGGTCGGGCACTGGTTAACCCACGATTTGCTGGTGTTGCCGCTAAATGCCAAAGTCCGGGACGGGCTGCGCCTGATTCGCCGGAATGTGCCGCGCCATTGTGACAGTATTTTTCTAGTGAACCGCTCCGGGCAGTTCTCGGCGGCGGTCAAGGTCACCCAGTTATTTGGGGCGCCCGAGCATGTGCCGCTGGTAGAGCTGATTGAAGAGAACATGAGTATTCTCAAAGGCAACGACGACGCCGCCAGTGCCTCCTTACAGGTGCAGCGCTCCGGTTTTGCAGCCCTGCCGGTGGTAGACGATAACAACAAGCTGCTGGGGCGACTGGATATTACCTCGGCCAGCGAGTTGATCAATGAATTTTATGAGCGTCAGGTAATGGCTACCGCGGGTATGGATGAAGACGAAGATTTGTTTTCGCCGGTGGCCAAAAGTGCCAGAAACCGGGCACTGTGGTTGGGTATCAATCTGCTCACGGCGTTTTTGGCGTCCTGGTTTATCGGGCTGTTTGAAGCCACCCTGCAACAGGTAGTAGCGCTGGCTGTGCTGATGCCGGTGGTTGCCAGTATGGGCGGTATTGCCGGTAGCCAGACACTCACGTTGATTGTTCGGGGCCTGGCCCTTGGACAAGTTAGTCCGGCCAATCGCCGGGCATTGATGATAAAAGAGCTTAAAGTTGGTGGGGTAAACGGGGTCATCTGGGCCCTGGTGATAGGAATTGTGGCTTATTTCTGGTTTACCGATGTTCTGCTTGGCGTGGTGATTTGTCTGGCGATATTATTCAATATCGTTGCTGCGGCGCTGGCCGGGGTACTGGTGCCGGTTATTCTGGACAAACTTAAGATAGACCCGGCTTTATCAGGCTCGGTAATTTTAACCACCGTCACGGACATTGTCGGCTTTGTGGCCTTTTTAGGGCTGGGAACCGTGTTTCTGCTGTAGCCTGACCAGCAGCCTACTGGGGCCAGAATCACCTCATTGGAGTGCACCCGGCGGCTTCAGCAGGCGGGCCAGCGTATTGCGCTTGTGAATCCCTTAATTGCGCCGCACAATAGCGGCGCTTTTTATTTTCCCCCAACTAACAGAAACCAGACTTCATGCAAACAGACGAACAGGCTCGCAATACTCAAATAGGCGTATTTTGCGCCGTCGCTGCCTACACCATGTGGGGCGTGGCGCCGATCTATTTTAAACAGCTTCAGAGCATTGCAGCCATGGAAGTACTGATGCACCGGGTGGTGTGGTCCGTAGTGGTGCTGGTGGTACTGATTGGCGCATTAAAACAGTGGCCTAAAGTTGTGCAGGCGATGCGTTCGAAGCGGGTCATGCAGACATTGCTGGTAGCCGGGCTGCTACTAGGAGGAAACTGGCTGTTATTTATCTGGGCTATCAATAACAATCATATTCTGGATGCCAGCCTGGGCTACTACATCAATCCATTATTCAATGTGTTTCTGGGCCGTCTGTTTCTGGGCGAGCGTCTAAGGCCGATGCAACAATTTGCGGTGGCCCTGGCGCTTGTCGGGGTGGCCATCCTGGTGTTTTCTTATGGGCATTTACCCTGGATTGCGCTGGTCCTGGCGTTTACCTTTGGGGTGTATGGGCTATTGCGAAAGCGCGTGGCGGTAGACACCTTACCGGGCCTGTTTATCGAAACCCTGATGCTATTCCCCCTGGCGGTGATGTACTGGATTTTTATGGCCTCGGAGCAGGCCAACCTTATGCAAAATAGTGCCAGTCTGAATACGTTACTGATTGCCGCCGGTATTGTTACCACCGCGCCGTTACTGTGTTTTACCGCCGCAGCACGACGAATCATGTATTCTACGCTGGGCTTTTTTCAATATATCGGCCCCTCGCTGATGTTTGTGCTGGCGATCTTTTTGTACGATGAACCGATGGATCCGGCGCGCCTGACCACATTTGGTTTTGTCTGGCTGGCGTTGCTGATATTCAGCGTGGACTCGTTAAAAGTGTATCATAGCCAACGTAAAGCCCGTCGGCAGCGGCAGCATCAAACTACCGACTGAAGCCGCTGTCTGGCCACCGTGATGTCACTCATAATGCGATTGCGGCCGGCTTTTTTGGCCTGATATAGCAGGTCATCAGCCTGACTAAGTGCTACATCTAATTTGTTGGAAAGGGCGGTCAGCAAACCCACGCTGGTGCTGACGCGGTAACGGGCACTGGCGTGATGAAAAGCCAAAGATTCTATCTCGCGGCGAAAGGCTTCAAAACGTTTAAAGGCCAGCTTGGGCGGTGTGGCGGGTAAAAATACCGCAAATTCTTCGCCGCCAAAGCGTGCCACTACTCCATCACTGAAGTGTTGCTGCAGTACGCCCGCCACCCTGACCAGCACCTCATCACCCGCATCATGGCCGTAAGTGTCATTGATGGTTTTAAAAAAATCCAAATCCAGCATCGCCAGCGCATGAGGGGTATCGGGTTCTGACACCCGCGAGCCCAGCTTATCGAAAAAGTAACGGCGATTAACCAGGCCGGTGAGAAAATCGGTGTGGGCCATGCTGGTTAAAGCTTCAACATGTTCAATCAGCTCTATATTCTGGCTGATGCGGCATAGAAACTCTTCGTGACAATAAGGCTTCAGCAAAAAGTCATTAGCACCGGATTTGATGTAACGAGCCGAATGCATGCCGTTATTTCGCTCGCAGACGCTGATAATGGCCAGTTGTTCCTTAGCATAGTCGGCGCGCAGACTGGCAATCAGAGCGGTACTGTTTTGATCTTCAAGCTCGGCGCCGGTGATCACCACTTTGATATTGTGATTTTCCCGGAGTAACTGCTGAGTCTGGGCGGCGGTACTGGCTTCGTACGTATTAAAGTTATGCCGCTTGAGCAGGGACACCATATGTCGGGCCGAGCGCCGGTCTTGGCCGGTCACCAAAATCCCAATATGCTTATTGCGTTCCAGCCGGCCTAACAGGCGGCTTAGATAATCGTAGGTTTGGGCATTTTCCTTGGGGATGTAATCCACCACTTCGCGGCTCAGCACGCTGGTCCGGGTGCTGGCATCCATGCGGCCGGTAACAACTATGGTAGGCAGAATACTTTCAAGGCAAAAGTCGATGGCCTGTCCATTAGCGGCATCGGGCAGGTTATAATCGACAATGGCGCATAAAAAGCTTTCAGGCATGGCATTGGCAAACAGATGTTTAGCTTCGGTCAGCGACTGAGCCGGGACGGCCTCCAGCCCGGCTTGTTCTATTAGTCTGACAATGATTTTCATTGCCATTCTGCTGTCTTCTATCACTAAAACTTTTGTTTGCATCCTGTGCACCGCCCAACCTACTTAATAGAGTGATTGTGCGGTAACTAAGGTTATCTTCAATTAGCCTTTAGTTTAGCGTAGGCCAGCACCAGCCATTTTGAGCCGAAGTCATCAAAGTTCACCTGTACCCGGGAGTGGTCGCCAGACCCTTCATAGTTGAGTACGACGCCGGCCCCGAATTTAGGGTGCTCCACCCGCTGACCCAGCGCAAAGCCACTGTCTTCAAAGGCTTCGTGAGAAGCCATGCGACTAAAGCGATTATGTACCGGGCGCGAAATCTGACTTTTCAGGCGTACTTCTTCGACAAATTCGGCCGGTATTTCCCGAATAAACCGCGATGCCGTATGAAATTTATCCTGACCGTATACCCGGCGGCTTTCCGCATAAGTAATAAACAGTTTTTGCATGGCCCGGGTCATGCCGACATAACAAAGCCGGCGCTCTTCTTCCATGCGGCCGGGTTCGTCGTGGGTCATTTGGGACGGGAACATGCCTTCTTCAACGCCGGCCAGAAACACCAGGCCAAACTCCAACCCTTTGGCGCTGTGAATGGTCATCATCTGTACCGCGTCCTGTTCAGAATCAGCCTGATTGTCGCCCGCCTCCAACGAAGCATGGGCCAGAAAAGCCGCCATGGGAGTCATTTCTTCGGCTTCTTCCGGAACAATATATTGTTTGCAGGCGGTGACCAGCTCTTCGAGGTTTTCAATACGGGCCTGAGCTTTTTCGCCTCGTTCGGCCTGATACATAGCGTACAGGCCGGAATGCTTGATGGCTTTGTCGGCCTGCTCTTCAAGCGGCAATTCTTTAACGGCGTGTTCCAAATCGGTGACCAGGGTCGTAAATGCCTGCAAAGCCTTCGAAGCCCGGCCGGTCATACTGCCTTCCTGGATCAGCATATTGCTGGCCTGCCACAATGAGCAGTTGTGCTCCCGGGCGGTCTGGCGCACCTGGGTAATGGTTTTTTCCCCAATGCCCCGGCTGGGGGTATTCACCACCCGCTCAAATGCGGCATCGTCATGGGGGTGATTTATCATTCGCAAATACCCCAGCGCATCCCGGATTTCCTGGCGCTCGAAAAAGCGCAGTCCGCCATAAATACGATAGGCGATAGACTCATGCAGTAAGGCTTCTTCTAAAACCCGGGACTGGGCATTGTTACGGTACAAGATGGCGGTATCTTTAAGACTGTTGCCGTCATCCAGCCACTTTTTAATTTGCGAAACAATAAAACGGGCTTCGTCGAGTTCGTTAAAGCCAGCATACACCGAAATAGGATCGCCCTCGGCGCCTTCGGTCCACAACTCTTTGCCTAAACGTCCGGAGTTATTGTCGATAACCGCATTCGCGGCATTAAGAATATTGGCGGTGGAACGGTAGTTTTGTTCCAGCCGAATGGTCGAAGTGTCTTTGAAATCTTTAAGAAAATTGTGGATGTTATCGACATTGGCCCCGCGCCACCCATAAATGGACTGATCATCATCACCCACAATCATAATATTGTTGGTGTCGGCGCTGCACAGCATCCTTAGCCAGGCATACTGAATGTTGTTGGTATCCTGAAATTCATCCACCAGGACCGCTTTGAAACGACGCTGATAATGGGCCAGTACTTCGGGATTTTTGGCCCACAGTTCATGGGCGCGCAACAGCAATTCGGCAAAGTCGACTAAGCCTGAACGATCGCAGGCTTCCTGATAGGCCGCATAAATTTCCTGCATCTTTTGGGCGGTGGCATCGCCATGGGTTTCGATATGCTGAGGCCGTAAACCTTCGTCTTTATTGCCATTGATATACCACTGAATCTGCCGGGGCGCCCAGTGTTTTTCATCCAGATTCATTGCTTTGAGAATGCGTTTTACCAGCCGGTACTGATCATCGGAATCCAGGATTTGAAAATTTTCGGGAAGGCCGGCTTCCGCGTGATGAGCGCGCAGTAACCGATGCGCTAAACCATGAAAGGTACCTATCCAGGTACTGTTGAGCCCCCGGCCCATCAGGTGTTCGATACGCCCGCGCATCTCCCGCGCCGCTTTATTGGTAAAGGTTACCGCTAAAATCGAGAAGGGGGTGATATTTTCGACTTCCATCAGCCAGGCAATACGATGAACCAGCACCCGGGTTTTACCACTACCGGCACCCGCCAGCACTAACATGTTAGACAACGGTGCCGCTACGGCCTCACGTTGTTTGTCGTTTAAGCTGTCGAGCAGTAATGATACATCCATAAATTGCGGCTACCTGTATTCCTGTCAAAAAGGAGATGAAAGTGTGCCTCAATTATGCCAGTGAACTGGGTGTTTATACAGGCCAGTTTATGGGTTTTTACGGGGAAGGGGGACTACAAAATGGGAAAAACGCCGGTGACAGAGCACCGGCATTCTGAATCTTACTTCGATGAAAACTCATCTACTTCACGCTCAGCTTCATCGCGGGTTTTACCGTAATGTTGCTGCACCTTGCCGATAAGCTCTTCACGGCGACCATCTACCTGGTCCAGTTCGTCATCGGTCAGCTTACCCCATTTTTGCTGGGCTTTGCCTTTCATTTCTTTCCAGTTGCCTTCGATACGATCGTTGTTCATACGTTCCTCCATCAATGAGAATGGCAATTGCTGATCATTATCAGCCGTTGTCATAAATAATGAAGCATAGGTTGTTCCTATCCGCGGAAGAAAAAAGTATCTTATTGTAATTTAAGTTTTTTTGTATTTCGGGGATACAAAGATGAGTTGGGTTTCCGTTTCGGCCGGGCGCTTTCGTTGCAGTTTTTACATGGCGTCTGCATAAAAAAAAATTACAGCAACTTCATGTTTAAAAACTGATCAAAGCCAACGATACAGCGGTAACTACCATTCACTCTCATCTTTTAGACCATTGGTAGCCTTAACCTTGATCTTTGATAAGCTGCTATCACAAAATGACCCTCTTTTTTCGTATACACCATCGGGAACAACGCTATGCAGGCAAATTCAGCAACTGCTGACTTCTGGCAAGCCCTTAAGCAGGAGGCAAAGACCATTGCACATAATGAACCGCTGCTGGCCAGCTATATTCATGCGTGCATTTTGACCCATCATAATTTTGAGTCGTCACTGAGTTTCATTTTGTCGAATAAGGTTGCCGATGATGTCATGCCGGCACTGGCCATTCGTGAGGTGTTTGATGAAGCGTATCTGCTGGATCCACAAATTACCGAATCGGCTATAGAAGATATTAAGGCCGTGCATCGCCGGGATGCTGCCGTCGACGATTTTCTGACTCCGTTATTGTATTTTAAAGGCTTTCAGGCGGTGCAGGTGCATCGTATGGCGCATTATCTGTGGAACAAAGGCCGCCATCAGTTAGCGCTGTTCTTACAAAGCCGCAACTCTGTTACTTATGGGGTCGATATCCATCCGGCGGCGGTGATCGGTAAAGGAGTGATGTTTGATCATGCCACCGGGATTGTGGTGGGCGAAACCGCTGTGATTGAAGACCATGTCTCGTTATTGCAAAGCGTGACGTTGGGCGGCACGGGCCATGAGTCGGGCGATCGCCATCCGAAAGTTCGTCAGGGAGTGCTGGTGGGCGCCGGTGCCAAAATTCTGGGCAACATCGAAGTGGGCGAGGGCTCTAAAGTCGGTGCGGGCAGCGTGGTATTAAGCGATGTGCCGCCGCATACCACGGTGGTGGGCGTACCTGCTAAAGTGGTGGGACGCCCCACCTGCCCACGTCCCTGTGACTCCATGCGTCAGAATGTGCTGGAAGACAACGGTCAATTACAGCAGAGTAACTAGCTCTTCAAGATGACGCAGTTCAATATGCGGCAGAACTTTTACCTGCTCCTGCCGCATCACCATGCCCCGGTTATGAGCGTACCAGGCGCTTTGTAGTCCCGCTGCAATGGCGCCATACACATCTTTTTCCAGATTATCACCTACATGCAATACTTCATGTGCAGGGACGTTCAGTAGTGCCACGGCTTCGTCAAACATTGCCCGGGCGGGCTTCATCGGCCGCTCTACGCTGGCGTGAAGCACCTTGGAAAAGTAGCGGTTGAGGCCGGTGGTCTGAGTGTCCACATTGCCATTGGTAATACCAATAAGCGGGACCCGCCGGGCCAGCTTCGCCATGGTCTGATGCATCTCATCGGTCAATACAAAATTACTGCGGGCGGTATAAAAGCAGTCAAAACAGGCTTTGGCGGCCTTATTTAAGGTGGTTTCGTCATCAATATCGCTGGCCAGCGCCTGTTGCAGCGTTTGCAGGCGCCACCGGCCCATATCGCTGGATAATCGAGGATCAGCCTGCAATAAGCGGTGCCGGATATCCTGCCACTGCGCAGGGGTTAGCTGGGCAGTGCGTGGATAATGTTTGACAATGTAATCCTGCAAGGAGACTTCAGCGGCGCGAATTACCGGGCCGTTATCATATAAAGTGTCATCCAGATCAAAGGTCATTGCTTTTACCGGGCCCAGGGGACGATAAAAACGCATGGCGGTCTCCTTTTTTGAGGTTACTTTTTTCGCGCTTTGGGATGCGCAGAATCATATACCTTGGCTAAATGCTGAAAATCCAGATGCGTGTACACCTGGGTGGTCGACAAATTGGCATGGCCCAGTAATTCCTGGACTGACCGCAGATCGCCACTGGACTCCAGTACGTGGGTAGCAAAAGAATGGCGCAATTTGTGGGGGCTGATCTTGCGTCCCAGCCCCTGTTCAATGGCCATTGTTTCCAGACGATTGGCTACCTGCCGATTAGAAATCCGGTTTTTGCGTAAACTTAGAAAAACCGCGGGTTCATCATCGGTGCTTAGTTGCGGCCGCACCTGTAACCAGGCCTTAAGTGCCTGCCTCGCCATTTTTCCCATGGGTAAAATACGTTCTTTGCTGCCCTTACCGCGAACCCGTAAGGTGCCATCGGCCTGACAGTCATGAAGATTCAGACCGGTCAGCTCGCTCAGCCGCAAACCACAGCCATACAGCAGCTCAAACATGGCTTTGTCCCGCACTGCCAAAAGCGCATTGTCCTGCTGACTGAGCAGGTGTTGCATGTCATCTACCGACAATTGTTTGGGCAAAGGCCGTCCCTGCTTGGGCGCCGAAATACCTTCCACCGGATTGCTGAACAACTGTTGTTGCTCCATAAGATAGCGACAAAAGGTACGTAGCGCGGACAGCCGAAGGGCGATACTGCGGGCATGCTGACCCTGCTGTTTGGAAAGGCTTAAAATACGTTTGACGTCGGTCGGGGTTAACGCGGACCAGTCGGGTAAATCCAGTGCGGTGGCCACCGTGCTCAGCTGGCGCCGGTAATTGGCCAGGGTATGGGCAGATAGCCCGCGCTCTACCTGCAGATGACGAATAAATTTATCCAGCCAGTGGGCGCACGATTCAGACAGCAGCGGTTGCGGGGTGTTCATGTTCCACTAATAATTCAGTAAGTCGGGCAGAACGATATTCAGCACCTGTTGAAGTTGCTTTAACAGTAGCGTGTCCATGTCCGGGGTAAAATGACTGGGGTCACTGCTGCCCACAGCAACCATCCCCAGTGGCTGGGTATCGCCCAGTAAAATCAGGGCGGCGGACTCGGCAATATTGTGTCCAAACAACAGCTGTCTTTCGTGCTGACTCAAGCGCCCAAAAAAGAAATTGCTGTGTTTAAACCGTTTTTCTACAAACAAGCGGCGTTGCAGCTCCTGCAGCGCATGGGGGCCGCTGAATAAACGTAAACTTACCGATGCCAGGTCCAGCTCTTCCTGTAATACCTCTTCCAGTTTTAACTGGATTTCAGCCACACTTTTGCAGGTGAGCAGCTGCACGTTAAGATCGGTATATACCCGATAAATTTTTTCATTCTGCCGGGCCACGCCAATCAGCTGGTTCAGTTTGTAATTTTGCTGACGCACTTTTTTGCGCAACTGTTCGCTTTGAATTTCGACCAGCGACACACTGCCCCGGGTTTCGTGAGGAATATGTAACCGTTCCAGAAGGTGGGGCTGCCGGGCAAAAAAATCCGGGTTTTTAAGCAGGTAATCACTGACTTCTTCTGCCTTTAGCGGGCTTTTTTCGGCATACGAAGAAGAAAGCTTGATAGTGGGTTTTGCCTTCCCTGAAACATCGTTCATAACATCAGTTGTCCGTCATAAATATGTTGTGCAGGCCCGGTCATTTTGAGCACCGACCCTGGCCCCTGCCAGCGTACCCGCAAACTGCCGCCGGGTAAGTCTACCCGAACATCCTTACCCAGTTTTTCCTGCAGCTGGCCAATAGCAGCCGCGGCACAGGCACCACTGCCACAAGCCATGGTTTCGCCTACAGCGCGTTCAAACACCCGTAACTTGATATGCCCGGGATGCAAAATTTGCATAAACCCCACATTGGCGCCTTCCGGAAAGCGCTCATGGCGCTCCAGTAACGGGCCGATGGTGTCCACCGGCGCGGTATCCACATTCTCTACTTCCAGGACACAATGGGGATTACCCAGTGAGGCAGCGCCATAAAACAGAGTATGATCATTTTCGCGGATCAGGTAGGTTTTTTCCTGCTTGTTGGCTTTATGGGGAATCTTGGCCGGTTCAAACTCCGGCTTACCCATATTCACTGTCACCTGGCCGTCTTTTTCCAGGTACAGCACCATTTTACCGGCTTTGGTGCTGACCAGAATCTTATTGCGGTTAATAAGTCCCTTTTGCTTCACAAACCGGGCAAAACAGCGCGCCCCATTGCCACACTGATTTACTTCGCTGCCATCGGCATTGAAAATCCGGTAGTGAAAATCCTGTTCAGGATCATAAGGCGGCTCCACCATAAGTAATTGGTCAAACCCAATACCAAAGTGCCGGTCAGCCAACTGCTGAATTTTGTCCTGCGAAAAATAGACATTCTGGGTCACATTGTCCACGACCATGAAGTCGTTACCCAGGCCGTGCATTTTGGAAAATTGAATCTGCATGAACCGCTTACTGTCTGTCTGTGTTATTGCCTAGTTTACGGAAGTTTGTACTCGCCTTTCCAGAGATCTTTTTGATTTTCTCGTTCGCGTACTACCCGCATCTGCGCTTTGTCCACCAGGATTTCGGCCGGGCGACAACGACTGTTGTAGTTAGACGCCATCACAAATCCGTAGGCACCGGCACTGCGCACCGCTAATAAATCGCCCGGCGCCACCGCCAGTTCGCGATCCTTGCCTAAGAAATCACCGGTTTCGCAGATGGGGCCGACCACATCATAGACTCGCAGTGGCGCCTGGGTATGGGTATCTACCCGAATGATGTTCTGCCAGGCCGAATACAAAGAAGGACGAATCAGATCGTTCATCGCCGCATCCACAATCGCAAAATGCTTGTCTTCGCCTTCTTTGATGAATTCTACCTGAGTGACCATAATGCCCGCATTAGCCGCGATAGCACGCCCCGGCTCTAAAATCAGGGTCAGTGATTCGCGTCCGGCCATCCGTTCAGCCAGGGCGGCGGCGTATTCTTTGGGGTGGGGGGGCGTTTCATCCTGATACGGTACTCCCAGACCACCACCGACATCTAAATGCTGAATATGAATGCCTTTGTCAGCCAGCTCGTCCACCAGTGTTAGCAGCCGGTCCAGCGCATCGACAAAAGGAGCCAGCTCGGTAAGCTGCGACCCAATGTGGCAATCCATGCCCACGATGTTCAGATGCTCCAGGGTGGCCGCCAATTCATAGGTTTGCAGCGCCTGCTCCCGGGCTATACCAAACTTATTGGCTTTCAGGCCGGTGGAGATATAAGGATGGGTCTTGGCATCCACATCGGGGTTGATGCGCAGCGATATCGGCGCTTTCACATTCAGCTCAGCGGCGACCGCATTAATGCGGTGCAGCTCGGCAGGCGACTCAACATTAAAGCACAGAATGCCCTGTTGCAGCGCATAGCGAATTTCAGCAGAGGTTTTGCCCACGCCGGAAAACACCACCCGGGCCGGATCGCCGCCGGCTTCAATAACCCGTGCCAGCTCGCCACCAGACACAATATCAAACCCGGAGCCCAGCTTTGCCAGCACACTTAACACCCCCAGATTGGAGTTGGCTTTGACGGCATAGCAAATCAGATGGGGATGCGCACCGACTGCATCATCAAAGGCATGCCAGTGGCGCTCAAGGGTCGCACGAGAATAGACATAGACTGGGGTCTGATGGGCGGCGGCAATATCGGCTACGGCCACATCTTCGGCATACAAATGGCCGTCACGGTATTCAAAATGATCCATTAATTACGCTCCGCGGGAGTCTCAGATGATGCCTGGTCAGCAGGCTTTGGGGCGGTTTGCTGGGGCTCTTCTGGCAGATACAAAGCGCCACGGTAACCACAGGCACTGATAAAGCATACACTAAGTATCAGGCTCAGGCGTTTACAGGGTTTTTTAAACACGGGGATCCTGTCGGAAAATGTCTCAAGATGGCGTTATCATCGCATTGCCGAATGAAAATGCAAGAGACAATAATGCCTCGGTTGGGGTGAGTCGCGGGCGGCCTGGCCCGTGCTACCGCCACGGCGCTCCAGATGAGCAGGTTAAATGCCGGAATTAATAAGATAAATCACCAGAAATAACTGCGTTATCAAGGCCTCAATACGATGAATGGCTTGAAATGCAACGTTTGTCCTGCAATAAATAGTGTTATGCTAGTGACAGCAAATACCCGGTGCGGGGGTATCCTTCGATACCGCGGTGCCCGGCACATTTTTCAGTCAACCATGAAAAGGCACAACGATGGACTATAACACCTCTGAACTCTGCGATTTATTTGCCGACAGTGTCGACGTTGTCGATCCTATTTTTGCCAGCTATGGGGGCCGTTATTCCTTTGGTGGCGAAATAACCACAATCAAATGCTATGAGGACCGGGGACTGATAGACCGGGTACTGGCCCAGCCTGGCAGTGGCAAAGTGCTGTTGATTGATGGTGGCGGTTCTACCCGTCGGGCCTTGATTGATGCTACTTCGGCGCAACTGGCTATCGACAACGACTGGGAAGGTATTGTGTGTTACGGCAGCGTTCGTGATGTGGATACGCTCACCGATTTTGATATCGGAATTATGGCAGTGGCGACCATCCCGGTAAATGCTGAAAGCGAAAGCATCGGCGATGCCGATGTGCCGGTAAACTTTGGCGGGGTGACCTTCTTACCTGAAGACCATCTGTATGCCGACAGCACCGGGGTTATCTTATCCCCGGAGCCGCTGGATATTGATTAAGCCTCAGGCTTTTCAGACTGAGTCGGCGCAAAGACTTTATTAAGGTATTGCGCCATGCGAATGCCCGCTTGTTGTAAGCGGGTTTTTGCTTTGGGCAGGTGCTTATAAAGATAATCATAAGACATCTTATTGGCATCATCGGGGTAAATAGAATCGCGGATGGCCACACTTTCGGCTATCCAGTCATGGGGATCCGTGGTGCTCCACTGCATGATGTCAGCAGGCGATATCTTGGCGTCCAGCCAGCGGGTCCATTCCGTAAACGACAAGTCGCGCTGAGCCAGCATTTGCGTGTCCCACACCCGATGTAAATTGGAGTCTTCCCAGAAAAACCGGACTTTCACATCATTGCCCCCCCGGTCGGTGCCATTTCCGGCATGCAGGGGCTGATGTAAATCGCCAATAATGTGCACTACAAAACGCAGCGCCAGCTGTTTATCTTCCTGGCTGGCCGCTGGGTCCTGCAAGGTGGCGGTGAAGCGGTTCAGTGCCGACGCCGCGTCGCCCTGTTCCGGGGCGCCAACTTCATGATAATGCTTATTTTCCGGTACCGTCACATAATGAAACGGCGGCGAGGTTTTTTGCCAGAACGGCGACGGATTGGAACGCTGCTCATCGGCATAGGTTGAGGCCTCAGCCAGGGACTCATTGGGCAGCAGCTGTTGCACCGCGGCGCTGGCCGTGGGGCTAAGATAACGTTCGGCAATAGCGCCAGTCACGCGGTGACCGGTCTGGCCCCAGCCCAGGGCCGGCAAACTGGTCAGTAAGCCGGACACCAGGCAGGCGGTCAGGGTCAGGGTAGATTTTGCAGACACAGGCATGTTGTATTATTCCTTTGTTGGATGAGCCTGATAGCCCCACCGGGCCATCAATTGTTGATCAACACCAAGATGATCCAGAATTCGCGCCACCACAAAATCGATTAAATCAGCGATGGACTGTGGCTGATGGTAAAAGCCCGGTGCCGCAGGCATCATCACCACCCCCATTTGCGATAATTTAAGCATATTTTCCAGATGCAGCGAAGATAAGGGCATCTCTCTGGGAACCATAATCAGCTGACCGCGCTCTTTAAGCACCACATCCGCTGCCCGCTCTATCAAATTGTCGCTGGCGCCACAGGCGACGGCCGACAAGGTGCCGGTAGAGCAGGGGCAGACGACCATTTGTTTCGGGGCTGCAGAGCCGGAGGCCACCGGCGAAAACCACTCTTCTTTACCACACACGGTAATCTGGCCGGGGCGGGCATTAAAACGTTCGGTAAAAAAAGCGGCCGCTGCCTCGGGCTTGCCCGGAATTTTCAAGTCTTCTTCGGTGGCAAAAACCACCTTGGCAGCCGATGAAATCAGGACATACACCTGATAGTCAGCGTACACTAACATTTCTAACAGGCGCAGTGCATATGGGGCCCCGGAGGCGCCGGTTATGGCCAGGGTTATACGTTTATCGGTCATCTGACTCTCCTGCGTGGCAGGCTTGCAAGGCAGTTAATAAGCGCTGATGGATACCTTCAAACCCGCCGTTACTCATCACCAGAATATGATCGCCAGGGCGGGCCTGTTGCACGGTTTCATCAATGATCTGTTGAACCAGATTACAACAATGAGCCGGTGTCTGGCTGCGTTTAGCAGCCTCAGTCAGCGACCAGGTCATGCCCGGCGGCTCATAGATCAGCACGTCGTCAGCTTCTTGCCATGAGGCCGCCAGCGTATCTTTGTGAACGCCCATTTTCATGGTATTGGAACGCGGCTCTAATATAGCCAGAATACGATCATTACCTACTTTATTGCGTAAGCCGGCTAACGTTGTGGCGATAGCGGTGGGGTGATGGGCGAAATCGTCATAGACAGTGATGCCGGCCACCTGCCCTTTGGTTTCCATTCGCCGTTTGACATTTTTAAAGCGTTGCAGGGCAGCAATGGCATCTTCTGCCTGCACGCCGGCATGGTGCGCCGCCGCAATGGCCATAATGCCGTTATCCACATTATGCTGACCTAATAGCGACCAGTGAACTTCGCCTATGACCTGTTCATGCTTTAATACTTTAAAGGCACTGCCATCAGGATGCAGCAGCTGTGCCTGCCAATGAGCGCCCAGCTGCTGTTGTTCGCTCCAGCAACCTTTTTCCAGGGTTTGCGTGATAGCTGGGGTCTGGGTAGGAGATAGAATCAGTCCGTGTTGCGGTACCATACGCACCAGGTGATGAAACTGGGTTTGAATAGCGGCCAAATCAGCAAAGATATCTGCGTGGTCAAATTCCAGATTATTGATAATCAGGGTTTTGGGGCGGTAGTGCACAAACTTCGAACGCTTGTCGAAAAAGGCACTGTCGTATTCGTCTGCTTCGATCACAAAAAACGGACTGTCGCCGGTCCGTGCGGAAACGCCAAAGTTTTCCGGAACGCCACCGATTAAAAAGCCCGGGTTCAGCCCGGCGTCTTCTAATATCCAGGCCACCATGCTGCTGGTGGTGGTTTTACCATGGGTGCCGGAAACCCCGATAACCCAACGGTCATTTAGCAGGTTTTCAAGCAGCCACTGGGGCCCGCTGGTGTAATCCAGATTGCGATTTAATACATATTCCACCGCCGGATTGCCCCGCGACAATGCATTACCGATGATAACTTTGTCGGGGACCGGCTCAAACTGGGCCGGGTCGTACCCTTCGGTCAGAGTAATCCCCAGAGCTTCAAGCTGAGTGCTCATCGGCGGATAAACATTGGTGTCAGAGCCGGTAACAGTATGGCCCAGCGATTTGGCAATAGCGGCAATCCCGCCCATAAAGCTGCCACAGATACCCAGAATATGTACGTGCATAAGAAGTCTGTTTTTCTCGTCAGGCTGGCTACTCTACCAGAACCTACCTGGGCTGCGAATATCTCATTTCCCCTGAGTAACGTTCGCAGGTACAATTACCTACAGCCGGTTAAAAAAGAAACGATAGCCGAGGGCACTACCAGTAGCAGGTTTTTAACACCTTGCATCAATCTTGCAGCTTCCCGGTTCCGGACGACAGCAGCGACTGTGCCTGAAGTTGTCCGGAGCAGGCAAAAAATCGTACACTCAGCCCCCGGCCATGCTCCGCTGAGTAACATTATTAAAAATCCCTACAAAACAAGGCAAACGCACACATGAAACGTTTAAATTCACAACTGCAGCACGATGGTGCGCCGCTTGAACTTATTTTGCTTATCAGAACCTTACTGGCAGGTTGTAAGGAAATTTCGTTTCGGGTGAGTCAGGGCGCGCTGGCAGGCGTACTGGGTTCGACGTTGAGCGAAAATGTTCAGGGCGAAACCCAGAAAAAGCTGGATGTGATTTCCAATCAAATTCTAAAAGACACCCTGCGGGATTCTGGCTATGTAAAAGCCATATCGTCGGAAGAAGAAGACACTGTGGTGCCGTGTAATCCCGAAGGCAACTTTCTGGTGAGTTTTGATCCCCTGGATGGCTCATCGAACACCGAAATCAACAGTCTGATTGGCACCATTTTTTCGATTACCCATGCGCCGCAGTGGATGGACGCCGATGATCCGGCGGCCTTTTTACAGCCGGGTTCGCAAATGGTGGCTGCCGGGTATGTGCTTTATGGCCCCTCCACCATGCTGGCGATGACCACCGGCCGGGGCACCCATATTTACACCCTGGATAAAACCCATGGCGGTTTTCTGCTGACCCATCCGAATGTGCAGGTACCGCAGCAAACCAGTGAGTTTGCGATTAATGCGTCGAATGAGCGGCACTGGGAACAGCCGGTAAAAGATTATATCAATGATCTGCTCGCGGGTACCGAAGGGCCCCGGGAAAAAGATTTCAATATGCGCTGGGTGGCGGCCATGGTGGGGGATATCCATCGGGTCTTGTGCCGTGGCGGTATTTTTATGTACCCGTTTGACAAACGTAATCCGTCCAAGCCTGGCAAACTGCGGTTGTTGTACGAAGCCAACCCAATGGCGTTTTTAATGGAGCAGGCGGGTGGTCTGGCCAATACCGGCCAAGGGCGCATTATGGAAGTGATGCCCACCGAAATTCATCAGCGTGTACCGGTGTTACTGGGCTCTAAAGATGAGGTGGAAACCTGTCTGAGCTATTATCAACAGGCCGCTGAATAAATCAAATTGCGCGACAAATAAGCACCCGGCGCTAAGCTGAATCATTGGTTGTTTTTATTTTGTCGCGCTAACCGTATACTTGAGCCGTTTGCTCAGGCAAGGCAGGGCGCTGCAGTGTTTTGCCTGAGCAAATATCCCTTAGTCTGATTAACACAAAGGAAAGATTTATGAGTCTGAACTCTGTACCAGCAGGTAAAAATGTACCTGACGAAATTAATGTCATTATCGAAATTCCGGCCCACGCCAATCCCGTAAAATATGAAGTCGATAAAGACAGCGGCGCGATGTTTGTAGACCGTTTTATGGCGACCTGCATGCATTATCCGGTGAACTATGGCTATGTGAACAACACCTTATCTGAAGATGGTGACCCGGTTGATGTACTGGTAATGACGCCGTTTCCTATTCACAGTGGCTCAGTGATCAAATGTCGTCCGGTGGGTGTGTTAAACATGACCGACGAGTCTGGTAAAGATGCAAAAGTCCTGGCCGTGCCGGTTGATAAGTTGTCGACCATCTACCGTGACGTGAGTGAAATTACCGATGTGCCAGAACTGACCAAACAGCAAATCGAGCATTTCTTTACCCATTATAAAGATCTGGAACCCGGCAAATGGGTTAAGATCGATGGCTGGGCGGATGCCGCTGCTGCTAAAGAAGAGATTGTTGGCAGCGTAAAACGCTTTGAACAGTCTGCGTAATACCCTAAGCCTGTGTGCTTAACCAAAAAGAGCCGACCCCGGCTCTTTTTTTGTGTCTGCGATTTACGCCCCAAACAAAGCGCCTGTTAGCAGGTTATTCCCTCGTGCTTTTGTGAAATAATAGCGATGTTGAAATAGCGCACTCAAAGAGGCCTTATGTTGCGGATAAAATTATTATTGCTGTTAATGGTGGCCGGCGTCAGTGCTCTGGCCCATGCCAAAGAGCCAGCGGAAGTGTACTGGGAAGATCTGGTGCCGGAAGGATTCAGTGAACTGAGCACCCGCTCCATCAATCATGATGGCAGTATGACCCAGTTGCAGCCTAATGCGCCGGTGGTTCAAAAATACGATGGGCAACGGGTGAAAGTTCCTGGTTTTGTGGTGCCTTTAGAAGGAACGTCAGAGCTGACCACGGAATTTCTGCTGGTGCCATATTTTGGTGCATGTATTCATGTGCCGCCGCCCCCGTCCAACCAGATAGTTCATGTGACCTTTGAAGAAGGAGTGGCCATAGAGGATTTGTATGATGCCATCTGGGTCACCGGTACCTTATCCACCGAAGGCTGGAAAGGCGATATCGCCACGGTAGGCTACCGTTTAGCCGGGGAATCAGTGTCGGCCTTCTAACTTAATTCTTCACCTGCCTTCTCTCCCGGAGGCTTCACCGGTGAGCCGGGCTGGCAAGCATTTTGAATAATGTTTAAACAGACCTGCCCGTGCCGGATGAGTGTGTGATTCTTTCCTGTTTGCCCGGGTTTTGATAATCCAGATGTGTAAATCCTTCACATCACAGCAACGAGGAATATCCACATGAAATCAGCACTGGTTGTAGAAGGCGGCGCCATGCGCGGTATTTTTGCCGCCGGGGTGCTGGATGTGTTTTTAGACAAAGACTGTGCCTTCGATTTTGCTATCGGTGTGTCGGCGGGCGCCACTAACCTGTCGACCTTCGCGGCCCGAATCCCCGGTTTAAGCCGTACTCTTATCACTGACTATGCCACACGCCGGGAGTTTTTCAGTCCGTTGCGTTTTATCCGCGGCGGCCATATGACCGATGTACACTGGTTGTGGCATCAGGCCCGCGCCCAACTGGATAAGCAGAGCTCCCATGAAGAGGCCACCTTGCCGGTCTACGTGGGAGTGACGAATGTGGATACCGGCCAGTGCGATTATCTGCGGGCTAATGCCGATAATATTAACGACCTGATGGTGGCTTCCTGCTCCATTCCGGTGGCCTATCGTGATCAGCCGCAAATCGGCCAGCATCGTTATGTCGATGGCGGGGTAGGTGATTCTATTCCGGTGCGCAAGGCCTATGAGATGGGTGCCCGTGACATTACCGTGGTCTTGTCGCAACCGTTAGGGTTTTCAAAGCCTTCTGTGCATTCTGGGTGGTTACTGGAAAGACTCTATGGGCATCAGCCGGCTTTGTTGCAAACCCTGATGCAGCGTCCACACTGTTATAATGAAACGCTGGACTTTTTGCAAAATCCGCCGGCGGATCTGACCCTGAATATTGTCGCGCCGCCCGCCGGGTTTAATGTTAAACGACTTACTATGGATCGGCGCAAACTCGACCGTGGTTATAAGCATGGCAAAATTGCGGCCCTGCGTATGTTAAGACAAGCCCGCCGCGCTGCCTGAGCCACTAAGCCCCGGCGGTATAAATATGTTCTGCCCGGCTAAACAGTAACCACGAGGTCAGGATATATTTGTCGTTACTTATGGGGATTTGCCCGCGATGGGTGTGGGTGAAAAAGGCCGGCGCAATCACCATGGTCCCGGCTTTGGGTTTGATTGAGCGATTCTGGTAAAAAAAGTCGGTTTCCCCGCCTTCTTCCACATCATTAAGATAGTACATAAATAACAACGTGCGATGCAGGGCTTCGTTATGCGGCAACTGAGGGAATACTTCAGAATGCCAGTAGGGATAACCGCCTTCGCCGGCGGTATAGCGCTGCGCGTTGATCTCGCCTACCCGAAACAAGTAATTCAGCAGATTAGGCAGGTTAGGTTTGCCCACTTCTTCAAAATTCTCGCCAGTGAGTTTTACCGGTTCGCCGGTTTCAGGGTGGCGTACGGTCAGACCTATAGGGCCCACCAGCGCAAAATAGTATTTTTCGATGTAACTGAGTAAGGCTTTACCGGTTTTTTCCATAACCGGCTGAAACAGGGGCGCGAACTCATTATTATCGCTGAACGACACATCCACACTGCGCTTTTTATCCAGGTCGACACCACCACCGGTTTTGCCGGCGGTCAGGTTCGGACTCTGGTCAAACTGGGTAATGATGTCCTGACACAGTGAGCGGGGCAATACATCATCAATCACCTCAATAAAATCGGTTGGTTCACCGTACATACTTACTGTTCCCTAAAATGTGCCATCAGCTGGGTCTTAACCTCATCTGAAATTGGCGCGGAGCGCTGGGTTTTAAAATCGAAATGCACCAGCGTAGTAGTGCCGGTGGCGCACTTAACCCCGTTTTGCCAGGCTTCCTGAAGAGTCTCGAAGGAGCTTTTTCCCACCCGGCTGATGTAGGTTCTGATGGTGACCGGTTTGCCGTAAAATAATTGGGCGTGAAAATCCACATGATAGCTGGCCAGAATCAACGGCCAGTTGGCCAGGTCCAGCTCAGGAGTGAAAAAACGAAAAACCGGATCGCGCCCTGCTTCAAACCACTCTACCAACGTGGTATTGCCCACGTGACCCAGTGCATCAGTTTCACAAAAACGAACATCAAAGGTAGTTTCTAAAGGCGTGTTATCAGTCATGGTACAACTTGTTAATATTGAGTGTCAGATAGCGCCCACCATAGCATGGCGGGCGTTGGGGTCAATATTAACGGGTCTGATGTAACAGGGGTTTAAGGAATCGGCCCGTATGCGAGTCAGGCTCGTCAGCCACCTCTTCAGGCGTCCCTTCGGCGATAATAAGTCCACCGCCCGAGCCGCCTTCAGGGCCAAGATCCACAATCCAGTCCGCCGTTTTAATGACATCCAGATTGTGCTCAATGACCACCACAGTATTGCCGTGATCCCGCAGCCGGTGCAACACAGCCAGTAATTGCTTGATATCAGCAAAGTGTAAGCCGGTCGTAGGCTCATCCAGAATGTATAAGGTCTGGCCGGTATCCCGTTTGGACAGCTCCCGGGCCAGCTTGACTCGCTGAGCCTCACCCCCTGACAGGGTGGTGGCTGCCTGGCCCAGTTTAATATACGCCAGACCCACATCGGTGAGCGTCTGAAGTTTGCGGGCAATAGCCGGAATCGGGTCAAAAAATTCCCGGGCTTCTTCCACCGTCATACTCAGCACTTCATTGATGTTGTGACCTTTGTACTGAATCTCCAGCGTTTCGCGATTGTAGCGCTTGCCTTTACATACATCACAAGGCACATACACATCTGGTAAAAAGTGCATCTCGACCTTGATAACGCCATCGCCCTGACAGGCCTCACAGCGTCCGCCTTTTACATTAAAGCTGAAGCGGCCTGGCTTGTAACCCCGCGAGCGAGCTTCCTGAGTACCGGCAAACAATTCCCGGATGGGGGTGAAGATCCCAGCATAAGTCGCCGGATTTGAGCGCGGCGTCCGACCAATCGGACTCTGGTCGATATCTACGACTTTATCCAATAGCTCCAGCCCGGTCATGCTTCGGTGGGCAGCCGGCTCATTGGCCGTGGCATTGTTCAGCTCGCGCTGAGCAATACGGTAAAAAGTGTCATTAATAAGGGTCGATTTGCCTGAGCCTGACACCCCGGTGACACAGGTCATCAAGCCCGCCGGAATATTCAGGGTAACATCTTGCAGGTTGTTACCGGTGGCCCCTTCAAGGGTCACCCATTTGTCTTTCTGAGCCGGCGTTCGAGGTGAGGGGACTTCGATGCGCTCTTTGCCAGACAGATACTTCCCGGTAAGTGAGTCTTCACAGTTCAGGATGTCATCTAACGAGCCAGCAGCAATAACCTCACCACCGTGCATGCCTGCGCCCGGCCCAATATCAATCACAAAATCGGCTTCACGAATCGCATCTTCGTCGTGTTCTACCACCAATACAGTATTGCCCAGGTCGCGCAGGCGAGTCAGGGTTTTAAGCAGGCGCTCGTTGTCCCGCTGATGCAAGCCAATGGAAGGCTCATCGAGCACATACATCACGCCCACCAGACCGGCGCCAATCTGACTGGCCAGACGGATACGCTGAGCCTCACCGCCCGATAAGGTATCGGCGCTTCGGGATAAGCTCAGGTAATTCAGACCGACGTTGATCAAAAAGGTCAGGCGGTCCTGAATCTCTTTCAGAATTTTTTCCGCAATCTGAGCTTTCTGGCCGACTAAATCTAAAGAGTCGAAGAAATCAAATGCATCGGCAATGGACATCCCGGCGATTTTAGGCAGATTGGTATCCTGGATAAATACATTGCGGGCTTCTTCACGTAAGCGCGAACCCCCACAGGTATCACAGGGCTGCTGCGCCAGGTATTTGGCCAGTTCTTCGCGAACCGCATTAGACTCGGTTTCACGGTAGCGGCGTTCCATGTTAGGAATCACCCCTTCAAAGGGGTGTTTGCGCTCCATGATATCGCCGCGATCATTAATATATTTGAATTTAAGCGATTTTCCTTTCGAGCCATGCAGCACAATGTCCTGCGCTTTTTTGCTCAGCTCACCAAATGGCTTGGTTAAATCAAAATCGTAGTGTTCCGCTACCGCCTGCAGCATCTGAAAGTAATAATAGCTGCGTTTATCCCAGCCGCGTATCGCCCCGCCGGATAAACTGAGCTCCTCATTGGTCAGAATTCGGGTAGGATCGAAAAACTGTCGGGTACCTAAGCCATCACAGGTGGGGCAGGCTCCAGCCGGATTGTTGAAGGAAAACAGCCGAGGTTCGAGTTCGCTTAAGCTATAGCCACAGTGAGGACAGGCAAAGTTTGCCGAAAATACCATCTCCGGTGCATTGGGGTCATCCATATCGGCAATTTTGGCATTGCCCCCGGACAGTTCCAACGCAGTTTCAAAGGACTCGGCCAGGCGCAGCTGCAGGTCGTCACGCACCTTGAAACGGTCTACTACCACTTCAATCGTGTGCTTTTTGTGCAAATCCAGCTCTGGCGGATCCGACAGGTCACAGACTTCACCGTCAATCCGAGCCCGGATAAAGCCTTGCGACGCCAGGTTCTGCAGCATTTTAACATGCTCACCTTTACGATCAGAGATGACCGGCGCCAGCAGCATCAGCTTGGAGCCTTCGGGCATTGCCAGAACTTTGTCGACCATCTGGCTGATGGTCTGGGCATCCAATGGGACATCGTGATCCGGACAACGCGGAGTGCCCACCCGGGCAAACATAAGCCGCAGATAATCGTAGATCTCGGTGATTGTGCCCACCGTCGAGCGCGGGTTGTGAGACGTGGATTTTTGTTCAATAGAAATCGCCGGTGACAGACCTTCAATATGATCTACATCAGGCTTTTCCATCATCGACAAAAACTGCCGGGCATAGGCAGACAACGACTCAACGTACCGGCGCTGACCTTCTGCATACAAGGTATCGAAGGCGAGGGAGGATTTTCCCGAGCCAGATAAACCGGTAATAACCACCAGTTTGTCTCTGGGAATTGTTAAATCGACATTCTTCAGATTGTGGGTGCGGGCACCACGTATTTCGATTTTATCCATTGAAACCCATCATTTGCCAAAAGATCCAGTATGCCATACTGGGTCATAAAAATAATCTTTAGTTACGCCGCCAGCCCTGTGCAGATCACCTTGGCAGCGTAATCGGCGGATGGGCGGGGCCAGATTTTGTGGTACACTTTGCCGCCCATTTAATGCAGAGGAATTGTAAGGTTTTGAACGCGATAGAGTTACGTGCGGCCCTCACTCTGGCACTCGTATACGTGCTAAGAATGATGGGGCTGTTCATGGTGATGCCCGTGCTGGCCGTCGCCGCGATGGACTATCCGGATTACTCTCCTGTGCTGGTGGGACTGGCAATAGGAGGCTACGGCCTGACCCAGGCTGTCTTACAAATCCCCATGGGTATGCTGTCTGACCGGTGGGGTCGAAAGCCGGTAATTTTGCTTGGCCTGGCGGTGTTTGCATTGGGCAGTTTTATTGCCGCCAGCGCCGACACCCTGACCATGATGGTAACCGGGCGTATTCTACAGGGCGCCGGCGCTATCGCCGGAGCGATCATGGCCCTGGCTACCGACGTAAGCCGTGAAAGCCAGCGCGCCAAGGTCATGGCGGTGATAGGCATTGCCATTGGATTTTCGTTTTACCTGGCGGTACTGGTTGGTCCGCTGATTGCCCAGCATTGGGGACTGGCCGGTATTTTTGCTCTCACCGGTGTATTTGCGCTGTGCTGTATGCCGCTGATCCAGTGGGCGGTGCCCACGGTGGTGATGTTTAACAGTTCCGATGTGCTGCCCCGCGCCGGGCAGTTACGCCAACTGGTGTTTTCTTCGCAATTGTGGCGGTTGAATGTCAGCGTAATGGTACTGCACATGATGATTACTCTGTTGTTTGTGCAGTTACCAGTCACGCTGGTGCATTTTGATATGACCCTGGAGAGCCACTGGGAGTTGTATTTGCCGGTACTGGCGGTCTCCATTCTGGGGCTTATCGTAATGATGGGGATAGCGCGGGGCCGAATGCCCCGTTCGCTGGTATTATTGTCAGCGTTGTTTATGGCGCTGGCCTTTGCGATGCTGGCTTACAATGATGGCAGTCACTGGTTGGTGGTAACCGCGGTTATT
>VMHT01095552.1_pt1 | contig 52242 bp, 43 predicted proteins | sample 4693611 | NCBI WGS metagenome assembly VMHT01 (sample SAMN12280063, study PRJNA550983) | marine metagenome | isolation source: seawater sampled from same location over 5 years 0.02-0.2 micron viral filtrate | place: USA: collected off the coast of southern California halfway between the port... ... | reverse complement strand
TTACCCATCCAACTCCCAAAAACGGTTGGAAGGGGTTGCAGTGGGTCTGTTTGTTCGCTACCGTTGTGCTCACCGGTGAATACGTGGGGTTCCCTTGTGTTTACACAACTAAAACAGATTATGCCTGAGTACTTTTTTTAAGTTCTAGGCATCTAGTGCTAATGATGAGAAATTATTCTTTGGCAGTACTTATTACAGCGGTTCTTCTCATTTCCCAACCTGTGCTAGCTCAGGACACAGACGGTGATGGATATCCAGATGAGACTGATCACAGAGATGATGAGGATGCACATATTGTTCTCTCGCTAGTTAGTTGGAGTGCAAATACAAGCGGCGAATGGGATTCTGGGGATGGCGCTCCTGATCCTTATTTTGAGGTCTGTGTGTATGCGGATGACGAAATTGTGGATTGTTATGATAGCCCTCAATGGGAAGATATCTTCGTTCTCAATGATGTCTGGAACCTTACCATCAACATCCCCGATGATTCATCAAACATCCGATTTTTGATTGAATGTAGGGACAACGATATCGCCAACGATGATGAATGCGACATGAACGATGACCCTAATGAGTGGAGAGGTGAATTCTTTTTTAGCTGGTTATCAAGCACAGATAGCGAAGAGGAATTGTCTGGATACGGCGATGATTCAAGACAGAATCGAGACACAAACTCAACGTGGAGAATCGTATCTCCCAGTACCCAACCTTCGGATTCAGATGGTGATGGATACGATGACGAATCCGATGAATTTCCCAATGATGAAACAGAATGGTCCGATTCCGATGGAGATGGAGTCGGCGATAATTCTGATGATTTCCCCAATGACGCAAGCGAAACAAAAGATAGTGACGGCGATGGATACGGGGATAATGGCGATGCATTTCCAAATGATTCAACTCAATGGTCGGATCGCGATGGAGATGGCTATGGAGACAATCGAACAGGACTAAACCCAGACAATTGCCCAGACAGTCCTACCACCAATGTTGAAGAAGATGGTTGTGCACAAGAAGAAATCCTAGATTCCGACGGAGATGGTGTCCTTGACTCCAATGATCTATGCTCGAATACTGCTGTGAATGCTTCGGTGAATCCTGAGGGTTGTATCATCTTGGAGCAAACAGAATCTGAGGGAGAGACATCTTCAAACTTACAATTTTATTCTGCTGTGATTGGTATTATTGCTGGTTCGCTCGGTATTGTTGGATTTGTCCTGAAGAGACTCAGTGATAGAAAGGCGAAGGTTCAGGAAAAAGCAGATAGAGAAATACAAAATTTCAGAGATCAGAAAATTGTAGAAACTGCACAAACTGTTTCAACCCTGCACGAAGAGATTTCACAAAAGTGAATAAGTGGTTAACTTAGGGTTACGAGGGTTTATGCTTAGCACCCTTGTACACAACCAGCCTGTTGACAAGGGGTCGCAGTCCGTCCTATTCGTCCCTACCCACGATGTCACCGCATCTCATTCCTCTTCAAATTTCCAAAAGGATTCTTTTTCTGGTTCTTCAATATGGCCTATCTCATCAAGATGAGAATCAAAATCAGGGAGTTCATGCTTCCAACCACCCGGCAATTTGGTTTTGTCTTCGATGATCTTCAACATGCGTTCTTGCCAAGCTTTTGGTTTACGTTGCATGATGTATGAGTAAAGAACTGAAGTTCTGATTTCTTTGTGCATGACGGTGTATCCTGTGGAAGCTTCAAAATTCATCGCACGAAGGAGATTGAATGCAGGGCGGTTGACATTTCGGAACATGCGTCGACTGAAGCGCATACCGATCATTACCGTTGCAAAAATGAGAAGCGTAGTGAGGCAGAATCCACCCCACCCTTGTTCAACGAACCTGTTGGAGTACAACACTTCGAGAAGAAGCACTGGAACAGTTGTGATTATGAAGAGAAAACCCTCCGAAACAGGAGGCTTGTTCATTTTCATTTCAATGGCTCCCCAGCCATTGTGGTGTTTTTCCCATGGTTTGAAAAATTCAGCACTGTCTTGCATCGATGCTGCCATGACCATTTTATGCAATTGTGCAATCTTTGCATATTGTTGGCCACTGACGTCCATGTTTTCGTCAGTGATGGCCTCGAGTCTGTATCTTGCTTCAGTGTACATCCCCATGTCCGCTAGGAGGGTCGCTTGTTCAACCAGCGGTGTGACTTCCTCTGGCATGTGATGTCGAAGTTGCTGCCACCAATCGAGTGCCTCATTGAGCAATCCCAATTCATCGCTTAACAACCGTCCACCAAGGAACCACATTGCCGTGCGGTCTGGCTCAAGTGCAATGATTTTCTTCACTGCCGCAAGAGATTTCGCAGCTTCCTTGAGTGTTGGGCTTTGGCCTTTTTTTGGCAGTGCTGATTCAGCACATAATTGCCAGGCATCGACGTGGTTCGGGTCAGCCTCCACAGCTAATCGGGCCGAGGCATAGGCTGCCTCAAGGTCCCCTTCGTCATAGGCTTCTACTGCGTCGAGGTAGTGATCTTCTGCACCCATCCCGACACACCTCATCGATTGCTCGATCAATCCTCTTTATCTCTGCCCATCAAATCGCGAGGGGGTCGGTTGTGAGCGTGTCCAGAACCTTTACCGCGTGATTTACGGAATTCTCTAGGTTCCCTTCGGGGGGGGCGTGAATCTTCACCGCGTGGTTCACGTCGAGGAGGTCGTCCTTGGGCTCGGTCATGTGCGTCTCTGTCGCCGCCACCAAACCTGTCGCCACCACGTCGGTCACCTCCACGTCTGTCGTTTCCACCAAACCTGTCGCCACCTCTTCGGTCGCCGCCACGTCGGTCGTTTCCACCAGACCTGTCGCCACCTCTTCGGTCGCCGCCACGTCGGTCACCACCGCGTCGATCATCTCGGCGTGGCCCTCTGCTCTGGCCACCACTTCGAGGGGCACCACATCGGTTGCATTCTTGACGGAATGCGAAGTTTGAGTTGTTGCATTGTGGGCAATCCCAGTCGTTGTCGTTGAAAATTTCACCACCACGTCGGTCGTTTCCTCTTCGATCACCGCCACGTCGGTCGTTTCCACCAAACCTGTCGCCACCTCTTCGGTCACCACCGCGTTGATTGCGGTCTTGGAATGAACGTCGGTCGTCACGGCGTGGAGGTCGTCCCCCACCGCCGCCGGCTTTTGGCGCACCGCACTTGTTGCATTCCGTACGCCAAGCAAAGTTGTCATTGTGGCACTTAGGGCAATCCCAGTCGCCGTCTTTTCGATTGCTTGAGCGGTCGTTTCTCTCAAAGCGACCACCTCGTTGTTCACGGCCTTGGAACCCTCGGTCGTGCGATCTGCCTCCGCTGTTTCCTCTTGGTTCACCGCATCGATTGCATTCTTGACGGAAAGCGAAATTGTTGTTGTTGCATTTTGGACAATCCCAATCGCCACCATTGTTTGACCGATTGTTTCGATCAAACCCGCCACCTCTGTCGTTGCGTTCAAATCGGCCACCGCGGTCGTTTCCTCGTCGGTCACCGCCGCGATCGTTGTGTCGTCGGTTCTCGCGGTTATTGTCGCGCCCCCGATCGCCAAAGTTTCGCTCTTCACGAACTTTTTTCGGACGAATGTTGACCTGAATTCCAACTAAGCCAGGAATGTCGAGTTTTCGATCGAGATGTGCAACGTGAACGAGCGGAGCGTTCGTGTTGCCTAAAACTGCGTCAACCTTTCCAATGTAATCGCCCGTGTCTTGGTTAATGATGATGGATTCTAGAGCTGGAGAGGAGCCAGTAAAGGACACCAACAGGCCACCTTCGTGACTCAAAGACTCAACGGTGCCTGCAAACATTACACTCACTCTCAATTTGGTGGGCCGACCTTCCCCTCTTGAGGGTGCCGGTAACACCTCACTCTTCTCTTCCTCTGTTTGTCATTGCAGCGCCAAGCAGGGCTACCGTCAAGGTTGCGAGCATTGATACTGCAGGTAAGCCTTCTTCGACTGGCTGAACGCTAACATCGACAATCGTTTCGTCTGAATTTGCGTATGGGTCTGGAACTTGGACTTGCATGGTCGTCATTGTCCCTGATTCATCAGTGGCCACGAGCGTGATGTCATAGACGGTCACAGGTGGGTTTTGGGAGGAGCACGACACAATGTTGACATCGATTTCCCAAACGATTCCAGAGCGGACGAAGTCGTTGGTTGAGTATCCACAAAGGGAGAGGCTCATCTCAACCTCTTCACCATCTGGATCCAAAACCTTTCCAGCAATTGTGAATTTGAGGTAACTCGCATCCCAAGTGGCGTTTGATCCATCAAGGTTCACATCCACTTCAATCACAGGTGGTGCGCTTGGTTTATTCAAACCGAAATCAAGCTTGAAATTGTAATCAAGCATGCCGTTCGACTGAGCCTGGCCCATCACCATCACTTCGCCAGGGGCGAGTCCATCGAGTGGGAGTGCAAGTGTGGAGGCATCCGAGGCGAGCGTTGCCATTCGCATTTCACCCATCATGGTCATTTGGTGGGCATGGGCGCTGATTGAAAGTTCGCTCACCACGCCGGTTGGCGTCACCGTGAATTCAACGGAATCGCCAGATTCGGAAATGGTTGCTTGTGAGGTGAAAGGTTGAGCGAAAGTCCAGTTTCGAGTCTCAATTGAAGATGCACCAAACGGATCAATAACGCTGCATTCCGCATCGGCCGTTGCGTCGGCAGCCACATCATTAGGGCCGTCCAAAAACAACGTGCCTTCTTGGTCCAGTCCAGCAGTCCACTGCCCAACCCATTCTTGGTTTGCAAATTGACAATCGAGGGCCCAACCGCTGTCGTCAGTGGCCCACAATTCGGTTACTTCGCCAGCAACAAGGGTTCGTGTACCCACGGTGTAAGGGATGACGGTTCCATCAACAGGTGCGTCTGCCGTCCATTCCGGGATTTCGTTCGTTTCGGGGGCCTGGGTCGTGAAATCCAAGAACAAGTTTCGCAGGATTGGATACTCGCTTGAAGCATAACTCACTTCTTGACTGACACGAAGTCGACCGTCAGGTAGGTATTCTGCTTCCGGAAGAGGCATGGCGTTGCTCTCAACGTTGTCGTCTTGGATTGAAGAATTGACCAAGCGAAGACCTTGCAGTTGTGGGAAGGTTAGCACCAAGCCAGCAGAACTTATGTTGGTGACGTTGAGGGCGAGCGTGAAGTTCGAAACACCGCTGTTTGGCAGTTGGTCAAAACGGACATTGTGGTTTTCACCCTCTTTGGTGAACATGAGGATTTGGAGGTCGTCTGTGATGCTTACAGGCACCTCTTTGCAATCGCTTGAAGCGAGAAGGTCTTGACAATCTCGCTCCTCGGGATGGTTTTCAGGCACGAGGTTTACCTCGTCCAGTGCGATACCATCCTTGACGAATTCAAGGTCGTTCCAATCGACACCGCCACGGTGTGGTAGACCTTCGCGGATCCCGATTCGTGTGTCCATATCAGCGATGCATTCAGGGCCAATGGCTCGAACCGCTTCTCGCTCATCGGTGCTCATCCAAGAGTTGTTTCCTCCGGGTGTTCCGTCAAACAACTCATCGAGATTCTCACGCACGGTAGCGGAATTGCTGCCGTTCACATAGGCAACTGCGCTCATCTGAGCGGTTGCCCAATCGTCGCCAAGTAGGATGTCAAACGATGCGAAATTATAGTCGAACAGGTCCTCGAATTTGTAACCGGTGCAGTCCACATCGAGTGAACCTTGTCTTGCGCTTGTTGGCGATTCTCCAGTTTTTTCTTCAAACGAACTTTCCATTACGATGGAGGATGTAACCATCAACAAAAACAGGATGACAATGGTCAATGCGGTCGTGGTCTGGGCGAAACGAGGTCTGTCCATGCTTCCAGCGGTGCCGTCTTGTCTCAAAGAGACTTCGCTTCCCGTTCAGTTGATGTTCGTATTTTTTGGCACGTATGTTGGAGTCACTACGGTTGCATCTGTTTCATCCTTTGAACAAACCATGCTGTTGGCATAACGGACCACACAATTGCCATAGCCCAAGACTGCCATGCAGCGATCCCGCGGTCGATGTCGTTCAGTCGCGTTTCAAGCAAGTGATGATAAACGCCATTTGGAGAGAGCAAATCCAATGCACCTTCGAGTGCGACCCATTGAGCATCGTTTTGCTCCCCTATTGCTACTCCTGAGGCATAGGCGACCATGGTGGTGATCAATGCCCACAAGAATGTGAACAAGAACCACATACCTATTCCAAAAGCCACTGCAGTACCTTGGTCTTTTGTCCTCGAAGAAGCCAGTAAAGTGAACACGACATACCAGTAAAGAACCAAAGCCGTAGCGGCAAGATGGACGGCGACATCACCAAACGAAGCCCATTCACCCAAGCGGTATCGGATTAGGGCCACTGAAATCATAATTAAAATCGCCACTGGGACGAAAATGGCTTGCCATGTGCCAATCAACAAAGACAGTGCTTGATGGGTGCGTGGCATAGGTTGAGAGAGGCGAAGCTCAAACACGCCACTTGCTCTGTCTCTACTTACACCGTCGAAAGCCAGCAAGACCGCGCACATTGTCGCACCGAACACCACGCCTAAGCTTGCGTAGAACAGCACTTCCATCGGCTGATCTGGCTGATGCCCACCTGGTAGGATGATGTTGGGGTCTGAAAAACCCCATGCCATGCCCGGTAAGAACAAAACGAGGATTGGGAGCATGATGTACATCCGAGTGGAACGTAACCTGCCGAAAAACACCCGCCGTGCAAGGGTGAAGATTCGTTGCATGTCATTCATTCCTCCTCACCTCCGATGGTTCTGTGAGGGAGCAATGAAGAAGACGCGATTTCAAGTCCAACTTCGTCGATGTCCATGCCGGTCGCAGCACAAAGCATCTCAACAATACCCGGTTGAACCGGAGTCCACGTTTTGACGGCAATGCCCTTCTTGACAAACCCCTCAATGCTCACGTGTTTGTCATCTAACAGGCGGCCAGTCCATGCCTCATCCTCTTGGTTCATCTCGACCACATTGGCCTCACACCATGAGAGGTCAGGTATCGGCCCGGTGCCTGTGATGCTGATGTGTGGCTGTAAACTGAGTGATTGCGCCAGTGTTTCCATGGTGCCGCATGCTAGGATTTGGCCGCGGTGCATAAGAGCGATTCGATCGGTGATTGCTTGCAATCCTTCCACTTGGTGAGAGGAGATGACAATCGAAACCCCCTTGCCCTTAAGTTGGTGAAGCAACTTAACAAACGCAGCGGCAGCGACAGGGTCAAGGCCATTCAAAGGTTCGTCCAGCATGAGGAATTTAGGTGATCCGAGCAATGAGGCGGCGAGCGTTAGTCGCTGCCTCATTCCCTGACTCAATCCGCTTAACGAAGCATTCCTGCGTTCAGACAATCCAACCAGCTTCAATAAGCCCGAAACTCGTTGTTCGGAAGCCCCTCTCATTTCGGCCAGCTCCATCAAGGCGCTATGAACGGATTCTTGACCTTGCCATCGAACCTGTTCTGGCATGTGGCCAACCATAGCTCGTAATTCAATGGCTTCGATTGGCTTTGATTGATTGTCATCTGAGCGGGTAAACGAGCCGCTCTGAATCGGTAGCACCCCCGATATGGTGCGAAGGAGCGTAGTTTTACCGGCTCCATTTGGGCCAACAAGGCCGAGAATTTCACCCTCGTTTAGGGATAATGAAACTTCAAACACACCAGGGCCTATGCGCGTCTTCCACGGTTTGAATGTGGTTGGATCGCTCACCTTGTGGCGGTATGTAACCCCATTGATCTCTAAAGTGGCGCCCCCCATGACACGGCGACAAGGTCATGGCTTGACAACATACCGTTTGGTGCGCACAGGAACCCCAATCCTCATCACCACCTGTTCATTACATCATGCATGAGCCAAATTTGGAACTTCGTTCCTACCTTGCTGGCTCTGGTTGGCATTCTTCTAGCATGGTGGTGGTTGCGCCGTAGTCTCAATCTTGAGGACTCGAATAGAGATGTCCGTTCTTTGCTTGGCCCATTGGGGCTTGAATCGGTGCTCATCGGCCTTGCTTTGATGTGGATTCTACCGTGGGGTCTGATCTTAATCTTGCCAATCATGTTTACGCTGTCCTTCCTAAGTCCTGCAGGAAGGGAGGATTGGAGAACGCACAAGAAGGCTAGAATGACCATTGCGATCTGTGTTGTGGTGATGGTGTTGCTTGGTGGCTGTGTGCCTGTTCAACAGCCGGTGGCACCAGATGCCTGGGGGGAGCCGCTGTTGAAGGAAAACCCCAACGCACCACTTTACCCCACAAGCGAGCAATACACCTGGCTCATGTTGCCGGAAGAAGCCGGTTTTGAGGTCGAAATCGTTCAAACAATCAGCATGAGGATACCCTATCAGTACGGTACTTGGGGCGCTTCGGCTTCCGCATTGGATTTAGCCATGTTTTTCGGCATGGAAAGCGAACGAATGCGTCAAGCCATTGAGTTGCTTGACCAGCAGACTACTGGACCAAGTCTCGATCCTGACGAAATGAAAATGGTCCAGGTTAACGTACCCGACAAGCATTCATTTCTATCGACCACGCAAGATGTTGAAGAACAGGTTGACGTCAGAGTGTATGAATTACGCAGCATGTTGAGCACCTCGGAGGACGGTACCCGTGTGGGCGAAGTCCTGTGTGCAGCAAAGGCCTATGCGGGTGGAGAGTTACAACTCCTTGTTGTTGTGCGACCAGTGTTGCATCCTAGTTTGTCTTCAGACCGTTATGCAGAATCGCTTGTCATCGAATGGCTCGCTTCAGCGAATGACTGAGAATGAGCGTTAATTTGGCGATATGAACCTTGAAATGATAGTTTTAGGCCCCCCTAAATATAAACGCCGAGTGCGTGAGGAATGAGCAATGACGGCCCATGGTAACGGTTCATCTCCCGATGAGCGTTCATCCTCTTTGGCTGGATTGAATCCTGTGTATCGAAACATCTGCGTCGTTTTGTTTACCCTCTTGTTTTTGCTGCCGCTGCTCATCACTGTCCCATTTATCCTCTCGGATCCCGAAAACCCTGATGGTATGATTGAGTTTCCAGATGATGTAGAAATGCGCTCTGATGGATTCCTTCTTGTCATTCTCGACGGGGTAGGCCGAGAACAATTACTCGATAAATCTCAATACTCGGGCTTGCATTCAGTGATGACCTCACCAGCAGTGCTCGAGGTCGAAACAGGCCCTCTCACCCTCTCTGCAACCTGCATTAGCGAATTAATGACAGGGGTACCTAACAGCCCCATTGATGGATTGAAGAATTTTGATCTCGGCCATCCTGGTGGTGAAGACCCGTGGACCTTGGCCCAAGATGACCCAAGGTTTTCTGTTGGTTTCATTGGGAGCTATGTGATTGGAAATTTGTATGAATCACACCGCCACATTGAATTCGTGAACACGTTCAAAGGGCATGGCGATTTTTATGAAGGCGATATTGACACCGAAAGAGAACTCCAAGCTTGGTTTACTGAAGAGCGACATAATGTCATTACAGCCCATTTTTCCGGACCAGACAAAGTCGGACACAAGTGGGGGGTTCAAAGCGATGAATACAGAGATAAAATGCTTGACATGGACACCATGTTGGTCCGGGTGCTTGAGTCGGTCCCATCAACTTGGACGGTGATTGTAACGGCAGATCACGGTATGACGGACAGTGGTTCTCACGGTTCTGCCGAAGCAATTACGCGAGAAGTAGCCGCCCTCATTTCGGGCCCAGACATCATTCAATCAGCAACTGGCGAGGTGCATCAAAGGGACTTACCTGCCCTTATGTCAAGTGTTCTTGGTTTGCCCTTACCGGTTCAGTTGCACGGGCAGGCCCCGCTTGACATTTTGATTGTCACGCCAGAAAAAAAGGAGATTCTTGAGCAATGGAACTGGGAAGCTGCGATTGCTCGGGACAAGTTTTACGCTGATGAAAACGGTTTTTCAGATGGACGTTTAGACGCCACCACAATTGAATGGGAGGAAATCAAATCCGATGCTACATTCAGCCGTGCCATAGACCATTATCTGGCGCTGGCCGCATGGGCTGCTGTCGTGGGGCTCTCGTTGGTTCTGGTTGGACAAAGGCTGATTCAGTCACCTCAAGACCGCCTCAATGCTTCGTTGTTCATTGGAATCATTGGGTTTTCCCTTTGGAGCCACATTCAATTATCTGATCATCCAATGGTGCCAAGATTTGCAGGTGGGGTGCTTGCTTCAGCACTCGTGGCATGGCCGTTTCTCCATCCCAACTCGCCCCATCTTCCTCAATTGCAAGCACCAGAACATCATTCTAAGCCTTCCTTTTCTGGATTCTCCAATCACAAATTCTGGTTTATTTTGTTTGTAATCCTGTGGGCTTTGACTCAAGATTTCTCAACATCTGTTGGCTACTTAACCATCGTTTGGTTCATTGCTTTGGGGGCCGAAATGATTGGCATCACGCAAGCACCTTTGGTACAGGAGCGCTCACCTTTGGTCCCTGCTTTGTTGTGTGTGGGCGGTCTCATGTTCGCCAGTTTGCGACTTTGGTTTTGTCTGATTCCATTGTTCCTGATCCTTTCCAGAGAGGTTCACAGTGCATGGAAAAGCAAGGTTTCCAAACCTCTTTTGTTGTCATTGTTCAGCATGGCATTGATGGCCTTCCTTGCGCTTATTGCAGTGCATCGACGAGTCTTTGGTCGGCACGTATTGTTGGATTTCGTTCGGTTTGGTTGGCCGACCACCATCGCCACTTGGGTGTTCTCGATTGTGGTTCTTGTCGCTGCTTGCCTTATTGCGACTTATGTGATTCAAAAAAACTTCAATGCAAAAGCAGGAAGCTTCTCGTTAGTCTGGTTGATGGGCGGACTTTTCGTTCAAACTGCTGGCTCGACCGCAATCGACTTAGTTTATCTTGCGGCCAGCTTAGGTGGCGTTCTATGGCTGCATTACGGTTCAAAATGGCAATCCCAGCCACTGCTCAGCAAGCAAATGAAAATGACAGTTCTGTCTGGATACCTCCTGTTGACTTGGGGAGCATGGGCGGGAGCGACGACATTTGTACTTCTTGCCACGCTTGGCCAAGTGGCCGAACTTCTCTTGGACAGGTTCGACATGGACGAGGCGTTACTGAACAACCCTCGAATGTTCATGGCATTGGCTATGTTACCTTGGGCGGTGTGGATTCTGTGGTGGGCTTCATTAGGCCAAATCAACGGTTTACAGACTTGCATGGAGGGGATTTGCCCACATCCAAGGGAACTTGACCCTGGGGCGGTGATGGTTCGTGGCGGGTATGTTGGATCTCGAGAAAACCCGTCTACCTCTTGGATGACAATGATGTCGGTCGCACCGCTGTTCTTCACTTCAATCACCATATTTATGCGGTTTAGAACGTTGAAATTACCGCTTTATCCGTTCATCTGTGGCCAATTGATTCTGATTTTTGGTTGTGTAAACATGTTTGCCTTTTCAGCAGAATACCCTCGATTGGTGTTTACATTGACTTGGAGCATTTTGTTTTCCTCATTTCAAATCCTTACAGCGTCTATTGCTTGGGCGCTGACCAGCCGGATTATACCTTGGGCGAAACAGAGTTTTCTCGCCATTGGCTCCACTCCAGAAGAAGAAGACGACAAACACGCCGTACGGTTCTTGATATGATTAGGCTTCAGCGGTTAAGGCGTATATTTGGCCGCTCCAGCTTAACATGAGCAACTCATCATTGAGGCCCTTTCCGAACCCTACCAGGAAAATGTCAGTATCGGCAACGAGGTTCTGCTTGAACTCACCATTTGTTTCTTCAAGGCTCCAGATCATGCCAGAACAAAAGTCACCAAACACGTATGATCCATTGATGGCGCTCATGCCCCAATCCACAAATTGACCCCCGGTCACAGAGCAGTTACCTCCGGAATGATCGTATTCCATTACCGGGAGCGTAATGCTGCTGTTTGATTCTTGATATAGGTCATGGGGCTCATCCTCGCATACTTCGTCGTCATCGTCGAATTCATGCAGACCTTCTGTGATGGACCATCCGAAGTTTGCGCTTGAGTTCCAATTGGGAATGTAACTCACTTCTTCGTAACAATATTGACCCACATCAGCAATCCATAGTCCGCCAGTCGGGTCGAGATCAAATTTCCATGGGTTTCGTAGACCGTAATGCAAAATGTAAGTTTCATTTCCCTCCGCATCAAATAAAACAGGCTGAATAGATTGGTTGCTGTATTCAAAGAGAAGAATCGTCCCATACACATTGCTTTTGTTCTGGCCATGCCCGAACGGATCCTTCGACCCACCCCCATCACCGATGCCCCACAAGTATTGATTCTCGCCAACCGATTGTATCGATCCTCCGTTATGGTTTCGATAAGGTTGCTCAATTTCGTGAAGGACACGAAGGGATGTGTTCTCGATGCTACCGCCCTCTACCGTTGCCTCGGCGAGTATCAGACTTGCCGCATAATCACTTGAACAAGGTCCTGTTTTAACAAAGGAGAGTAAGACGGTACCAGTTGTGTAAAAGTCGTCAGTAAACTCCATTCCAAGAAGACCTTGTTCATTGTGACAGTTGCTCACGTCTGCAGAAAAGTTTGCAACTTCCTTGAGTTCTGCACCATCCCAACTTTTGATGTGGCCCGAAAGATCGACGATCCAGATTGCTTTGCTATCCGGTGAATTGATCACTTGAACAGGAGTCTGGAACCCATCGAGGTATTTTGTGCAATTCAATTGTGCCTCAGATGAAAGGCCACAACCTACATCTTGGTTTTCCGGCCATGAAAAGCGACTTTTCTCTTCCTCTGGCTCACCTAAGCATCCCGCACTGAGGCTGGATAGAAGAACGAACGCTAGAAAGACAGCCTTATTCCTCAATCCAAGGCCTCAATCATATTTGTCAGCAAAGTAAGCCTTGATTCCAGGGACGTTTTCTATGTGTGTACCATAGGTTCCAAGGTGATCTTCTGTGTTGATGATGGTGAAACCAGGGGTGTTGAATACGGCATCAAGGATGTCCAAATCACTTTGTGAACCGCCATCATTCACTGACTTGCTCATCTGAGCAAAAGCATCTGTGAGGAGTGTAACTTGTTCAGCAGTCATGTATTCAGGGTTGTACATTACTGGGTGACTTGGCGCACGGCCGAAGCCTTCTCCATTCTCCCGGCCGGTGTAATTGATTCCGTGGAAGTCTTCGGTTGATGTGAAATCACCTTCAAAGCACCAGTCTTGAGGATCTTCTCCACAGTAATCCGGTACGGTTGGGTCCTTTGCGAATGAGATGTAATCCATTCCAGTGCCGCCTTCGTGCTCTGCCAAGCAGCGGATTGAACCTTGGTACTTGTGGTATTTTGTACCGCTGTTCGGAATGCTCGAGTCATCTGAGAAATGGTTGCGCACGGTATCGGTGAGCGAGTCGATTTCATCAGGGTCACCAACCACTTCGATGTACTCGTTGGTAATGAGGAAGCCCATTGGGAGGAGCATACCCGAGCTGCCCAGTGCGGAGGTGTGGCACGATGTCTTGCCTGCCATCAGGGCGTAGGGGTCGGTGTCTGGATCATCATCGAGGTCGGCCTGTGCCATGTCCGAGTCCTTGTGAACCCACGCAATGGCGTTGTAATATGGTCGCCCGTCAGCTTTCTGTTCTGCAGCCATGACTTCTAGGCCAACTGTTTGCCAGCTGAGCCAGGCAGCCCCACCGTCAAGGAAACCAATGTCTGCATGGCCAAAGCGAAGTGCTTCGATCATTCCACCAGCGCCGGTGACTGGATAAATTTCCACGTCCATGCCGATCATTTCACTGAGTCTGTCAGCAAATTCCTGAGGGTTTTCTTCTGTGTTGCTGTATTCTTCCTTTGCCTCAAATGCGATGGTGAGGCAATTGTCCTTGTCCTCGCACTTTGGGAAACTCACGGCATTGGACAAGCAGCCAGCAAAGCTTGCTGCAACAAAAATGGTCAAAATGCAGAGGATTTGGAGGTGTTGGGCTCGGGATTTAGTGGTCGCCATGAACCGCCCAAGATGCCCATGTATATAGGTTTAGGGCATCCTTAACCGCGCCACTGAGTCGTATATTTGCAATCTTAGGGCGACCTAAATATTATATGGGAGTTCCATCTCCGCTGGTTTTAGGGAGACCTAAAGTGATACACATGATAACCAAAGATCGCACAAAACAATACGCTATGATGATGACCTTGATTCTTTTCGGCACGGCCCTCGCCGGTTGCCTTGGAACTACAGATTCTGATGAAACTGAAACTGAAACCGCTGCAGTTGTCGTTACAGACGCAGGATACACCTACGCCTCGAACGTCGACAACCACCGAGCGTTGATGAAGGATCTCTGTGACATCAAGTCCGCTGCCAGCTCTGATGGCGGCTATGACTTTGCCACAGCAAAGGACATCTACACAAACGGCAAGAATGCCGAGAAGAGCGATGGCTCCTTCCGCACGCTTGCTGGCTTCGCTGCCGCTGACGGCAAGAATCACGGCTACGATTCCTATTACAACATGTCTGGTTCTGTTGGCCAGCACATCATGGACGCCATGGAAGGCACCGGTGACTTCACCGACACCTCCGACACCGTCCGCTACCAAGGTATTGCTAAGCTCACCGCCAACATGGGCATGGTTGCTTACACAATCCACGAATTGAACTCCGCAGTTGCCAAGGCTGACGCCGGCAACGTCGACAACGACTCTGGCGCTCCACACAACTGGGACGAAGGCTGGGCCTTCTTCCACGGTCCTGAAGAAGACTGGTCGTGCTCACCTGCATACACCATGAAGAAGCGAGCTGCTGACTACGGCACAGAAACTGATGGTGTCTCGAACGCTCTTACCGCAACCACCGACGCAATGGTCTCGGGACTCGCTGCTCTTCAAGCAGAAGACTCCGCTGGCTACACCGCTGCAACTGACACGGTCGTCAAGAACTTGATCATTACCTACTCCCAGGCTACCCTCAAGTACGCCTCGAAGATGGATAACGCCGACTCTGGTGAGAAGTACCAAGTTGAAGGATACGCCTTCTGGAAGACCATCGAAGCCTACGCTGCACCTCACACCGACAACGCATGCTACAACATGGAAACCCACACCATGGGTTGGATCGGTTCCAGCGCTGCTGCTGCTTGTGATGCCTTCGTTTGGACCAACGGCTCTCAAGATGCCAACGGAACCGCTGACACATGCTACAACACCATGAGCCACACTGTTGCCATGGGCATCTCTACTGATGCAGAATGTGCTGCGTTCTCATCCACGGCCTTCTACGAGAACTACGGTGCTACGTCGATGAACAACATCTTCGACTTGAGTGACTCAAGCCAACTCGGTACATCGTATGATGTTACAGCATGGTTGCAACCTGTTTGGGATCACTACGGCATCACTGCCGAAGAAATCGGAACCTACGCTTGATTTCAATTACGGATTTGTCCTCCGTTTGACTCTAGGGGCGATTGGCCGCCTCACCCATTGGCCAATCGCCCCACCTTTTTCATCAACCTAACAAACACCGAATCTCTCACGCATCAACCTAAAAGGAAGCGTTGATTGGCTCGTTCTGACAAAGGGGGGTAGAGGATGACGACAAAAGCACCCGTTGCCTTACTGTCGTTGGATGACCTCTCCGTTGGCTACGATTCACCATTGATCACAGGCATTCACTTGCAAGTCTACCCTGGGGAAATTATCTCCATCATCGGAGCTTCCGGCATAGGAAAATCAACGTTGTTGAGAACCATTGCAGGACTTGTTTCCCCTCTGGGAGGATCCGTCAACCTCAACGTAGCACCACGTGGTGGTCTCGGCTACATACCGCAGAAACTTGGGCTCATTCGGCACGCTTCTGTCAACCACAACGTCTGGTTGGGAGCACGTGCTGGTTTGAAGCAATCCTCGCTTAGAACCGAACGAGTCGCTGAAGCGATTGAAAAAATGGGGCTATCAGAAAAAACTGATGAACCAGTCAGGCGCCTATCAGGTGGACAACAGAAAAGGGTCGCCACAGCGCGTACACTCGCCCAACAACCAGAAGTGATTCTGGCTGATGAATTCCTGAGTGAACTCGATCAAAGCAACATTGACGCTGTCGTCAATGCCATGCTTTCATACATCAAGCAAAGCGGCTCTGCCATGATTTTGGTGGAGCATAACACCGAGCGGGCTGCCAATCTTTCAACCCGAACGTTTGCTGTAAAAGATGGAATGCTCTGTGAAGTACTCCAAGATGGAGGCGAAGAAGAGTGAGACGCAACCAAAGTTACCTCTCGCTGTTGGCGTTCGGTCTTTTGGTCACGACAGTTGTCGTGTTCAACGATTTGGTCGCTGGAGATTGGTCTGCGATCTTTGGAGGGAAGTCTAGGTTTGTGGAGTTTTTCAGTGAAGATTTGTGGCCACCTGATTGGTCGCTTCTTCAGGCAAGGAAGTATCCAGCATGCGAGTCGAGCATCGGGTTTTTCTGTTCCAAAGCCTTCATTGGCATGTTTGAAACCATGAAAATGGCCTTTGTCGCCACAATCCTAGGTTTCGTTGGTGCCATTTTACTTTCTCCGTTAGCGGCTCGTAACCTCGTTCCAAAATCGGTGTACATACCGGTTCGAATCTTCATGGCCGCCACCCGCAGCCTCCCAAGCTTGATTTGGGCAGTGATTTTCATCGCAATTGTCGGTCTTGGCCCGCTAGCTGGTGTTCTCGCAATGACGTTTTACACGATTGGTTACCTTGGTAAGTTCCAGTACGAAGAGATGGAAGGCATGCGCAGCGATCCACTTGAAGCCGCACGAGCAATGGGGCTTTCTAGAGGAGAAATTGCCGTCTTCGTGGTTATACCTGAAACAAGCAACAGCCTCTTGAGCCAATTGCTGTTCATGTTCGAGTATAACGTGAGGCATGGAACTGTGCTTGGGCTCGTGGGTGCAGGGGGCATTGGATATTACCTGAGTTACTACATTGGGCTCTTCATGTACCAACAGGTCATGACGTTCATCTTGGTGATTTTTGTTGTCGTCGTGTTGCTGGATCAACTCTCAATGTTCATTCGTTCCTTCGTGAACGAAGGCGACGATGTCAAGCGACCTTCTTGGAAAACAATTTTCATGTCGCCAAATGAAGCATTGGAACAAAGCAAGTCGGAGAAGGAAATTTGATTCGACCGATGGATTCACACCGCAAGTTCGGTCGTTTCGTTCGTATGCAATCATTCACATTCTGTACCATTTACATTCTCATTTCTTTGAAGAACATAGCCGAAGAGTAGGACTGCGGAACCGAGGCACCCGGCAAGAATGAACAGAATGGCCCCCGACATACCAGGACTTGCTATTGCAACACGCAGGATGACAGTGGAAAGAATGAATCCAGTGTTTCTTGCGAGATGCGAAAATTCAGTGATGTATTGATAGGAGACCAGCAAGATCAGGATATCTGCCATAATCAGTACGGTGAAGAAGTCGAGGAAGAAAATTGTACGGTTTGTACTTCCATCGCCTTCGTATACGCCGTATGACCAGGTCGAAAGCGAATAAACGGCAGTGAGGACGTACACCATGAGCAGCAACACAGCGAGCTGTTGTTTCTGGGAAATAAAATACTCCAGTTCTTCGCTGTCGTTAGAAACTGTGGTTGTTTCGCGTTGGGTGCTGGAGAACAATAAGGCGGTTCCAAACAGAATCAAGAAGGCAAAGCATTCGACAGCCAAAATAGCAATGCTGTCGTCAACGGTCGCGGTGACCGATGCATCAATGTCCGACAAGCGTTTCAAGATGTCCCTGACCACCAGCAACGTGATGATTTCAAACTGCTTTCCGATTGAGTTTGTGAATGAATCTGGAATTGTGCGGATTAATTCGTACACTTCATAAGCCAAAAATATGGAGAATGGGGTATACAATGCGTCGAGGTAGGAGTCAAACAACCTGCTCGTTTGTTCAGAGAAGCTTATCAATTCTAATTGATGAAGTAGGCAGAGTAGTAAGTGGAGCAGAAAGCCTAAAATCGCAGTTTTAATACAGACATCCCGCAGTTTCTCGTTTGCTCTTTGGCCCAAGAAACGGTCGTACAAGGCGTTTGCATACATGGTATCTCCCCGGGTATGCTGTTGAATTGGAGTGCGTTGGAGATCACAAATTATGTTCGGCGAACAACCAACATCAATCGCACACCGATCTGGATGATTGGTGGTGGTCAACTGTCAGCGATGGGATTGCTGTTGATTGAGTTCATCTGTGAATTTGGAACCGTTTGGTGTGCTCCGATTCCTGTTCGAGCGGTGTTGGGTTGATTGATGTAAACCAGGAAACCCAACACGCCGCAAACGAGCGGCGCAAACATGAGGGGTAACAGAACCGGCAAGAGTTGAATAAATGCGGCTACAGTTATTCCGAGGATGCCGAGAACATACCCGATTGCGTTCGATGTTGTAAACAGTTTTTTTGCGTTTGACAGAAGTCCGTCCATGAGAAGAAAAACGAAAGGGAGGTATATGACGCTGTGTTTTTCAATCTTCCAGAGAACAATTGCATGTGTACCCCTGATAATCGAGGTACTGCTTGATAATTTCAAACGACCAATTATACTAAAACCTCTGAATTTTACATCCTGCTATCCCTTTCGAATGAAACACCAAAATACCTCACTGTTTAGGAGACAATGTGGCGGAATCTCATACCTTGTCATCAAAGGTCATTCATTGGAGTTTCGTTCTCCTCTACGGTTACGGGATTGTCAAACAAATTGATGATTTATCACAACTTGAAGATGCGAGTTTGTTGTTGTTTGAAGTGATGTTTGCGAGCGTATTCCTAATTCTTGTCATCATGCGTTACCTCTACATGCGGCGGTTTGAGACGTTCCTGGGCGCTCGTGAACCGGTCCCGATTGTCCATACCTATCTTGCTAAAACCGTTCATGCTGGAATGTATCTGTGTTTGATTCTTCTCCCACTGTCAGGGTTAATGATCGCAGGATTGTTCGCCCAGGGGCACACCAATGAAGAGGGATTCGTGCTAGGTCTTGTTCTTGGGGTGCATGGATTTTCAGCAGACCTCAGCTATGTCTTAATTGCAATTCACGTTGGAGCCGCACTTTTTTCCCGCTTGAAGGGGGATGGGATCTGGGCGTCGATGGTTCCTGTGCTGAAAGACACTGGTCCCACGAGCAATTCTTTCATCAAGAACATCTCATTAACTGAGGAGAAAATTTATGCTAAAGCCGAACAATTCTTTGCCTCAAAAAAGCAATAAATCCTGTTCATGGACACTTCAGCATCCCTTTTTTTATGCTAGAGCATTCACTCGGCTGCGATGTGAACCGCGCCATTCTTGTAAAACACCTGAATGCGGTCCGGAACCTTTCGTGTCAATGCTGAAACGGCTTCGTACACTTCATCTTGCTTGACCTTGAATGAGCGTGCGGCTTTGGCAGTCGACCATGCTACAGTCTCGAAATCTGATTGTCGAATCCACTCGAAGAGTCGTGCTTCAAGTTCCGTCAGTTCTTCCGCCATGTGAATCCCATACCGCCTTAGGTGAAAATAACACCGATGCTCGGTGGATGGCAAACGAGAGGCTTCAGTGAAGGGCTACCATTCTACGGCAGCACTCTTCAGCATCGATGTAGCCGTCGAGGAGCGTGTTGAGCGCTTTTGTGAATGGGACTTGGATACCAAGAGCTTCGGCCCTCTCTCCAAACATCCGGGCAGCCCGTACGCCTTCAGCGACCATGTGCATCTCATCAAGCGCCTGTTCGAGATTCAAACCGGTTCCAAGTTTTTCACCCATGGACCGATTCCGTCCATGTGGTGAGGTGGCAGTGACGTACAGATCACCAAGACCGGCAGGTCCGAAGGCTACCTCTGCGCGAGCACCGAGTTGTGGAAGTAAAATGCATCCTTCTTTGAATCCAGCCATAAAAATAGCCGCTTTCAGGTTGTCTCCACCAAGCGTTCCGACTTGCTTCAAGCCGTCAACAAGTCCGCAAGCAAGGGCAACCACGTTCTTGAACGCACCCCACAATTCTGCCCCAGCAGGATCGGCTGCTGGGTGGAGAATGAAGGTTTGAGTGGTGAGGGTAGAAGCAAGGTGTTTGGCCACAGATACGTCTTCGCTTGCAACAAGTGCGGTGGTCATCACACCTGCAGCGGCCTCTGGAGCAATGGTGGGTCCGGTGACCACGGCAAGGGGGTTGTTCTTCTCAGCCACGTTGAGTTTCTCATGAATGGCTTGTGAGATGAGTTGGCTGCCAGGCGCTAGGCCTTTGGCGAGGTCCAGCAAGACATGGCCAGGGCGAAGATGAGGAATCACTTGGTCAACGACATCAAGAATGACCGAAGACGGGACCGCAAGAACAACAATTTCGACACCGTCGAGGGCTTCCTCGATGTGCATGGTAGCCTCCATCCCTTCAACGGGATGATCGGGGAGGTACTTTCGGTTCACGCCATCCATAGTAATCGATTCGTAGACCTCTTGTTCGATGGTCCAACCTTTGACATGATGTCCGTCAGCAAGCCACATCCTAGCAATCGCTGTACCCCAATTTCCAAGACCTAAAATTGCAATGTGTGCCATGGCGAACAAAGTGAACGCTGTCCACTTCATTTATTTTGATTCCCTCGGTTACCCTCGAAACAACGGTGGTTTAACGAGGGACTGATGCTGAACCAGACGCTCAAAAGAGATCGTCATCGTCTTCTTCAAAGTCAAAGACATCCTCGTTTTTCTCTTCTGCTTTCGCCTTGCTTGCCTTCTTTTTAGGCGTTTTCTTTGCTGGCTTTTCTTCGGGTGGTGCTGCAGTTTCGGCTTCGGCAGAGGCTTCAGGTTCCAACTTCGCATCTTCCTTTGGCGCTTCTTTGGTTGCTGCTTGCTGAGCGTTTGGACGAAGTGCTGCTTGTTGAGCTTCCTTTGCTGCGAGCGCAGCAGGTGTGGTACCGGTTTGAGCTGCTAGAGCGCGCCGGCGGTTTTCCCTTGCCTTTCGTTCGAGTTGACGGTGGCGTGATTTCTCGATGCTTTGGAGCATGTACATTGCATCGTGTTCCAACAATGGGGAATCGGAAATGAGTGTGATGTCCAACCAACCACCGTCTTCAACGATGAATTCAGCAAGGGGCTCAAAGTTGAGGTCTGATTTCTTGATCTGAGTGTAATGCATAGCGTTCCCTGTTCGGTGTTCGACGCCAGAAAAGTGGCAATAGAATTCCTTGGTCCCGATGGTCTCTCTCACTTGGTCAAATAATTCCCCGTAATCTTCTGAAGTTCGCATCTTCCCGTGTCCGCGTGCGTGGATGTGGGCGATGTTGAGCACAGGGATGGTGCCTTCAACGTGGTTGACGACTTCCAACACTTCTTCTAAGCTGCCCCATAACTCCTGTCGGCCTGAGGTTTCGATACCAATCTTCGAAGGGGTTCCGTCCTTGATCCACGGGAAAACGGGAAATTCATCCTCGTCGTCATGCCAGATTTCTGCGACTCGGTCAACGACACCTGCGAAGACATTAGCGACCTGTTCATTGGCTGCAGAACCGGGGCTCATGCCGCCATAGTGGCCAGCGTGAAGGGTGATGTGGCGGGCATTGATGGTGCGTGCTGCTTGGAGCGTTGATTCGATTTTGGCCAATGAACGGCCCCGCTCGACACGGTTGCCAAGCAGTTCAGAGTAGTAAGGGCCGTGGATGTTCATCTCGAACTCGGTCTTGTTGGCTAGGACTCCCGCTTGCCAGTACTGCTCAAAGTGATTTGGAGCCACCATTCGTACGGTTTGAACTTCCATTGTTTCCAAGCCAAGGGAGATGATGTCGTCCATTCCTTCGACAATGGTTCGCCCTTTGCATGACAAAGGTACACCTGCGGGTCCGAGTTTTACTGGCATAATTGGCATCCCCGCAGGTACGAGCCAAGGGACATCCTATGATAATCCCTTTCCGTTGGCTGTCCGCAAAATCTTCTGATTTCTGCGTCCTTCACAACGGTGATACCATACGACCCTTCATGAACTCCAGCCGGTGAGCGTTGGGCATGGACGAGCAAGTTCAAGCGGCTATAAACGCCTTCCAAAACGGCAATCCAGTCTGCCTTTTTGATTCAGAAAAGCGTGAAGGAGAAACTGATTTGTTGTTCCCCGGACAATGTGCAAAACCAGAAACCATGCGCCAGTTGCGCCTGGATTGCGGAGGCCTTCTGTTCCTCGCTATAGGTCATGATGTCGGCGAGCGCTTCGCTCTGCCTTTCCTTCAAGACCTTCACACTCACCCTTCGCTCGTTTCAGAATTCAATGTGCTCAACCACCTTGTGACAAACGATCTAAGGTACGATGCACGCTCTGCGTTTACTCTTTCGCTCAACCACCGTGAAACATACACGGGGATCACCGACCACGATCGTGCCCTGACCACTCGAAGGTTCGCTGAACTCACTGCTGAACTCATCGATGGTGGTATTGAAGGCGAAGAGGCTCAACAAGCCCTCGGAAAAGAATTCCGAACACCAGGTCACATTCCAGTGTGCCGGGAAACCGCAGGTGGTCTCGCAAGAAGGCAAGGCCACACAGAACTCGCTGTTGGGCTTGCTCGTCTCGCAGGCATGACCCCCGTCGTCATCGGCGCAGAAATGCTGCAGCCAGAAGGCGACTATGCTCTATCGGTCGATGACGCCCGCACATGGGCGAACGAACGCGGCATTCCGTTTTTGGAAGGTGCGCAACTGATTGACGCACTTGGGCTTTGAAAACAGCCGGTAGAACCTTGTGCAAGTGCATTTTGACAACAATGGGTGAGGCAATGAAGCGCGTGATGGCGGTTGGAGTGTTTGACCTCTTGCATGCAGGCCATTTGCATTACATGGAGCAAGCAAAGGCGCTCGGTGACCATCTAACGGTTGTTGTTGCTCATGATGATACCGTTCGAAAGCGAAAGCATGAACCCGTCACCGGTCAAGATTTACGTTTGCGCATGGTTCAAGGCCTGAAACCAGTCGACTCCGCCATGATTGGCAACCCCCCAGATGTGCCGATCTTCGATATTCTTCCGTCCATCAACCCTGATGTCATCGCTCTTGGTTACGACCAAGAACATGCAGAAGACCGAATTCGTGCCCGCTTGGTCGAACTTGGATATGCCGATATAGAAGTGACTCGAGTTGAAGGCCTTTCCGAAGATCTCGACGGCACAAGGAAAATCATTGCACGAATTCTCGAATTGGCCCAATCAACACAGGAGGGCGAGTAATGTTCACCGGAATCGTTCAAGGCACAGGAACAGTCACGTCCATCGTCGAAGGCACGACCATCCGCACCCTTGTGTTGTCTCTGCCAAACGTCGAGAACCTTGCGATTGGTGCGAGCGTGGCCATCAACGGCGTTTGCCTAACTGCAACGAAAATAGAGCATCAAGAGGTTCACTTCGATGTGATTCAAGAAACCCTCACGAGAACGACGCTCGGGGAACTTGAAACGGGTCATCAGGTGAATGTAGAACGATCGCTTGCCTTTGGCGATGAAATCGGCGGCCACCTTCTTTCTGGCCACATCATGGGGACTGGGCTCATTCAATCAATCAATGATATGGGGGAAGGCATGGACCTTTCCGTTCTTGTGCCCAAAGACATGAGGAAGTACATTCTCGAAAAGGGCTACATTGGCGTTGATGGTATTTCACTCACCGTAGGCGAGGTTGACCAAGGCTGCTTTTCGCTTCACATCATCCCAGAAACGCTCAGGCTCACCACCCTCGGCGCCCATGAAATTGGCGACGCAGTCAACCTAGAAATCGATTCAACCACTCAAACAATCGTTGCTACTGTTGAACGGTACCTGTCACAAAACTAAGGAGAAGAAACGTATGACAACATCAATTGCGATTGTGTGTGGCTCATTCCACAAAGATGAGATTGAACGAATGCTCGCTTGGGCACAGGACGAAGCCTCTCGCCACGGGCTTGAGATTGCGGAAGTCGTTTGGGTACCAGGTGCAATGGAAGTGCCATTGGCGCTTGACCGGTTGCTCAACCTCGAAGCCATTGCAGGCGCTGCTTGCCTTGGTGTTATCGAAAAGGGCCAAACCCAGCATGGCTTGGCAATGGGCCAAGCTGTCATCAAATCTGTGATTGAATTGCAATTGGTGCATGAAAAACCAGTTGGCCTCGGCATCATCGGCCCGGGAGCGGAACCACAACACATCGAGCCTCGGCTTGAACCACACGCTCGTGCCGCAATAGCGGCCATAGCAAGCATGCTTTAAAGAAAAACAACGCCAATTCCTCGATCTGTTTTTTTGTAAAACCAGTTCGATGCTTGAAACGATTCGATGTGAATGTTCAAGTGGTGAATCCCACCCATGGAAACTTGCTGGAGGCCACTTCATGTCCGAAACACACAATGTCATCATCATCGGCTCAGGGCCAGCTGGCTACACTGCAGGCTTGTACGCGGCTCGCGCAATGCTCAACCCGCTCATGTTTGCCGGCTACATGTCCGGCGGTCAGTTGATGCTTACTTCTGACATTGAAAACTTCCCAGGCTATCCTAAGGGCATTGGCGGTCCGGAGATGATGATGGAGTTGAGGGAGCAAGCAGAACGCTTTGGTCTCCAAGTTCAAGACAAAAATGTCGAATCTGTCGATGTCTCCGAGCGCCCGTACAAAGTGGTCGTCGAGGGTGAAACATTCCTCACTCACTCAATTATCGTCTGCACTGGGGCAGAGTCAATTTGGCTCAATATGCCAGGTGAAGAAGAACAAAAGGGTCGCGGTATTTCGACCTGTGCCACCTGTGATGGTGCTTTTTTCAAGGACGAAGAAGTCATGGTTGTCGGTGGCGGTGATTCTGCTTGTGAAGAGGCCACGTTCTTAACCCGCTTCGCATCAAAGGTCACCTTAGTCCATCGAAGAGACGTGTTCAAAGCATCAACCATCATGTACGAACGAGCAGCAAATCACGACAAGATTGAGATCAAAACGTTCCGCCAAGTCAAATCATGGCTTTCTGATGAAAAAGGACTCACAGGCGCTGTGCTTGAAGATCCTCGAGACGGTAGCACGGAAACGCTGAATGTCACAGGGGCGTTCATTGCCATCGGTCACAAGCCGATCACAGGGTTCCTTGCTGGTCAAGTCGAAACGGACTCAGAAGGCTACATTGTCCACAAACTGCACACCATGACCTCAGTCGAAGGCGTGTTTGCAGCAGGTGATGTTGTTGACACACGTTACAAACAAGCGATTACAGCAGCAGGAATGGGTTGCCAGGCGGCCATGGATGTCGAGAAGTGGCTTGAAGACAACCATCTTTGATTTCACCGCTTGCTTTATCTCACGATGGCGACTGCGTGAGCCATGCAACCAGAGAAAACCCCTGAAAAGGGGTTCCAATGGGATGAGGCGTCTAAATCATACGGGATTCCCTCCCAAGTTTTGCGTGGAGAAGTGCCGATTCAACCCAATGCTCAACCGTTCCAACCCTATCAACAAAATGTCCAGCCTGCGCAGCAGATGATGGGCAACGGCATGATGGGCAACGGCATGATGGGCAACGGAATGATGGGGCCTATGGCTGAAACCAAAGCAACAACAGCCTTTGTGCTTTCACTTGTCGCGCTCATTGGCTTTTTCATCTTTCCCTTGACTGTACTCATCGCTCCTGTTTCGCTCATTATGGCGAACAATGCTTTGAAGATCACGACCTTGAATCCAAGCTACCATCCAGACCACGGGAAGGCCCGCGCTGCTCAGATTATTTCAGCGATCATCACAGTGATTCTAGGCATCTTTTTGGCGTTCTTGGCCTTGCTCATCCTTGGATTGATGATTGGTGGATTTTGAGGCGTGAACATGAGTGATGATGGGCGTTACTCCCGACATCACTCTCTCCCCGGAGTGGGTGAAAGTGGTCAAAAGAAACTCGCAGAAGCCCGCGTTTTAGTCATCGGTGCGGGGGGCCTCGGCAGTCCAGTGCTTCTCTATCTTGCAGCCGCAGGTGTCGGGCGTTTAGGGATCATTGATGACGACGAGGTTGCCCTTTCCAATCTGCAACGCCAAGTGCTCTATTCCACTGAAACGCTCGGTCACAAAAAAGTTGATTCGGCTCAAAAACGCTTGAACGGACTCAACGATGAAGTTGAGATTGTGACCTATGATGCTCGATTCACCCCGGAAAATGCGATGAGCATCTTCAGTGACGGGTGGGATGTCATTGTGGATGGTACGGACAACATACCAACTCGGTACCTCGTCGATGACGCCTGTTTCCTCTTAGATATCCCTTGGGTGTATGGTTCTATATATCGGTTTGAAGGCCAAGTGAGCGTCTTCAATTACCTCGGAGGTCCATGCTATCGAGACTTGTTCACAACCCCGCCCCCGCCAGGAAGTGTACCATCGTGTGCAGAAGGAGGCGTACTCGGGGTGTTGCCTGGTGTTATTGGTTCTCTTCAAGCCAATGAGGCATTGAAGATCATCCTCGGACTTGGGGAGGTGCTCACCGGGCGTTTGCTCGTTTACGATGCGGAACAAATGACGTTCAATACATTGAGGTTTAGCCATGTAAAAGACAGAGAAAAAGTCCACAATCTTGACCACGCAGCGTCCATGTTTTCTTCACCTGAGTGGTGCACAGTGGCAGATCCAAAGGGTTCATTTCAAGTGGGGGATGCCTCCCATGAGGAACCAATGTTCCATCACATTTCGATGACTGATTTTATCGCACGCCGCCAAGATGGCTGGGCTCCATTTATCCTCGATGTGCGCTCGATGATGGAATACCAACAAGCTCGGGTTGCCTCCTGCGACCACCAAGTGGCCCATGAGTCGGTATTGTCTGCTTTTGATGCCCTCCCTAAAGACGCTGACATTTTGATTCTCTGCAAGAGCGGGATGCGATCACAAATGGCTGCTATGATGCTTGCTCAAGCGGGAATGGATTCAGCAAAGTTGTACAACCTCGATGGTGGAATCCTTGCATGGAAAGCCGCTCTTCCTGCGGAAATTGTAAACTAAGCATCGATTGGCCATTCAATTGTCTTCTCCAATTGGCACAGCGACCATTGAAAGAAGGGTGAGGTTCAAGACTCCACGGCACCCCCTCACAGCAAAGGGAGGGAGTTCTATCGCCAAAGTCATCGTTGCAGACGAAAACGAAGGTCGTCGGAGTCTTCTTGCCAACACCCTCGAACGAGAAGGCTTCGAAATCACACGAGCAGGTACGCTTCGCCAAGCAGAAGGCACCGCTCTTGCGATTATGCCAGAGGTCGTGCTCATCGACAGTGAGTGGAAAAACGGTGACGCTATTGACGCTTCACAGCGATTAATGGGTGACCCAGAGTTTGCTTTCAAATGCAGAATTGTCATCCTCTCACGCAACACCAGCCAAGAATATCTGGTCAGCGCTGCTCAAGCCGGTGTTGCAGAAGTGATGGGAAAACCGATTGACATGTCAGCTCTCATTGAACAACTTCACCGCCACACGAGGAAGCAATTCGTTCCACCACCGGCAGAAGTCAACACTGGAGGGGGGACTGGTGGCACATTTGATGTTTCGATGACCATGGGCGATAGCACGTGGGCACTCCCGATGCTCAAAGGCTTGGTTGGGCCAGAGAAAATCGATAGTGGATTTATTGATGAAATCCTTGGTCAGATGGGAGAGGAAGGACTTGAAGTCAACGATGAACTCGATCCTTCAATGATGTCTGCTATGCTTCGTTTGGCTTTGAACAAGCTTGTCGGTGAGGCGGATGGTTCTGCTCTTCAAGCACAGGATGGGGGTGAGGGTGGAGCACCCGATGAGCCGAATCAAGGTCCCGGAAACAACCAACCCCCATCGTTTTCAGACCTCAAACGCAGCGCGTCCCTCGGTCAAGGTAAACCTGGCCTTAAAGCCATGAAACAGGGCTTCAAATCGTCAATGGAAGATATTCTTGAGGCCCAAGCACAAGGTCTTGCACAAGAAGTTGAAGAGGCCATGGATGAGATTTTGGATGAATCCCCTGACCTTGTTGCCATTCATGACCTCAGCACCATGGTTCCAATCGACCCGGACGTGCTCAAACTGACTCGCTTGACCAATGAATTAGTTTCGGATCTCATGTGGAGCCTTGGTCGTCCAGGGGCTGTTTCTGACATCACGCTAATGACTCAGGTTGAAGATGCTGCACAGATGCTAAGGGATGTACTGGATGCTTTACCTGCGGCGGAGGAAGAGGAATGAAGGGATTAGGCTCTCTTCCAAAGCCTGTTGAAATGCAACTGATCGATGGCAGGGAAAACCTGCGACAGATGAAGGAAAATCAGCCAAAACTGTATCGTTGGCGAGCCTTATTTGGCGCAGCCATGCTTCTCGCATGTGCTGGTGCTGGGTATTTTTTGTTCCGAGATGCCAACCAAATCATTGCTTGGTTCGAAGGTATGGGGCCAACAGGGCCCATCTTCTACGCCCTTGCCGTTGCTCTGGGCATTGTGTTTTTGATTCCTTCACCCCTCCTCAAGGTCGCCGCAGGAGCCATTTTCCCCTTTTGGATTGCGACATTGGTCAATTATGCGGCTTCAATGATCGGGGGCATGGTTGCCTTTTTGCTCGGCAGGTGGTTGTTTCGAGATGCGATTAAGGCGTCGATTTCAACCGATGAAAAAATGCAACGCATCGAAACAGCGCTCGGTGAAGACGCCATGCGAATTTCGATTTTAGTTCGTCTTTCACCGCTCATTCCCGATGAATGGCTGAATTACATGATGTCTGCTGGACCTGTTTCCTTCCGAGTGTTCATGACTTCGAATGCGACCAGCATCATCTATTCGCTTGCCTATGCGTACTATGGGCACGCATTGGGTAGTTTTGCTCTCAACCGAAGTGCCTTAGACAGCGTTCATACTTCTGGAACTGGGACTGCGATGCTCGTTTTAGGCATTGTAGCCTCCATTCTTGCAACCGTCTATGTCACTCGCGCTTCAATGCAAGCGCTGAGTGGTGCACTGGGTGCAGAAGAGGATTAATCGAGGCTGTTTGACCGTGGCCGGCCGCCCGTTGGTTTTGTATTTGGGTGACGGTTGGGTGAACCATGAGCCAAGGCGAGTTACCGGTGATTCACGGTTCAAACTGGAGGGCAAGCGGGCCGCTGAAATTCAATCAGCCGCTGCTCGCAGACGCTGCCCGCACCGAGGTTCTCCGCTTTGTTGCACAACGGCATGATGGACATCTCTTCCTTGTGGCCAATGTTTGGGATGTTCTCATCGAAAACGAGCCTGCTCAGTTCGAAGGGGAGTCTTGGCACACCTTCACAACCCGATTTGTGGAGGCCGTTCATCGAGGTCTACAAGCCCAAGTGAAAGCAAAAATGGAACGCGATGAAGGAGTGGAAGTCATCCCACGTCGAACCATGAGTGAATTTCTCGATCGCCGCTCAAAACACTTTTTGGTCGACCTCCGACTTACGTTTCGACGGCTTGCCCATTACATGGCAATCGGCATCGGCCAGAGGCTTGAATGGCAACGGCTGATGACGCGCACTCGAAAACTCGATGCCCACTTGAAGACCATTTACACAGATGGAATGCCAACTCCGGACGGTGGCACTTTCGGCGGCAAAGGGTTCCGTTCAACTTGGCAAGAGGGTGTTGTTGCCGTTGCAACCGCTCTCAATCGTCAAGTGGACGCTCCTCGAGATGCCTTGCCGGGTCAAGGCTACGACGGGGATTTGATTGCACCAATGATCCGAGACATCGGACTTGGATTGGCTATGGGGGATACACCATTGGACGTCATGGCGGCGAACCTCGGCAAAGCAGGGTCAAACCAGAACGGTGGATGGGAAGGCGCCGGTGGACGAGACCTGCACGTTGGAGCATGGCATGTTGGGGTTCTACCACCGACTGCACCGTTGCCGATTGCAAGCGTCACCATGACAGGGCTGGCTTTTGCAGCATGGCGGCAAAACCTCGACCGATTCCATGTGGCCTGCATCGGTGAAGGTGCTTCATCTTCTGGAGAATTCTGGGAGGCAATGAACCTCGCCGGGGCCCGCGGCCTACCAATTTGCTACATATTACAGAACAACCAAATCGCCCTTGATACCCCTCCAGCAAAACAGTCTGGCGTTGAAGTCTGGGCCGACAAAGCGGTTGCTATGGGCTTTCCAGCTTGGACCATTGATGGTTCAGATCCTGCTGCTTGGCATGCAAGTGCTGCAGTTGCCAGGGAGTTCGCCATGGAAGGTGGTGGACCAACTTTGATTCACGTTGAGACCATGCGAGGGTGTGGCCACGCCCATCACCACGACGATCTCTATCTTGGCAATGAATCAGGAACTCCACCAGGCTATGTGGACCGTGAACTCCTCGCCTATTGGGAAGCAAAAGATCCGATTCCAACCCATCGCCAACTTCTGCTCGACCTTGGAGTCGATGAAATCGCCCTCACAAACATGGAGGAAGAAGAGCAGGCTCTTGTGGACCAAGCCCTCAACGATGTGACCGAAATGGAGTGGCCCGACCCACTGACTGTCACCAAGGGCGTGACGACCCTAAACGATGCAGAAACCCACCAAGATCGATTTAATCGACTTCAAAAGCCGTACGAAGGATCGCTTGAATCGTCACCACTGGAAGTTGGGGAGACAAGCCTTACCTATGCTGAATCTGGTGGCTGGACCTATGCTCGTGCCATACAACAAGCGATGGCTGATATCGCAGACAGGCATGGGGACAAGTGCGTGTTCATTGGTGAAGATATGGAGGTTGCAGGTGCTTTTGGAATGAACATGGCGCTCAAAAACGCTGGTCATACCGACAAACTGGTTGACATGCCTCTATGTGAGGCCGTTATCGTTCACACAGGTACCGGAGCAGCCCTTTCTGGAATGCGCCCGATGGTCGAAATCCAATTCGGTGGTTTCGCAGCACTCGGCTATAATGCTCTCATCAACAACGCTGCTATGCTTCGTTGGCGCTGGGGGGCAGATTGCCCGATGACGATTCGCGTGCCTCTTGGTGCAAAAACCCGCTCGGGACCATTCCACGCGAACATGATTGAATCGTGGTTTGCCAATGACCCTGGCATGGTTGTCATCGCTCCAGGCTCGCCTCAAGACGCCTATGATTTGTTAATGGAAGCTGCAGAACTGAATGATCCAGTCATCATGCTGGAACACATTGGCTTGTACGGCCTTGGCGGTGGGCTCACAGGATGGGGCCAAAACATCAACCAAAAAGTCGATGTGAAACCAGTAAAATCGGCAATTAAGGCTCAAGAACGCTACAAAATTGGTAAGGCTGCTGTAATTCGCGGTGGACGAGACTTGACGCTCGTCACTTGGGGTTCTATGATTCACGTTGCCAAAATAGCAGCGGAAACGCTAGCCAGAGAAGGGGTGGAGGTTGAAATCATCGACCTTCGTACGCTCCTGCCTTTCGATGCACAAACTTGCATCGATTCTGTCGCTCGAACAGGACGCCTCGTGGTGTTGCAAGAAGGGCAATGGAACGGTGGACTTGGACACACCGTGCAGAGCAGAATTTTGGAATCGTGCTTCTATTTATTGGAAGCAGCCCCAGTTGTGATTGGGGCACTTGATACCCCAGTTCCATTCTCGCCACCGCTTGAAGACTTCACTGTTCCATCAAGCGATCACGTGATTGAAGTGGTTCGCTTCGTTGCTCAATCTTGATTGTTCTCTGAGGGATAAAAGCGGAGGTACGCCTCGGCTGCAATCAAGGCTCCAATGATGGTTGTAATACTATAGAAGATTAGGCTAGAGTACATTCCAGAAGCGATATTCGGCCCAAAGGTTCGTGCTGGATTCATCGAAGCCCCAGTCAAAGGACCAAAGAAGTATGCTAAGACGGCAACAGCGCCTCCAACAAAAAAGGCAATCGAGATATGGGTTTCAGATTTTACGACAATCCAGTAAATTGACGCCATGAGCGCGAAGGTGATGAACACCTCAATTGCAATCCCTTCTGCCGTGCTGACGCCTGGGGCTAATGCAGTCGGACCAACACCTCCAAGCATCATGCCCGCCGCAAGCCCGCCAGCGAGCTGCGCCACGATATAGGGCATGAGGAGACGCTTCTCAAGATGCCCAGTTCGAGCAAAGGCGATGCTGACTGCAGGATTGATGTGGGCACCACTCACCGGTTGCAGCACCAGGATTGCCAACGTCACTGCTCCACCAAAAGCCAGCGAGATCAACCACCCAGGTGCGCCAAGGGCAACGCTACCACACCCGATGCCGACCATGAACCACGTGCCAAAAAATTCGGCAAGCATTCGGCGCATCATGTTGATGGGGCAGTGGAGATGTATTATGGGTCTTTTGAATCCTTATGTTCAATCGATTCGGGAACAGAACGGTGAAGAAGGATGGCCTAGTGCAACCACTATGGAGTCCGACCAGAAGTTGATGGGGATTCCTCAACTGGTCCATTTCCAAACCCTCATCACCACTGGTGCTCTGTTCCTCGGGTTGATGGCCGTTAAACTGATTTCAAGTGAAGCAAGCACGAATAACATCGCCGTGACCGTTAGCATTGCCATTCTTGCACTCTTTCTGCTGATCTTTTCTGCTGATTTCTTCATCGAAGGGGCGAAAGGTCTGGCCCGCCGCGGGGGCTTACCAGAGGTGGTCATTGGCCTCACCATCGTTTCAATTGGCACCTCACTTCCCGAAATTTTAGTTTCTGGCTCCGCCGCGAGCAACATCGGTACTGACCCACAACTCGCAGATTTCGCCATCGGTGGGATTTTGGGTTCAGTGTTTGTTCAAATCACATTGATTATGGGCATTGTTGTGGTCAATCGAGGTCTTAAAATTCGTGAATCTTGGTTGAAGCGAGACGGCCAAATCATGCTTCTCTCCGTGCTTGTGCTCAGTTTCTTTTTGATCACAGAAGGCACTCTGCAACGATGGGAAGCAGGCATCCTCGTGACCTCGTATGTCATCTACATCACGTGGCTGTTAACCAACAGAAAGGAAATTCAGGCAGAAGAACTCGAATACATCGATGCACCGGATTTGCAAGGGTCTTCATGGAGCACAGCAGCATACCTTGTCATGGTCGTTTTGGGTCTTTCGTTCGCAGTATTTTCAGCTGAACAACTCGTCAAATACGCACAGTTAATCGCCACAGAATTGGACGTTCCAGACGCAATTGTGGGGACCACAGTTTCTGGAATCGGCACCTCATTACCGGAACTCACAATCGCTCTTATGGCTGCCAAGCGCAGCCAAGGTGTTGCGATTGGCACCCTGATTGGCTCCAACATCACAGATCCATTGCTTTCGATTGGAATTGCCGGTCTGATCGCTCCGCTTGCCATTACGGCTGAAGGTCATGATTTGCTCATTTACATCATTATGCCGTTCACAATCATCGGCTGTTTGAGCGCCCTCTTGATGATGCGGACTGCTTATGAATTCAGAAAGTGGGAAGGTTGGGTCATGATCAGCATCTATGGCGCTTTCCTCATTGTCCTCGAATTACACCGTCGCGGTATGTTGGTCTTTTCGTGAGACAAGGAGACATAAAGGGAGGCCCCCTCCCATGCACATGGTCAACTTCCAACTTGATGAAATGCAGGAGATGCTCAGGGAACTCGCCCATGAGTTCGCGGTCGATGAAATTCGACCAAAGGCTGAGCATTGGGATGCAACATCGACCTATCCCAAAGAAACAATCCAAGCGGCTCATGAAATGGGTTTGTTGAACCTCCACATTCCAGAGGCATACGGCGGACCTGGTCTTGGGTCGATGGAAGATGTGATCGTGAACGAAGAACTGGCATGGGGCGACCCTGGTTTTGCCACCGCAGCCTATGCAACGGCATTGGCTTGCGCTCCCATCATCACCGGTGCTACGGATGAACAGAAGGACATCTGGCTGCGGAAAGTCGCAGAAGAAGGTGCTCTTGCCTCGTACGCAGTGACCGAACCCGGAGCTGGCTCAGACCTTGCTGCATGCAAAACCCATGCAGTGCGCGACGGTGATGACTACGTCATTAACGGGGCGAAAATGTGGATCACCGGTGCAGGCCATGCTGATTTTTTCTTCGTGCTCGCCAAAACGGATATCGATGCAGGTTACCGTGGTATGTCCGGTTTCATTGTTGAAAGCGATTCGGATGGGTTTAGCCTTGGCAAGAAGGAAACCAACATGGGGCAACGATGTTCCGATACCAGATCAATGACCTTTGACGACGTTCGGGTGCCAGCTGCAAACCTCATTGGCGGTTCGGAATCAGGCGGCTGGATGAACGCCATGAAAGCCTTCGACATGTCCAGGCCGAACATCGCTGCTCACGCAACTGGATTGGCACGTGCGGCCTATGAACACGCTTTGCGCTACTCTGGTGAACGAATGAGTTTCGGTAAGCCTCTTCACAGGCACCAAGCCATTCAATTCATGCTCGCAGATATGAAAACTAAAATCGAAGCCTCTCGAATGTTGACTTGGAAATCAGCCGCAGAATCAGACGCTGGTCTTCGAAACACCGAATCTGCTGCCCATGCCAAGCGATTTGCTGCGGACACCGCAATGGAAGTTTCAACCGATGCTGTACAGGTCTTCGGCGGCTATGGATATTCGGAAGAATACCCGGTTGCGCAACTGATGAGGGCTGCAAAAGTGATGCAGATTTACGAGGGTTCGTCCCAAGTTCAGCGCATGATCATCGGGCGAGAAATCACAAAAGATCTGTGATCAATCATCGTCCCCTTGGTCCTGCTGATTCCAAAAGGCTTCCATCGCCAGGGAATGCATGTGTTGCTCGTACTCTTCCCACATGCGCTGTTCAGCAATTTCCTCGGCCGTTGGTGCAGGCAAGTCAATCAAACTCAATGCCTCAGAACCTCTGGGTTCCGCTGGTTCAGGAGGGGCCACGATGTCGTCCTCGATGCCCATGAAGTGCATTTCCCAATCATGGTGCATGTCTTCGGGTTCTTGCTGATTAAACGCAGCCTCTTCCTCTTCCGTCAAATCAACCATTCCAAAGTGTTCATCGCCGTGAATCATCGAATGCAAAACCACCATTTCATCTTGGAACACCATGACCTTGGCGAGGTGTTCTCTGGGTGCAACAATAAATTGTGCCAGCAGGGGAATGCTCATCGCAGTTATGCGGTCGTTATGCAACGAGAGGCACAAGGCAGCAATCTTGTCGCCGACTGGCATCTCTGCTGTTCGATGCGGATTGAGGCATAGGTTTGGACAGTATTTGTTGTTGTGAATCACATCGCGTTTACGTGCCCCACCCCTGACATACAAACTCCATGGTTGGGCATTAAATCCGATGATGGCGTCATTTCTCTTGGCTTCAATTGCATACCAGCGACCCGATTGACCTTGGACGAACATGGTGACAATCAGATTCGATCGATGTTTATATTCGAGCCACTCATTCGCCTCTACAATGCTTGTGAGCAACTCCATCGACCTCTTTTCTGGGAGTGTTAAAGGATAGTCGTCCTCGTTCATAGGGTGGTAAATGGCTGAGTCTATTTGAACCAAGAGCAAAAAGCCCTTGAGACCGAGCGTTGAGGATGGCCCATGGTCAAAGGATGCCCTGCATTTGTTCTGGCAGCGGGGGCAAGCGTTCGTTTGGGTCAGCCTAAGGCCTTGGTTCCTGTTGCTGATACGACCCTTGTGGGTCTTGCAGTTCGCCGCTTGATCGCAGCGGGATGTTCTCCTGTGTACGTCATTACGAGGCAGTCGTTGCAATTTGAAGTGATGCTTCAATGCGAAGGAGCCACTGTTGTGGTCAACAAAGATCCTGAACAAGGGCGAACCGGCACCTTGCAACAGGGCCTCCTTGCTGCGATGGGTGACACAGGACGCCTCCCTCGCCGAGTGATCATCGCTCCTGTGGATCGCCCAGGATGGGATGTGACGCATGTCAGGCAATTGCTGAGCCAGAGCACAACTTCGACTTTAGCATGCAATGGGAAGCTCGGTCACCCTTTGATTGTCCATTCTCCCGATGTTGAAACAGTGCTTGCAGCACCCCCTGAAACCCCACTGCGTGATCTTATTGCACCGGACTGTGTTGAGGTCAATGCTCCTCATTTGAGCCTTAACATCGACACTCAACAAGATCTTACGCTCCTTGAATCCATTGACTTTGAAGTGGATTTTTGAGCATCTTGCCATGACGGAAATGGTATGAGTGAGCGCCTCGAGGGAGGGGCATGACTGCAGCAGTTCTGGCTTGGGCTTTGGCCCAAATCGAATGCGGTCACAAAGTGGTCATGGCGAGCGTGGTTGAGACCTCGGGTAGCGTTCCGGGAAAGGTCGGGGCTCGCCTTGCCATGCGTTCTTCAGATGAAACATGGGTCGGCACAGTCGGCGGTGCAGGTCTTGAAATGATGGTTTTGAAGCGCAGCCGATCGATGCTGAATGAGCATCATCTTCCAGCAGGTGAGGTCCTTACTTTCGGACTAAACAAAGGGGCGAAGGGCTATGAAGTGACGCCCTTAGATTCGCTCTGTGGGGGTCGCGTGACCCTCAGTTTGGAGGTTCTTGTCCCAATGCCACACGTGTTGCTCATCGGCGGAGGCCATTGCGCTCAAGCCATTGCTCCGGCTTTGGATGCATTGGGTTGGTCCCATTCCATTCATGATACTCGAGAGGATTTCTGCAACCCAGAGACGTTTCCAAACGCGAACCACCACCTTCACATGGACATCGATTCCTTCGTTGGCCACCACTCTGCAGAGGTGCTATCACAGTATTCTGATGTGCTTTTCCTCGGCCATGATTGGTCAGAAGATCAAACAAGATTGCTCGGTATGCTCACCTGCTTACAGGCTCAAGGGGCTCTCATGAACGGTCAAGATGCTCCCCGCATCGGAGTGATCGGTAGCCGTTCAAAGTGGCAAGCCTTCGAGAAAGCAGCCAAAGGGATTGGCGTGACAGAAGGCACCCTTGAGCAAGTGATCTGCCCGATTGGTGTTCACATTGGTGCGGAAACTCCACAGGAAATCGCCGTTGCTGTCGTCGCCCAAATCTTGGCATCCTACAAGGGCGTCAATCCATCGGAGCCAACCTGGCGGGATTGATGGTTCACTGTTTGAACACCCTCGTTCGGAAGTAACGAAGCTCTTCAATAGATTCGAGGATGTCATCAAGGGCGAGGTGCGCTCCTTTCTTCTCATACCTCCCAACGCCGGGATACCAACGCCTTGCTAGTTCTTTGACGGTAGAAACATCAATCATGCGGTAATGAAGGTATTCAACAAGGCCAGGCATTTCCTTTTCCATGAATTTTTTATCGTTCCAAACGCTGTTTCCACACAAGGGCGCCTTGCCTTCAGGAACCCATTTCTTCAGAAATTCCAAAGTTTGAGCTTCCGCTTCTTGGACAGAGACGCTTTCGTGTTTCACACGTTCAACGAGACCACTTGCTGTATGGTGGCTTGTGTTCCATTCATCCATGTTGTTCAACAATTCATCAGAAACTTGAACGGCGAGGTTTGGTCCCTGTGCAATGATGTTCAATTCCCCATCCGTGACCACTGTTGCGATCTCGATAATGGATTCCTTCGTGATGTCAAGCCCCGTCATTTCAAGGTCAATCCATACCAATCGGTCATCTGCTCCGGTCATGCTTCTTGCACAGAGAGCCGGTTCTTCAAACCGGCGTAGGGTTCATTTGCAACCGGCTGAGACGCGCACCCATGGCAGATGCTGCGGATGTGATTCTTGAGGTAGCTGGGCGATCGATTGATAGTATGACGAGGAAACAACTGATTGCAGTCACCCTCGTTACCCTCCTTGTGGTGTCAATTGTGGCAGGTTTGTCGTTCTTTGGCACCGATTCATCTGAAACAAAAACCAGTGCCGTCTTTGGCGGGGAAGATGGCTGGCGAGCCCATTCCGTTGTCGCACCAATCGACACGGGAATCAATGTCTATCACGATCATTTCCGAACAAATGAAACCTATCCACAATGGCTTCAAGATGGCCTTGGTGTCAACCGAGTTTGCGATCTGACGTTTGAAGGAACATGGCAAGAGCGCTACGATGCAGACAAAGAAGCGTGTTGGGACACCCTCACGGCCAGCGATATTGTCTATTTCCCTGGGACCAAAATCATCGGCACTTCGCCGGACGGAGACAGTGACATCCTCATTCTTGACGATCCCTCCGATGGACACGGGTCTGCCGTCACCGGAGCGGTGTTGGACGCCAATCCAATGGCAGTGATCTTCTTTGTCGAAGGCTTCTCTTCTGAAGCAGTTCAGGCGGCTGCTGACCAACCGCTTGTTGACATCTTGACAACCTCGTTTGGTGCACCAGGCTCAGTTCCAGTTCCCGGAATTGAAAGGGCGACAGAATCAGCCGTGGTCGAATTCAATAAGATTCACACAGGTGCAGCAGACAACAGCCCTTCGCCAGCAGTGCAAGACGCCACAGCGGGTCCGCCTTGGTCGATTGGCATCGCTGGATACGCTGAGGAAGGGGACGACCAAAAAGAAATCATGTCAGGGTCTTACCCCGATATCTCTGCCGATTGGACCCAAGTGCTGCCCAATCATGACGACATTGATGGCTACCATGAAACATCAGGGACATCGTTTGCAACCCCTCGCACTGCAGGCATACTCTCGTTTGTCCTCGAATCGTTACGAGAGGAATACAATGATCCATCTTCCGGTGCTTCTCCTGATGTGCGTTCGGGGCTTCTTGTCAATGGGACAGATGATGCAGGAATGAGTTTCTCAATCTCCAACGCACAAGTGCGTGAAGCGCTCAACCTTTCTGCATGGTATCCTGACCTCGGCTGGGACCCAACTTCGGGGACCATGCCCATTTCTCCCGTTGCACCTTGCACACAGACAGGTTGGGGTCTTGTCAACCTCTCAAACATTGAACCAATCATCAAGCATTTGAACGGCTCAGAGGCTCTTCCTGATCGACCCGCTGATGTGGTCGTATGCATGGATCTTAACCAACAAGCAAGGGAAGCCTATTGGGCAGCCTACCCTTCAGCACCGGGCGAAGTTTACGTCACTGGTGGCGAAGGAACGAGGGTTAAGGATTGATCATTGAGGTTCAAAGTTCAAAATCACCTCTCCACGAGGTCCAAAGGCAACCACGGGTTTGAACCCTTCATGTGGAGTTGAGTCAATAGAGGCAAGGATCGTGTTGAACATGTCGTCCGGTAGTTCGATTTCAAAACCATGTTCAGTTTGAACCCGTTCCTTTGTGAGGACCGGCGGAGGAATCTCAAGTTCTGCTTCAACTGGCTCTTGTGTTGTTTCGACGGCTTGTTCATCCTCAGGTTCAATCTCTTCCTCTTCTTTGGTTTCTTCAATGTCCTCTTCATCGTCCTCTTCAATCGATTCAACTTCAGTTGGCTCAGGATGGGGTTCAGAATCGACCACAACAAGGGCCTCGGTTGAACCTTCGACTTCAGGCGTGTAAAGGGCATTCGAGTCCCCTAGCCGACTGCTGCTCATGAAAATCCAACCAATGGTGACAATGGCACCAAACATGTAACCTATGTTGACAATGGTCTCACTCACAAACGAGAGGGTGTTGGCCGTTGCAAAGGTCATGATGATTGAGCCATAACCTCCGACAACTCGCCTCCATCGTGCATCGAATTCAGGGGAGTAGCCTTGGATTCCTACACCAATCAACACCACAGTGGTCAATGAAAAGGCAAGTGTTGTCCACGTATCTCCGCCATTAAAGATCAGGAATATACTGGTAATCATCGTTCCGACACCAACCAAACCAATGCGGTCCATGAACTCAAAGAACGTCTGATCTGAACCCCAATCAAATGCCTCGTGGTCGTAGACAGCATCGTTCTTAATCGACAGCACTGTGAAACCGATTCCTTCAGCCAGAAGAACCAATCCAATGGCCAAATCAAACAAGTCGGTTGACAGGATATCAGATTGAATCAAAAAGTTATAGAGCGCTAGGCCATGGACCAATGGAGCAAATAATGTTAGGTTGAAGAGGCCTCTTGAAACGACCGTCCTTGTCAACAGCGCAGCACCAATGATGGTGCCTACTCCCCACATGACAGAGATGCTGAATGCTAGGCCAAGGTAACCAATAATCTGGAACTGCTCATTCAATTGTTCTCTGTCCTCGTCAGTCTTCAGGTTAGGTATGGTGAACATGGTTGGTTCAGGCATCTCTTTGTCCTTGTTCGCGTGGATGATGCCATTTTCATGCAAGGCAGAGTAAAGCATCGCTGTAACACCGGTGATGAACACGCTCCATGAAAACACATCCAAATCACTGAGCCTGTTATCGGTACCACCAAGGGCAATAGCAAGGGAAACACATTCTGCAATAAGAAGAAGCGATAGGAATTGAACCTGGCCATTGTACCATGAATTCAACATCAAAACAACCGTGAAGAACAACGGTGTCCATTGGAACCAGTCCAACTCAGGAAACATGCTCATCAGGCCAATTGCCAACCACGCCCAAGTTCCGATCCATGGCAATGATTTCTTGATTTTCTTGGCACTGGGCAACAGTTGGGCCAGAAGAATATAGCTCATTTGAAGCGTCAAGAGCAATCCAGATGCCGCAGACAGTCCAAACAATCCGGAAGTCGATGAGGCTTGTTCCAGCACTTCAATCCGTTCGGTTAACAACCGTCCAATTCCGTTCAATTCAAGCCAATGATTCGCATTGAAAATCAAGACCACTGGGGCAACCATCAAGGCTATATTTTGGCGATGCTTTACCGAATAATAGGTGACCAATGCCAGCATTGGGATCATCAACAATCCCCCCGAGGTGTCAAGGCAAGCAAGAGCGATTAACCCAAACATTGCATACAAGTCAGCTCTCGGCGAGATTGCATCCTTGTCAAGGCCTCGCTTAGAAATCGCCCAAGCGACAATAAACGGTGCTGAAACAAGCATGAGGTCCAACAATAACATGCCAGGGAGGAAATTTTTGTCGAGGTATTCGGGATCGCCTTCCATCATAAATCGGTAACCATTGAACACTAGCGAAGGTGCCAGACCAACGGCAAAGAGCAGCCACACTGCTGCCGCCCTTGCTTTGGAACTGATTTTCTTGAGTGCTAAGATTTCCCACACCAAGCAAGCGATTGGAACCGCGAGCAACACGAGAATATAAGGGGCCTTCACGAGGTCCTGTGCTTCAGTTTCGCCAAGGAAAGAAGTTGCTACAAACATGCTACTGCTCATCATAATAAGTGGTACAATCATTGAAATTCGGCTCAATGGGCTCCATGAATTCTTCTCGACAAATGCTTCCTCGTCTTCTTCGAAAGAGGGGGTTTCAATCCATGTGTTGGTCGATGGATCATATTGCGGAGCACCACTGACCATGCTTCCAGTCCATGAAAACAGCATACCGAGATCGAACTCTTTCTCCCTTCCATTAAGGAGCATTCCATAGGACAGGACGGCAAAGAAAAACACGTGGAGTTTGTAATCGCGGAAGATGAGCGCTTCCGGGATTTGTATGGCCTCGAAGAGCACCAAGGTCACAACAACTGCATTGGCCAATAACGAACGCAGGCTCGCATCCCACCGGCTTTGCAGCGATGATTTTTCATCGAGGTTGGAAAATCCAGTCCTCGCAAGGTAGAGCAGGTAAATCACGAAGGCCCAAGTGGTGTACCACTCCTGGGTGCCGATGACGGCTCGAGAAAGGGCGACGCTGGCAATCACCAACATATGGACGTACAAATCGGTTTTTTGTTTTCGTTGGGAAAACTCCGAGATGGTGATGAGGGCCAAGGGAATCAAGAAATGGAGGCCACTTAATCCGAATGTTTCAGTTTGAGCGATGCCCATGTCCCAAGCGTAAAGATCCACAATGAGGTAGGCGACAGCCGCCATCCCAAGCGTTGCATTTGCGACCCATTTACGAGTGGCTTTGGAAATCAAAAGCATGTAAGGTAAGATTGCAACCGTGATGATCCAAGGGATTGCGCTCTCTGAATTTGGGATGATCATCAATGCAAATGCCAAGCCGATTGGAATCCACGGCAGGCGTTGGTCAAGCATTGCTGGGAAATAAAACACCAGGACAGAAAGCCATAGCATTGAACTCAAAGTGATGTAAGTTCCGAGTGAACCCATTTCTTCAAACTTAAGCGGACCAAGAATAAGATTCAGGTCGGACCCACGTGCATAGAGCATGGCAAGGACGACGACTGAAATCAAAATAAACGACGCTTTTTGGATGATGTCCTTGCGTAGTTCCTGCTTCGATGCGTAATAGCCTTGAATGGCAAGTACGAACACCAATAGGGACAATGCGCCTCCCTTGCTGGCAGAATCGTCTAGGTTTCCTGAATGTGCTGCCTCGAAGAGGAGGGGTGTCAAACCGCTTGCGATCACAATCACGGTGAGATTGACCGAATTGTTTGAGCGAAGGGCCATCTCCATTGAAGCCACGCTGAGGACAATGAGTGAGATTCCAAGTTCGTAACTGACGACTCCTCCCGACCAACGAAGCCAAGTGTTCATCCCTGCTCCAAGCAGAACAACCATTGGTGCATAGGAGGCTATGGCCCAACCAAACGAAGTTTGTCCTTTGAAATGGTGGAGCAGTCGATACTGGACCATCATAACGCTAAGCAGCGCAATGGTTTGCACGTATACGCCATATCCATTTGGATACCAATCATCGGTTCCTTCCAAAACATTAGATCCAAAGAATTCGCTGTCCTCAAACAATCCAATCATGAATCGTGCGCCCCATACGGCACCGACCGTTGAGAAGAAGAAACCAATGCCAAGCATGTAATCTTGCACATCTCGCAACTGGTGACCGTTCGCTCGGCTTTGAACTTCAATCCAACCAATTGCAATCAGGGCAGAGAGCATTCCGCCGAAGAACAACACTGCAAAATCATTGTTCGAAGCGTCTTCATCAAAGGCAATTCGGTATATGCTAAGCCAAATTGCACATAGGGCAATGCACAACATGATCACTTGTGAAAAGCGAATTAATGAGCGTTCATTATCGTCGATGACCGTTCCTGGAGCGCGCACACGAACCGGTCGGGAAGGCGATTGAGCCTGACCAATCAACCCGGGATTCGGCATTGGTATGTCCTGAATTGGGGCGACTGCTGTCGTTCTCTTCGGTGCTGCCATACAAAAAGATGTTCTTTTCTTGATAAAAGCCTTCACCCGTTTCCACTGAGCAAAGACGCTCTTTTGCAGCCATGGAGAAGGGCGGTGCCCGCTCTAAGTCATTTCTTCAATGGATTCAAAAAGTGGCAGCGGTTGGTACGACCACGAGGCGTTGCTATGTCGAAGGTTCAAATTACACTCACACTTCTCTGCTTGAGCTTATTCCTTTTCCCCGCTGTCGCTTTGGCAGTGCCTGTTGAGGCGAACCCCACAGGTGAACCAGTTGAGGACGGGTGGTGGATGAATACCACCGTTGACCGCGATGGTAATGGAATCGGCGATATGGTTGAACGGCACAAGGACAACCCTCTCTTTTTGGATGAAGATGCAACGTTGCCGCTCATCATTGACTTCGACCACACTCCAGGAGATGCGGATGTTGCCTTGCTAGAGCGTGAAATCGACTTCCAACACCAATGGACATTGGAAGGGATCGATGCGCTAGCAGGTCGTGTACCAGTCGATCGAATTCTCGACACAACGAGGCTCCCCGGCGTCGTGATGATTGAGTTAGACGGCATCTTGAGCATTGCCAATGGAGACGCAGCAGTCCTTCACGGCGTTGATACGGTCTGGGCTGACACAGGATATGACGGTGCAGGATCTTCAGTTGCGATTATCGACACCGGAATTGACGGTGCACACGCCAGCCTTGATGATCTCGATGATGACAATTCAACAGACGATCCGAAGGTGATCGCTTTCTACGACCCGGTCAACAACCCGACGCTTACCAACGGTACCGAAGTCTTCCCATACGACGATCAGGGTCACGGTTCGCACTGCGCTGGCACCACTGCTGGAACAGGAGCGCCAAATTATGAGCACATTGGGATGGCTCCCCAAGCATTCCTTGTCGGCGTGAAAGTGCTGGATGCTGGCGGCTCTGGGTCCTTTGCGACTGTGATGGCAGGAATGGAATGGACCGTTGAAAACCGCTACAAATACAACATTCGTGGGGCTTCGATGAGTCTCGGAGGACCTGGTCTTGCAGAATGGGCATCCTCTGAAGATGACAGCGTCAACCGCTACGCCAATGAAATGATGTCCGCAGGCATTGCCATCTTCATCGCAGCAGGAAACAACGGAGTGTCTGCTCAAATCGGAACCCCAGGCTCCGCAGAGGACGCTATTACCGTTGGTGCGCTTGACAAAAACTCAGCCATTGCTGTGTACTCAAGTCAAGGTCCAACTGAAGAACTCCGTGTGAAGCCGAACATCGCTTATGTGGGCAGCAATGTCATGTCGGTTGCCTTCAACACCGGCGATCAATACACGGGCATGTCAGGGACCTCTATGGCAACTCCCGGTGCAGCAGGTGTTGCTGCTTTGATGTACCAAGCAAACCCGGACTTGTCGCCGTTTGACATCAAGAACATCATGCAAGAAACAGCAACATACCGATTGTGTGTGTACATGGCTGCAAACGAGCCTTGTGCAGAAGACCTCCTTCCTAAAAACCGACAAAACAACGTCTATGGCCACGGTGAAGTTCGTGCCCTCGATGCAGTGTATGAGGCAGCAGAACGCGATTACGAATTCGATACCTCGCTTGACGTATCAATTACATCTGAGATCGGAATGGATAGCCGCTTCCACATGGTTCCAAATGACGCCCTCTCCTATTCCGCCTTGGGTGATGTAGACACCATTCAATGGCGAAGCAACCACCTGCGTGACGACTGGTCGAACATCCACAGTTTCTCTCCCGGTGACTCAACGGGAACGCTGCAGGCCATCGATATTATTCATCAACTTGAGCATCTGCCAGGAATCGACGTGGAGGGCAACCACACGATCTCTTTCCGTGGAATCAAAGCGAACAACAGTGGGGGGCATTCCTCTTCACCTCTCATCTCTGCAAACATCATGCTCATGGACACAGCAAGTGCCTTTGAGACTCAGGATGAGTCGTCAACTGGACTCTCGACCACATCAATTGCGATTGGCGTGATGTGCTTCATCATCATCTTCATCGTAGCCCTCCTCGTGGTCGGTGCAATCAGCGACAAAGAAGAAGGCACCTTTGCAGGTGTTGATTTCAAAACCCTACAAGATGGGGGCGAAACGGGAATGGATGCGACACTGCTCGATGAAGCTTCAACCGACGACTCGCCTTAGGCGATCTCTTCGTGGCCCGCTGCCGGAGATAGTGACAAAAGGAGAAACGGTTTCATCCCTCCATGCGATGGCTGAAGGACCCCGTGGGGAATCATCACCCGCGCGTCAACAGAGGTTACCGTTTTTTCAGACGGTTTTTCCGTTCCCTCGTCACGGTTTGGTTTCGCGAAGTCAACATCGTTGACGATGAAAACTTGCCCCCGGAGGGCGGTATTATCTTCATTTCATGGCATCCAAGTGGTTTGATCGATCCGATGCTGATGAACGCTGCACTACCAGGAAAAATTTCCATCATCGCCAAGCATACCCTGTTCAAACTGCCGCTGATTGGGAGAATTCTGCGCTCTGCAGGCGGAGTTCCCGTCGAACGTGCTCAGGACAGCAGTGACAAATCTGGAGCAAGCGCTCGCAATGCACAAATGCTCGCTGGAGTCTCATCCCTCGTCGCAAAGGGTGGGCGAATGATGATTTTCCCAGAGGGCACAACACATACAGAATCCAACGTCAAACAGGTTCGTTCTGGTGCTGCTCGAATCCTCCTTTCAGCACGGCGCCAGGCAGCCCTAGAAGGCCATCCTGAGCCACAAATCGTTCCAATCGGTTTGCATTACTCCGATTCGCAGAGGTTCAGGGAGCGAGCAGCGGTCATCATCGAGCGGGCAATGGCGTTCCCCCCAATCCCCGTTATTGTGGACGGCGAAGGTGCTCAGGACCTCGTCGATCGTGAATGGGTGGGTGCTGCTACCAAAAGCATCGGTGTGGAATTACAACGGGCAAGCCTCTCAAAAACAACTTGGCGTGAACGCACTTTAATTTGGAAAGGGCGAAGTCTCGCCTACGCTGAGCGCGTCCGGAAAACGGATGGTAAGCTCAAGAAACCAAGTTATGCTCACGCAGTCCTCGGTGCACGCAGGGTCCGTGCGGGATGGGATTTCATGTCAGCCAATAATCCAGAATTGGCAGCTGAAATCGTCGAGGAAGCAGAAGATCATTTCCAAGAACTCGATGAGAGAGGGATTACGCCCTTCGATATCGATTCGAAACCGGAACGTCTTACGAAAGTAGGTTTTTCGAAAGTATTCCTCTCATGGGCATGGGCTGGTGCTTGGATGTTTGGTTTGATTTCTTGGGGTGCCATGTTAGGCAACATCGTTCCCTACAAGGCGAATGCCTTGCTCGTCAATCGTATGAAAGCAAAGGGTGCAGATGGTTCCATCATTAGCACAATCAAGATCCTCTCGGCGCTCGTGTTCTTCCCCTTATGGTGGATCCTTGCTTCATCGGGTGCGACATGGTTGCTGCTCAATCCATCAAGCCCCGTCAACGAACTGCTTCAGTTGCATTGGCTGCTTGAGCCGTTGGCCAACCTTCCCACCTACCTTGTGTTCTGTGTTTTCTTCATCTATTGGCCGCTTTCAGCCAAGGCTCACATGCGTTTATTTGCCAAGGTCGTTGTCAATTATCGCTCGCTGAAGCGATGGCAATCATGGCGCGATGAGGAAATGAATTGGGACGAACTCGTCACCCGTCAACGCAAGTTAGCAAGCCGTCTTGTCAGCATTGGTGAGGGCCTCATTCTTCCCGGAGACGAGGATTGGGTGGAGCCCCCGGCGGGTCAGGACGATGTCGTGTCGGTTCGACTGAGAGCAAGCACTGCCGCATGAGTGAAAAATATCCTACCCTAGGTTGATATGCGGTGTTCCCCACGTCGCCGTAGGCGACAGACATGGTAGGCACCGAACACGTTGAAATGATCCCTGTCGCGAAGAAGGAAATTTGGTCTGCAGAGGTCAATGGAAGGCCTGTTGAAATCCTTGCTCCATCGAACGCAGTTTTGCTCGATGTGTTGCGCGATCAAGTCGGAACACTTGGTGTCAAACGAGGGTGTGATTTGGGAACTTGCGGATGCTGCACCGTCATGATTGACGGCACGCTACGGCTCTCCTGCCTTTGTTTAGCCGGCCAAGTTGAAGGCTCTTCCATCATCACCGTCGAAGGTTTGGCTGATGGAGCACACCTCGCCCCTATCCAATCTTGTTTCGCAGAACATGGTGGTTCGCAATGTGGTTTCTGCACACCAGGTTTCCTTGTGACGGCACAAGCGCTGTTGAATGAAAACAGTACACCCACCAACGATGAGGTGGCCCTAGCGATCGAAGGAAACTTGTGCCGATGCACTGGTTATCAACAAATCATCGATTCAATTCAAGCGGCAGCCTCCATCCACCGAGGTGAAGCCGAACCAGCACCACCGGCAAGCAATCCACACCCCGATCCACATCCGAGCGGGCCTGAAGAACCACAAATGCCTCCGGGCCACGCAAGGTGATCGTCATGTCTGGAGGCTATCGTCAACAACCCGGAGGGGCTGGAAAAACCACTCGCAAAGACGGCAAGCGCGTCGCAGGCAAACAAGCGTTTCCACCACCGGGTTCAGGCGGCTCAAAGCCAGAGATGGCTCCACGGGATTTGGACTACATTCCAGAAATGGTCGGTGGGAAAGAAGCACAACCAGCTGGTGCTCACATCCATGACCGTGCTCGCACTGGGACCACTGTTGGAAAGCCAACAGCTTTGGTTGACTCAAATGCCAAGGTGACCGGTCAGGCTTGGTACGGGGATGACGTACGACTCTCGAATGAAGTGATTGGAAAGATCTTGCGCTCACCTCACCACTATGCGAAAATAAAATCGATTGATACCTCAAAAGTCGAGGCCCTTCCGGGCGTTCTGGCCGTGGCAACAGGTGCAGATTCACCCCACCAATTCGGGGTACTGCCCGTCACCAAGGATGAACACGCCATGGCTGTAGAGAAAGTCCGTCACGTCGGGGACCTTGTTGCTTGTGTGGCAGCAGTCGATGAAGCAACAGCAATGGCTGCTCTCAACCTTTTTGAGGTGGAATACGAAGTTCTGGAACCGGTCTTTGATCCAAAAAAGGGACTCGAAGACACCGATGAGCCAATTCACTGGCGAGGCAAGTACCATTTGGCTCGTACCAATGTCCAAAAGCGTGTGTTTCAAGAGTTTGGAGATCGCTCGTTGGTTGAGAAACCCCTCGCATCATCCCATGGGAAATGGAACATGGCAGGCGTCCATCACGGCTTTACTGAACCTCACGCAGTGGTCGCTCATTGGGATCCTAACGGCAGACTTCAACTCTACACTCCACAACAGGTACCTCACTACACTCACCGTGCCCTAGCGACCGTTCTGGACGTCCCAATGCACCAAATCAATGTCATTCGAACCTTCGTTGGCGGAGGATTTGGTGGGAAATCTGACCCATTCCCTCACGAGATGTGCGCTGCAATTCTGTCGCGGAAATCTGGGCGACCTGTTCGCATCACCTTCGACCGAGAGGAAGTCTATTGGATCAATCGGGGACGCCACCCTAGCCACATCGAAGTCAAGATGACGGCGGATGAAGAAGCTCGTATTTCTGGCTTCGATATCGATGCCCTCATCGATGGAGGAGGCTTTGCTTCCTTTGGTCACGTAACCTCCTATTACAACGGAGTTCTCGCAACTGCTCCATACGAACTTGGCTCCTTCCACTACACGGGTGCACGTGTGTGGACCAACAAACCAGCCTCAGGCGCCATGCGTGGGCATGGGGCTGTCAACACGCGATGCGCCGTTGAAGTCGGATTGGATGAAATGTCAGAGCAGTTGAAGGTCGATCCAATCGACTTGCGTTTGGCGAATCTTCTGCCACCTCACAGCCGGACCATCAGCGGGTTTAGAATCACATCAAACGGCATGCGTGAAGCGTTAGAAAAGGTCCGTGAAGGATCCGATTGGGACAACAAGTTCCGTCAAATGCCGCTCGGAAAAGGCATCGGGATTGGCTGTGGTTTCTTCATCTCGGGTTCCGGTCTTCCGATTCATTGGGATCCAAACCGGTTCCCACACGCAACCGTGCACATCCAAGTGGACATGGATGGGGGCGTAACCGTTCACACCGGTGCTGCGGACATTGGTCAAGGTTCGACCACCGCTGTGGCCCAAGTGGTCGCTGAAGTGCTTGCTCTGCCCTTGGAAATGATTCATGTTCGAAGCCATGAGAGCGACACCTCACCCGTTGATCTTGGTTCTTATTCAAGCCGTGTCACCTTCATGAATGCGAATGCTGCCATTCGTGCCGCCCTTGAGATTCGTGAGCAACTGCTCAAAGCAGCATGGGAGGTGCTTGGCTACCACCCGAATAATTTGGTCCTTAACGACCGCCGTATTTACTACAAGCACGACCCTGCGATTGGTATTTCCTACCTCAAAGCATTGCACAAAGCGCAAGAGGACAAAGGGGCACTCATCGCCAGCGGCGCCTACCGCTCTCCTCCGATGGGTGGGGTCCACAAAGGTGCAGCAGCAGGTCTTGCGCCAGCGTATTCTTTCTCTGCTTACGTTGCAGAAGTTGATGTTGATGTTGAAACGGGTCTGATCAAGTGCACCAATGTTTGGGCTGCTCACGATTGTGGCAAGGCGCTGAATCCGCTTGCGGTGAAAGGGCAAATCATCGGTTCGTGCCACATGGGCCTTGGGCAGGTGCTGTCAGAGAAAATGGTGTACGGGCGCACAGGTCACTTGCAAAATCCTAACCTTTTGGAATACAAGATTCCATCGGTTCACGAGATGCCTCATGTCGAGCCAATCATCATTGAGTCATGCGATCCAGAAGGGCCTTTCGGAGCTAAAGAAGCAGGTGAGGGGCCACTCTTGCCGATTCTTCCGGCCGTCGTGAACGCCGTCTACGATGCAATTGGCATTCGATTGCGAGACCTTCCGTTGACGCCTGATGTTGTGTTCAAAGGCATCGAGAAAGGCATGAAAGCCGCCGGTGTTGATGATCCGTTGGACCTTGAATCCCCGAGGGTCGAACACGGTGATTTGCAACCAATTCTTGTCAAGCGAGCCGCTGAACACAAGACACGCGATCGGTCCCGGCAGCGAAGTGAAGACACAAGTCCGTATGTGAACGGCGTGTTGTTTGGCTTTGATCCAAACTTGCCGCTTGAAGACCAAGTCGAGGGCTGGCGCATGGCAACAGAACCCGATCCAGAACAACTTGCAGCGCTTGGATTAGCAGGAAAGGCGTGGCTCAAAAAAGAGCAGCGGCACATGGGCGGTGATGAATGATGTTGATGCCTCCTTTCACCCTCCATCATCCAACATCCGTTGATGCTGCATGTGAATTAGCAGCGCAATTAATGGCTGCAGGAGAAGCCTTTGATTGGGTCGCTGGTGGAACAGATTTGCTGCCCAATTACAAGTGGCACATCAATCCAAAGCCCCACGTCATCTCCTTGGCGAAGATTGGCGGAACATCCACCATCTCGGGTTCAGAAATGGGCTGTATGGTCCGGCTTGCGGACATCACTGAAGAAAATGGAGCTCACCCTGTTGTGGTCCAAGCCGCTTCCAAAGTCGCTTCCTCATTGGTTCGAACCAACGCCACACTTGGCGGGAATTTGTGCCTCGACACTCGATGTTTCTGGTACAACCAAGGCGAAGATTGGCGTCGTTCAATCGATTGGTGCCACAAAGCAGATTGTGGCACAGGTGCAGATTGCCGCGTCATTCCAAACCAAAACACCCTCTGTGTCGCAACCTATCAAGGCGACATTGCGCCAACACTGATGGTGCTCGGGGCCAGCGTTCATCTCATCGGCCCTAGCGGTGCGAGAACACTGCCGATCGAATCGTTTTACCAACTCGATGGTATGAAAAAGAACGTGCTTGAAGAAGGCGAATTCCTTCTCAAAGTCACCCTCCCTGAAGATGCAGCCATGCGCACTGGTTCGTATCAAAAACTCAGGGTTCGAGATTCGTGGGATTTCCCAGAAGCAGGCGTAGCAGCCTCTTGGGTCGCAGGTGACCCATCATCGCTACGAATTGCAACCACCGCGCTTGAATCAATTCCCCGCACCCATCCTGAACAAGTCGAAGAGGTCCTGAAGCCTGGCTGGGAGGGCGTTGATTCAGTCAAAGCACTTTCAACAGCGGTTCAAAAGAGCGTCAAACCAGTCAACAACACTGCTTTACCACCTCGTTACCGCCGTTCAATGGTGCGTGTGTTGACCAAGAGAGCCGTCCAAGGTTTGCTGGAGTGATGAAGATGATTGTACGCCGCTCGATGATGTTGTTGACCACTGCCCTTCTCCTTGTCGGTCTTGGTCTTCCGCCCACTGTGATGGCTCAAGATCAGTTTGAGGCCCCAAGTTGGACGCTTGGCTGGTCCACGGACATGGACAACGGGTACACTGTGACGCTTGATGACGATTGGGACATCGAAGGCGAAGTTGTTGCTTATGTTGAGAACACGAGGATGAGTCAAGTTCAGTTGGATTTGACCTATGACGTCAATTCATGGGTGCCATGGTCCATCGACGGCCCTGAATCAATCACTGTAGCAGCTGGTGAAAACAAAAGCATCACGCTCACCCTTTCGACGGGTGTGGACGATGACGCTGTTCGTGAATACAATCCGGACAACACGTCGACGTTAAGCATCATGGCGGACGAAAAAGTTGGTGAAACATCGGCTGGAAATCAAGAAATTGACGGAACCGTAAAAGTTCCTAAAGTGTTCAACTTACGTCCAGAAATCACGCCATCAAACGATGAACTGCACGCTGGTTCCTCGGTTGTGGTTTCGATGCAAATGGTCAATCTTGGCAACGCCAATGATGCAGTCAAGGAAGCAACGGCCCAAGTCCGCAGTTGCCCTCATCTTACGGTGGACGGGCTTGATGCGCTCGAGAATACAGTTGTGGAGCCCACTGGGGCCCGAAACGGCAAGGATTCTTTTGCCACGCTTACGCTTGTCGCATCTGAGAGCCAACCACGGCGCACATGCGAAGTGACCATTTCCCTCGTCTCAGAAGGCGATAATGCTGCACGCAGCGTGACATTCGACGTCGAGGTCTTTGCTTACGAAGAAGAAGATCAACAGTCCAATTCTGGTGGCGCTTTGGATGAGGACGAGGACCCCAACAGCGGACTGAGCGTGGAATCCA
>VMHT01092662.1_pt1 | contig 52354 bp, 43 predicted proteins | sample 4693611 | NCBI WGS metagenome assembly VMHT01 (sample SAMN12280063, study PRJNA550983) | marine metagenome | isolation source: seawater sampled from same location over 5 years 0.02-0.2 micron viral filtrate | place: USA: collected off the coast of southern California halfway between the port... ... | reverse complement strand
TTTGACCCCATTGCCTTTTAATTAAAGCAGTCGTGTATTCTTTTAACCATCTATCATTCCAAATAGCTGAAAAAGAATTACCATCAATTATTTCATAAACTTCTGCAATTATATAATCACCCGCTTTTAAGTCTTCACCATCTAGATCTCCATCTATATAAAGCCTATTTTGTTTACGCGAAAAGCGGACCTGAGGAGTACCAGTTAACCTCATATCAATAAGTGTTAGATACTGTTGCATCTGTTCGTAATAAGCCATATCACCAATATATGTCTGTAGATCAAAAAAGTCATTTAAACTTAATTGGTATTTTACATCAAAAAAGTTCTTTGAAGTGATATTGTCGTGTAGAGGAAAAAGTCTTGTGACATATGTTACATTCGTAGATAAAGGAATATAGCCGTTAGTAATATCATTTGATGTTAATTCGTGCTTTACATAGCTTCTTAATGTAGCATCGGAATGAATATCTTGATAATACTGTAATGCTTCATCAACCCGATCTTCTTGCTGATCTGGATCTACGTTAATCTCAATTACTGGATCACCAAGTTGGCGTAAACAATAATCTATCAAACCTTGTCTTGTCGATGGATTAGCCATTAATTTTTCCTCTAACTCTGTTAGATCTATTTATACACTTAAGATGCTACTACTATTTGGCCTGCCATAGATGAATGATATTCGCAGTTATAATAATAAGTTCCCGCAGATGTAGGAGCAAATAGAATATAATCAGTAGTTCTACCAGTGTTAGCAAATACAGTCGAGCCTGTTACAGCATTACTGGTTCCTGTAGAATTCGATGTTTTTATCCAAAATGGATGTCCGGTTGTATTTAGTATTTTAAATTTAATAACAGAGTTCGCAGCCATATTAATAGTCTTATTATTAGTGTCTCCAAAAGAGCCGTTAGTATCCCAGCCCTTAAGTACATAAACACCTGACCCTGCCTTTACTTCTACATCATACCCTTCATAAAAAATAGTTTGAGTTGCCATTATGATTGACTCCAGATTAAAGTACTACCAATATATACGTGTGTAAACTGAGAGCTTCCTAAATATATACTGTTTATTGCTGTACTTCCTATTTTTAAATTACGAGTAGCAGATCCCCCACCTCCTCCTCCTCCTCCTTCGGGCGCTGCTCCGTGTTCAGCGGTTGTACTAAATAGTGGCCGAATAAATCCTAGATTTGGTTTATCATCTTTTACAGCATCTAAGTCTACCCAAGTTTTATTAGCATTTCTATATTTTGCATGAATTTGTTTTCTAATCGTTATTGATGCTTTAATAGTATCTGAAACATACATATTCCCTACATCAATGCCAATTAATGTATCACTCCATGGGCGATTTCCTGTACCGCTAAAAAAGGAATATGATGGAACTGCCATTTTAAGTTATTTGTGTTAAGTCTAATTGATTAAATATTACATTACCAACAGTAGTATTATCAGTTGCCTTAATTACTTCACAGAAAGCCCACATGTATTTTGGAGCAATATCTATTAACGTTGATGAAGAAATAGTTTGTGCAAAAACAGCGGTAGTAGATGTAGTGGTCGGTGATGAATATGGACCTAGTTTATAATTATTAGTATAAGCATATGTGTTTCCTGAAGCGCCAATGGCTTTATCTTGAATATACCAGAGAGAAATTCTAAACGTAACTCCTAAACCTGAAGTGTGACTAACATTCCAATTTAATCTCAAATCATTAGAAGAATAATCAGGAATTTGTAATGCATAATTGTCTGAATATGTGTAACCACCATTGTTATTAAAGAAATGCCAGACTAGCTTATTGCTGTTTGATGGACTATTAAACTGAAGATATGAAGGTCCTGCGTTACTTTCTGGGCTAACTAAAGTACATGGTCTACGATCTTTATCATTTCTAAGCACTGTTACTTTCCATGGTAACCTGTCACCTGGATCTTGATTAAAATTAAGTGGATTTCCTTGAGCCAATTCTAATGAGGAATCGACTAAATCTAAAGTCGATGAAAATGATCTGTATGTCGTATCAGTTGAAGCTGCAGAAAAAATATTACTTGCATCCGATACCAGTCTTGACGTTTGACTATTCATACTACCAAAGCTAAAATTACTGTTTGGGTTAGTTCCTAATCCCCCATAACCAGTATTTTCTTCAACATTACTATTATAACTGAACTGAGGAGCGTGTGTACTTGGTGTTCCTACATTTACATTAATTGTTTTGTAATTTGAATTATAACTCTGCAGTAAATGGCCCGTCTCTCTTTTAGAATGATGATAACCATCTCTGAAATTTAAATTAAAAGTTCCTGGTATGGAACTGCCGCTTGTACTATCAGTAAATCTCCAGCCATATTGCCCATCTGTTAATTTAATATAGGCATTTAAAGTTCTTGGTGTTGAATTGCTATAACTGCTTAACTGAGACGTACTAGGGAAATAAGCATAATGATATTGACTACTATACCCCATAGTCCATCTATTTAGATCAAAAGTATATGTTACTTTAGTTTCATCATTCTCACCATCATCCTTCATATATTGATAAATGTTAGTATAACCCCCTGAGCCCAAATGACCGACATCAACATCACCATTACTGTAAATGCTGACACCATACCCAGGCATGTACGATGAGCCTTTAAAAGCTTCTAATTTTACATCACCACCATAAATATAACTCCATTGATATTGAGAATTACCTAATATTAAAGTATTTCTGCAATCCCAGTTAACACATCCCATATGACTAGTGGTATTACCACCCCATCTCCATTGATCTGAAGAATCACTTCTGTCCGCATTACTATGAATAATAGTCATACCACCCGTCTGAGATGTTTCGCTTACCCATCCTGCTGTTACAGTAATACCATGCCGCCCGATACCGCTGGCCCCTCCTGACATATCACTTGGTTTTAAAAAATCCATATTCGTATTGTTTTGATTTTGTGTATAAATTGTACTCTGGGAAATACTTTTAGATGTTGGCATAACTTTAACGCCATGAGAAGTATCTAATAGAGGATAATGCTCATTCCAAGTGCTTCCTTGAGGTACAAATCTAAACTGATTATATGAAGAGTATTGAGCCTTATAATACTTCTCACCTGTATCTTTTCTTATCGCATACATAAACTGTTTATTAAATGTTGCATGGGAGTATGAACTTGGATTACTTCCTGTACTTGTCCATGCTTGTGATGATCCAAAAAAGTCATCAAAAGGCAAACCTTTAAATCTTACATGATCTCCTGACGCTAATGTACTTAATTTGCTAGAAGTACTATTCGCTAACAAATGGGATAACTTCCACGGTGAAGCATACGTACCGCTGCCATTACCGGTTGTTCCATGAATACCACCACCTGATGATTCTAGATAAGGGTCTACCCAATAAACTGCCATTACGATATCTCCTCTAGAATTGCGTCGTTTACTTTAGCTTGCGTTATTGCCCATCGCTCGTTATCTTCTATTTCAATTGAAAGTGTTTTTGTTACTATTGTAGTTTCTCCATCACTATCTGTGTGTTTCATAGGAACATAGACTTCTAGACAATCATCGTAATATTTATGTTCATATACAGAAAAATTTTCTGGTAAATATTTAGAAAGTAATTTATACGGCATTTTATTATCCTGTTACGAAATAGATTGTATTAGCATCTGGAGAGCCAGGCAAAGAGGCTACAACTTCAAGTGCATAGCCTTTAATAGCCTTACCTGTAACATAAATGTTACCCACCATTGCTGAGTGATTGGTACATTGATATACTAGAGAATCAGGAGCATCCATAGGAACTGTAAATGATACCTTAGCACTACTAGCTCCTGTTACTCCAGATGTATATGCTGAACCTCCATTAGAGACTCTAATTGCTAATGGATGAGATGAATAAGATGAGTTGTGGATACAATAGGTTTTGCCTCTTTCAAAATACATATCAGGGTTGTTACCTGATTCCGAAGGAAACCCGTCTCCTGTAAATTTATATACATTGCTTCCTGCTGTACTTACAGTTATTACAGCATCTGGCATTCCGGTCTCGTCACCAAGCTTAGAAGTTAATTGAGCTTCTAATCCGGTAAGATTAGAAGCTTCCAGGGTACTGATCGCAAGTTTTTTAAACTTACGCCCATCCCACTTATAACTAACTCCGTTAGTAGTAACGGATTGGTTTAATGTTCTAGAACTTGGAAATTTTATCTTGGGCATATTAAAACCTTTCTAATTAACAGTATTTATAAGGTTTTAAACATCCAATTTGTTTGAATTATTCTTCGTCCAGTTCTTCTGCAACATCTTCTGGAGCTTCAACAGAAGCTGATAGATTGTTTACAAAGAATTGTCGCGCAGCCTGGAGCTGTGCCATTTCCATATTAAGGTTACCTACCTTATTATCTAGATTAGTGATCTGAGCAAGCATACCCTTTTGATCATCTGTAAGATCCTCAATTACATATTCTTTTTCGTTGATTGTGATCATTTGCTTTTGTTGTTCTTCAGCCATGTGTTGTTACCTCGTTTATTAGCTGTTTCCATTCATATTGTCTTGTTCCCCAAGACCAATGATTTAAATAATGTTTATACTGACTTTTACGCCAGATATAATTATCCCAATATGTGTCGATAGCATTATCAAGAGCTTTAGCATATCTATCGACAATATTATTACTAATTGGAACATAGTCTGCCCATGTTCCGCATGTTTCATATAATGCGCCATAGTTAGTAGTTACTACTTTACATCCTGTAGATAAAGCTTCAATTGCTGCTAAGCAACTTGTTTCTTCAAATACTGATGGATAAGCTAGTATATGAGCATCTTGAACTGCTTCACGCACTACTGCGTTTGGTGCATACTCTATATGGTTATATCCTAACTCACTTATACCTTTATATATATGTTCAAATTGTCCTTCTGTTTGTTTTGCAAAACTAGGTCCATAAATTGAAGTGCCTGAATATACATCAACCTCGATATCATCTCTATTTAACTTATATAGTACTTCTGCTAGGATATGTAAACCCCTCCAGGGCGTAGAAGTGTAAATTAATTTTATTTTATCCTTTGGTTTTTCTTTCCATTCAAACTCTGGTATAGCGTTCTGAATAACATAACAATCTACATTATCCAAAGGAAAGTTTTTTCTAAATTGTTCGTGTTGCCAATGCGAAACAAACACTATAGCATCTAGTCTTTTTGTATATTCAGGATCACTAAGACCTTTAGCATTTTCTTCATTAATATTTAAATGCTGCCACAATACATTAGGTTTGTCATTAGATAAAAAATCTGGATGACACATTGATAATATAAGATTAATATCAGAAAAGTCAACTCTTTTTGATAGATTATTATAAAGTAATTCTGTACCGCCGATCGGACTACTTGGTTTCTGCATATAAGAACCTACACTTCTTCAAAGGACTATCCTTTTGTTTCCAAAAGTCATATTCCGCATACATATTAAATAAGTCAGCAGGCAGAATTGTTTCTCTCTGCTCAAACTTTACGTCTTTTCTGACTTTGTGCAATCCCTCTATTTTAGCATCTGTATCATAATTATCATAAGAAGCTTCGGTATTATTAAAGTCGTGTTCATACCATTCCTCTTCAATGAATTCATATATGTGTTTCATAACCTCTTTTGGATGAGAAGCTAAAACATCATACTCAATAAACATAATATTTTCTTGCTCTTCACATGCTGCAGCCTGTTTAACAAAATCTAAAGGACCTTTTACTCTGGCATTTTTATCTGGATATTGTCCCATAAGCATATGACAACGCTCATAAACAGATGCCCAGTCAATGTGATCATATAATGGTTTTATTTTTAGAGGGTTCTTTCTATGAAGCTTTTCAAAAGAATCTAAAATCCAAGGTATGCTTCGAACTGTAATAATCATTTTAAAGTCGGGGTATAATTGTTTTAGTAAATGAGTGTCAGCGGCCCATCCTCTACCAGTATTAAAACAAACTTCTGTATCATCTTTATAGAAAGCATCAAAGTCTGCTCTCATAAGGTCGTATAACCTCTCGTCTGGAACCACGTCTGCCATTCCCACATTCATATTCACAGCTGTTATTTTACTCTTCACAAAGTCCGCAAGAGGGTCTGATATGCCTGCCGTGAATCTAGGATTCTGGTTTAAGATAGTAGAAAGCAGTGTAGAACCAGATCGAGGTAACCCTGAGATAAAATTATATTTTTTAGTATTGCTCATACGATTTTTCTTCAACTAATTCTGAACCGGTCATTTCATTAATTTTCTTTTTAACCTCTGACCTCTTATCATTTGTAATGTATACTGACCTAGCTAATTCAATAAATTCGCCATCAAATTCTTCTAACATTTCTTTTTTTCTTATTTGGTCTTCAATATCCCACAACTCTTTATTAATGCTTTCTAGCATTACAAATTCATTTATAATATCAGGAATACTGTTTTTAGTCAGACCAGAAAAAACATACTGCAGTTTATCTAGCTCAGCACCGACATTTTTTAGTTTATCTGCGTTTTTAATTTTACGGCTTTTGATTCTTAAAATTGTAATTTTATCAACCAATTCACCTACACTGATAGGAGTTTCAATAATCATTTGTGTGCAAACCTTATTTCTTTTTCTTTTGGTTTACGTCCATGAACTTTGTTTACATATGTATCATAAACATCTTGAGCGTCTACCATAAGATTACGTGGGTCAGCGATATCCATTTTATAGTATGTGTTATATTTCTTCTTATCATGAAATGACATATTATAGTTTTGCATATAACCAAATTGTGTCCATCGCGTGTTACCCCAAATTACAACACCTGAAGTTCCTGCAGATGCTGCAAAATGCTGGACACAAGAATCAATACCAATAAATCCCTTTGCTTTCTTTAACAGCTCATGTAATACTGGATATGATTTATCACATTTAATTGATCCAGCATAGCCAGGTTCATTAGGCATACTAGCATCAATAATAGTATGATCCGGAAATTTTTCGTTCAATACATTGACGATACTTTGAGAGAAATATGGATGATAGTTGCGGCCTGCATTAGAACTAACATATTGGTTATTAGGGTCCCATCCAATTGGAGTTTGCCCACCAGTAAACTGAACCATAATATAGTTTTTAATGTTATTATCTGACAACCATTTTTGTGTATCTTCTTTTGCCCAATCGGTATACATTTTAGGACGCATACCAGGATCATATTCAATATCGTGTAGCTTACAATATGCTTGTACTAAATGCCAATCGCCTTTCACAAAATTGCTTTTGTAAGGTTCTGAATAGTAGATATTATCTGATTCTAAAATTCTTTGATCATCTAATGGAATAGATGACTCATCAAAACACATCTTGACAAGAGGATTATCTCTAAACACATCAATATAAGGTGTTACGATTTGAACTGGACCGCCAGCTCTTTCAGCTAGTTTAGGTAAAAGTGCAGTAAACATAACACATTTACCAATACCACCCTCAACTACATAGGTATCTAAAGACATAATTTCTCCATATTATTTTTATAATTTATTATATCACATCAAAGCGTATATGTACATATATATTGTGTTAAATACCTAGCATCTATATCGTAACATTAGGGATTGGTTGAATAGCTTTTAGCTCATCAGGGGTTGTAGCTGCGTCAATGCTTAATAGTGCAGGGGCATCACGCAGTGCTTGCTTGTCAGCTATAATCTGAGTTGTGCTTGCGTCTGTTTCTTGCGCTTTCATAAAGGCAGTGTCCAAAGCAGCCAGTGGATCAACTCTTGCTGCGCGTATCTTATTGCGCCAGATATCTTTAGCCTTTGCCATGTTCACAGAAATTACCCCTGTGTCTGCATTAGCTTCCCACCCATCACGAAACGTGCGCTCCGCTGGGATTGTATAGTCTGCGGAGTTATACTGTGTTGCGCCTATTTTAATAAGTGTTTGTGTCATTTACATATCTCCTACTTAATCGTGCTCATGTTACCATCTCCCAAGCATTACGAAACTGTCTATCGCTTGGCACTGCCTCTGTTCTTACAATTTTAAACATCGGGCGGTTATGTTTTTCTGCCCAACAACGGCGAGGTAAATCTTTCATTACAAGATATTCCATTGCCTCTTCTTCCGTCAAATGCCCAATGCGTGGGGCAGTCCATTGCAAAGCATGTTTTTCTGGATCATGTTTAAAGGTGCTATGACGCCCTTCTTTAATTGCTTGCTGCTCATCATCTTGTAACTGCCAATACACCCAGATGGGTGGCAAGTTACCAGTCATAGCTTCATCTAGCCAATTTTGTGAGGGCACAAGCACCTTTGTCGGTTCATCAAGAGCATCTGGATCATCAAAGACAACACGATATTTTGTATATTCTACCATTATTAAGTCATACCAAAAAAGTAGCTAAAGTTATCATAGTCATATTCAGTGTTTCTATAGCCACTTATCATTCTAATAGCTGATGATGTTTTAGTTGCATAACCAGCGGTGGTTATCCCATCATCTGCACCTCCAAGTGCATCATCGTAACCGCAACCACCGTAAGAATAATATTGATTTGTCTTGGCAGTAGAAAAATTAAAGGTCTGATCGCCTGTGCCGTTATCTGTTATACTACCCAGACCGCTACTGGCATTTATACTGTTTGACTGAGGCGCATAATCTACCCAAACCGTTGGCATAATCGTTGCTGCACCATCTATCGTAAAAGACCCGCTAGTAGCTGAGATGTCGTTAGTCTGGTGATTAATGTTAATTGCCATAAATAATTCCTTAATTAACTATTAGTATTTATACAGCTGTAGAACCATCCATGTCTTCTTGAGCCATAACCCAAGCATAACACTTAGCTAAGAATGTATCACCTGTTTTAGCTTCAATGTCTGCAAGTGCTGCATCATAACATTTAACATCAACATCTCGTGTATTCATATCTGGTGTTGGTGTGGCGTAAGCTAATAATTGAATTGTAACATGAAATGTTAAGTCAGGATTAGGTGTACGATTAACTCCTGCAGCAACTATTCTATAGTAAGCATTATTAAATGAAATGCCAAACTGAGAGGCGTCTTCTGCGATATTTTGTTGAATAGCCATTAGTATCTCCTTAGGCGTAAATTACTTCTGATGTATCTATTGTTGCAACCCATCTAATACTAGTAGATGATTTACCGGTTACGTTAATTTTTAACGCGCCGTTTGAGGTGTCAGCAACTAGAGCTATACCTCCCCAGCTATCAGCATTAGAAAGAACTGTAATAGCTGAATTTACAAGTGTGGTTGTCCCTGCGTTAGCTTCTCTACGTACTAATCCTTCTATTTTAAATGCTGCACTTTCTGTTCCATTAGCCGCGCTTTCTCTACCTACAATAGTTCCATTAAATGCATATGCAGAATTATTTCTAAGTGTAAATTGGTTGTCCGCAGCAGCAGTTGATATGTTTGCTGTTAGCGCAGTTACAGTTGCATCTGTAGTAGCTGCTTTTAATATATATAATCCGCGTTGAGCGTCACCTGCTAAATTATACTCTGCGCTGAAACCATCTGTAGCAATAGCTACTTTACCTTTAGTGTCTGCAAGGGCTGTTGTACCAATTGCTATAGAATTATCACACGATGCTTTAGAGTATGAACCAAAAGCAAAAGCGTGTTGACCACAAGATTTAAGACCACCAGTGCCAAAAACGGCGCCGCCACTGGTCACATTGCTCGACCCGAAATAACCTCCGGTTACAGCTACAGCTCCAGGTCCACTTGCATTAGCACATGATCCTATTGCTACAGTGTGCTGATTAGTTCCTCGGGCGCAAATACCGAATGCAACAGAACCAGCGCTGGTTACTTGTGACTGATATCCTATTGCTACATTACATGTTTGTGTTGCTCTTGCGTTAAATCCTATTGCGACACTACAAGCTCCACACGCGCCCATCGAAGAAGAGTGACTTCCAATATTAGCTCCGAACGCCAAACCTCCATTTGTATATGTTCCACAACCCAGCGCAGTTGATGATGCGCCCTGAGTAGTAACAGCATCACCTGCAGCTAGTGACCTTGAGCCATTAGCTGTAACATTACCTCCAAGACCAGCACCAATTGCAATTCCTCCTACTCCGGTAGCACGCGCTTGGGATCCAACCGCGGTTGCATAGTTATTATATGCATAAGAGTTTGGCCCTACAGCTGTGCCATGGTGATAATAATCCCATGGTTTTTCAGCTGCAACATTCCAACTTGCTCCGTTCCAAGCTAATGTTATTCCTTTACCTGTATTTAGTTTATACGGATCAGCTGCTGTAAATCCGTTTCCAGAACTCTGAACTCCGATAAATTCTGAGCCATTTGGTTTTACACTAATTACACCTGTACCATCGTTCCAGACTTGTACATTCCATCCAGTGTCAGCTGATGAACCAGCAGGAAGAGTAGCATCTACAGTACCGGAAGTAAAGCGAATTATTTTTCCTAAATCTCCATCTACAATAGTATAAGCAGAAGTTTTGTTTTCTATTACGTAATCAGATGCACCACCGCCGCCTCCACCAGCAGCTGCTAGTACAAGGCCTCCGCTAGAAGTGCTATATGTTAGTACATGACCGTCAGTAGACCCAAGACCTGGTATACGTAGCAGGTTGTTGTTAGCATTACCTAAAGTAATTTCATTAGATACGGTTCCAGCTGATGAACAAGCCCCGGCGCCTAGTATAAGATTGTTACATCCTGTAGTAACACCTCCATCTCCATTTCCAACCATAACATTGCAATGTCCAGTAGTTACATTGTTTAATGTTTGATGGCCGATTGCTACGTTTTTACAGCCTTTTACATATTGTAAAGCGCATCCACCTACTGCAGTATTACCATACCCACAAGCAAGAGATGATCCTCCGGCGCCTGCAAGATACCCCATAGAAACATTCCACCACCCACAGTTAAATGCAGCCGCACAGTAACCTACAGCTGTTGAAAACTTGGCAGGGGTTGCATATAATAATGCCTTATGTCCCACAGCTACATTGAATTCACCAGTAGTGTTTGCTTGCAGTGCTTGGTGACCAACTGCTACGTTACAATTGCCGGTAGTATTATTTTGCTGCGCGGCATAACCAACAGCAACATTATACGTACCAGTAGAAGATCTCAGGCCATACCCACCAACAGAAATATTGTAATTACCACCAGCTAACTGTTGCGAGTTCATACCCAACGCAATAGCATGCTGAGGCTGAGAACCTAGGTTGCACATCGCAGCTTCACCAATTGCTATACTATTACGACCGTCTGCGGTTGTCCCTAAATTATACCCTGCTGAATGCCCCAAGGCAATATTGCTATAGCCAACAAGACCATTACGCATTGCACATGAACCAAGAGCTGTATTATTATAACCACCAGTGTTTGCATTTAACGAGTTAAATCCTACCGCAGTATTTCTTGTACCGGTTGTATTTGATTCTAAAGAATTATTACCAACTGCTACACCATAGGCCGCAGTACCACTAATTGATTTATATGCTTTCCATCCGATAGCAACGTTATTATTTGTTGGTACGCCATTTAAAGCGCATTCACCAATACCAATATTTTTAACACCTGAACCATTATAAACAGCTCTTACACCAATACCAACATTGCAGGCTCCAGATGCCAGATATCCTGCTAGATATCCAATACTGATACTATTACTTTGAGTAGACATTCCATGGCCAGCCTGGTAACCTAATGCTGTGTTACTAGAACCTGTTGTCAAATTACAGTGGCTATAGCCGCCTAAGGAAACGTTCCATTTACCGGTAGTTACCTTACAGGCAGATTTGTTACCAACTGCCGTATTACCGTATCCTGTTGTAACAGCTGTTAGTCCGTAAGTACCGATAGCTACATTATTAAAAGCGCTTTTATAACACTTCAGAGTATGATGGCCGATACCCACATTACAACCACCGGTGGAAGCATTACCATATCCAGATTTGAACCCCATAAATATGTTGTTATCACCACTAGTAACAGATCTCATAGCAGCTTTACCGACAGCTACGTTATATCTTCCTGCAGTGTTTTGATACATTGCCATCGAACCAACAGCAACGTTAGAGTGTCCAAGAGCGGTAGTTTGCATACTGCGTATAGCATTATACCCGATTGCAACTGTGTCATATGTATTAACCGCTTGCTTTAAGGCATCTGTACCTATAGCTACGTTCATTACTCCTGTAGTATTTGCTGCCAGGGCGCATATACCTACTGCAGTAACATTCCTATCGGTTGCGGTTAATGCAGCTAATGCATTAGTACCTAATCCAACGCTTGTGGCATTAGTCTTAGCATCACTTAGATCATTAATAGCTGATGCGCCACCACCACCTGATGCGGCGGCTAAAACTAATGAAGTACCGTTGTAACATAATACATCACCAGAAGAAGCGCCTGCAAAAATACCAGGCATTTTGAAAACAGTATTAGATGTATTGCCAATTACTATTTCATTTGATGTAGTTGTCGATGCAGCTTGTACATTTTGACCAATAAGAATATTGTTACTACCGTTAACTAAACTATGACCTGAGCAGTAACCCAAGGCAATGTTATAACAACCGTGGCACATTGATGTTAATGTCATACCACCTACAGCAGTATTACAAAGGCCTGTTCTATTGGTTTTCATAGAGCAACCGCCAATAGCAACGTTATACCCATCAGCGTGAGCTGTAACACCGCATGAACCATACATTAGTGCATATGCACCTACCGCAACGTTATGAGCTGTTGTTTTTCCCCCATACATTGCACAGTCACCAATAGCAACATTGAACTTATTATTATGACCATATTTCATAGCCTGTGTGCCAACAGCAATGTTACTACACCCTTGGCGGATCTTATCACCAGCTTTACAACCAATAGCAATGTTATTACTACCCGTTGTTATACCCTGCCCAGCGTGATTACCAACAGTAATGTTTTTAGCTCCTGTTGTAGCTGAGTAAAGAGATTGGTAACCTATAGCAACATTTTCAGAAGTGTTAAGACCAGAGTGTGCAGCTTGAACACCAATCGCGACATTCAATCGGCCGCAAGTGTTATATCTCATAGCATCATTACCTACAGCTACGTTACATCCCCCGCAACCTTGCTGTGTCAGCATTGCCCTTGCACCTACAGCAGTATTCAAAGCGCCAGTAGTCATAGCACCACCAGCGCTAAAGCCCATAAGTGTATTAAAAGTACCAGAAGTTATATTTTGACCAGCATTACACCCAAATGCAAAGTTATATGTTGTAGTGTTTGCATTTGCAAGAGCATTTGTACCTATACCAATTGAATTAGCGTCAGGTGATCTGGCATCAGATAGATCATCAATCTCTGATGCACCACCACCGCCTCCTGATGCAGCCGCTAAGACCAATGAAGTACCATTGTAACACATGATATGCCCGGACGATGCTCCTGCTTGCAGTCCTGGCAATCTAAGCACTGTGTTAGATGAGTTACCGATTACTATTTCATTAGACGTTGTTGCTGATGTTGCTTGCGCAGAATGTCCAATTATAATATTATTACCACCAGTTGTAATTGTATTACCTGAATGCCTTCCTAAGAAAGTATTACAGTCAGCTGATGTTACATTCTGACCAGAACCTGAACCTATTGCAGTGTTATATTCACCTGTTACTTTACATAAAGACCAGCTGCCAATAGAAGTGTTATACATTTTGTGACCTGTATGGTCCATCATGGCTTTATAACCAATTGCTATACTTCCATAAGCTCCTGTAGCACTTTGCATTGCACAGTTACCTACAGCAACGTTAGCCTTTGCAGTAGTGCTTGCGCACATTGCAATGGTGCCTATTATAACATTTTGATCTCCGGTAGTAATACTTTTGCCTGCAAAATATCCAAAGGCGTTGTTTTTCGAAGCTCCGCTTGTAAAGGTTAGAGCAGAATAACCAAAAGCGGCATTGCAAGTCCCTGTGGATAGTCTCATCAGAGTTCCATTACCAAACCCTGAGTTTGAATAGCCCCATGTCAGGCAGCACATTGCGCCAGCACCAAAAATATCATTCCACTTTGCAGTTGTAGCAACAGGAGCTGTACAACATCCTACAGCAGTGTTTCCACATCCTGTAGTTGTCATTAAGGACTTAAATCCAATAGCTGTATTGCCATAATTCGTTTGATTAGTTTTAAGAGCACATATACCTAATGCTGTATTATTAATACCTGATGTAAGAGAACTTAAAGCGTTACTGCCTAACCCAACTCCAGTAGCTGTTGTTTTAGCATCGCTAAGATCATCTATAGCAGATGCGCCACCTCCGCCACCTGATGCGGCCGATAATACAATACCACCACTAGAAGTACTATACGTTAGCACATGGCCATCTGTTGATCCTAGGCCTGGAATACGTAGCAAGTTATTACTAGCATTACCAAGAGTAATTTCATTAGATGTGGTCGCTGAAGTTGGTTGAGCATTATATCCTAAAACAAGGTTATTAGAACCTGTAGTAATAGTACAAAGTGCATTTGTACCTACAGATGTATTATTATTACCTGTAGTATTTTTATTTTGCGAATTTAACCCGATCGCAGTATTCTGGTGACCAAAGGTATTAAGCTTTAAGGAACCATATCCAACGGCTGTATTACAGCAACCGGATGTATTAGCACACATACTTTGAGGGCCAACAGTAACGTTATTTTTACCAACAGTCGTTTTTTGTAGACTATTTGTCCCCATTGCTACGTTATAGCAACCCGTGGTTAAACATTTACTAGAACCATAACCCATAACAACGTTATTGCCACCGGTATTGTTTGCAATTAAAGCGTCACGGCCTATAATAATATTGCTACTACCTTTAGCTTGACACCCAGCATTCATACCAATTGCAATAGTACCATTACCGCAACCACTTCTTAGTGCGCCGCAACCAATCGCAACTCCACCATAAGCATTTGAAGCGCAATTCTCAGCTGCTCTATAACCTATTGCTGTTAAAAAGTTATTACCAGTTGCATGCTCACCAGCACTTTTACCTATTGCAGTCATACCATCTGCAGTAGCATTATCTTTTAAAGCAGCAGCACCAAAGGCAGTATTATAATTACCTCCAGCAGCTATATTAGCACCTGCGTTATCACCGATTGCTGTATTATCATTTGATGTACCAGCACCAGCATTAATACTACCTAAAGCATTATCACCTAGACCTAGGTTATTATCTGTAGTATCATAGATTGCATCACTAAGGCCATTAATAGAAGAAGCGCCACCACCACCACCTGATGCGGCGGCTAATACAAGGCCTCCGCTAGAAGTGCTATATGTTAGTACATGACCATTTGTCGATCCTAGACCTGGTATACGTAGCAAGTTATTACTAGAATTACCAAGAGTAATTTCATTACTTACAGAATTTGAAGAAGGATTTGCGTTATAACCAATAATAATATTGTTATTACCGCCTGCCTGCGTCCCATAAGCAGAGTTAGATCCTAGTGTGGTATTACACGACCCCGTTATATTATATCTATTAGATTTCCATCCGATTGCAACATTGTGTACACCTGTTGTCACCTTCTCCATTGAACAATCGCCAACAGCTAAATTGCAACTACCAATAGTGTTAGTATATAATGCTTGATATCCTATAGCTAGGTTTCTACATCCTGTAGTATTATTGTAAAGCGCTTGAGATCCAACAGCAGTATTAAAACTAACAGTATTTGCTCTTAATGCATACCACCCGATAGCAGTATTATCACTACTAGTTGCGTTAGCGCAGAGTGCTCGCATACCTAATGCAGAATTACGATTACCCGTAGTATTAGAGTACATTCCATATGCGCCAACGTTAACGTTTTCATCACCATGTGTAGTACTATAAAGGCCGTAGCTGCCTATACCAACATTCTTATTGCCACTAGCTAGCTGTCGTATACTTGAATGGCCTAGAGAAGTATTTTGCTGGCCATTTATATTTTTGCACTGTGACCAACTACCCACAGAAACGTTATAGTTGCCTGATTGATTTTTATGCGATGCATGATGTCCTATAGCGACATTATGTTGTGCTACTGTCAGACAATGTAATGCACTAGATCCAACAGCAACATTACACTTACCAGTAGTTTGATAATACAAAGCGCAATTACCGATTGCGGTATTAAAAGATCCAGTTGTGTTTGAGAAAAGAGTTCTACTGCCGAGAGCAGTATTATTAGAACCTATAGTATTATTTCGAGTAGAACCATAGCCAATAACTGTATTTTCATGAGAACACGTATTGCATTGTAAAGCTTTATGTCCAATAGCAACTCCATAACCACCTGTCGTATTACTACACATTGCTTGATGGCCCATAGCGATGTTATAACCACCAGTTGTATTAGAATACAACGCATATCGACCAAACGCATGTCCATATTGACCACTAGTATTGGCGGATAATGCTCCAAAACCAAATGCATTGTTGTTGTTACCATTATTAACTTTTAGAGCCTGATCGCCAAATGCAGAGTTGCTAGATCCAGTAGTTAATGAATTTAAAGCACATCGACCAACAGCAGTATTTGAATTAGTAGATCCATCATCGTTAGCTAGAGCACCGGTTCCTAAACCTAAAGATGACACATCTGGAGACTTACCATCAGATAGACCATCAATGTTTGATGCGCCACCAGAACCGCCAGCAATAGTAATAGTTTTATTTGCTCCTGTACCGGATGCTACAACACCTGAACCTACAAAGTTAAGGGTTGTTGCCACTGTAGATAAACTACTACCTTCATCTTGTACAGTTAAATCTCCTGCAGCAGCTGTTGAAGAAGCTACGTTAACAAAAACAGGTGTTTCTGCACTATCTTGATAATAAATGTTAAGAGTGCCATCTTGCTTGTCGTACCATAAATCACCAGCTTTAACGCCCGTCGGTACATCGCTATCGATGAGTGCTCCAACTTGGTGAAGCCTGACATAATCAGAATCTACTAGATTTGAAACTGCTGCAGAATCTAATCCGCCTCCGCCTCCTCCACCGCCAACAGCAGAAGAGATTGTTGCACTAGTTGTGGCATCAAGAGATGCAATATTTTGTAATTGCCTACTATCATTAACGACTGTAGTACCTATAATCTTGATGGCCATGGATTAATCCTTATTTTTTTATTTTATTTAACCAGCTCATAAAATCACCATTCCAACGTTTTGTTCCAACATGCGAAAGTTTAATAGATGGGTCAAGCCATACCTTACCGCCCAACTTTCTCCACTTCCTACAAAATACAATATCCTCAGATATTAGTTCACCTTTTTCATCTATTACTATATCAAAAATCATTTTAATTGGTTTAGGTTTATGTGATTCGGTATATTCAATACTATCATCTGAAACTGTTTGCAATGCTTTTTTTGTTAATCTTAAAAAACCTGTTGCAATACCTTCAACTTCTACCAAACCACTCTCTTCAAATTTCATATTCCCATCTAATGTTTTAACGGGATAATCTTCTTCATCACCCTTTTTAGGGTAAATTCCTCCAACAACATCAGCATCATGCTCTAGTAGTTTAAAGAAATCTTCGGGGGTCCAATCAACGTCACAATCAATAAAAACTAAATCATCGACTCCTTGATCTAAAGCTAATTGGGCAATATCATTTCTAGCACGTTGTACTAACGAATCATATGACATGTAAATGCAATAAACGTTTATGTCCTTTGCAAGACCTGCTTTACAAGTCTCGCTAAGAGCCGATGCATGCCATACAGTTATAGTACCGTCGTAAGACGGCGCTGCAATCATAACATTTCTCATTATATAAGATCCCTATTAACCTAGTGTGTCTAGATCAAAGTCATCTACAGCAGACTCTTCAGGTTCTGCGGGTGCTAGATTGAACGCCTCGTAATGTGCGTGAAATACGTGATCATCGATAACAGCAGGCATCATTGCGATGAGTTCTGCCTTTGTGTAGTCAGTTGCTACTTTTGATGGTGTTTCGATTTCAACTGTTTCAGAGTAATCTGAATTCCATGCTGGTTGTACTGGATCTGCATCTGCATCTCCTGCGTAGGCATAGTTTACTTCGATTTGCCACCGAGTTACTTTATTATCGGACGCACGTTTAGTTGGTACCGCTTTTGCAAGCGTTTTAGTTACCGGTGAATATGTAGCCATTTTCGACTCCTTTAAGGTTACTAGGCATGATTATTTCATACCTTTATTTATAATAGTTCTGCGTTCTATATCTTCTTCAATACATTTATTTCCATATTGTACTTCAAGTATATGACATGGTTTGTCATAAGGATTATAAGCCCTGTGCCAATCTTCTCTATATATAATGCATGTTTGATGTTGTTTTAAAATGATGGTTTCATCTCGACCTACATTAGTAGATATAATATCACCACGTTCAACATCTATTTTTAGCGAGCCTTCAAGAATATACCAATGCTCATTTCTATGGAAATGCCTCTGATCTGATAATGATTGGCCAGGATTGATTACAAGCTCTTTCGCTTTAACAGTACCTTTATCATCTAGTACCCGCCAATAACCCCACTCTCGTTCGGTCCTTTGTGTTTTCCATTCATCAAGTATCCAACTACTAGAATTCTTTTTATTATTTCCACCAACGCCAAATACAAATCCTATGTTACCTTGATCAGCCAAAGATCTTGCGTACTCTACTTCTGGAGTCGACCCTTTATGCCTATCACCACCGTTAGCAAATATAATTTGTGAACCTTTAGGGAAATTTTCTCTGATATGATTAATGGCGTTTACAGCATGATCTTCATCATCATTAAAGGCAAAAGCCATACCAACGCCCTTAATATTATCGACTATTTCTAATCTTTCTTCAATAGGCATGAACGGTCTACCTTTTTTACGAGTTAGCCATTCATCACTATTTACTCCTACACATAATATATCTCCAAGTTTTTTTGCTTCTTGGAAATACTTTACATGACCAGAATGCAGAGGATCAAAGCCCCCTGTCACTAAAACTACTTTCATAATTACTCCATTATATTTTAGATTTCAACTCATTAATTTGATGTTGTTGATCTTGAACTGCTTGTACAAGGAAGGCAATAATCTGTGAATAATTGACAACCTTCTTACCTTCTATATTAGTTGATACTGCTTCAGGAATCAACTGTTCTAGTTCCTGAGCGATGACACCGTAAGACTTTTTACCATCTTTCTTCCAAGTAAAGCTAACAGGATTAATACTATTAACAATATCTAAACCATCATCAATTGTTTCAATGTTTTCTTTGAGTGTTACATCTGATGTAGCATTAAAGTCAACTGCACTTACTTGTCCACCACTATTTATACTATAGCTTAGAGCTGGTATTCTCATTGCTGTAATGTTAGCATCACCAAGTGTGATTTCATTAGAAGTTGTAGCCGATGTTGCTTGAGCATTATAACCTAAAGTTAGATTATTACATCCACTAGAAATGGTCCTACCAGCCTCTGCACCAACCGCTGTATTGCACCTACCAGTTGTTACAACACACAAAGTTGCATACCCAAAACCAGTATTTAGTTGACATTTTGATTGTCTCAGAGAGCCATACCCTACAGCAGTATTACAAGAACCAGTTATATTAGCACCCAAGGTTTGCATACCAACAGCTACGTTTAACCAACCTGTAGTATTTGCTGACAGCGCAGTATCACCAACCGCAGTATTCCTAGCACCACACACGTTTGATTTTAATGCGTTATATCCTACAGCTGTACCGTAGTTTGCTTGGCTAGAGGTTAAAGAACAGTGTCCTAGTGCAGTGTTTCTTTTACCACTTACGTTTGCTTTTAATGAGCCATACCCTACAGCGGTATTACAACTCCCAGTGGTATTACCACATAAAGCGTTAAAACCAATAGCAAGATTTGCATTAGCACATGTATTACTTGCTAGTGATCTAAACCCTATTGCTATATTACAAGATCCTGTTGTATTCTGACAAAGGTTATATCCACCAATAGCAACATTACATTTACCAGTCGTATTTAATTGAAGTGCAAAATTACCAAATGCTGCGTTTATGTCACCTGTTGTATTAGATTTTAAAGCCTCTTGTCCAAAGGCGTTATTAGTTGAACCAGTAGTATTTGAACATAATGCAGAAGACCCAACGGCAGTATTAAAACAGCCAGTAGTATTTGAACATAATGCTTTTACACCTATTGATGTATTTTGACTACCAAATGTAGTGAGATACATAGAATATAGACCAACAGCAGTGTTATTATTTCCAGTCTTGTTATTACACAAAGCTGATTTACCGATTGCTGTAGTACCGGTAGCAGTAGTATTACAATAGCCAGCACCATATCCAACATATACATTGTTATCAGCATTGTTATATCTACCAGCACCGAATCCAACAGCGACATTGGAACCTTTACCTGCTCCATTATTATACAATGCTTCAGCACCAAGAGCAACGTTGTGAATACCAGTCGTTGAGTTCAACATAGCTGAACTACCAACCGCTGTGTTACCTCTTGCGCTTCCATTCATTAATCTAGCTGCGCATCCCCCAATAGCAACGTTTTGATAACCAGTAGTTAATGAAGCAAGTGAACAATGACCAATAGAAACGTTCCTATTATACCCAGTGGTCAAACTTTTTTGAGAACAAGAACCAATTGCAACACCATAACATGCACTTACATTAGCATAAGATGCACAATCACCAAGCGCGACGTTTTGGTGAGCAATAGTAACAGAACCTAGAGCTCCTCCACCTACAGCTATATTATTATACCCTGTAGTGAGAGCATCAAGAGTAGAAGAACCTAGAGCTATGTTTGAATGGCCAGAAGATCCACAGCGCATAGCTCTATGACCGATAGCAATGTTTTGTGAACCGGGTTGATTACCTTCATGAGCCTGCCAGCCAATTGCAACACCGTATTTTGTTGTAGTGCCTAGATAGTTATATTGACCAAGAGTGGAGTTACCATACCCTGTAGTTACTCTACATGCTGCTTGATTACCTATAGTAGTGCTTGGAGATGTATTAGTGCTGTTATATCCTGCTTGGCATCCAATAGATACTTGATATCTAGTATTAGTACCACATTTGTTGGCTTCATAACCTATAGATACGTTACCATATCCCTGTGCATTGCAAAATAATGCACAGGTTCCAACCGCAACATTACACTTACCAGTAGTGTTTGTAAATAGAGCGCACATACCCGCAGCAACGTTATCAGATCCAAGAGTATTCATTCTCATTGAAAGATGACCTACAGCGGTGTTATGACACCCTGTAGTTTGAGCCATCAAAGAAAATGTACCCACAGCAACGTTACAACTGCATTTATTATTGTACAATGTGTTTTGGCCAACCGCAGTATTACCATAACCAGCAGTATTATGCCTTAAAGCTGAAAATCCAACCCCTACGTTTCTTTTTGCGATTGTAGTGTTCTTCATAGCTTGGCTACCTACAGCCACATTTTGACATCCACTAGTAGCAGTTTCAAGGGTTTGAGCACCTATCGCAACATTGTCGGTACCTGTATTATTGCACCTCATGGAGCACCAACCAACAGCAGTGTTTAGATAACCTTGAATGTTACAACCAAGAGTTAAATGTCCTATAGCGGTATTTTGATAACCAGTGGTATTAGCACATAAAGCGTTAATACCTACAGCAAGATTACAATTAGAAGACCCATCGTCATTTGCTAAAGCACCAGATCCTAATCCTACAGAAGTTGCATCTGGCGATTTACCATCTGACAAATCATCGATAGCAGATGCTCCGCCACTAGAAGCGGCAGCTAGTACGAGCGATGTACCATTGTAGCACATAATGTGACCTGACGAAGCGCCTTGCTGCATTCCAGGTATTCTAAATGTTGCTGTGCTACCATTACCAAGGGTAATCTCATTATTTGCTGTTGCTGATGATGCTTGAGCACCTTGTCCTATAATAATATTATTAACACCGCCAGTAAGGTTACAACCAGCATTTTGTCCTATAGCCGTATGACGGAAACCTAGAGATTCTACAAGTGCATTATGCCCTACAGCTGTATTACAACTCCCTGTCAGGTTACAAGCAAGTGCTTCCAAACCCATAGCAGTGTTACTAGTGCCAGTAGTGTTTTTAAATCCTGCTTGGTAACCAACTCCTATATTGTTATAACCACCTGTGTTACAACCTAAAGATCTATAACCTACAGCAAGATTTCCAGTACCAGTAGTGTTTTTATGCAGTGCTTGGTAACCAACAGATGTTAGTCCCCAACCAGTAGTATTAGTATGTAATGATTCTGTACCAAGAGCTGTATTACAACTACCTGTTGTTGTATAACGTAAAGCACAAGCACCAACACCTACGTTATAATTAGCATTTGTTTGACAAATATTAGCCCAAAACCCAATTGCAACATTGTTAGCACCAGTAGTATTTTTCATCATTGCTGTATGACCTACTACAGTATTGTGTATACCGGTAGTATTGGAAGTCATGGATAGCGAACCTACACTAACATTGTGATAACCAAAAGTGTTTGCACATAAAGCAGTTACACCAACAGCTACATTATATTGACCAGAAGTATTGTTTTGTAATGTGTGATAACCTAGAGCAGTGTTTGCTTGGCCATAGGTAGTTGCTTGCAAAGCACAATTACCTACTGCTACTGAACAACTAGCATTTGTAACGGACTTTAATGCCATAGCACCAGCAGCTACATTCCACTGGCCAGCAGTGTTTGCCATCATAGCACAGAAGCCTATGGCTGTGTTACATTGCCCAGTAGTATTATTTCGTAGAGCTCTGTACCCTATAGAAGTATTTCTAATTCCTGTAGAATTAAACTTCATAGCCTCTGAACCTAAGGCAGTATTAAAATCACCAGTAGTATTACAACATAATGCGTCTTTACCTACAGCAGTATTTTCATTAGATGATCCATCATCATTAGCTAGCGCATTTGATCCTAGACCTAGTGAAGTTGCGTCAGGCGATTTACCATCTGATAAGCCATCGATGTTTGTTGCACCACCAGCAGGTAAATTTGTTAATCCAGACCCATCGCCAGTTACAGCAGTAGCTGCAAGTGTACCTGTAACTGTTGCACCTGTTGAGGTCGTTTCAAACTTTTTAGAGCCTGAATGATATAAGTCTACCGCACCAGTAGCGCGAAGTGTTATTCTATCAGAATTAGACACTTTCATGTCTACGTCTTTATTAGATATTATTTGAAAATTTCCAGAACCTGATTGATTATAGGTAATGTTTGTTTCGTTAACAGTTAAAGCTGAGCCTATTGTCGCGCCGCCCGTTACAGAAATACCGGTGCTAGATGTCTCAAGTTTGGTGCTATTATTATGCTTTAATGTTATTGCACCCGCTGGGTTGATAACCAGCGCATTTACCGATCCGCCTGCGTTTCTAAAATAATGATTTCCAGCTTGATATTGAGCATTAAAACCACCCGCGTTTATTCTAAAAGTATTAGGGTCGTACTCAATGCTTACATCGCTATCCGAGCCAAAATACAATTTGACATTATCATTGAGTTTTACGTCACCAGTAAACGTGCCACCAGCTAATGGCATTTTAGTAGAATCAGCTGCAGAAACCCAATCGTAATCAGATCCGCTCCAGCTTAGAACTTCCCCTGAAGCTGCTGTACTTTGATTTAAATGTGTATTAACTGATGCATCGTTATAACTACCAGCTGCAGTAATAGCAGCGTTAATCTGAGTCTGAACATTGTCAGAGTCAGCAAAGCTCTTAATTACATTTGAGGAGTTTTTATAGTAGAGATTACCATCAGCATAGTTAATGGCTAACTCACCATAATCAAGATCACTAGTCCCTGGAGCATTACTCGAAACAGAGGACTTCTTTAGTTTAATCGTAGCTGTCATTTTAGATCCTTAAAAAAGGTGAGTTAAAGTCCAGGTATAAAAATACCCAGACTGTTTTATTAGAATGTGCCGCCGTCAACTACAGCAAGAGATACTGCGCCAGATGATACACTAAATTCAGTAGCATTAAAAGAAGCAACACCTTTATTAGATGATGTAGCAAGTTCTGCAGCTATAGTCATTTGATTTGAGCCATCTACATATGTAAGATCAATACCTTCACCTGCTAAGAAGAAGTTAGAAGTTAAATGATCTTCAATGGCTTCCATGATCTTAACATCATTAAATGTAATAGTGTTGGCGTCGTTGATACCAGCTTCAATATTTACACCGTAATTAAAATCCCAGGCTGTATTCGAATTATCCCATGTAATAGCCGGTTTAGTGCCACTATACAGAGCACCGCCGACAGTAATACCTGCTCCATCTGCCGCTGTTCCGTTAGCAGCTGAATCAGCAAGAACAATATTTTTATCATTAACAGATAAAGTATTCGAATTAATAATTGTTTGAGTACCTTGAACTTGAAGGTTACCACGGATAATTAAATCACCGCCGTCTGAATCTTCAGGAGCAGGATCAATATAAAGTGTATTTGATCCATCAGTAGAGCTTAGAGTGTTACCATTTAATTTTAAGTTATCTACTGTAAGAGATGTTAGTCCAGTAACATCACCATCTAGATCAACAGTAATAGTCTGACCAGAAGCAGCTGCAGTAAGGTTAGTTCCGCCTGACACTGTAAGAGATTGAGAAGCAAGAGCTACAGATCCAGAGCCAGAGTTACCAGCTGTACTCAAAGTAGTAGTAATTGAAGCTGTTGAAGCTGAAGTTAATCGACCTTGCGCATCAACAGTAATAACTGGAATAGCAGTTGTACTACCATATGATCCAGCTGATACAGCGGTATTATCTAGATTAAACGTAGCGGTGTTTGAAGTAACTACAGAGCTTATACCTGTACCACCAGCTAATGTAAGAGTTTCACTTGCAGTTTCAATATTGGTCGTGCCAGTATCACCTGCAATGTCTAGATCATTGTTTGCAGCTATAGTTGTATCAACATAAGCTTTTGTAGCAGCGTCTTGTGCGCTTGCTGGATCAGTTACATTAGTAATTTTAGATGTACTAGCATCAATAACCCCTGCACCGTTTGGATCGAGTATTACATTTCCACCGGAGTTTGTTGAGCTAATAGTATTACCATTAATTGTGATATTATCTACATTCAGAACATCAATTTTACTTGAGGCATCAGTAATAATAGCACTAGATGCTGTTAAAGTTCCTGGTGTATGATCAAGCATACTTGCAAAATATTCACCACCAATTGATACAATCGATGTTGCATTTCCTGATCCGTCATCTCCTTTACCGAAGAATAGCCTATCTCCGAGATTTGCGCTAGTACCTGTACCAGCCGAGTATGCTATTTCACCGGTGGCGAGAGACGATGGAGCCGCGACACCTGTTGATCTTTTTATTCTTATTGTAGCGGCCATTAATAGCTACCTCCATTTACGTTTTGATTTTCTAAATCTAAAGTAGCTTCAAAATTACCAGTTGTTGTATTATATACTAAAACGCTACCGTTTACTTTTGATGTTGTATCAACACCTACGAGGGTGTTTATATTTGATGTTGCTGGTACAACTGCCCTTACAGGCCTACCAACAGAAATCTTTTTTACTATAGTGGTATTTCCAGCAGTAATCGTTAAATTTCTATTTACCATAATTTACCTCGTCACCGATGGGGTTACTTGAACTCTACCCTCAAGCAGCCGTTCAATTATAGTATTAGAACCACTATCTTGATAAGAAAGCTCAACGTCATATACATAACGTCCAGCTCTTAAAGCATCTGTTTGAGTATTTGTGAGGGAAAGTGTTACTACGCCATTTGTTGGTGGCGCGACGACTATAGATGTAAAATTCGTAGTATCAGCACTATCGCTAGTGTAAGTCTTTTTTAACTTTGCTGATATACTATATCCACTTAAATCCTTTGCAGAATTTGTGGTTGAATCTATACAGTGTATTTCGACCGCAACATCTGTGCCTTGGTCAATTGAAAATTCTTCGTACTGGGCCATAGAATACCTTCTGATTCGCTTGTCGGACGCGCGCGCCCCTGCTCCATATGTTATTCTTATTTATAACAAATGGAATTTAGAAAAGAAGGATTATTCTACAGAAATGAAGTTTAAAATAAGAGTTCCGTCAGCTGAGTCTTTAGTAGCTCTTGCAAGGGAAACCTCAGATGAGGTCTGCAATCTATTATTTTCAATAATTTTCTGTTCATTTATTTTAGTAGTTAAATCAGTTTTACTAGTAGCAAATGCTTCTGCTGCTGCTTTTGAATTCCAGATTCTAAAATTAGTGTTTTCATCTAGATCGTCAAGAGATTCATAATTAAAGAAAGTTTGCGCATTACCAACCTGATTAAATGCCCTAATCTTTAGATATCTACTAGTATCATTTACTTTTTCTTGTATTTTTTCATTGTACTGTTCTAATGCAGAATCATATGTACTTAATAAAGGATTTATAGTTTCTGATATTACTTGATATCCATCTTTAAAATCTGATGGTATAACAAAATGCTCAGCTGAATCATTAGTAATAATATTCGCCATTACGTAACATCTCCATACATAGTTCCACCTAGTCCAGATTCTACTGTAGTCGATCCACCCGTACTAGTATTTTTAATTGCTGATGCTCCATCATATCTAGCATTAGTATCATGCACTGAAGTTACTGTTCCATTCCAAAAATACTGCATTCCATTTCCGCCATCAGCACCCCAGCCTCCACCGGCCCCTGCGCCAAATTGTCCTGAAGAGTATACATTTTGATTAAATCCGCTAGATATACCACTTTCCCCTGCATTGTTATTCGCTCCGCCCGCAGCTAGAGAAATTCCACTGGGGCCATCATCGTAGTTGGACCAATTACCAAATACTGTAGGCAAACTGGCAAATCCACCCATGCCGCCACCTTGTGCACCACCAATTCGAATTCCATCGTAAAGACCACCACCAGCACCACCACCAGCACCACCACCTGTTAGAGCATAGTAATTTCCACTAGTTGTATTGGTGTCTGAACCTTCACCTTCCTGTCCTTCTACACCATCAGCGTTTGTTATTCCATTTGCTTTTTGAGCTTGTGTTGATGAGCTACTGCCATTAAAATAAAATAAGCCATCGCCATGGCCGCCGCCAGCGCCGCCACCGCCGCCGCCAAAGTACTGACTTGAGCTAGATGATGTTTGTCTGGTTATTTGTTTACCTGCACCTCCGCCGCCATTAATAAAATTCGTGTTTTTTATAGTAAGGTAAACAGCATTTGATCCAGAGCATTTAATAGCTTCGGTAGGTGCAGCTCCAGATCCAACATCAGTTCCTCCAGCTCCAAAAATATATCCATTATTCTTAATTGTTATATAGTACGGATTAGAAGTATTATTTTCTATTTTGATTCCAGGAGACATTGTAGATGATCGAGGTAGACCATAGACATATATATTTGCATTTACTATTAAATATACTGGTTGAGAACCATTCCATCCTGCGGTTGAAAGAACTGACGGTAAATCTACATCACTTACATTAGCCGATATTGTATGAACAAAATATCCTTTAGCGTTAAAATAATCACTAAGACTTACTTCTCCAGAAGCCGGAACACTAGAATTTATAGTATCACCATCAACTGTAGATAGTACTTTTCCTCCACCTTTATAGAATTCACTAATAGAAGATGGAGAAGTATCACCAAAATCGGTTTTTAGGTCACTAAACTTTATAGCGCCTGAACTTGGTATATTAGGCATTATATTGTTCCAAACGCTGTGATATCACCCTTAAGTGTTAAGTTGCCATTTACATCTAGTTTCATTAAATCGCTGTCGTTTAAACTAAATATTAAACTATTTCCACTATCTCTTAGTTCGAATCCATTCAGACCTGGAACTCTAACTTTAGTAATATCAGCATTACCAAGTGTAATTTCATTTGAGGCTGTCCCAGAGGATGCTGCAGCTTGATTACCAATAACAGTAACGTTGCATAACCCCGTTCCTTGGCAGGTATTATATCCAATAATTGTGTTCAGCATACCCGTAGTTAAGTTAAAACCAGAGTACATGCCAACTAAAACGTTTCCACCTCCTGTTGTTAAGTTTTTCCCTGCATTTGCACCCAAGACCGTATTGCCAGTAGTAGATGTAGCACACAATAAAGTCATTGAACCTACCGCAACGTTACTGGCTCCTGTGCTCGACTGATTACCTCCCATTGATCTATAGCCAATAGCAACTGATGCAAAGTCAGCCAAGCTGGGTGTAGGAATGTGACAGATACCAGCCATATCACCAATATTAACTCTACCATTGCCTACTGTATTACAAAACGCAGCGCATTGACCGATTGCTATATTACTTGCCCCTGTTGTATTACACATTAATGCAGAATATCCAACAGCAACGTTATAATGTCCAGATTGAGTCTGCTGCAGAGTTAAACTACCAACAGCAACATTGCCAAAGCCTTTATTGTTTCCCAAGGCGGCTACACCAACACCTACGTTATGACTACACACGTTTCTCAGCAATGCGGCGGCACCTACTGCTACGTTATTGTCGCCAGTAACGTTTTCATTTAAGCTGCACCAACCAATAGCTGTGTTACAAATTATTGTGGTACCACACCTGCTAGACTCATAACCAATAGCTACGTTACAACCTCCTGTTGTTATACATGTTGTTATATCTTTTAGTGCAAAATATCCAACAGCAACGTTTTCACAGCTGTTAAGGCCAGCACACATTGCATTTGTACCTAAAACTGTATTATATTTACCGTTGGTATTGAGTTTCATGGCACAATTACCAATTGCAAGGTTCCAATGACCACCAGTATTTGAACATAGCGCGCTATGACCAATTGCAATTGTTTGTTGCACTTGGCCGTTTATTGATGCATTTATACCAATAGCTATATTACACATACCAGTAGTACCATTACGCATAGCACCATAGCCTAGTATAGTATTTTGCTTACCAGTAGTTATATTACATCCAGCGTTTAAACCAACAGCTGTATTCTGAGATGCGCCTGCTCCATTAGTACAATGTAAAGCATTTTTCCCAATGGCCGTATTATTTTCAGCTATATTGGCATATAGTGCCTGTTCGCCGACTGCAGTATTATTAAATGATCCTACACCAAGCTGAGCCGCTCCGCGGCCTACTATTGTATTTCCAGTACCTGTTGTATTATCTGCCATAGCCAAATGGCCTATAGCGACATTTCTACTACCAGATACGTTAGAGCAAAGAGCAAAGGCGCCTAAAGCAGTATTGTCTATACCAGAACTATTTACAAATAATGATCCAGAACCCACGGCTGTATTACAACTACCAGTGGTTGTTCTTAAAGAGCAAAAACCTATACCAACATTATGTTGTCCTGCAATATTTGCACATAATGCTTGAGTGCCAATAGCTATATTGGCATTAGCACCATTGTCATTTTTAAGTGCGTCTGTACCTAATCCAACACTTGCACCATCCGCTGAACCATCTGTAAGATCATTAATAGCAGATGCACCACCAGATGGTGCGTTATTATCTACGTAATCTTTAACGGCTGCTGATGTAGGAATAGTAGTATCATTATCATTTGAACCAATTCCCTCGGACTCAATTACAAGTGTACTAGCTGCTATTTTGGAAGTAGTTATTCCAGTTACTCTACCCATAATAAAGGTTGAATTGACAGCACTATCAATTATTCCCATAGTCCGGGCTGAATCGACAGCCGGAACCCAATCGTAATCAGATCCGCTCCAACTTAAAACTTCTCCTGATGCCGCGGTTGATCGATTTAAGTGAGTGTCTACAGAACCATCACCATAGCTACCAGCAGCAATAATCTGATCGTCAACGTAATCTTTAACGGCCGCGGATGTGGGCATGGTCGTTTCATTATCATTTGAACCAATTCCCTCTGCCTCAGTAATTAGTGTAGCAGGAGCAAAATGAGTAGTATTAATATTGCCTTGCCTTGCTTGCACATATGCCGCATTGACAGCGCTGTTGATTATTCCGATAGTAGCGGCTGAATCTATGTTATCTAAAATTATAGATCCACCTAATGATACGCTACTTCCGTTTATAGTAATAGAAGAATTAGAAAGCTTTGCATTAGTGATAGCACCGTTTAGTTGTGTATTAGATACGCCACCAGGTTTTATGCTTACTACGCCACTAGATACAGAAAAATCAGCATTAGCAAAGGATGCTACACCTTTGTTAGTTGTGGATGCCTCTTCACCACTAAATACACCTGTACTAGAATTATAATCAAGTCCTTCACCGGCTGATAAAGCAGCCTTAGCACGAGTTTCTAATTCACCATCAAGTTCATCAAGAGCACCTGTAATAGTTGGAGCAGACAGGGATGATGATGTATAATTGATATTACCTATTTCAGCATCTAATTCGTTAATAGCAGCTGATACATCACCAGTAGCAGTTGTTGTAAGAGCAGCTGCATCACCAACATCATCAATTAAATCATTAAACCGATTTCTATGAGTGTTAATGTTATCGCCGAGCTGTACTTTAGTAACTTTAGCCATTTTTATTTTTCTCTACTAGTTGACTCAAAAGCGCTTTTATATCGGACATGTCAGACTTTAATTGTTTCAATTCAGCCTTTTCTTGCCTTTTGCTATCAAGTAATTTTCTTTGTCTTTCAACTTCATTAGTATTTATATTTAATATAGCCCCAGTTTGTAAATCTCTAACAAAATTAGGATCGCCCTCTACTTTTCTATAACCCATTATACAGTCGCAATTGTTCTTAAATTTCTAATACTTGGTACTAAAGCACTATTCTCTGATTTAAACACAACTTTAATTTGATATGTATCAAACGATGAATCCATATCAAAGGTATTAAATTCATATTCTCTCAAAGTGTCACCTCTAGAAATATCATTATAGTTTGATATATTTGGCCCTTCTGGCGATTTACTAAAGTAGTTCCAATTTATTTCATCAATTTCGTTATCATCTCTATTACATGTTCTATACATCACATCAAAGTCAGATTGCTCAGGGCGATAAGCATCCACCAAAACTCTAATACTCTGAGCAGGATTTTTTTGAATTAAGTTATAAGGTATAGTAACATGTTTTGCAATTGCTGATCCAAATTTAGGATCTGTTTCAGGAACAAATGGTAATGTTGTTAATTTATTTTTACCAATTGTAAATGGTGCGTTATCTGAATCAGGATTATCAATAAATGCTGATCCTAAATAAGCACTCATATGTGTCGCATTAATTGCAGGAGCGACATTATCATTTGTAGTATTCATACCAATTTTTATAGTCATCGAAGAATTACCAGATAGTTGGCTTTGTTCTTGATTACTGTCTGCAATTACAAATGGCACTTTAAAACCATTCATACCATAAGTTTCAATTGGCATATTAGTGGTTGATGCATATTTAGTGTTAATCGTTAATGTGGCATCGCTATCCATAATATCTGCAAATTGAGTAAAATCACCTGTAGCAAAAAGTGTGGTGCTTTCCGGAACGATAGTAGGCGCATTTAATTGCATGACACCAAATCTATATTGCTGAGTAGCTAGCAAACCATTACCACCTGCTTTAATACTAGAATCGGCGTTAGAATCCATAGTAATAATATAACCCGATGCATCAACATCAGTAATAGTTCTATTACCTAAAATAGATGATCCAAACACACCTGCTGTTGTACTAGCAGCAGTAACAGTATTATTTGAAGCATTAGTATCATTTGAAAGCGTTACTACATCACCAGTAAGATAACCATGATTTTCATGTATAACTTTTAGCTGATTACTTCCTGCAGTGAAAATTAAAGGAGCATCAATATTTCCATTGTCTGATAAAGATTTAATGGGAGGTGCTGACGCTTTAAATGTTGCAAAAGAGTTTTGATGCGTAAATTTTGCTTTATATATTTTATATGCTAAATCTAAATCTTGTCTAGGAGTCCAAGAAGTTCCATTAGATGATTGATACAATACACCAGATGCTGGTTGAGTTTTAACTCTTGACACTGTACTTGCAACACCATTAATCCACTGGAACTCACCCATATTAGCATGCCATAATTGGTAATGGCCAGGTGTTGCGTTTGTATATACTACTAAAGCTACTGCAGAACGCTCAGGTATTAATACCGGTTCAGTAAACGTAAATTTCATTTCCGGCAATGTGCCGCTTTGATTCCACGCAGTATTTGCAACTGCCCTTACTTCTGCAGCGGTTTTTGTTACTCTAGTTCCAGGAATAAAGGTCTTTGATGACGGAATTCCATTAATGACAGGACGTAATTCAAACGTTATAGCAGCCTGAGGATCTGTAGCAGCAGGAGCACTATAGAAATATAAGCTCGCAGCTGTCAGTACTATTCCACCAGGTTCTGTAACTCTAATAGTTTGAGCAACCGGATTTATTACTTGTGTTAAATTATTTAAACCTGTCATTACTTTTCTCTTTTAGCTATTGTCAAACCAAGTGTAATAAACTGTAAAGTTCTATAAACAAAGTTTAAACCTGATTGGAAATTTCTATGTTTGCCAGATCCAAAGTTTACATAATCAATGAATTCTTGGAAATGTCTATCTGCAGTACCATTATTAATAGCTTGTCTACCAAGGTGTCTATAACCTCTACGTAAAGCTTCACCCCACCATTTTCCATGGAACTTACGAATACACCAGACTTCTGCTTTTCTTTTCTCGCGAGCATTCAAGATAGTAGATCCTATTTCATTCGCATATGTGGCTACTACACAGCTGCTATTTTCGGCATTATCAGAAGAAGTTTCACCATCATTTACAGTGATTGACTGCCCCTTGTTATGATCTTTAGTGCCCGTAGTAGTACCACTCTTAGTACTTTTTCCTTCATCGTCTAACCAGCCATGTTGTTTTGCTGTATTTTCTGTCATGTAGTAATTATAACCATCATGACCTAAAACAGTAATCATTTTATTACCACCTCTATCATTATCATCATTTCCTCTAGAAATAACAGTTCCTGCAGATGGCGGTGGAACGTAATTAGGATTTGCAATTTCTACTTGACCATCGATATAGTGGTCTGTATAGCTATAACTAATATGTCCTCCGGCTTGATATACGCTAGAAGCATATGATATAGAGCCTTCAAAGTTATTGTCAGATCTGTCGCATACATTTAGTGTAATATTGCCTGTCGAGAAAAAGAAATCAGCCTTTCTTTGGAGATAAAATATACCTTCTATTTTACCATTAGCATCACTGTATAAACTGGAAGCACCACCACCTAAAGCAGTAGGATAGCCCGTATCATTTACATATGTTTCACCAGGATTTTTATAAACCGAGTTTCTATCAGGCAATGAGAAGTTTGAAATTTGAGTTGCATCAGTTGATACATATCCTGTAGAATCGATACCCGCGCAGAAAAACCAATGGCGAGTGCTAGGGCGTAAACCGTTAAATGTGATTTTAATAAAGTTTGGACGACACACTGGAATAGGATCAAAACCTAGATCTACTTCTCTAGTTGCTTCTTTATCAACCCATATAGTTTTTGCATTCGACATATTATATCCTTATATTTCTATTTATATATGTGCTAATATTTTCATCAAAGCGCATTATCTTTTAAAAACGCTGCGTAAGTACTATAGCCAAGACGTTTCCAATATGGATCAATATCTTCTAATTGATTGCCTTGGTGTTCAATTCTATTGACCTCTGCATCGCCTTGGATATCTGTAACAACAGCTGATACATCCCATGCATCAGCGCTAGGCGACAGTCTACCTGATCCAGTAAATCTACGAGTAGTAAATGAATTAGCATCTATGGGGCCAGATACGGTTAATTGAGATAAGTATTCTTCTTCACTATGCACTGGCCAAACTGTGTCACCAATTGCTAATGTATGCGCAGAGTTATTAGAATCATATTCTAGATTTAAATCATTCCAGAAAACTTTAGGAGTTACCATATTAGAAGATTTGCCAACTAGTGCCCGTTGCTCAATTGAATTTAAGCTAGATTGTGTGTTATGATCAAACTTATCAACTGTAAGTCCAAGCTTATACCTATCTAAACCATTTTCATCAATCACAGTAAGATCTTTTGTAGAAAGCTCTGACATTGTCAGGGTAGTGATTTCTTCTAAACCTTGGATTCTTCGTTCTAGCTGCCGTATCTGGCTCATCTTATAGCCAGTATTATTGGCTCTATTAGCTCTATGGTCTTTTTTATTTTTTACATATGGAAATAATGCTATGTCTGTAAGAGGCATACTTCCAGGGGGCAATTCAGGTACTCTTAATTCATATCCACTAATACCTTTCATAACATCAAAGTTTCCAGATTTAGAAAGATAAACTCGGTCAATTCTAGGTTCCCAATATTTAACTTCACTTAAATTAATTAATGAATTGTTTTTAGGTAAACCAGCCTTTTTAATATAATTATCTGTAGAAATTTGTTTTGTAAATCTTAGATCAATTACTCTTTCTAAATGATATGTCTGTCCTAATTTACTTCTAAATGTTGGCATAGCCTTATAAGGAACATTATAACTATTACGAGTATAAACATTATTATTTGCTGTTATAGATGTAAAGGTATCTATGCTATAACTAACAGTTCCAGCAGGAGCAGTTTCACCCGATTTTAATACTAATTTAGACGTACCAATGTGCGTATCAGTAATATCTTTTTGGATATCAAACTTATATTTGATTTCTTCGGATGTAGTGGTATCAGTAATTGAGTTCACAACCATTATTTCATCTTGAACAGTAATTTCATTATTAGTCAGGCTTACGCCTGTTGCTGTTACATTACTATTATATGTTCTACCGCCGACACTATATGTTCTTTGTTCATAGAATAAAACCTCATAGACATTACCATTTGTAATTATAGGTACACCTCCAGAGATGTCAGCACCAGTACCACTTAAATTAGATACTACAAAACCTTCAACAGGAAGATTAGATGTGGTATCAATTACAATCCAATCTTCTGGATTTGTTACAGTTCCTGTACCTGTAATAGTGATTTTACTACTTGATGCTGTTAAAGCAGTATTAGTATGTTGTACATCAGCTGTAATTGTACCACCGCTAGATGGGGCTTGATGAGGTCTATGTTTTGGTAAAGGATAAAGCAAAGAAGAAGAACGCCTATCCTGTACGCTATATGCCCCCTGAATTGCTTTAATAGTTCCTACTAAATTATTACTACCATCTGAAAGCTTTCTTACATCAGCCATTTTTCTATTTTGGCCAGAACCATTGTTATGATTAAAGCTTAAATCAGCCATATGGACTTTATAATCAAAGTCAGTTCCATTAAATGATTTATCTAAATTAATAATTTTTACAGTACCCATAATTGCATTAGCAGAATCTAATAGATTAGCTGTACCGCCGGTCGCTAATGAAATCAAATTACCTTCAACACTATCTAAAAGATAATAGTTACCTAAACTAAAATTTGTTGATTGATTAGTTTGCGTCGTAATATCATCTGTAGTGCTACGAGGTTTTGCAACTCTTAAAACAGTCTGTTCTAATTTTTGAACTCTGTACCCATCCACAAAACCAATGCCTGGTGAAACGATGATATTATAAAAATCTGAATCGGCGCTATCTGCTGAAACTTCACAAGCAAAAGTTCCTGATGGGTCTTTAGAAATAAAATCACCAGAAATAGCAGATGTTCTATCGGCTAGCAACTTACCTAATTCATTAGTTTGAGAATCTTGTGTAATAATAGCTTCAGCAGCACCGTTGTTTATAGCCATAACAGGAATAAAAGTATCTGCTGATGTAATAACAGATTCTGTTACTAATGTTAATGTAATTTTGTATCTGTCTGCGCCAGGTGATGTGGTATTAAGTGTTGCTCCAGAGTTATCATATAACGCAGTGTCATCTGAAACTGTATGCACTTGTTCAACGGCTTTATAACCAACTGTTGCAGTTGGTTGAGTGTCATAAGGATCTAAAACGATTAGTTGTTTATCCGCCCTTAGGAAAAACCCATTTGCAAACATATTTAAATCTGGTAATTCTACTAAAGAACCTCTACCTATTGGAGTATTGGCGCTTCCAATTGTAATACTTCCAGAACCAGACCAAACGGCTTCAGGTGTAATAGTATCACCAGCAGAGAATACACTTCTTCCACTTTGATTGTCACTTACATATTCAACTAAAAGTGTATAACCAGGAGTAACAACGCCTGAACCAATATTTGTTAAAGCAGTTGCTTCAGCCTGAGTCAGCACTGCTTTAACTCTTACAGTGAGTCCATCACTATGAGATATTGTTTTACCCACAAGATCAGCAAATTCAGCAGCAGTTCCTGACCATCCTGATAAAACTATAAAATCAATAGCATTATCTCTAGCGGCTAGTGAACCTCCAGAAGCATTAATAATTGCTCCTTGCTTAAACATATAATTTCCAAGGCGTGCAACTTCTTTTTGAATAATAGTCTGCATTTGTGTAAGCTCTCTCGCTTGGAGTGCTCTGCCACTATTAAAAAGAATTCTATGATAATCAGCGCTGTCAGTATAATCATCATTATAGACATCACTAAAAGTTGTGCTTGTTACTGAAGTTGCCATTTTAAACCCTTAAATTTGGAAGATAATCTTAATATCATCATTACTTTCAATTGTTCTATCGATTGCCGCCCTGTTATCTATATACAGTACTTCACCTGTATGAATATCAACCTCTGGATCGGTAAATGAAGCTATTGTCGCAGATCCACCACTTGTTGAAGTTAGTCCTGCGCCAGTAGTAAAATTAATAAAACCGGTATCTTCATTTTGGTGATACCATATTCTTAAATTTGCTACGTCGATATAATCTATATATGCTTGCGCTGTCCCACCCGCTTCTGTTTTTGAAAGCGTGTCATCTATAGCAAAGTTTGTTACAGAATTAACTGTCATATATCTTAATGCTCTTCCGAGCGTATCTGTAAAGTTACTATCACCTATATAACCATACGGTTGAATGTTTTTATAAATGCCGATTTGGCGATAGTCATTATCTACTACAAGATCTCCTGAACCATTACCAGTAAAATCAACAGAAGTCATCACAGCACTAACGCGTAAATCATTTTTAGTATCGACACCTAGACCTGCTTTTGGTCCAAAAATTGGAACAATCTCGGCTCCAGATCCCCCACCGCCAGTAACTGAAATATTAGCATAATCATAACCTTTACCGTATGCTACAGGTAAAACATCTACAATTTGAGAATTAAATAATACTGGTGTAGCAGCAGCTGCGCTATCTTCATTTCCTATAATATTAATAGTAGGCGTACTGCTATAACCTGAACCTGAATTAAGAATTCTATAACCTAATATTTGTCCAGAATCTGATGCCGAATCTGCATCATTTACAGGCATATAAGCTGAAGTAACAAAATTTGTAAAGTCTGCATTTGATAGTGTATAAAGATAACGCCATGTGTATCCATCAGACATTGTAACAGGAGTTTTTCCTGTATGTACCGGCTTTTGATTTGATACTACAGCTTCACCATTTGCATTTTTGCCTTGTTTTAAACAAACATAAACATTTCTATCACTGGTAATTACATAATAGGAAGTTGTTGGATGAGCAGCAATATTATCATTGTAACCACTATAAACAGTATTTGTTATCCACGTATATTTTGGAACTGTAAATTTAAAATCTGTTCCGACTTTACCTACAGCCTGTACGCTATATCTAAAAAGTCTTTCTTCTCTTTCAGTAACCTCAGGTGTTCTGACAGTGTCACTTCCCGTTTGCCACTGCTCAGATTTACCAATAGCAATATAGTATTCATTTGCGCTAGAATCTATGTCATTGTAAATATTTTGAGAAAGCTTTCTTCTTAATCTTTCTGTAATAATTGCAGTCATATTAAAATCCTGTTATGTAGAAGTTACTGTTGTATTTGAAAGGTCTGTGCTTACCATAAACCACTTTGCTGCTGTAGCCGACCAAACAATAATTGCAGAACCACGAGCTTGTATTGTAAACGACGTTCCACCAGCTGGAGTGCTTATATTAGAACTTGTCGCATTCACGGTAAGTGTGCCTGCGTTAATGTTAACAAATATTTTTATTTCTCCATCAGCAGAACCGTTTAACATAGTCAACGACTGAGCAGTCGCTTTATTTGAAAATACCAAAGCATTTGAAGTTATAGATTCACTTCCTGTATATAGTACAGGACTAAATGAAGCAGCAGCGAATCTAACTGATCCGACAGCAGATTGAGTTAAATTATATAGCTCATCAAAGTTATCATTAATTTTGTCACCCGCAGTCCTTAACGGATCACCAGTTCCATCGTTAGCTGTAGAGCCTAAATTTAAAGATTGCTTTGCCATGATTTACCTTTTGATTTGATTAGTGTTATTTATATTAGTTATTGGTGTCGATCTTTGTCAAACGTATCAAAGATTGTATTACTCAACAACATATCGCTATCATCGAGAGTTGCGCCATCAACATCTAAGAATTCTTGTAGCGTAGCATAGTTATCAGCGATATTACCAATAAGTGTTGCTGATTCCACTCTTTGTGTTTTATAAACATCAAAGAATCCAGTAGAACTACTATCGTTCTGATAAACAATTTCATTATATTGAGAGCCAGTATTGATAGTTGAAGTAGCACTATCCGCAAACGCAAAGTTACCTGATTCATAACCAATATCAGCAGAATCATAAACATATGTTGTTGGGTTATAATAACTAGTTCCAAGTGATACTATCGCTGAAGATATTACATTAGTTACAACCGTAACTTCTGGAACAATATCAGGCATTTCTGGATCTACTAGTCCTGCATAAGAATATGCATCTTTACCGACTTGATCATTTACCGAAACAATTTGCACTGTGCCTTCTAAATACATTCCTGCCGGATGTGCAAATAATTTATAATTATCAATCCATGTAGTTACGTTTAGACCAGCTTTAATTAAAATAGCTAATTCTTGAAATAATTTATCATTAGTTATTTTGCCGCCAGTTGGTCCTATTACTAAAGAGGTTGATTCTAAAACACCGTCTTCATTTTTTACTGATTGCTGAGTTTTAAGTATTTGTTCTCTCGGATACGTAACATCAACATCAATATTATAAAATGCCCTGAAAAACTGTTGAATACCATATAAACTACCTTTGGATCTATATAAGGTATTTGAAAACTTTGCAGCTTCTCTTTTGTTAAACCACCCTTGGAAGTAAGCTTTTCCTAATAATAATTCATCTTCTAAAAATTCTAATAAAGAATCATCTATTTCCGTTACATCACGAGTTCTATTTAATTTTTGAATTCTATCATTAGGCTCATTTTCTTGTATTAAAAACTCGTAATAAGCCTCTAATAAAGCAATAAGTTTTGGATAATCCGATAAAAAATGAGCAGGTACTACATTATTAATCTCTGCCATATGCAGATTAAGCTCGCGCCTATTATTATCAGTAAGAGTTTTATCTAAATATGACATTTTTATTAATTTTCGGCTGATGTAGTAATTGCATTAACTATTGAATCGGCTTCATCGTATTGAATTATATTATTACGTGTAGGAACTATAGCACTTTGATTTGCCGGTAAAACAGATATTTTAATATAATTTACATTTCCAACTAATGCTGTAGGATTAAAATAGTTTATTGTAATAGTGTCATTTGAAAATGAACCTATATTGTCAACAAGAACATTTCCGTTATCAGCAACAATTTGTAAAGTATTAGAACTAAATTTATTTTTTATGGTGCAAGTCTGTCCTGAAAATGTGAATATAGATGACGTCACAATATAAACATCATCATCAGAAACAGCAATGTTATTTGGATATCTTAAAGTAGTGCTAGTACTATTATCTACTGCAGTCAATGCAGTTCTAATAGCATTAAAACTTAATGACGAATATGTGCTTAGACCTGTATTGTAAATTAAGTTTGCAGCATCATTATATTTATTTTTTGAAACAGCGATTACTACTTTAGTCATCAAATCATCTGGCAAAGCTAAAATATCAGTAATATCATTATTAATTGTTCGTATTAATGTTGGTGCTGTTGGCACAAATCTTTTTTGCATTTTTACTGTTTGACGGCTAGATAATATAGATGGATCAACATCATCAACAATAGTTAAAACTGGAGAGCGTCTAAACGCTTCATTAAACTTACCAGTATTGTTAGTAAAGTATTCTGCAATTTTAGAAGCTGTTTTTGTTTTTAATCCATTTTTTGATAATGATGTCTGATTTGGATTATATTGAAAGCTTGTTTCTAATTGAATAAATGTGATTTCTGGATCTACGAACCTGAGTCTAAACGAAATAACTTGTAATTGATTTGCTAGTTCTATAATAGATGTTTTTATACTTCTTTGAATAGCTCTTGATATATCATCATCAAACACTATAGAAACATAAACAGCTCCAAATTCTGGATCTAAATTATCTTCTCCACCCCATGAAGAAATATCATTAATATAATTAGAAAAATTCTTTAAAATTAATGCAGAATAATCTTCATTTGTTACCATTCTATTTTGAGATGCGTATTGAAATGGTGCATTTTTTCTAATAGATTCGATAGTTTCAGATTCACCGCCGCCTGTTGAAATAGTTTGTGTTACCACTTTTAATGTAGTATTAATAGTGCCTGATACAAAGTTAATTTGCGGATCGAATCTACTTGCATTGTTTGCAGTTTCACCGGAAGAAGCCAAGTAATTTACAACTATTCTATTACCAGCCTTTGGAGATACGCCAAACGTTTCACCATCACCAAATGATAGTTCAAAAAATCCGTTTGGTGATTCTTTTAAAATGTAAACAGCAGTGTTATCATCGATTTTACTAGCTTGATTAATGTTGATATAAGGAACCTCTTCAGTACTAGAAGCATCTGGATAGACTTCGACAGACACGGTTGAAGTGTCTAGTTGTGTATCAGGAATTATATAAACAGGATTATCGGCATATTCACCTACATAAAATGTTTTAGTTCTAAATGTTCCTTCAAATAAGTCAATTGAAGTACTTCCATCTAAACCATTAAATTCATAAAATCCAGCACCATTATCAGAAGCAGTAAAGTTATCAATAGTTTGAAATACGTATGATACTCCATCCACATCAGCGTTAAACCTAGTAAATTTAGGTAAAGTGACAGAACCAGGAGCACCTGCAGCATTAGTATTAAAAGATATTTTTACTGATGCTTTTGCCGCTGTTTTAGATCTAGGTATATATCCAATACCTTCTGCCAAGGAAACAACAGAACTTCTGAGTTGTGCAGTACTTAAAAATGATTCATTCAGGGCAAAGTTTGCAATCAAAGAATTCATATGTGTGTTATATGCCAACACATCTAGAAGGTTTGATAACCCAGAAGTTTCGAAGTTATAGTCTTGAAACTCTTCTTTATTTGCTAAAAACTTTTTTAAATTGTTTTTAATATTGTCAAAATCTAGTGCTGTAGATCTAATTGTAGTAGCCATGTTATCTGAGCCTTGATACTGTAGTTGTTAAACTTGATATTTCATCTGTACTAATGACCTTAAATTCAACAGTGACAGAAATGCTATTTTGATCTGGCAAAACATTTACTAAAACATCGATAACCTCAGCGCGAGGCTCGTACACTTCTATAGCATTTATAATATCGTCTCTAATTTCGTCTTCGGTTTCATCATAAGCCAGTTCAAATAAATATTTTGTTATGTCTGAACCAAAGAGAGGAGAAAACGGTCTTTCATATTTGTTAGTCAAAAGCAAAGTTTTTACTGCTTGTTTGACTGCAGCAACATCTTTTTTCTTGTAAATATCACCATTATCTGGTTTAGCTTCAAATAGAAGATCAATGTCAATATATGGCTTAGATCTAGAATTTAAAAGACTAGAAGTAAGATTACCATCTTCCCTTGATAAAGCTCTAAATGTTGCCATTATTTTGTTCTCTCTTTCTACTTATTTATAATCAAAATCAGGTGATCTAATTATTCAATATCTCAACCAATTCGTCTTGGGATTGCAATTGATTATTGAAATGTGTTTCTACTTTTCTATTATATCTAGCAGAAAAAGTTTCATCAAGTTCTGGCATGATTAAAATTATTTGTGCTCGTAATTTGCCTGTAGGATCAACTGTATCATATGACAAAATCATTTTTTCAAAGTTTACCGTGTCTTTCCAGAATTCGGCTAGATCAAAAGTATCAGCAATAGCCAGTTCACCGCTTTCATTAAATAATTCATAAACTATTGCTCTGCCTTTAGACTTTAAATCGTTTATACTATTTGCTGATATTATCTCCTTCGGGCCAGGTCTGTAAACACCTTCAGCAACATCCAATTTATAATTTTTAAATGCGCCATTATTTAATTGAATAGATCTTATTAGAACAGCTTGAGGATAAAGGTTACGAGCAATCTGTTTTAAAGCAGTTTGATCTTTAATAAAATCAATGTTAGTAGGATCGTTTGTAGCACCAAAGAATCGGCCCAATGTAACACCAGGTGCTAATTTAGTTGCAGAGGTCAATTTATCTTTTGTGTTTGGATTATAAAAAGGATCTGGTAGTATATTTGTTGGTTCAACTCTTACCGGAAGAAATGGGTCAACAGCAGAATTAGTTGTTACTTGGCCAATCCTGGTTTGACCAAATTTAGGTGATGAGTTTCCGGTGATTGACCTACCAATAGCTGGCGGTGAAGCATTAAAATAGTTTGTAGACAATAACCCTTCAGAAATAACAGAGCTAATATATTTAGAATTTGATCTATTTTTTTCATCTCTGAGTTTAGATCTTACTTGACCAGTTGTTTGATCTACAGTATCAATACCATCATACGCAGTAGATTTATCAATAAAGTTTTTAAGGAAACTACCTACATCAATAAGAATTTTTCTTATTCCTGTGTCTGGCTCGCTTAAATCTTCAGTGATTGCTGCTGGAGTCGGTTTAGTAATACTAGGTGTTCCATCACCTGAAACACTAAAACTATGACTTGAACCAGGATCTGTATCAGTTCCGCCTGATACTGCATTTTGTGCAGTTCCGTCTAAATCGCCAGTAAACTTTGATGCTGTAACACCTTTTTCGAATATAGCACCATTACCGCTATACAACATTCCAGTGCTACCTATAACTCCTGAAGCTCCCCAAATATCTAATGATGTTGCTCTAATATCTAAATCTGGAGTTGACATAATACTTCTAGATTCTGAAGTAATAGTAGATATTCCACTAGAAAAGTAATTAGCATCACCATCAATATTATTACTGAATGTACCTTTTACATTATGTGAATGCCCACCTAAAAATGTATCAGTGACTTGTTGAGTTACAGTAGTAGAATAACCACCTCTTATGATTTGCCCGACATTGCCATTTACTGTTTTTCTATCTGAACCTAATATTGTTTCTGTTCTATTTCTAGTTTTTACGGTAATATTACCTGCAACATCATAGTTTAAATCACCAGTAACTTTAACGTTTAAATCACCTTTATATACTAAATTAGCATTACCTTCAACAATAACCGTTTGATCATCACCACTAATTTCTATTTTTGATCCTTTAGATGATACTATTACTGTACCATCCGGGCGTAAATCAATACCTGAACCTTCTTTATGATTAATTAAAATTCTTTCACCTGATGGAGTATCGTTAATTTCAATCACATGACCTGATTGTGTTTCTTGAACCTGATTTAAAGGATACTTCGCTTCTACAGGAGAACCCATAGATAGGGGTAAATCTGCATAACTTCCACCTGTATATAATTCATTGTACGTGCTTCCAAGAGCAGCAAAGTTAAGATTACTGGAATTCCAATGTTCTACTTTCGGAAACAACGCATTTTGGTCAATGTTATTTTGAATTGCTGTTCCAAATGACAAATCAGTAGAAGCGTTTATATTTTGTCTTTCTTTTTTAGTATTCTCAGTCATCGTATATTCTCTTAGCAATTAATTGTTTTCTAGTTAGTGGTCCTGAATTTAAAAAATCATCAGATATATTATGCTTATTAAATTTTGATGCAATGTATGATTCTACCGAAAACCCTGGAGCTTTTTCATTGACATTTATAGAATTTAATCCTAATACTTGAATTCCAGGATATCCTCCATATAATATTCTTAAAAAGGTATCAAACGTTTTAAATTGTTCTGATGTAAAAGAATCACTTGAAAGATATTGGGCATAGTCTTTATTTCGAGAATTAGCGTTTATGCCACCAACAAAAGCAATTTGAATAGAATAACTTTCATGACTATTATTTAATGCTCCGCCTACGTCCTTTAAAGGTCTACAGCGCTGTAAATTACCATTTCTCAGTATTAAATAGTGATAGGGTATTGTCTTATCTTGTTCACTTAATAAATCGTTAAAATCTCTTGCAGTTAAATTTTGATCTTTTGCCGTTTCGGTCCATTGAATAACACATTCGGTGATTTCTCTCTGAATGTCTTTTAATTCAACCATTAACTCTTCTTCAGTTGCAACTAATGGATAGTTATTATCACGGACCTCAGTGGATTTAATAGTTTTACCAGTTGAAGATGAAGCTTGAGTTGCATACTTTTGTTTTACAGTAGTGAGTTCTTCTTTTTCAGCTGCATTAATACTTATATCTAGTGCTACTAATTGTTGTTTTATTTCATTAAAACTTTTATCAGAATACATTCCTATCAGCTTAGCAGCTTCATCTAAATTTTTATTTGATATTGCTGATACAATTTTCTTTCTCACTTCAGGCGGAATATCAACTAAGCCTGATGATTTTACGGCTAACAATGTTATGGTTGTATTTATTTTTAATGCATTTTGTTCTAAAATATCGCCCAGTACATTTCCAACACCATTATCAATCATGCTAAGGATTGACTTTTGTCTATTAAATAAACTATTTGTGATAGAACTAGTTAAAAACGATTGTGTATTAGTTAAACTTGATTCAACTATATCATCCATAAAAGAGGAAGGTGAAGTCTGTAATGAATTTAAGTTTGAAACTATGTCTGTTTTTTTAGCACCAGCTGATTTCATTGCAGCTGCTAAAGCTTCAGGTGCTGCTGATCCTATAATAACTGATGGCGCACTTAAATTAAAACCTGGAACGCTATTAGTAACTTCGGCAATAGCAGTTTTTGATACAACACTAGTGACGCTTGAAGCAGCTAAAGGTGTTAAATCATCAGCAATTTGACTTAGTGGTAAAACTCCGTTTACTTTTTGGCCTAACGTAATTCCTAGTGTACTAACTGTAGCTGCTGAATTTCTATTAATTAAATCTAATTGCCCTTTTGAAAAACTAGAAATGTTGTTATTCAAAATAGATTTTAAAGAGTTGTTAAGATTTATTGTGAGTTGTGCCATTATTTTTTTCCAATTAAGATCGTGGGCTATTGGTAAATTCTTTCCAAGCCTTAGTCGCATTTGCTTCACGAATATGTAAACTAGCTGCTATCCAACTTCTTGGTGGATATCCACCTCCGCTATGCTTTCTATGAAATATATATGTTGCATTATTAGAAAACTGCTCTTGTCCTACCGGCGGTTGACCACCTGTAAATTGTGTAGCTCTTTTTAACTGAATGTACGCTGTTTTATATTCACTAGCTGCATCGTTTTTTCCTAAACTTTTGCCTTTTAGTTCATGCATAATAAACATCAATTGAGTAGTAAATACTCTCCAATCTCTATTAGTGTATGATGCAAAGTTTTGTAATTGTCTTAGCCGTCCGCCTCCCTTAAAAGCATCAGGATTCCATTGAGCTATACCTTGTGATTTTTCAGTATCGTTAGCATTAGTCTTCTTATGAACTATTGTAGGATTAAAACCACTTTCTGTTTCTAGGGTTCCAGTTATTCCTGCTGCTTGAGCTGGAGTAAAACCATTTTCTGTGAAAAAGTTCATCGCTGACCAACGGCGAGAATCTCTAGTAGGATTTACATCACCGGTACTTATTGTTGCTGATGACAATACTATTCCATTATCACTTACTTGAGCTTCATTAGGAGCTAAAGGATTACCATCTTCATCTAAGTTATTAGTGTCATCTATAGAACCGGCAGGGTTATTTTGTATAGGGCTTTGTTTATTGCCAGATTCAGAATAATAAGAATTATCAGGTCTATAATCTTGAGAAACAGTTGGTTTTTCTATTTGATTTAAAGATCCTAATACTAGTGGTAATTGTGAATTTTTTCCATCAAGAAAAACGCCAAATACTAAAGCATTCTCTACTAATTGTGCAAATTTGCCAATACCTGAGCTGCCTCCCTCTGTGGTGGGAACCATAGTATGCGCCCATGGTAAAGCTATAACTGGAATATCTTTTTGTAATTCGCTATGAATACCTTTAATAGAAATTTTCACTCTTCCTCTGGCTTCAGGATCACGAGAGTCGACTACTCGAGCCACAAACCAACGCGTGTTATCACCGTAAAAATCACTGCCCGTTAACATTTATATTTCCTGTTGTTTTGTTATTCTACCACAATTTAAAGATACTTTGTGCTTAAACGCCGTACAATCAAAGATATGGCGTTTAGCTAAGATAATAAATTCTCCAGAAAGTTTAGAATTTTGCTTAGAAAGATCATTTATATCAGACTTAAAAATTTCTACATTTATTTTATAGCCTACCGATGTTTTTATATTATCGGCAATTAAAAACTCTAATCCAGGAAGTGTAATATCAATTGTATTCTTTAAGAGATGATTTTTTATAGCACGGCTAATCGGTCTTAATTTATAATCAGAAATATAGTTTTCTTCTGTATAATTTAAAACATCTTCTTCATAAGTATCACCTGATATATCATCAAATATTTTACTATTAAAGTCGCCTAATTTATTTTCGGTATTTTGTTGCCGTAAAGGTTTGCCAAGAATAAACTTTTCTGGTTGTAGAAAATTATCAATAAATGCTTCGTCTTTTTTATCTATAATTTTAAGTTGTTTTAATCTATCAAAAACAATGTTCATATCTAATCTAGTTTTTTCTGTCTTACCAGATCTTAATTCAGTTATATTGTATGAAGATCCTATAGCTCCAAGTTGTGATAATAATAATGTATCTTCAACATTAGAAGCTTCAAATTTAGATATTGCGTATTGTTCATGAGACTTTGATTGTGTAGCCGATTGTGAATATACAAAAGGCCTTTTTTCATTAAAAGAAGGATCCAATAATATTGTTTCAAGATCTCGCAATATTAAATCATCAGTTAAAAATGCCGAGCTTATAAAATACGGCATTCCAACGCCCGTTGTCATTTTATTAACTACAGTTTTTATAGCTTCTATAGGTGTACTATAAGGAACCATATAACGAAATCGTTTTTGTAAAGAACGCTGGAATGTTTGAGGTTCTCTATTATTATCTCTCCAGTCAAAACCAAATATTGCAGTGTTTAATTGGTCCTGTGCAATTTTTTGAATTATACTTTCACCAGCACCATCATATGCTTTACTAAACTTATATAAATCTGCATAATAACCTTTGGCTTCACGTAATGATAACTGTAATACATTCGCATGATCGTTTGTTTTAATAATTTTATCTACATTCAAGATAGCAAATGTTTTTTCAATGACAGCAGAATCACTAGTAGGTAATTTTAATTTTATATCTAATAGTTCTGTACCTTGTATATTCACTATTTCAAATACATTATTATCATCTAAGATAGTAATTTTACCTGTTAGAAATATTTGATTTAGCTGCTCGAAAATATTAATTTCGGCTACCAGATTTGTTATATTAATTGTGTTAGTGAGTCTATCAGAATATAAAGAAACTTCAAGTAATTGAAAATCTTCTGCAGACTGCATTTGATTTGATCGGTCAGCCATTATTATTTCTCAAAAGACTATTAAATTCTGTAAACACTTGTTCGACAATAGAGCTCTTTAGAACTTTAATGCGCCTGTTGTCTTCGTTTTGTTCTTTTAATCTATTTAAATAAGTGACAGGTGTTTTACTTAAAGTAGAAGAATTATTTCCAGATTGAAGAAAAGGATTTATATCAACCCAATTGCCATTAGTATCTTCATAATGGTGTACAGCGTTTATCTGAGCATTTGAGCTTTTTACTAAAACTTTATTGAATCTAACATCTGCTACTTGCCAATTATTAATATCAGGTGAAGTTGTGTTTTCAGCAGTAAAGATGTAAATGGCTCCGTCGAACTTTTTATTAGTATTATAATATGTAGTAGCCGTGGCAGTAGCATTAATGTTTGCATAGCTACCACCTGGAAACCATTGAGGGACTACATCTTTTTTGTTTAATATTTCTGACTTAACGGTTTGTTCTAACCAAGTTCTATCCAAGTTTTCTATAGAAGAAGGATTAAGAACATAATTATCAATAATTGTTAAATCGTCAGAATCAATTGATCCATCATTATTAATATCTCCGTACTGATAGTTGCCAGAAGTATCAATAATAAAATTTGTATATGCAGAATCAGCTGCGCTTCCAGTATCTACATACTGCTTTAAGCTAGTAGCAAACGTGCTCCAATTAATTAGATCAGGCTCTGATATTGTTATTGAAGGATTAGATGTAAAATCTTCACCCCTGTTAATAAGCGTTAATTCTCCTATGAATCCATTGTTTGATACATCTACAGAAGCAGATATTGAAGCGCCTGAACCCTCACCATTAGTAATAGTTACTATAGGATCTCTAAAGTAACCACCACCAGCATTAGTAAGTGTAATTTCATCTATTCCAGTATCATCTTGAATTACAATTTGTCCTAAATCTAAATTGCGGGATATTACAGTACCTCGGCCATCATATGTTTTCCAAATAGTTCCATTGGTAATACCGCTTTGAAGATCTGATATCGAAATTACATCATCGTCTATTGAAACAACTGTTTGGCCAATTTGAAAATAATCATGCATTTCTTCTTCAGTTGTAAGCACAGTATTAGGATATAGTTTTGATGCTTTTTCTTCCATTTCTTTACTAGTTAATGGCCAACCTCGGGTGCGAAGAGATTCATTTAATAAAAATAGCGTCCAATAGTATCTAGTGGTTCCATACAGTTTGTAAGAAACAATATCGGGCCTATCATTATCTAAAATGTTATAATACTCATAGTACGAAGCATCATTAGCCACTTGGTCAATTAAATCAATATACGTGGATATATCTTGGAATAAAGATGTGTTTATCTCATCTCCAAATGTATAATCAACTAAAGGAAAGTTCTTAAAATAAGCCATTAATAACCACCATCGATATCTTTTTTCCGCAATGTTCTTTCTTCTCTGAATCCCATAGAAATGTTAATTTCTGGAAAACTACCATCGCTCATCATACCCATCGTATTAGGGTTATAGTTAGTTTCGAAATTTTCTAAAAAGCAAGGCAAAATACCGGTTGCAACCGTTTTCTTTTTATATCTCATTTTAATTATAAACTTATGTGGAAATTTATAACCAATAGTTGCGCCTTGCTTACCGCCTATATCATCAGGATACATAGCAGATCTAAAGAATTTAATGATGTTTCTAATTGCCCTAGACTCATCTACACTAGTTGGAATTAAATTAAATGTAAATCTAAATGTTCTAGTATTTACGCCTCTAAGCAATGATCTAGAATTAGGATTTAGTGTCAGGCCGGATGTTAATGCTGCTACATTTTGAATATTTTCACCACCGACTATTGGTGTTTTTCCTAACACTCTTTGTAAAGCTAATTGACCTGCAGGCCCAGTAACTCCATTTTTCATAATATCAAGTAATGGTAAATCTCCTAATGACGCCATTATAGCTCCTGCAGAACCAGAGTTCGCTATACCTTGCTCTGCTAACGCTCCACGGGCACCAATTGCAGTATTTGAGTACTCTATACCATCTGCGAATTGTAATGAAGCTGGTAAATACAATGATACTGCCCCTTTTGGATCGCCTTTAAATTTTCTTGGTTTGATATCCGTTAGAGCGACATCATTTCCGCGGATATCAGCCTGTTCATCTGCAGTGGCAGTCAGTTTTTCTGTTTCTTTTTTCTTTAGATTTATGATACCTGTTTCAATATCTTTTAGTTCTATATAGTCTTCTTCAAAGGCATAAAAACTAATAGACCCCTCGTAATCACCTTGATGCTCCACTGGAAATCTATGTTTAATATTACTACTTTCAGATACAGTTTTATTTACTGCGTCAGAAAGTACAGTATCTTCATACGATGTCTGGCCTGCTGGTCCCATTTTAGATCCTTAATAAATATAATGAACTTAGCATTATTTATATGGTTATTCATGGCTTATTCTGGTAGATATAAAGTAAAGAACAGATCAAAATACAAAGGTGATCCTGATAAAGTTGTATTCAGATCAATGTGGGAACGTCATTGCTTTAAATGGTGTGATAACAACCCTGAAGTAAAAGGTTGGTCTAGTGAAGAAACAGTAATACCTTATTTCTATGAGGTTGATAAAAAGTACCATAGATATTTTATGGATCTTAAGATAATATATAAGTCAGGTAAAACAACATTAGTTGAAATTAAACCTGATAAAGAAACCCGGCCTCCTACATTCAATGGCCGAAAGACAAAACGTTATATCACCGAAGGTATGACATACGTTAAAAATATGAATAAATGGAATGCTGCTAAGAAGTATGCGGATGATAATGGATATGGTTTCGAAATATGGACAGAGAATACTCTTAAAAAAATGGGACTATTACCCAATCCTAAGAAAACCATTAAACCTTTGAAGCCATTAAAACCCAAAAAGAAATGATGGTACCACACCCTCTACAAAGCTGTTACTTTTATTATACACTATTTTTCAGTTTTGTACACCCTAAAATGGGATATAAATAGGTTTATGTCAAATTTATTTCAAACACTAGAATTCGAAGCATTCAGAGCCGGTATTACTCCTAGGACACAAGAGTCTAGAGATTGGTTTAGGCAAAAAGGTCGGCAAATGCGCCGAGTAAATCGCAATGCGCTGATGAGAGAAGACCCTGTAGAGCTAAAGAATAGATCCGTAATTGGTGATATGTACATGTTCTTCTATGATCCGAAACATAAGGATAAGTTACCATACTATGATTCGTTTCCATTAGTCATAGTCATTGAGAGCGCACCTGGCGGCTTCTTGGGGTTGAACCTGCATTATTTACCACCTATATTAAGAGCTAAATTCTTAGATGCTCTCTTAGAAATTGCGTCTAATAAAATGTACACAGATGACACTCGCTTTAGAATATCATATGAGTTAGTAAAGAAAACTAGTAGAATGAAATATTTCAAACCATGTGTAAAGCATTATTTGACAGCACAAGTAAGAAGTAGATTAGCAAGAGTTCCAGCGCCTGAATGGGAAATTGCTACATTCTTACCAACCGCTGATTGGCAAAAATCGACTGGCGCAAATGTCTATCGTGATTCAAGGAAAAAAATAAATGGCTAGTATCGATCAATTAAAGTCTCTTATATCTTCTAAGGGTGGAGTAGCTAGAAGCAATCTATTCAGAGTATTTTTACCAAACGGTGGAAGCGATATGAATATATTATGCCGTGAGGTGAGTTTGCCTAGTAGACAGACTTTATCTAGAGAAAGAGTTTATGGGCTGCAGCGCCGTAAAGTTGCCTATGGATTTGCACAAGAAGATGTATCAATGACTTTTATGCTTTTAAATAATTATGGCGCAAAAGAATACTTCGAAGACTGGAAACAAAAAGTAGTAAATCAAAATACGTTTGAGATAAACTATCATAAAGATTATGTAGAAAGTGTGACAATACAACAATTAGATAAGAATGAAAAACCGGTGTACGAATGCACTTTGTTAGAAGCTTATCCCACAACTATGAATACTATCCAATTAAATAATGAACAAGATGGATTGGTTGAGATCAATGTCCAACTAAGTTATACTAATTGGACTAGCAATTTTTTTAAATAATAGGATGAATTGAAATGGCATTACCCAAGTTAAATAATACACCAAAATATGAAATTATTATACCGTCAGATGGAAACAAAACAACATATCGGCCTTTTTTAGTAAAAGAAGAAAAAATATTAATGATAGCTATGGAGTCTGAAGATAAGAACCATATGTTATCATCTATTATGGATACATTAGAAGCATGCGTTGATGATATCAATAGAGAAACATTAACATCATTTGATATTGAATATCTCTTTACGAAAATAAGAACTAAATCAGTAGGCGAAAGTGCCACGGTTCAATACAAATGTAAGTCATGTGGA
>VMHT01117110.1_pt1 | contig 52392 bp, 86 predicted proteins | sample 4693611 | NCBI WGS metagenome assembly VMHT01 (sample SAMN12280063, study PRJNA550983) | marine metagenome | isolation source: seawater sampled from same location over 5 years 0.02-0.2 micron viral filtrate | place: USA: collected off the coast of southern California halfway between the port... ... | reverse complement strand
AACAATTGGAAATGAAGGTATGGGAGGAGTCCCTTTACCACTTGGAATGAGTCCTTATGGAACTGTGGGTCCAACAGGTCTTCCTCTTGATGTTATTAATCCACTTGGTTACGATGCTGGTAGAAGATTAAGAACTCAAAAAGATTCTGAATCTCTAAGAGATGCAACAAACATTGTTCTTCCAACACTACGTAAGTTTTCTGAGCAAGCTAAAAAAGATGACTTTGCGAGAAGTATGGCTTCAAGAAGTATTGCTCAAAATATTGCAACTAATGCATTACTAACTGAAGGAATGGCTGCAGCTACAAGAAACTTGGGAACTACAGCTGCTCAACAAGCCGGTGCAGCTTTAACAAATCAGTACAACTACTAAGATGGCAGATTTAAAAGATTTAAAAACTTTTTTAGAATTCAAAGGGCTTGATCTTGGAAGTGGTCAAAGAGGCGTTGATTTGATGAAAGAATTTAAAACTGCTAAAGATCTTGGTGAGGAATACGGTTTAAATGTAGCTTTACCTAGCCTTGGTGGTTTAACAGTAAATCAATATGTTGCAGAGAATATACAAAGCATGGTTCCTGAAGGTCAAGAGACAAAAATTATCGGAGGTAAAACATTTTTAATAGATAAAGACAGACCTACAGGACCAGCTAGAATTGGTGCTGGAATAATGGATTTTTTTGATCCAGAAGCTGATAGAGATAAATTAGGTGGAATGGGTGTAGTAGATGATAAAGGTCGCTATGCCTATGATCCTACTGGAGGTTTAACTGAATTTGATCCAAAAGATCTCTCACTAATTAAATTAAATCCATCAATACAAAGAAAAGCACAGGAAGCATATAAACAAGAAACAGCAGGTATGGGCACACCTACTGATACTACAGCTGATGCTATTAAAGCATATAAAGAATTTAAAAAAGCATCTGATACAGAATCAAGAAAAGGAAAAATTTTAGATAACGCAATAGAGTTTATTAATATGCAGGCACAAACTCCATTTTTAATGAAAACTCTTAAAGACGCAACTACTTTTAAACAGCAACAGCTTTTAGATGCAGAAGCAATTAAACAAGGAATGCCTAATGCTTTACAGGCACGTATGCTGGCAGCTGATACAGGGTTTGCTCAACAAGCTGCTGCACTTGCAGGTCAAGCCGATGCAGCTTCAAGAATGGCTGCGGTTGGTGTATTCCCAAGAAACGTAGGTTTCAGTGTATAAAATAGTCTAAGTTAAAATTGAAATATTAGTTTAAGAAAAAAATGGAAGAAGAAGCATTAGGTAACATAGTTGTTCAAGTACCAACTCAGTCTGCAGACATGCAGTTACTTTTGAATGAAACTGCTCAAAAACAACAAAGAAATAATCAAGCATTTGGGGCAGAGTTAGATCGAATAAATGCGGAATTCTTTTCTGATTTAGATATACAGAGAACACAGGCAACTGGAGCAGAAAATAGATTAACAACAATGACTGCTGGACAAGAGGCCAGAGACACAGAAACAAATAGAGCTTTACAAGAGAGAGCTACTTCAGCTCAAATAGCAGGACAACAAGAAAGACAAATAGGTTTAAGAGGTCAAGAAGAAAGAGCTATTCTACGAACACAAGGGACTGAATCAAGAGATTTAAGAAGAACAGAAGGTCAACAGACACGTTTGACCGAAGAGAGAAGAGGTTTAGAGCAAAGAGCTGGAATAAGAGAAACAGGACTACAAGATCGTCTTGGACAAGTAGAGGCTGGAAGACAGCAAAGAGCAGGAATTAGAACTACTGGACAAGAAACTAGAGCTTCAACAAGAGTTACAGGAGAAGAGCAGAGAGCTGGTATGAGAACTACTGGACAGGAAACTAGAGCGACTACCAGAGTAACTGGACAAGAGCAGAGAGCAGGTATCAGAACAACTGGAGAACAAGATAGAGCTTTAAGAAGAACCTCTGGAGAAGAAACTAGAGCTACTACCAGAGTTACTGGAGAAGAACAGAGAGCTGGCATTAGAACTACTGGTCAAGAACAAAGACAAACTGTTAGCAGAACAGCACAAGAACAAAGAACTTCAGACTTGCAAAGAGAGATGTTTAGACGCTATAAAGAAAATAGAGATTTCGAACAAGCAACAGGTTCCTATAGAGTATGAAGAAATGGATTCAGTCTTTAAATAATAAAGATCGTGAATCCTTTCTTGAATTTTGCAAAAAGTCATCATCTCCAATACAGATATATTTATTTGCTCGATTTTTAGGATTTCAAGGGACGATAGTGGAATGTAATGAATGGTCGGAAAAAGAATTTAAAAAGAGAAATTTTCATTTAGTTTTAGAGAGTGAAATAGATAATATGCAAGATGATATTTCAAAATTGAGGCAAGCTATTGATATGGGTTTAGTTAAACAGGATATGGGTGCTGCAAGGATTGCTATGCTCCAAAAAGAATTACGTGGAGCAATAAAACAATTAGATGATAAAAAAGTTCTTATGGATAAACAAGGATTAATTCTTGCTGGAGCTGATAGAGCATTAAGAGAAATGTTATCTATCTTTAGAGATGATCCTATTGAAGGACCATTACAGGAAGCATCTATGGGAGTATGGACAAAAATACTTCAAGAAGAATCTTAAGAGAAAATAGGCTATGCTACGAACATGGCAGGTACAAGTATTTACAGCGTCTATAGACGCACAGCTAGAGCAGCTGCAAAACAACAGGTTGTTAAAAAAACTTCTAATGTAGATGTTGAAAAGGCTAGAAAAAATTTTGCATATTTTTGTGATGTTGTAGGGGGGAAGCCTCCAGCTGAACACCATCTTGAATGGCATAAATATCTCTGTACAGGTGATGATAGTGTTTGTCTAAAAAGTATTGCCGGTCCAAATATAGATATACTCGCTCCAAGAGGATCTGCTAAATCTACAGTTTTAGGTTTATATACAGCCTGGTCTATTGGCATACATGCTTTAAATAAAATGCCTTTAAAAATTTTATATATTTCTTATACTGTTGATGTAGCTAGACCTAAGAGTGCAGCAATAAAAAGAATTATCGAAGAGAGTAAAATTTATAAAGAAATTTTTCCGATGGTAAAGATTGCTAAGGGAATAAATTCTAACGAATATTGGAGTATAGATTGGAAATTTGCAGGAATAAAATCCACTGGTGAAGAAGAGTTCAGTGTATGTTGTGCTGGATTGAAAGGTGCAGTTACATCAAAAAGATCACACCTCTGCATAATTGATGACGCAATAAAAAGTTCAGACGATATTAAAAATAAAGACATAAGACAAGCTATGGAAGATAACTGGAATGCTGTTATTGTTCCAACTATGTTTGAAGGTGCAAGAGCTATTTGTTTAGGAACTAGATTTAGACATGATGATATTCACAACACAACTTTCTTACCTTCTAGTGGATGGAAACAAATAGTACAATCTGCCATAACTGTAGATGAAGAAGGAGAAGAAACATCTTACTGGCCGGATATGTGGTCACTTGAATATTTAAGTGAAAGAAGAAGAACTGCTCCAGTTGCATTTAGTTTTCAATATCAAAATCAAATTGTTCAGACTAGTGAATTATCTCTTTCTCCTGATCTGATTGTTAAAGGAACTATATCTACAGAGTTTGATACTTTAGGAGTTGGAGTAGATTTATCGGCTGGTGTTAGAGAACAAAATGATTATACAGTTTTTGTTATGGGTGGAAGAGTAAAAGATAAAATTCACATCATAGATTGTAAAAGAGTGAGAGTTATGGGGAATTTAGAAAAATTAGAACTTTTAATGGAGATGATGGAGGAGTGGGGAATAATTCATAAAGATGGAAAAAATTATTTTCCTACAGGTAGTTCAATAGATGTTTGGTCAGAAGCTGTTGCATATCAAGCTTCGTTAGAAGCAGATTTTAAAAGGATTTGTTTACAGGAACAAGGTTTATACAATTTAATTTGGCATCCAGTAAAAGGTTTTCGTGGAGATAAAGTTGCAAGATTTCGAGGAATTATGGGGCTTTTTGAACAAAGAAAAATCATTTTTAATAAATATCGAAAAATGACTTATTTAACAGATGAGATTGTAAATTTCGGAGTTAGCTCACATGATGATTGTGTAGATGCCTTAGTGTGGCTATGTAATGGGTTAATGACTCGTGGAAAACTTGAGTTAGAGTATTGACCAATTAAACTATTAGTATTAACAAACAATGGCACCAACGTATTACAAAATTGAATTAGAGCAAGATGCTTATGGATCTGCTGTAATTCCTCTTCCTGATGAACTATGCCACGATCTGGCACTTGAACCTAATGAAAGGTTTGAAGTAGAATGTGAGGGAGATGTGATCACATTAAAACGTGTTCACGCTGGATACACCATTGATCAGTAAACTAGGTTCTTAATCTAATGAGTGAAAGTAATAGCAAATCTGTTCTGGAGGATATGATTAAATCCGTCATTAATAAGGACGGTAAGGGAACTGCAGACACCATGCTAATTAGTTCTCATTTATCCCAGATGAAGATGTTTGGGATTAGACAGGGTGTTGAATATTATCCACTGCAGGATAATCTGGGAACTCAGAGATTTGATTTCATACAACAAGTAATTAAATTTAATCAGTTGGATGCAAGATTAGATGCAATATGGGATAGATTTTTAGTTTACGGAAAAGGATTATTTTATATAAGACCAACAGAAAAATCCTACAGACTTTATTGGTTTAACAAAGATTCTTATAGGACATATTATTCTCCAGAAGGAGAGCTTGAAGAAGTAATTATTATTTATCCTTATAAGGTTAGATCATCTAAAGGATTTTCTGGAGTTGGTTTAAATACAGATAAAAGATATATGAGATTGAAAATAACTGCAAAAGAAGTAGAAGAATTTCATAGTGAACAAGAAATAACATTTGAACAAGAAAATATAAATTTTGCGACCTTTGATAAAAAAGTTGTAGAAAATACTATGGAGTTTATTCCATGTGTAGAAGTATTTAATAATCCAGATGCTTTTGGAACTGACGGATCAGGCGAGTTTGATTTTTTATCAAATCAAATTGTTGCTCATGATGAAATGGTTAAAAATATAAGAGCAAATTTATCATTCTTTGGTAATCCAACTTTATTATCTTCTCGACCAAAACAGGACATTGTAGAGAATGATGATACAGCAGTTCAAAGACCTAGCATATCAAGTCAGTCTGGGTTTGCTTCAGATGTCAATCTTTTTAGTTCTACATATAAATCAGATCCAGTAACAAGATCTCCTGCTGGTTACACTGGAAAGCCAGGATCTGGTATGAGAGTTCCAAGAGTTATTGCTAATTTGGAGCCTTCAGATCGTGTAGGATTTATAACTCCTAATCCTGTTGGTTCAGATCAAGCTAGATATACAGAACAATTAAGAAGTGAAATTAGATTAGCTCTTGGTGGTATTGATGATCTCAGTATTACTAACGTAACAGCAACTGAAATTAAATCAGCATATGGTCGAGTAAGTGCCACTGCTAAAAAGAAATGTTTACAGATTTATACCTATGGAATTTGTAGATGCTTCGAATTAATGATTTTTCATGAAGAACAAATTTTTAGAAAATCACTTGCTTTTTCTGTAGGTCTAAAAGTACCTGTTCCACCAGAAGATGTAGAAGATCAAAAACAAGTAGATAAATTTAGAAAACAAAAAGCAAAATACGAACAAAAATTACAAGAGGCTATTGATCTTGCAATAGATACACAAGAGATTCCAAATAATGTTGTAGGGCTTGCCCCCGATGGAGATAGGACGGTACTTTGGAGATGGATGGGTCCTGTGTATGAAGATACGGCACAGGATAAATTAAACCAATCTATCTTTACAAGAAACCTTCAAGAATTGGGGGTTGATAGTATAGAAGCACTGAAGTATTTATTTCCTTCTAAAACTGATGACGAAATTGCTGGGATGCTTTCCGGCTTTCCATTCAGAATGGTAGGAGAGGTACAAAGGGCGTATTCATCATTTATTGATCTAATAAATCAAGAGATGAGGACTCCGCACCCACAACAGCCAAACCTACCAATGGCCGCAGATCCTCGTCTTGATCTAACTCCATTTTTATACAGAACATTAGAATCATTACAGAAAGAGGTAACTTATGCAGGACGCTACCGCAGCTCAGACCCAATCAGCACCCCAAGTATCCCAGACCCCACAGACCAGCTACGTGGCTCCTCAGACAGCAGCCCAAGCACCTTCCGTAGGGACTTCCCCCCAATGGGTGGCACCGACAACAGCACAGGTGGCACCAGCACCACAAGTGCAAGCCCAGATGGGGGTTCAGGGTTACCAATCAACCCCTACAGCGTACAGCCCCCAAGTACCACAGGCGACTCCACAAGCGGAGAACCCTTACAAGGACGCATTTACGAAGGTGGTAGGGCTCCTGAGTTCACCAGTCCAATTCCCGTTCCAGGGTCAACAGTCTCCAAACACACCAGCAGTAGACCAGGGCAACTACGGATACCCACAAACAACCCAGTACAGCAATCCGGCTCAGCAGACTTATACGCCTTCGAGCAACAACAGCCAGGGGTACTCCAGCAACTCTTCCCAAGTTTCTTCGGAGATAACAGACCAGCAGCTAAGGGCAAACGGAGTAAGTGAAGCCAGCCTTGAAGTCATTAATCATTTTGGTGCTGATGCTCCAGCAGTTTTAAATAATTATGCCTGTCAGATTGAAGATTCACTAATAACAACTAATCAGCAATTAAGTGAAGCTGTAAGTCTACTAAAAGAAATGTCACAAGAGCATAAAGCTTATGAACAGATCTTGACAGACCCAGATGTATTAGCTGATTACACATGTGAGTTCTTTGGACAAAATGGACCATATCCAGTAGAAGAAGATCAGGCTGCACCTAAGCAGGCTCCTTCATTTGCAGGTCAACAGTTCCAAAATCCACAGGCTCAGGCTCAAGCACAAACTCAGGCTCCTGTAAGACCAGATATGCCTGTACCTCCAGCTCCACAGACTCCAGCTGATCCTGGTGACTTCTGGAAGGACTTCGGAGGAGCTACTGATAGAGATCCTCAGAACGCATGGAGATATTTAAATGCTGCTCAACAAAATCCTGAAGTATTCCGTCAGAAACTTCTTGTGATGGAGTAAAGCTAAAAGGGGTGGGCTTCCACCCCATTTTATTTTTTAATATGAAAAAGAAAAAAAGTACAACTGAAAAAACTGATAAATTTTTGACAGGTTTAGGAACTGCTGGTGGAGCTATTGGTTCTCCACAGTTAGTTGGTTTTGGTGGTGCTGATGTTCAAAGACAAGTTATGTCTGGAAATATAGATGAATATCAAAATATAAGAATGAGACAGGGAGATACAAGAATAGGTGAAGCACTTCCGATGCCTTCTGACTTAGACGCATCATATTTAAAATTAAATTTACCCGGATCTCCTTTACCTCAAAATGCTTTATTAGCTTCCAGTAATATCAATAGAGCTCAACAGATACAAGAAATGGTTATGTCACAAGGTCAAATGTTCTTAACACAATATTTACCTGCTGCAGGATTGAGTCAATTACCTGTAGGTCAGCCTCCATTAGAATCAAAAAAAGGTAAGAAGTAAATGGAACACAAAAAAGCTAAAAAAGCAAAAAAAATGGCAGAAGATGCTATAAGAATGATGGCTCTTGAAGAACAAATGGCTCAAATGAATCAACCTGATTTACAGCCAGAAGATGGATATATCAACCCAATGGGAAGAATAGGAACTGTACCTCCTTCTACATATTCTTTAGGAAATATGTTAAATGGAACTACAACTCAATCGGTAATAAATCCAGAAACTTAAATAAGTAGAATATTAAGTCAATTTATAATTATAACTAATGGAATTTATTTTCCAGTATACAGAGCACATTCAGTGTTCGCAATCAGCAAACCTAGCTGAAATTCAAAAATGTTTATAGATAACGATTTTCCGAAGCTGCTGGGTGCCGAGTTATATAGACCACATCCTGCGTATATCGTAGAAATGGCTTCCGAGCCAGTTGTGGTACATGACTTCACCAAGCAGCCAGGTCAGACCGTTCAATTAGATCGCTACCGCTTCTTTGGTAATCCTGGTACTAAGACCTCTAGAGAGAGGACTCAGGATCAGACTATCGGAACAGCAAACAGCAGATCTATCGTAAAGGACAAGGTACTTGTATCTCTTAGGGAATATACAGGTCCTGCTGACCCTAACAATTCAAATCTTCCTAGCACATTTAAAATTGCTAGAGAAACCCTAATGACAGCTCAGCGTTTACTTCTTGATACTGGAAACTTAAATATGTTCCATCAATCAATTGGTTCGTTGACACTGTTAGACGATTACCGTAGATGGAGAGACAGAGTATTCATTGATGAGCTATTCAAATCTGAATCTCGTGGTGCTGCATCTGATACACAGGGTGGTTACTACTATCCAAATGGTAAGACAAAATCTAACTCAACAACACTAAACTCATACTCTGCTACAGAATATGCTTCTGAGCGTTTCAAGTTTAATGTAAAGACTGACCTTCTTGAGGTAGTTAAGAGTCTAAGAAAGCGTCACGTACCTGTATTCTCAGACGGATATTATCGTTGTATAGCTGACCCTTCACTAATGAAGGATCTCAGAGCAGATCAAGGCTTCCGTGAGGTAGCTAGATATCCAGGAATGGGTCAAGGTTCACCTTTAATGGGTTCAATGGCACCTAACCAAGCTATTTATGGCGGTGGTCAGTATGGACAGGCTCAGTTCGTAGCTGGTGAACCAGTTATGCCTTCTGGATTCGTATTTGAAGGAGTAAGATTCTTTGAATCTACAAACTTCCCATCTAAAACAATAACGGTCGATATTGGAGATGGAAATGGAGCTGTATCTAAGACAACTCCAGCAGGACTATTTTTTGGTCCTCAAGCTATCGGTGTTGGTATCGGTGGTCCTAACGCTCAAGTTTTAATCAATAACAATGATGACTTCTCAAGATTCATCATCCTTATATGGCAGCTATATGCTGGTTTTGCGAACTTGAATAAGGACTTCATTACCACTGCCTTCACAATTACAGAGTAATAGGAGGTATTAACTAATGGCAACTTACAAGAGTGACTCAGGAGCAATCCTTACACCCGGTAATCAGATCAACAAGCTATCCGCATTTAACCATGAGGGTGTACTTGGTTGGCCTGGAATTGAACTCTTCGAACAGGTTGGTTATGCAAAAGTAACTAACTTATCAGCTGCTCAAGCTAGTAACAAGAGTTTTAGTATCACTGTACCTTCTCCAGATAGAAGAGTAAGTGACAGGGTAAGAGATGACCGCACAAGCTTAGTGGTCAAAGCAAGTGCAGATAGACCTGCATATGTTTATGGAGCTTCTATAGCTATTGCACAAGACGTACCTTCTGGTGGTCTTCCTAGCTTCCCAGCATCTCCTATAACAGCAGATCTTGGTGGTACAACTGGTGAAATCCTACTTTTAGGACCTGATAATGCTGGAGCTCCACTCGGTGTTCCTTCATCACAGCTAAATGGTTTAGCAGCTGCATCTAGTTCTATAAGTGCATCAGGCTCACTATTTGCTCAGGGTACATCAGATACAACAACTGGAGATTTTCCAGCTTGGACATCTGTGACTAGCACAATAGCAGCAGGTGATGCAGCTAATTCCATGATGTACAAAGTAACAGCGGATACTACTTTTAAAGTGTATAACTTAAACGCTATTGCTAACACTACAATCACTGGTGATGGAGTATTCATCTCACAAGCTGATTCAGATGCAGGTAGAGCAGGTTATATCGTATGTAGAGTTAACTACTTACGCCCAGCTGCTGCTGTATCTTGGAGTGACGTTTCTTCTTTCGTGGACTTTGCTTCACAAGTAGGCGGAACAGACTCATAATCTATATCTTTATAGATTTATCAAAAGGCGAGTCTCTCGACTCGCTTTTTTATTGTCAATAAAAAATTATTAAGGTAAGCTTAATTAGAAGAAAACAATTTTAATTATGCTATATCAACACAAAGTAACTGGTGGTTTAGTTGAGAAGATATCTCAGCACGGAGATGGAATCTTCATGGTTGTGAATGCGAATGATGAAGTAGATTATGTTCATGAAGATGATTTAATTCCGCATTTAGAAGCAACTAATGAAAAAATAAAAACAGAAGAAAGATTAACTGCAGAATTAAAATCCACTGGTGATAAGAGTGCAAAACCAACTAACAAAGAAACTTTCCCTCTTGATAGACGGTTAAATATTAACACTGCCAGTGCAAGACAAATTGCGGATAGCCTACCTGGTGTAGGGTTGAAAACAGCAAGAGATATAAAAGATTTACAAACAACAATGACAGGAGAGAGATATACAAAATTAGAGCAACTTAAAGGAATCAAAAGAATTGATTGGGATGCAATATTTAAAGAGAACTTAGTGAGAGTAGACTAGTAACAGGTATATTTTACTTGTTTGAATGAAGCTCGATACCTTTTTACAATCAAAAGTACGTTGGCATTTAGGTTATAACATAACTTCCATACCAGCTGGTGACCAAGCTCGACTAGAAGAAGCACTTAATAATGTTCAAGATTCTTTTTGGGTAAGTAAAATAGTAGAGCAAATTGGTAGGTGTGATGAAGCTGAAAAAAGAACTGATATGACTGGTAGTATTAACAATAATAATATTCCAAAAAATAGAATAGAAAGTATACTTGGTGATGTTGATCGTACTGTTTCAACTTCTGATTTCAGACAAACTTTAAAAACTTGGACGGAAATTTATATTTATGAAACAGATAGACTTGCTATGCACCTCTACGTACCTAATTACCGCAATCCAGAGCAGGCTAGATATAGATTTAATAGAGAAGGTGCAGAGTTTATACAAGCCCTACCAGGACCAGCTGACGTTGCTGTAGGGACACGTTTATTTTTAGAGTCAAATCATAGGTAAAAAACAATGGCAGTAAATCACTTTCAAGATACAATATTTTTTACTGATGCAACTCTAATTGCTCCAGGAGATGGAACATCTTTACAAGTAGCTTTAAACAATTTTTTCTCTACAAAAAGCTATACTTTTATGGTCACGGTTACTGAGATTGATACTAATGTTGTTGTTCGTCTAGATGGAAGTATTGATGGAACAAACTATGCTCCAATTATTTCAACTCAAACTATAACTTCAAATGGAACTTATGTATATAGTGTTTCAGATAGACCAGTTAAATTTATAAAAGGTGTATTTGTAAGTGAGTCTGGTGGAGATAATTCTGCAACAGTAACTTTTAATTTAGCTGCTTTATAAATGTCTGTTTTACCTAGAACAAAACTTGGTTATACATTAGGTATAAAAAGAGATAAAAATATTTATGGACAGGGAGAAAAGATTGCTAGAAACCCTTTTGAGGAAAGTAGGGGTCGTACTAGAATGGCAGGTGACAGACGAGTAGATATCTTCACCGCAGAAAGGGATTATATGAGAGCCCCAACTGTTAGAGGAGATTACCTCCCTAATCGTTTTGTAGCATCTGTACCTGTATCTAGATTGGAGAAAACTGATGGCTAAAGGAAAAATGCCTCCCCAGCTTCTTGAATATTTTAAGAACAAAAACAATAAAAAAGAAGATGGCAGTGGTGAAAAGATGTCCGATAAAGAAAAGCGTAAAGAAGCTTTAGATAAAGCTAGAGATGCTAAAAATAAAAAAGGGAAAAAAGAAGAAAAATAGGAAAAAAACCTTCCTATATAATTAAAGTAAGTTTCTTAAAAAGTAAAAGTGTCAAGTAGTAGTTCAAACAAACAACCTTTAATGGTGGATCGCCCAGCAACCGCTTCCACATTATGCACGGTTTCTTCGGGTCAGTCTTTTCTAACAAGTTTGATACCAACATCAGTTGGTGGTGCTACAAAAGTATTTGATGTTGATTCAGGATTAACAGATACTGCAATTAGTGGAGCATATATAGATGAAATATTTTTTAGGTATACAAAAAGAAGTATTCAGGCTATAGATTCTTCAGCAGTTACAGCAGGTACATACTCTGCAGATAGCACTACTTGCACAGTAACAATAGCTAATGGGCATAATTTAGAAATAGGACAAAATGTATTTTTAGATTTTTCGACATATAGTTCAGGAACTGTTCCAAAAGATGATACTTTTGAGGTAAAAAACACAACTAACTTTACTTCTACAACATTCGATGTTGACATTCCTTCGTTAAGTGGACCAATTACAGGTAATGTAAATGCATCTCTACCTACCGATTTTTGTTTTTATCTTGTAAGTACTGGAACAGTAACAAATGTAAATCAATTTTTTCCTTTATTTATATCAAGTATAGATTCTAGTCAGCAATATTACAGTTTAACTCTAAATGAGATACTGCCTCTCATAAATCACCCTACTGTTCAGGCTGGATCTAATTTTGGATCAGGTAATAATGAAATTGCTCCAAAACAAAGAGGTTTAATGTTAAAGAGGGGACAAGCTTTGTATGTAGCTGCGAGTGGAGCTACTGCTTTAACAAATGGATTTTATTGTAATGTACAGGGCGGTTTCTATTAAACATAATGGCATTCGAAATAAGAGATTTTGGTAAATCATCAAATTTCGATTTTAATAAAAAATTTAAAAATTTTGATAATAAACCAAAAGAACCAAGTATTTATCCAAGAGGATCTGATGGTTATGAATTAGAGAGTGAAGTAAAATTTTATAATCAAGATTCTTTGTGGACTAGATGGAGAAGAGGATACGAACTATATGTAATGATGCAAACAATATTAGGATCTACTTCTAAAGAAAGAGATAAACGAGGAGATTACAGATTATTTTTTACATTTCAACAGTTTCCCGGAGTTTTTATTCCTGCAAGAATATTTACTTTTCCCTCTAAAAATAAAGAGTTAGGTGAACATGTTTGTGGAATGAGAGATACAGATGGATTCAGTTTTTATGATTTTGGATTACCAATACTTGCTGTAAGATATTTAGCACCTTCAGTAGATGCAACTTATCAACAAAGTGGAACAACTTTAATTGTAACTAAAACAGATCATGGATTATTCCCCGGTGACGATGTTTTCTTAGATATTTCTACTGGAAATGCAATAGATGAGACTTTACAAATTGTAAGTAAAACACAGAATACATTTACTGTTATAGCGACTAATTCTCTAACAACTTCGGGTGATGTTACATATCACAATTCAACAGCAATTAATGATACAAGATGGAGATTTGTGAGAGTTCAATTAAGAACTTTACCTACAGAAGTAGCTTTTCTTACTGGTGAAAGAATGGCAGATCGAATAATTGAAAAAGATCCCGGAATTTCTTCTACATATACAAGGTCAGGTTCAGAGGTAATTGTAACTTGTAGTTCAGTACATGGATTATCAACAGGTAATAGAGTGTTTTTAGATGTTAGTACTGGTAATGTTTCTTCTGGAAGATATACAATAGAAGTCACATCAAGTACTGAGTTTAAAGTTACTACAATAACAAGCGGAACCACTTCAGGAAATCTTACTTTAAGTAGATTACTAAGAGGATTTAGGTATGACGATTATGTAGGATATACAGTTACAGGTTCTGATGCAAATACTAATGAAATTATTTTTCAAAAGAAAGATAGTTATGGAGCAAAAACTGTAGATACAATTGCTAAAACAACAGTACCAGCTCATAGAGGTTTTGCAGTAGGTAGATTTTTAACAACAGAATTAAGATGGAATTGTTCGTGTCAGGATTTTTCTAGAAGAGACAGTTATGATTTATTTAAAAGATCAAATAATTCAAGATTTCCTGTTACTCCTATAAGAGATACAAAACCCGGAAATGTTTTACAGCCAGATGGAACTCTGAGTGATGAAAGAGATATACCTGGTACTTTTAGAGATTTAGGTTATGTAACTATAAATAATTTTTATGAACTACCAGAATATGAAGATGAAAAAGAAAATTCTTTTCAAAATTTACAATATTATCAGCTCCGTTGGTGTAAACATATTTACGCAGCTATGTGGTCGTTAGTTCATGATGAAGGTAATGAGCCATTAAAATTAGCAGCAAAATATTCTCAATCAGGAGTAAATATAACTGTAAACTTCGAAGAACATAATTTAAATAAAAACGATAAAATCCAATTAAATTTTACAAGTGGAAATGCTATTTCTGGAGAATACACAATAACTGATGTACCTGACCCAAATAGTTTCGTTGTTATTTATCCATTTGATGAAACAACAAGTGGTTATGTAACTGTCGAAAATTTAAAAAAACATGAATATGTAGGAGCATGGTTATTAGAACCTAGTGATAAACCTGTAGGCAAAGGTCTTGAATCGTGGGAAAGAAATTGGAGAAAAGAACAAGAAAAACTTAAAGAATCTGCAGAGATATTTGCTCTATATAATCGTTCAACAAAATGGGAAGGAAATAAAGAAATTATTGGTAACTTTAACAATAAACAAAAAGTAGCTAATTTTGATCCATCTGTTGTAGCTATGACATTAACAGATAGTTTGAAAAGAGATTCACAAGGAGAATTAGATAGATCTGGAAAATCTTTAAATACAACAAATAGAATGATTGCAATGGTAAATAAATTATTTAATAAATCTCCAACTGTTTTAGATGATGTAAAGTTTGGAATTATAAACAAACCTCTTATTGAATTCACTGATATTTTTGAATCAGGATTAATTAATTCAGGTGATTATATAAATGGTGAGTTTGTTGATTCTTCTGAGAACACAAGTAATCTTGATGCAAGTACTTATAATCCAGATACTAATCAGGATACAGTAGTAGATGCAGGATTATATGTAAATGTAGAGAGCTAATTATGGCAGTACAAATTCAAACAAGAAGATCAAGCACAGCTCATGACAGACCTTTCCCTACAAGATTAGGAACTGGTGAGTTAGCTTTAAATAATAATGATGTAAGCCCTGGATTATTTTTCGCTGATAATACAGCCTCACCAAGTACAGGATTAATAAAAGTAGGTCCTGTGCATATTGGTAATACTGCACCAAATAGTTCTGCAACTGGATTTACATCATCAAGCAAGGGTGAGACTTGGCTAGATACAGCAAGCACTCATATTTTTAAAATTTTTGATGGAACATCATTTCAATCTGTAAAAGCAGTAGCATCAGTATCTTCTGGACAACCTGCTAATCCAGTTGATGGACAATTACATTGGGATACATCTGGTGGTGGTAGTGGAGTATTAAAAATATATCTATCTTCCAGTTCTGCTTGGGTTAATGTCTAATTTGTGTGATTTAACAGATGATCTAAAATTCTATCTAATTTAGTATGTACACCTTGCATTTCTCTTAAAAAATCTTCTTTTAAAACATAATCGTGAATTACACTGTTTTTTAAATCATCTACTTCTCGTTGAATTTTATCAAATTTTCTATCTAATTTTTTATTGAAATTACCCAAAGCCCTTGATATACCAGCAAAAGCTCCGATACTTCCTGAAATAATAGCAGCTATGACTTGAGGTTCCATACTTTTATTATAATGGTAGGCACAGTTTAAAATAGATAATTATATATAATTAACATGGCAACAGGATACGAACCAAATATACAAGGAGCTATCTCTGTATTAAGAGACTTGATGGTAGCTAATAGTGTGAATATGACTCGTGAACCATACGATCCTAATTACAGAGGATTAGTGGATGCAGTCATTGATTTGAAAGAAGGGTTTACAACATTTGCTCCTGCCAAAGTTACTTTTAATGCTATTGCTTTTGAGGATATAACGGAAGGTGATGCTTTATATATGAGAACAAGTGATGGTCAAGTAGGAAAAGCTAGTGCTGCAGACGGAAGTATAGAAAATGCATTTGTAATTGGATTTGCAAATATTTCTGGTTTATCAAATGAAACTATACAAGTTGTCGTAGCTGGTTTGAAAGAGATTTCAGGTTTAAACGCAGGGGATTTATTCTTTTTATCTCCTACAACAGCTGGTGCAATAACTGTAACTCCTCCTTCATCCGCAGGTCAAGCAGTCGTAAGAATAGGTGAAGCTGCAAGTACGACTCAATTGTCTATTCAAATTGAACCTCCAGTGAAATTAAGCTAATGTCTTATCAACCTTATCCCCCTAATGCTCAAGGTTTTACTGAGTCATTAATAGATTTAAAAACGAATTATCCAGGACAAATAACTAATAAAGTAAATGGATTTGAAGCAGAGGCTTTTGAAAATGTAGTTCAAGGTGATGCTGTTTTCTCAAGAGCTAGTGATGGAAAATTAGGAAAAGCAATAGCAAATGATACCCAAGATAAGGCAAGAGTAGTTGGTTTTGTAGAAACAACTACGTCTGCAGGTAATTTAGTCCGCTGTATTGTAGAAGGTGTTACTCCAGTAACACCGTTAGAAGCTGGTAAAAAATATTTTTTATCAGCTAATTCTGCAGGATCAATAACAAAAAATCCTCCAGTAAACTCAGGACATTATGTTACAAGAGTAGGACAAGCTGCTACTACTGCTTCATTAATAGTAAAGACAGAACCACCTGTTGAGTTAAGTTAACAATTTAGTGGGATTAAAATAAATATAAATAAGTTCTTTTGAACGAGAATCTAATCTAGATATAAGATGGCAACTAGAAAATCATTAGTGCTTGTTTCAGGGCTTTTTGAGGAGTTAGATTCATCTTCTGATAAATTAGATTTTGCTGGTAATACAACTGCAGATTTAACTGAAAATACTAATCTTTATTACACTGATACAAGATCAAGAGCTGCTGTCTCTGTAACTGATTCTGGGGGAGATGGTAGTCTTTCATATGACAATTCGACAGGAGTAATTACATATACAGGACCTTCTGCATCTGAAGTAAGAGCACATATTAGTGTGGCATCTGGATCGGGACTTACTTATAACTTTGGTACTGGAGAACTAGGGACAAGTGCAATACCTAATGCTCAACTAGCAAATTCATCTTTAACAGTAGGAAGCACTTCTATTAATTTAGGAGCTAATGCAACAACGATTGCAGGTTTATCTGCTCTTACTTCTACAACTTTGACTGCAACAACTCTAATTTCTGGAGTAGCAGACGCTGCAAATGCTATTTCTATAGCTGGTGGAAATATAACTTTTGAAGGGTCAAGTGCTGATACTGACGAAATAATATTAACAGCAGCTGATGCATCAGGTGGAGATAAAACCATAACTTTACCTAACACGACTGGAACTGTTGCATTAACTAGCGATATTGTTTATCCAGTTACTTTATCAAATTCTGTCACATTAACAAATAAAACATTAGCTCTTGGTTCTAATACAATATCTGGTACAACTGCAGAGTTCAATACTGCATTAACTGATAATTCGTTTGCTACATTAGCTGGTTCTGAAACTTTAACAAATAAAAGTCTTACTGCTCCAACTTTAACTGGGTCTTCTACTTCTGCTGGTAGCATAATTTTTAAAGAAGATACAGATAATGGAACTAATTCAGCAACATTATTAGGACCTGCTTCCACATCTGATGTGATAATAACATTACCAGCCGAAACAGGTACTGTGTTAACAACTGCCTCTTCAATTGCTAATAGTAATCTTGCAAATAGCACAATAACTATAGGAAGTTCTTCTGTTGCATTAGGATCTAGTCAAACTACATTTACTGGATTAGCTTCCATTACTTCAACTGCTGTAGTAACAAATGATAGTGGATTTAGAGTTAGAAATAACAGCGACAATACAAAAATAGTTGCACTTGATTGTTCTGGAATTACAGGAAGTACAACAAGGACATTAACAATACCTGATCAGGATGGAACAATTGCTTTAGTTGGGGGTGGATCAACTGAGTTTGCAGATGATGTTTTCAGAGTTACTGACAATGGTGATTCAAGCAAAAAATTAGCTTTTGAATGTTCTGGGATTACAGGTAGTACAACAAGAACCATGACTGTCCCTGACAGTGATGGGACAATAAGTACGGAGAGTTTTGCTACCGCAATAGCAGTAGCGTTAGGATAGTATTATGGCAACTCAAGTTCAATTTAGAAGAGGAACAACAGCTGAGCACAACAATTTTAGAGGTGCTGATGGAGAAGTAACTGTAGATACTTCTATAAAAACTGTTGTAGTACATGACGCAGTAACAGTAGGTGGATTCCCTTTATTAAGACAAGATGCTTCTAATTCTCAATTAGAAAGAGGTTCTTCTACTAATTGTGCTTTAAAATTTGCTGGAGATTTTGACACAGGGATTATAAGTCCGGCTTCTGACGAGTTATCTTTAGTTACTGGTGGGTCTAGTCGTCTTACAATAGATTCTAATGGAGCTGCGACCTTTACAGGTAATGTCCAAATTAATGGACAATTATCAATTACTGGTAATGTAAACTCTGAGGAAAACTTAGCACTAATTATTGCTTTAGGATAATATGGCAAACACCTTCAAAGTTGATACGAAATCAAGTTGTGTAACTGATGCACATAGCAGCACTAATGCAAATGTTTTAACAGCCGGTAGCTCTGCAACATTAGTTCTTTTGAGTATATTAGTTTCCAATAAAACAGCATCTAGTGCTGATGTAGATGTTTTTTTAGTTACTAATACAGGAGATGATGTATTTCTTTTAAGAAATGCCCCAGTTCCAGCTGGATCTTCTCTTGAATTAATTAGTGGATCGAAAGTTATTATGGAATCTAATGATATTTTAAGAGTAAGAACCGATACTGCAAGCACTCTTGATGTAGCTATAAGTTATTTAGAACAGACCTAAAATGGGATTATCAGTTAATAATGATCTTGTAAATTTATCAACTAATTTTGAAAGTCTTAAAGCAAAAGTTGAGGCTATTGAAATTATAGTTTATGGTGAAAAAGTTTTAGAACTAGATGATTCTACTTGGGAAAATATTAGAAAAAAACGAGATTATATTTTAAAATCTACAGACTGGACTGTCACTCCAGGTTGTTCTGTTGATCAAGCTCAGTGGACTGCCTACCGACAAAATCTTAGAGATATACCTCAAACATATACCGTAATTAATGATGTAGTTTGGCCTGCTCAACCCTCTACTTTAGGACCTAATAGTTAGAAAGTCCCCATATTTACTAAGCTTAAAATGATTAAAGAAATTAAGAAGAATTCTGGATTAATTTGCTATGCCATATATTGGAAATAATATTCGTTCTGCTGATGATTACAGATTAATTGATGATGTAAGCAGTAGTTTTAACGGAAGCACTACGAGTTTTCCTTTACAAGTTTCAGGAGTTTCTCCTGCACCTTTTCCAAAATCACCACAACAAGTTTTAATATCTGTAAATGGTGTTATTCAGGAACCTGATCCCACTGGAACTGCAGGATTTAATATTGTAGGAAATAATATAGTTTTTAGTTCAGCTCCAACGAATGGGCAAGCATTTTTTGGAATAATATATGCAACAGCTGATTATATAAATGCTGGAGGAACATTTCCTGCAGGTTCGAGTAATCTTCCCTCTATAACCTTTTCTGCAGATGTAGATTCAGGACTATATAGAAAGGCATCAGGTACTGTTGGATTTGTTTCAGACGGTACTGAAGTTGGAAGTTTTGATAGCAATGGAATTAATGGTAATGCAATGAATGTAACAGGCACTGTTACTGCAAATGCTTTTTCAGGAGATGGATCGGCCTTAACGAATTTACCATCATCAGGTGGTACGGTTGGACCAGGTACTGAACAATTATTTGTTGAAGCTGAAAATCAATTAGATGCTAGCTTTGCAACTACAACAGGTAAAAATTATATTTCTGCTGGACCGTTGACTATTGCTTCTGGTGCTGTACTTACTATTACTTCTGGCTCTACCATGGCTTTCGTTTAAAAGTTATGACAAATCTAAATACAAATGAAATCGAATCTACTTCTACCAATACAAATGTAAAAGTAGAGGTAAAAGGGTCTGATGGAGGATTAGAAGTTAGAGGAGGGGGAGGAAATGATGGGGTTTTACAGCTTAACTGCAGCACACAAAGTCACGGTGTTAAATTAAAAAGTCCAGCAAATAGTGCTGGTCAAAACTACACGATGATTTTGCCTGATAATCAAATTGAAGCTGGTAAATATTTAAAGGTGAAAAGTGTAACTGGCACAGGAGCCACAGCTGTAGGGCAATTAGAATATGCAACTGTTGCAGCAGCAGATCTCTCAAACTTAAATGCAAGTAATCTAACATCAGGTACTTTGTCAAGCGATAGATTTTCGCTCCCAGCTTCTTCAGGAGCCGGATTAAAATTTATTCAAAAACAAACTGTCAGCTCTAGTAATACTATTACTCAGATAGATTTTACATCACTAGATTCTAATTCAATGTATAAGATTGTAGGTAAACGTGTGAAAGCTAGTGGTAGTAACATCTTACATATGCAGTGGTTAGATAATACGAGTAATCCATATTATGGTTCATTTTTAAAAAATACTACTTTTCAAAATCAAAGACCATCTAATTACTATGATCCTTGGGCTCATTATATGAATAGTACTTCAGAAACCAATATTAATATGGCAGCACATAGATACAGTACTCATACTCATCACGGTTTTATTGCAGATTTACATACAGGGCGTGGTAGTGGTTATGGTGCTCGTGCTGGTAAACCTTGGTTGATATCTATAGGTATGTATCCAGGTGCACAGCATAATGGAAACATAGTAAATGCCTCTTTTGACAGTGGTCAAGGCGAGGCTCGAATCTTGCATGGAATACGATTTGTATTTAATTCTAGTGCTAATAGCAGTGGGTCTGATGGCACATATTTCCAAGCTGGCACTGAGATTTCTCTTTTTAAGTACATTGAAAGTTAATTAGGTTTCAATATAAATATTGATGTGATTTAAAATAAAAAGATACTCTCTGTTATGTATGTCAAAAATAAATGTTAATGGAATTGAAGCAGTCACAACTGATGGAGATTTAACGATTACGCCAAATGGGACAGGTATTCTTGAAGTAACGAATGTAGAAGATGATGGAATTTTAAAACTTAATGATTCACAAAAACAAAATAAAGTAAAAATTAAATCACCTAATGATACTGCTGCACAATCTTATACTCTGACTTTGCCATCAAATAACTTTGTACAGGATGGATATCTTCAAGTAAGCAGTATAACAGGAAGTGGAGCCACAGCTGTAGGGCAATTAGAATATGCAACCATAGCTGAGGCTGATATTAGCAATTTAAATGCAAGTAATTTAACATCAGGAACTGTTCCAAGTGCCAGATATAGTGGTGCAGGGTTATCACTAGTACAACGCAGTTATATAAACACCAGTAATACTATTTCTCAGATAGATTTTGCAAATTTAGAGTCTGATACTATGTATAAGTTGGTTGCACCATTTATTACTTTTGGGCCAGATACTAATAGTTCTCCCAGTCAATATTATACAGATCATATAAGAATGTATTGGATAGGTGATGATGGTAATGCTATGGTGGTTTATCAAGGAAAAACTTACAATTCTAGCGGTGGTTATAATTATTATCAAGACTATAATGCTTCAATAATTGATTGTAGTATGGCAAGTACAGCAGATAATCAATATCATTTTGAGGCAGAGATATATACAGGTGACGCAACTAATTCCTACATACCTTGGATGTATTTTCAAGGGCAGGCGTTTAACCTAAATAATAAAGCTGAAATTTATGCTACACAAAACCAAAATGGTTATTCAGCAAGAAGAATAGACCAAATAAGAATGACTGGAACTTCTAGAACTTTTCAAGAAGATACTGAGATTATACTTTATAAATATGAGGAAACCTAATGTCAAAATTAAAAGTAGATAATTTAGAAGCTATTGATCAAAATGTGACCTTAATTCCTAAAGGCACTGGAGTCGTTAAAGTAAAAGGAGCTGGAGGTGCTGACGGAACAGTGCAGCTTACCTCAGCTGACGGAACGAATGGAGTAAAAATAAAATCACCTCCTCACAGTGCTGGTCAAGATTACACGATGATTTTGCCTGATAATAACATCGAGACTGGGAAGTTTTTAAAAGTAAAAAGTGTGTCTGGAAGTGGAACTTCTGCTACAGGACAGTTGGAATATGCATCAGTAAGTGAACCTGATCTTACTAATTTAAACGCAAGTAATTTCACATCAGGAACTGTTCCAAGTGCTAGGTTTCCATCGACTTTACCAGGATCTGTTGGAGCCTACGAGTTAGTTCAAAAACAAGAAGTCACACAAAATGGACTTATTTCCGACATCTCTTTTAGTTTAACTGCAAATACATTATATTCAATAATGGGTAAACAGATGAGTTCAAGTAACTATCAATATGTATTTCCTGATTTCAACTTTTATAATTCCTCAAATCAGAACATGTACTTTAATTATTTACAATTCACTCATGCTAAGAATAGTTCTAATACTGGGAGTGTATATAGTGCAGGTGGATTAAACATGGATACAGGAGTAAGTAGTCCCAACCCTCCAGATATTATTTTTAGAATGCAATTAAGTGTTTTTCAACATGGTCCTTTTAATTTTTCAGGTGGCACAGGAGGTAAAAGTGGTTGTATGGGTATGATAAGAGCATTTAGTCATGGACATGAAAATAATAATCTTTTTGAAGCTTACTTCAGGATAACTGGTAATACCATAACAGCACCAGCTGGAATACGTTTTCATTGGAATGATGATTCTAATGCTAAATTTAGTAATGGATCACAAATTTTAATGTACAAATACAATGTAAGTTAATTAAAAAATTACACAACTATAATATAAATATAGATTTATTTAGTAAAAAGGAAGACAGTTAATGTACAAAATGGTAGATGGACAAGTCATCAAAATGACAGATGAGGAAATTGCAGCGATGACTGGTAATCCTCCAACAGATAGTGAAAAACTTGCACAGCAATGGGAAGAGATACGTTCATTAAGAAATACTTTGTTAGCAGAATGCGATTGGAGAGCTAATACAGATGTTACATTATCAGACGATTGGAAAACCTATCGACAAGCATTGAGAGATGTCCCTACCCAAACTGATCCATATAAGATCACTTGGCCGACAGAACCAGGAGCATAAAATTAGACATTTTAAACTAGATATTATAAGTCAATTGATTTAAAATTATGTCAAGAATTAAAGTAGATGATATACGACATACTTCTAGTAGTAATGATTCAATAACATTCGCTTCAGATTCAAGTGTAAGTCTCAAACATAGTGGATCCGCTAAATTAACTACGACAGCTACAGGCGTAAGTATTACTGGAGCGTGTTCTGCAACATCAGTTACAGCTACATCAGTTGAAGATTCAAAAGGTGATTTAAGAAAAATTGTTCAAAATTCCCAAACTTCAGCTTATTCACTTGTCGCTGCTGATGCAGGAAAACACATAAGCATCACAACTGGTGGTGTAACAATTCCAGCAAGTGTATTTGCTGCTGGTGATGCCATTACAATTGTTAATGACAGTGCATCTGACCAAACAATTACTTGCAGTGCAGTAACCACATATCTTGCTAACGATACAAGCACTAAAACTTCATTAACCTTAAAAGCAAGAGGAATAGCAACCTTTTTATTTGTTTCAGCTACTGTTGTTTATGGTGCTGGAGCAGGACTAGAGTAATGACTATACAACAGATGTTTTTTGGATCTAGTGGTGCTGCTGCTGCAAAGGATATTAATATATTATTAAATGGTAAATGGGGTTCTGACAGTGCTGAAGGTGCTAGTTTAGCTACTTATTGGTCTAGTGCAACTCAGAATAACTATACTGGACAAAAAGCTAATGAATATGTACAATCTGACTTTACTAGAGTAGGTGATGGTATTCTTAGTTTTACTCTTCCTGCTGCCAGTTACAAAATTTATGCGAGGAGTGGTAGTGGTTCAGGGAATAATCGTTGGACAGGAGCTACAGCCACTGCGGATTTAACTCTTTCTAGTGAAACTCCCCTTTTACTTTTAATTCCGAATCATGGTTCAGGTAACTATGGTGGAGGAGGTGGATTTTTTCTTATTAAAGGAACTGATTACACTGATTCTATTAATAATAGTGCTCTTTTAATTTTAGGAGGAGGTGGTGGTGGTTATATGGCCGTAACTACTTACGGAGCACCTGGTAATTTATCTACATCTACTGGAACTCGAAGAGGTCCATCGTCCGGAGCCTCTGGAAATTATGACCACGGTGCTGGTTGGTTAGATAGTTATACAGTGACACCTTATTCAAGTGAGACAGGAACCCAAGCTAGGCATTTTGTAGAAGGTGGTAAAGGTGGAACATCTACTTCATGTAGTACTCCAGGTGGATTTGGTGGTGGAGGTGGAGGTTGTCCTGGAGGTGGTGGAGGTCACTTAGGCGGTTATCCTGGTACAGATAGTCATAATAGTGGTACTGGTTATGGTGGCACAGGGAATAGTCAATACTCAGGAGGAGGCGGAGGTACATCAATTTATAATGCTAGTTACGTATCGAATATCAGTGCTTCTTATGGAGCAACTAATAATTCTACTCTGACTTCAGAGACTCAATCAGACCAAGGCTACTTTGGAATTTATACAGTATAAAATTAGTCATTTTAAACTAGAAATGGTATAAGAAAATTATTTTTACATATGTCTTCAGTTAAGGTAGATAACATTAAGCATAGACTAAGTACTGATGATTCAGTATCACTCGCATCAGATTCAAGTGTTGCATTAAAACACAGTGGAAATCAGAAATTAGTCACCAGTTCAACAGGCGTTAGTGTAACTGGAACGTGTGCTGCAACTGCTTTTAGTGGTGATGGTTCAAATTTAACTAACATAGCATTACCAAGCACATTAACAGGATCGGCTAATCTTTCTGGTTTACTTAAAGAAGGTGTAAATATAACTGCTGGTAAGTTGAGTGATAATACAAATATTGATTTAGCAAATGGTATGGTGCATCTTTTTACTACAACAGAAACAACTACATCCACACCTAATATTAGATTTAATAGTTCTACTTCTCTCGACTCAAGTATGAGTGTTGGAGAGGCTATATCAGTAAATATTATCACGACTGCTGCAGCTGCTGCTTATTCTGCACAACTAACAATTGATGGTGCTGCGGTAACAGAGAATTGGGTTGGTGGAGCTGCACCTTCAGATGGTGGCTCAAGTGGTGTTGATATTTATTCTTATACAATTATCAAAACGGCATCAGCTACATTCACTGTCATTGGAAACCAAAGTAAAACATCATAATTAATGAAGCAAGATTTTTGGACATATCAAAAACCTTTGTCAATGACAGGTTTTGGTGGTGGTGCTACTTCACTTAGTTACGCTGGTGCTAGTTCTTCCATTGTCACCGATGGATTAGTACATTGGTTCGATTTTAGTGACACTAATTCCTATAGTAGTGGAACTACAATAACAGATTTAGGTCCTGCTGGTAATAACATGACCTTCGTGAATGCACCTACTGTTATCAACAGCAGTTTTGGATCTGGTGGTCGTCACATAGAAATTGGGAATAGTGGTAGTGGTGGCGATAAGTATGCTTACTATGGTACTAATTATTCAGATACTTTAACTGGAACTCAAGGCACTAATCCTTTTGCGATAGAAATGTGGGTGAACCTGAAAAATATAAGTGCAGAAACAGCTGTTTTTGGAGATATGATATCCACTATAAAATATAACCCTGTAGCTGTTAGATATAAAAGATTTGAAATTTTTGTTTATCAGAATAGACTGAAAACACTTGGTATGAGTGGAAGCACTAACGTTAGTTATTTCCCTAGCGATCTAGTTACGGTTGGCAATAAGAATTACGCTGATGGAACCTATGCTGGTTGGGAACATATTGTAGCGACCAGAGAAGACACAAACACTAATGGTATGAAATATTATAGAAATGGTAGTTTAGTTGTACAAGATAATAATAGTATTAATTATAATGGACCCGATACGGCTGAGGGATACGGATTAAGTCAGGCTTTTTATAGACTAGGTTATGTCTTTGGCACATGCAAATTTGCGATCTTCAGAAGATATATTAATGGGTCTTTGACAGCAGCAGATGTACAAAAACATTATGATTTGGACAAAGCAAGATTTGGTCTATCTTGATTTAAGGTCTATAAAATTAGACATTTTAAACTAGATATAAAGTAATAGAAAATTTAGATGGCGTACATAGGGACAGAACCTAATTTCCTTAATCAGAATAGGGAGGTTGATGATATAAGCGGTAGTTTTAACGGAAGCACTACGACTTTTAACTTGCAAGTTTCTGGTCAAAATGTAAATCCAGAAAGTGTTAATAATGTTTTAGTTTCTGTTGGTGGTGTATTACAAAATCCAGGAACGGATTATACGATTAATGCAGCCACTATAGTTTTTACAACAGCTCCAGCAAGTGGCTTAGATTTTTGGGGGTTGGTATTAGGTGAATTAGTTAATACAGGAGTTGTATCTGACGGAACAGTGACAACAGCAAAAATTGCTGGACAGGCTGTCACTGCACCAAAGTTAGCTAACACTGCAGTCTCAGCAGGTTCTTACACAAATGCAGATATTACAGTTGATGCACAGGGAAGACTAACATCAGCTGCTTCTGGTTCCGCAGGAATTTCAGGTATCGATGTACAGGATGAAGGTAGTGCGTTATCTACAGCTGCAACTACTCTAGATTTTGTTGGTGCTGGTGTCACTGCATCTGGTACTGGTGCGTCTAAAACAATTACTATTCCTGGTGGAGGAATTTCAGGTATCACTGTACAGGATGAAGGTAGTGCGTTATCTACAGCTGCAACTACTCTAGATTTTGTTGGTGCTGGTGTTACTGCATCTGGCACTGGAGCTTCTAAAACAATTACTATTCCTGGTGGTGGTGGTGCATTAGAATTTGTAAGCAGAACTTACGTTTCATCTACTACAAATGCTATTGATTTAACAGGTTTTGATTATGAGCGTGTTTACAAATTAATAATTAAAAGAGCTCAATGGGGTGGTTCAGCTTATCAAAATTTATATGTACGATTTTTTATCAATGGTGGTTCCAGTCCTCAAACTGCTGGTGTTTATAATTACATAATTGAACATGCTGGTGGGCATTATACTCAAAATAATGATGATAAATTAAATTTTTATCAATATGGAGGAGAAAATGAGTATGTAACAGCCACCTTTGAAATTTATACAGGATACTATGGTTACTTAAGAGGGCCTATGCATCATGTAGGTACAACTAATGGCATACGTTATGCTGATATTAGAGCTACTTTAAATCCTTCTGTCATGACTGCACAAAGAATTAGTGGTGTGAGACTATTTACAAGTGGTTATAGCGATTGGCAAGTCGGCACCGAAGTTTTACTATTTAGATACAAGGAGAGCTAATGAACAAGTATGTAGATGGTGTTTTAACACCAATGACTGATGCAGAAATTGCAGAATACAATGCAAGCATTCCAACAGATGCTGAAATTCTTGCTGGAAAATGGGTAAGGGTACGAACAGAAAGAAATGATTTATTAGCAGAATGCGATTGGAGAGCTTTTAGTGATGTCACTTTATCTGACGAATGGAAAATTTATCGTCAAGCTCTTAGAGATGTACCAACTCAATCCGATCCAGATAATATTACATGGCCTACAAAGCCTAGTTAAAACGAGATAGTTATTAGCAACTTGCAGTAATTAGATCAATTTAGTAAAATTTAAATAAATACTAAAAAAATGCAGAAAATTTTTAATGCAATAGCTGTTGCTTCAGGAGTACTCTCTTTAACAGTTGTAGGTAGTGGTTTGTTTGTTTACATCAATAAAGATGCAATAATAAACACTATAAAAGAAAAGGCTATGGAATCAATTACAGGTAACTTAGGAGAATCTTTAGGAGACTCTCTTCCCATACCTGATGTTACTGGTCCAGTAGTACCTAAACTTCCTTCAACTAATTTTTAAAATTGTCTGATATTCCAGAAATTTTAATAAATACTGTAGTTATTCCTAAACTTGATAATTATTATTTTTCAACTATACAATCATTACCTCAGAGTCCTCCAGTAACTTTACAGATTGGTAATCCAATCATAGATTTACCGGGGTGTGTTAAATTTAATGATTTAAACAAAAAATCAAAAAATTTAGTAGATGAGGATGAAAGAGGAAATGTAGTTTTATGTGATGCTGGATCTCCTACTTATGAAGCAATAGATTATCAACCAGAAGAATTAATCTATGTTGAAGATGCTGTAGTTCCTAATGTACGAACTGCACCAAGAAAAGAACAAGAACAAAAAGAAGAAGAAAAAAATAATGAAAGTGAATTAGGAACTCCTGATCCAAAATTAGATAACATACCAAAAGATAATCAGAAAGAATGCCCAGCTCCAAATCAACCAAGAGTTGGAGATTTAACACGTAGTGGAGATGAGATAGTTGTAGGTCATGAATTACAAGGAAATATTTGTGTAATTTTGTATGAACCAAGTTCTAGTCTTGAAAAACTACTTCCAAATACATCACAAGTAAGTACTACAGCTGTAATTGCTGTCGTAGCAACGGCTTCAGCAGCTGCAACACCTATCTTATTAAAATTAATAAAGCCATTAATAAAGCAATTAATAAAGAGAATTAAAGGTTTATTAGGAAAAAAAGATAGAGAAAAATTTAAAGGATTGCAAAGAAAAAAGAAACTTATTTCGGAATCGAATGAAGATGATTAGGAACAACACCATGAGGATTTGCAACTATAATATCGGCACAGATTTGAGCTGATGGGCTAGTTTTTGCAAACGTCACGCCCAATCTTTTCTGCTCGGCACAGTGCTTCAATCTTGCCATCTCAAAATCTAATCTTTTATTAGCTAATATTTGTTTATTTATTTGATTCTGACTGCTGGAAGCACGTAAACAATTTTCATTGTGCCTTTTATCAAGAGGTATAGTTATATTCATACTGATACCCCATCCAATATTGTGATTTGTTTTTTGACCTGTTCTTACAGGTTTTTGATAAAGAACAGCCCCAGGATTGTCTAATATGCCATCATTATCGACATCTGAATTGTCGTACACATTATCAAGCCATTCAGATTCGTAAGGTTCTTTCCATGAATCCTGCAATGTAGCAAATGGAGTAATTGAAAGAGTAGATCCTTGACAGGAAACCCCACCTCCGTAAGTATTAGTTAGGTATGGTCCCGATAGATTTTGTACCGCCAAATTTGATACGCTCCCGGAAGAATTCGCAATCGGATTTGCTGTGGCTGAAACCCCTCCCACTTCGTTTGCATAAAGGGGAGCACTAAATATATTTAAAGCTAAAAATAAATATTTTACTGACTGAAGGTTGAAGTTGTATCTGTTACAGATTTTATGTCGGTAGTTCTCTGGATTATTGTCTGTGACTTCAACCCTGGCTGGCTCAGTGTAGTTGTCATCTGCCAAGGCTTTGTCTCGTCTATGATCGAGAAGTTTGGCATATTTGAGGAATCTAAATTTGTCCACGTTGAATTAACTCCATTCAGCGTTTGAGTAACACTTTTGGCTGGAGGAACCAAACTACTACTATCTGTCTTTATATTATTGCCAGTTACGGTATATTGCCAGCCTGTTTGATAATCAATTACATTTATTGTTTCAGTAACCTTAGAAGTAGTCTCAGTGTGAGACTGAAGAACACCAGTATTAAAATTTGGAACTACTGGTACTGCCTTCGCAGTCGTACTCATCAGACTTAGAAAGATTACAGGTATTATTTTTCTCATCTGTCTCATCATCTTCTTTTTCTTTTATTGCAAAGGCATGATCCTTTAGTTTCATTTTATTGAAATTTCGCTTACAAATTGACCTGTAGCCACTGTACCAGCTCCTCCACTTGTTAGAGCAATGGTTGAAGATGAATCAATTGTACCTGCTAATGTTCCTGCAACCCCTGCTGCAGTTGAAGTTTGATCGGAATAAGCAACCACGGCACCTGTACTTGGAGCACTTGTGGATATAGCATCTGCTTGTGTAAATGATTGCGTGAAACTCCAAGATTCACCTGCTGTGGCCTGTACTGCTGAAAGTGTAGGTATTGAACCAACTCCTGAAGCTATTGTCAATGAGCCAATTGAGTTAGTAGCTGAACCACCTTCAGGTGTATACTGAGTAGTTACGTTGTTTCCAGAAACACTATAACTATTTCCAATTCGGGATACTTGAGTGGCAGCAGCATTTACTTGTAGCTGTACACTGCTAGATAATTTATGAGTGATATCTGCTCTGGCTGCTGGGGCAAATATCAATATCAACAAAGGGAATAATTTCCGCATTTTTAGTACCTTTTAATTACTATACATAAGTTTACATGAAGGTAGACTTAGTATGTATTGAGATTATAAAATGACTGAAAATTCAAAAGAGTCTCCTAAGACACAAGAGAAAAAAAATGTTTTCTCAAAAATCAAAGAAAGCATTGATGACAAAGAAGAGCAACTTGCTATTGTAGGTGGTTTTGTTCGGTTAGGAGTTTTAGTTTGGAGTGGTTTTATTCTGACTCTTAACTATATAACAATTCCAGGATGGGAACAAAACAAGATCGATCCAACTTTTATCGCAAGTGTTTTTACAGGAACCCTAAGTACTTGGGGCGTTGCTACAGCTAAGAAAAGAGGCGATGGAACTATGAAGATGGATAAAAATAATGCTGCAAATGGTGTTTCAAGTTTAAGTAAAGTTGACCTTGAAAAGTTAATAGAGAAAGCATCTCAAACTGCTCCTACTCAGATCTTGCGTATCGAACAGGCTCCGATTAAAATAGTGACAGAGACTAGTCCTAAGAAAAATGTATAGCAGACCAAGTAAAAATTGGGGAATAATAGCTTTAGTATCTATCTTAGGGGTATCTAATATTTCTCTGATGAGTACTTTAGTTACTAATAAATTTAAAAGTCCATATCCTAATGTTAATTTTCCAGTAGGTCCGTATACTTCTTACAGTATTGTTGCATCTGAAGAAGGATATAGTATCAGATATAAAGCAAACGATCCAAAAGTTTTAAACCGAGTTAAGTTACTTACTGAGCCAAAAGGATTATTTGGTAATAAAGAGTCAAAATTAAGTTTGAGAGAAACTTATACAATGCAACGTGAATTAGGTAAAGATGGAGTAGAGGGAACCGTAATGACTGAGAAAGACATTGCTTGCATAAAAGTAGAAGGTAGTGGAAACGCTACAGGAAAAGTCGTAGGAGCCTCTGTAGGAGTTAAAGCTGCACCTGCATTTAGTAACATACCAATCGTTGGATGGCTTGCTGCAGGCTTTGTAACTATGTTTGCACAGGACAAAGGATCAGAGATAGGTGGACAGATAGCAAGAGACTACAATGATTGTTAATAGATAATTCTAGGGTTATACTCAAAGTAGTTACATACTAAAAATGTCTTGCGGAGTATCATTAGAAAATCTTAAAAATTTTGATAAGCAAATAGATGAGCAGGCTTCGACATTATCAAAACAAATACAGCAATTAGAATCTCAACTTATAACAGCTAAAAATTCTTATTTAAAAGTTTTAGGTGCTAAAGAAATTATAGAAATACAGATTAAAGAAGCAGAATCTGTTGAGAGCACTCCAGTATTAGTTCCAGAGGCAAGTGGTGATTAAGATGTTAAAGGAGATGAATAGAGACAGATATAAAGCCTTACAATTACTAGCAGATCATTTACGCACTCCGTCAAAAGATTTATCTCTTAATGCAATTTTTAATGATGTAAAGGATGAAGATCTTAAATGGGTGACAGAAAAAATTCATTATTATTTATTAAGACTTCTTGAAGAAGCAGACTATGAAAAAGAAGAGGATGTAGAGCTAGTTTCATTATTGGATTAACCACTACATTTGTGTAAGTTTATGCAGCATAAAGTTTCTACAAGGTTGCAAGGTACATGTGATTCACTGCGAGCAAGATTTACTAGCAAATTTAATTGAACTCTCTCCAAAAAATGCTCGCCATAAATTTCGACAATGTATATTTCAATCTTGGGATTGGAAATGTGCTTATTGTGATAAAGAATTAAACAAAGATACTGCGACGATTGACCATATACTTCCAAAATTCAAAGGTGGACATAATGTTAAAACTAATATGATTTGTTCCTGTTCTAAATGTAATAGATTAAAAGGATCAAATCTTTTAGAAGATTGGTACAATCCTGAATTTAAATTTTTTCAAAAGGAGAGACTTGATAAGATAAAACAGTGGATGGATCAAAACAGCTCTATTAAAATCCTACCCTCAGATAAAGCAACACCTTATATAACAAATGACTTCTACATCGGATGGGTCGCTTCATGAAGACCAAGCAAAAGCATTTGCAAGACAATATGCTGAAGAATTACAAGCAGAAAAAATTTCTAAGAATAATAAATTAGTGAATAGCAGAATTCAAGAAGCAGGAGATGACGCTTTATATGGCATGCGTGGTATGGATCTAGTATCTAAAGTGAGAGCAGGAGAAGTCAATTTTATTTAGTAATAAAATCAATAGCATCTAAGAGTTAGAATTATTTATATAAGTATTAAGAAAAAGACTGATGTCTAAAAGGGCAAAAGCTAAAAAACTTTCAAAAGAGCACTTGAAATGTAATAAGCCTAAAAAGACTCCCAGTCATAAAACAAAGTCTCATGTTGTAAAAGCATGTGAAGATGGCAAGGAAAAATTAATAAGATTTGGTCAACAAGGAGTAAAAGGTGCTGGTAAAAATCCAAAAACCGCTAAAGAAAAAGCTAGAAAAAAATCATATTATGCGAGACATGATGCTCAAGACAAAAATCCTGACAAAATGTCAGCTAGATACTGGTCACATAAAGTAAAGTGGTAAAATAAAATTAAATACAAAAAGTACCTATGGAAGTGATTGCTATCAGTTTTGTTATTTTATTTGGTGGAACATATGGAGTGGGAACACTTTTATTAGGACGAACAAGTTCTGACGAATATAATTAATTGCTCATTAATTCACTGTTGGTAATATATGTATAAAGGTTTTTATTTATATGGATCTTAACCTTCCGACAAATGTTGAATTTTCTATTCATGCTGCATCTTTAGCAATACAATCTTTAGATAGAGTAGAATTAGAAGAGGCATTCATTGAGCTTTTACATCAGAAAGCATTAGATCGTCAGATGTTTTACGGCATTATGAAGGATCATGGCATTGATGCCAACATTCAATTCCAGCTCTCTACTGAAGGGCAAATTTCTTAAGAAACATGGCTACAAGAACAATTGAGGCAACTCTAGACAAATTCAGTGTTGATGCTGGATCAGAAATTACATATCTTGGACCTACAGCAGCAGGTAATAAAGGCGATGCAGTAAGGGGATTTAGAGTCAATCCTGGAGGTACAGGAGACATTAAGGTAACTCTTGATAGATCTGAAGGTGTAAATACAATGCAAATTTTTCAAGAGGATGCATTTGCAACAGGAGATGCACCTACTGGTTATTATAAATTCTTTGATATAGCTAAAGCAGGTAAAGGTAAGGGAGCTGTTGGTGTTACAGTTACTAACGCAGCTAAAAACTATGTTGTACTTTTAGAATTAGATGGTTATTCTGAAGTAAGCTATAACGGATCTGTTGTCGTCCCATAAATATTTATTATTTACAGAAAAAGGCTATAAATTAACAAAAAAATATACTGTTCCTAGAACTTATTTAGGAATGGGTAGATATGCAGCGTATAAAGATTTTGGTGAAAGTATTTGGAGGATAGGCTATGGAAGTGAAACTATTGATGATTATTATTTAGATGCTAATGATAAAGCCATTCAAGAAGATATAGATAAACAGTTCTATGAGGATTTAAAAAGTTTCTCAAAGGAAGCCGAAAAATATGTTTTTGTAAATTTAAACATAAATAAAAGAGCTGCTTTACTTAGTTTTGCTCATAGTATTGGTATAAATTCATTTAAATCTAGTAGATTACTAGATTTAATAAATAGTTATGCAACTAAAAATAAGATAATAAAAGAGTGGAGTCCCTATATAAACCATATATGGATGTCAGGAGGGGATCTAATGACCGATAGAAGGCGTACAGAGCTTGATATGTACTTTGCACCAGATAAAGAGATACCAACCTTCTATCGTCATAAATGCAACGCTAAAGTTTGTTTATTAAATATTGCAGAAACTTACAACGGATCTGCCACACAAATAAAAGGAATTGAATATTTAGAAAAAAAACTTAAAGAACTTGATCCGTCTGGAGAGGTTCTTCGGAAGTTTTTTCGATATTGGAACAGTACTCCAAGTGGTCTAGGATCTCCTTTGCGTCGTAAGGTCGATCCTTAAGCCAATCAAGACAATCCATGATTAAAAGCTCTCTTGAGTAATTTTTTTCGAATTCGTCCCATTTTATTACTGGATCAGGTATAGAAGGTGATTTGACCTGACTTAAATCCTTTTCCATAGATTGAACTTGCTGATTCGAGTATTTCATTGTTTTTATCTTTAGCCATACTTATTTTTAACAGTACTAAATATCCAATCAAGTCATTTATAACATCTTCATCGGTTGCTAATAAACCTGCTCCCTTCATAATTCTGTTTAATTTATCATCAATACGTACTAATAGTTGCTCTGAAGCTGAAGCTTTACTAAAAACTCGACATGGTTTTAAAGCAGAATCACCATATTTTCTATTTTTGTCAATTAAAAGATCTTTTATATCATCACAAATGCCGCTAATTTTTAATTCAGTTTCATTCATAGTCATGTGTAGCTCCAATACAATAGATGTATGAAACCTCAGTCTACTTCAAGTTACGACGTTGACAATCGTTACAGATTTTATAAGTCGTTAAATTCAAGAGAAGATATTTCTCCTGAAAGGAGAGGGGTCAGACCTGGTGTTGATAATAATAGCTCTCAAAATTTTTTGAGATCTTATATAGCACAATTAAGGGACATGAATTTTCCTCGGCAAATGATTGATTAGCAGATTACTTTGCCAATATGAGAAAATATATTTTTAAATCTTTCTGTTTGATTAAAACCTAAATCTATTTTAGGCAAATAAATAAAATATCCCCAACTTATAGGTGATTCTAAACATTCGTATTTTTTACCATGTATTAAATTAGCTCGATTAGTAGGAACACAAACTGGGAAATCCCACATTTCTGGACACGTTCTTATCATTTCAGAATAGGTAGTGAAAAACAAAGCTTCTGGTATATTTCTTAATTTCCATTCTTTTAATAATCTTCTAAACCATATTACAGATGGAGCTTTTGCTCCTTGACCTGCAGATAAACTCCATCTCCACGTACCTCTTTTCTTCGCAAAAGAACATCTTCCGAAGGTAGGAGGGAATAAATAAGTTTTACCAGTCCAAGGCTCCTCAATATTTAAACCATCTATCTCATATGTATATATTTTTTTTGCTCTTAAAAATTGATTATTTGCATCATATGTAGAGCAAGGATCTAAGTCTATAGTTCTTAATAAGGCATCTATATAAGGTAAATATTCACAAGGTGTTAACCAATCATGAGTTATGTGGTCTACTTGTGCTAATGATCTTCTACTAGCACCCCATGATCCTTTAGTCACATTTGTTTGAAGCTTGCACCTTCACTATCAATTTTGTAGTGAACCAGAGACATCTCTTTATCATCTTGAATAATAAATAAAGCTTCTTTATCAGGATCTAATTTTTCTGCTCGAACTATAGCCTGTTTCATTACATCTGCAGCACCTTCTAAATCATTTTTATTAAGGTCATCTATAGCATTAACAAGGTTATTAACCGTTAAATAAAACATAGATTTCTTCTCATCTTCATGAGTTGGAACATATACCATCGCCCCTGGACCATCATTATGATAAAACTTGTAATAGAATTCACACATATCAGCACATACTCGTTCAATAGTAAGTTGATAAAGTTTTTTTTCATCTTCACCTAATGCAGTTCCAATTAATTTTTTCAATAACCGATTTCTTCTGCTAGTCATTTAGTTTCCCCAACTGTTACATTGTTATCATTTTTTTTATCTTTGTCAATTTTTATAAGATCTTTGAGCCCTGATTTTTTAAGTGTCTCCAATAATTTTGGTAGTGGTCTATAAAGAACAACAGCCTTTTGCATATTTCCAATTTTTTTTATTAATTTGCCATTTTTATCTCTTAATTTTGTAAGTTCTCCCTGTCTAATTAAATATTCTGCAACACATCTATATCTTCTTTTTTCAGCTAAATTTATCTCTGGATACCTATCGCAGATTGTACTAGTTTTCATATCACTGAAAGTAAGTCTTATCTGATCAGCCAGTGATAATCCAAGTATTAAGTCTCTTGTGCTTGTTTCATAGCTTGAAACTAATTCTAAATACCTTCTAAGATCTTGATTATTAAAACTACCAGATGGAGGTATAAATATTTCTACTTGTTCAATAAGTGATTTACACAATTTTTTTCTATAATTTCTAGTTGTGACTGAATTTATATCTAAATCAACAAATCTGTAACTCTGATAGAGATTGTCAGGATCTTTATGTGGTGCATAATTTGTTGTATCTAAGATATCTACCCAGTCCTCTAATTGTTGTGCTTCCATTCGAGGACACTATCTGTTCAAATACTAGCCTACTTTTTAAGATGATTCCATTGTTGTCTATGACTAATTAGTAAAGCCCAAATATAGTAATGTTTTATGCTTATAAAATGGTCTTTAAGTTTTACATGTTCATACCAGTCTTCACCATATAATTCAGTCAATCTTTTTTTACATTTTTCTAATGAACCACTATAGTTTGTTGATTCCCAACATGATTTAGCTAATAACATTTCTTGGATTGTACATAGACCTTGTAGTTCAAGAGTAGACAGACTATGTAAAAGTTGGCTAATATCGGAGAGATATGGATATTGTTCATCATGCGTCGCCCTATTACTTACGCTGAGTTGATTTTGATTTTGTTCCTTCTCCCTATTGGGTATATCGGAGTTAATCATTTGTATGAGTTTGTTTCAGATAGAATCACTATAGAAGTTAAATTTAAAGAACCATAATGTCAAGTTTTTTTGGAGGGGGATCATCACCACAAATTATGATTCCTGATCAGCAAAAATCAAAAGCATTTCAGACTATAATACCGCAACAGACTTTTCAAAATGCAGCGGAATACATGGGAAGATTGGATGATGAATACAATAGAACACTTGATAGACAATATGATCAAGTAGGAACTTCTGCCGAAATGGGAGCTAGAGCAAAAGGAAGACAGCTGCAAGGCCGTTCATCTTATCTATCATCATTACCATATACTGCTGGACAAGATGTAAGAGATGTAGCAGAAACAAGAGAAGGCGATGCAAAACTTGCTTATAAAGATGCTTTAGACAGAGCTAAAACGTCTGAGCGTAAATACGCACCTGTAACTAAATCAGGATTTGATAGCAGGCAATATTTAGAAAATTATCGAGATCTAAGAGATGCTTTTGGTAATGATTTAGAAAAAGCTAAACAACATTATATAGACTTTGGAAAGGATGAAGGCAGAACTGATGAAGATATTCATGGATTAAATAAAGGAGTACCAGGCTTTGCTAGATCTACTGAATCTTCATTTCTTCCAAGAGAAGCAAATGTAACTAATGCAACTAATGCAACTCAGTCCAACATTGATGCAACTCAGTCCAAGCAAATAGAAGATTTATATAAAAAATATCAACCTAAGACCGCCTATAGTTATATGAATAAAGAAAACTAATAGAAGTTAATTTTTTTATAGAATGACTTGACCAAAGTTCACGGAATCTTTTATATTGTCAGTAATTTGACCAAAATTAATTTGCTCTTCAACAGTTTCTACTGTAAATCTCCAATCTGTTACTGATACATTCAATCCAATAGAGTAAGTCGTTTCTAAATATCTAATATCATTTGTGATTACGAATAAATATTTACCTTTTTGTAATAATGAAGATGGATAATCATTTAATAAAATTCCAGTGTCATCATCTTCATAATCTATTGCTGAATCACGAAACACATATCCATCATTATTTATAGGTAATTCTTGTCTATGCCCATTTTCATCAATTTCATAAAAGGCTAATAAAGTATTTCTATTAGTTTGATTTTCATATGAAGTAGCAGAAAATTCTTGAGTAAATTGAATTGATCTGGGCAAAGATAAATTTATTTCATAAAATGTGCTTTGTTTTCTTGATAAACCACCATGAGTATTAGTTATAACTTTTGTTTTAAATGTTTCTGTGAAATCTCCAAGATCTATTGGGTTATTTAAATTATCTCCTTGTTCTGCAGGTCTAGGATCAGAACCAAAATAAGAAGTAGGTCCGTATGCAGTAGGTCCTGCTCCACCTGTGGGGTAAGCTTCAACAGTACCTAAATTAAAAAACCCTAAATTAGTTGGGATAGTAGTAAGAAATCTTGCCACTTTAAGTTTGTTTATTCCTATCTCTATGATACTGCAGAATATTTTCGTGATGAAGCTTAACGTCTTTAATAGATTTACATTCAGGTATTTCTTTTACACCTTTAATCATCAAATGCTTAGGATTACAGCAAAATGCTGTGCATTCTGGTTTATTAAAAATACGATATTTACCTGTATATCCACGACTTAGCCAAAAAGCAATACGTGGAGCAGATTGTGTTTTACCTGAGTGAAAAGGAGAGGGAAAATATGCAGTAGATTCTGTCCCATTTTTTCTAGTAGCTCCTTGCCATACCCAACAATCATCTTCTTCTTTAATATCTACTTGTTCCCAAAATCTCTTTACTTGCCAATACCATTTCATTTCGAATTCTCTAACATCTACTGTGCATCTAGCTTTTTTTATTTCTTCCATACAATCAAGGCACTCTCCCATTAATCCAAAGTTACCTTTATGTTTGTTAGTTCCTTGTATATGCCAAGGACATTCGTAGTGTTGAGTTTCTGTCACGACTCCTCTAAAATTTTTTGCTTCATTTGGATGAGCTCTCATTAAATTTACACAAGTGTCTGAGAGATTTGACCAAATCTTTTCCTCATTATATTGATCTTCTTTATCTTCGACATTCTCATATGTCTCTCCAGAACAAATTCTTCTTACTGAATGATATGGTAAACGATAATGTTTAGATAATTTTCTACTACTTACACCACTTTGATTTTCGTTTCTCAACTTAGTTATTAAGTCAATATTTATAGATTTTTCACTAACTTTTGCATTTTCATAAGCTACATCTTTTCTTGTTCCCCAATAGTAATGAGAAGGGTTAAGACAAAATTGAGATTCACATTCACTTCTTTTTACAATTATTGGTTCTTCTTCCGAATAATTTCTTCCTGTCATATTTAATATTAGAGGTCTAGCATCATGTCCTTTATACATAAGTTTTGTTTTTTTACTTGTAGTAAAACCTTTAAATCCAGCATTATTCATCTTCGTCAGACACCAACAAGATTCTTTACCAAAGTGTTCTAAAGCTGTTTGAAAAGCTCGTACAAATAATATTTGATCATATGCAGTCAGATTCTTATATAAGAATGCATCACTATTCTTCATGCAAAGTAGGGGGTAGGTGTACTCGTAAGCATACATCCCTTTAATAGCAATGGCAATCGTTGAACACCCAAATACCAAAAAATTTTCTCTATTTATATTACTTTTATAGAGGATGAGGTTAGGTATATGACTGTTTTACTTTATATACACTCACTTACCTAACCACCGCATACATGAAGATAAGTAAAATGCTATTATTTTTTAGGAACTTGGGTGTTCATAGTAAACCTCAGTCATACAAATCTATTTGAAACGCAAAGTACAAATATTTGCACTAACCCTACCACTATTTTTTGATAAAAAATGCGGAAAAAGTTTTTTAAGGTTTTGGGTTAGGTAGATGACTGTTTAAAAAAGGTATACACTCATGTATCTAGTCTCAAAGTCTTGTCGATGATATTATTTAAATAACAACTTTTGTAAAGATAAATGCCAGGATATCCGATGCAAGGAGGATTTGATCAATCTGGATTAAATGATGTGATTGATCCGACTAGACAATCAAGATTACCAGGTGGTTATGCTACTCAGGGACAAGCAGTCAGTGCTCCTTATGGTCAAGCTATGAAAGAAGCGGCTTCAAAGACTAATCCTATGAATGCTAAATCACAAGAAACACCAGTAGGTGATAGAGTTGATGATTTTTTAAATAGAATGGGTGCATAAAATGGGAGATAATGATTTTCCAGCTGTGATGGCAAATGGGGGTGGTAAAACATTTCTATCTGGGTTTGTTAAAGGAATGAATAAATATAGTCAGGCTGGTACAGATGTAGATGATTTTGAAATGGAAAGAGAATATGAACAGGAAATAGGAAAACCAATGATGGAAACAGTAAGATTTCGTAAATAAAGTTATCGTAAAATTGATTTAATAATCAAGTTTTTAAATATAAATGACACAGACTAAAGCACAATTAGTAGATCTATCAGTAGAAGGTGTAAATGCTAATAATTTAAATTCTGGAACTGTACCAGATGCTAGATTTCCTGCAGTTTTACCTGCTATATCAGGTGCAAATTTAACAAACTTACCTAGTAGTGGTATTAGTAATATAGTTGAAGATACCACTCCGCAACTTGGTGGAAATTTAGACGTATTAACGAGAGAAATAACTACAAGCACAAGTAATGGAGATATAGTATTTACTCCAGATGGAACAGGAATTATAAAGATAAAAGGTGCTGGTAGTACCGACGGTACACTTCAATTAAACTGCTCAGCACAATCACATGGTGTGAAGATAAAGTCTCCTGCTCATAGTGCCGGTCAGTCCTATACAATGGTCTTGCCTGATAATAATGCGACAGCTAGTAAATTTTTACACGTAAAAAGTATTACTGGTAGCGGAGCTACAGCCGTAGGGCAGCTAGAGTATGCAGACACTTTTACAGGTTCAATTACTTTTGAAGATGCAATAAACGAAAATGTATTTGCAATTACTGATGCTGCATCTGTAGCTTTAGATCCTGATAATGGAATGGTTCAGACATGGACATTAGGAGGAAATAGAACTGCAACTGATAGTTTAACCACAGGTCAATCTATGCTTCTTATAGTTACTGCTACTAGTTCAAACTATACCTTGTCATGGCCTACTATAAAGTGGAATGGTGGATCTGCCCCTACTCTTGGTGGTGCTAATGCTACAGCAATAGAAATATTTAAAGTAGGGAGTCAATTATATGGAGCAACAATCGGAGATCTTTCATGACATTATCGCACAGGCTTCGTGCTGCAGGCGGTGGTTCTCAAGCAGTTGATTTAGCAAGTTTTTTTGGTGTAGATCCAACTGTTCAAACATTTGTTAAAATGCAATATCTCCAAGAGCATTGGAGTATGACTTATCAACAACCTACAGGTGGTTGGAGTGATTTTTATAGTGGTAATTCTGCATATACTAATGGTGGAACATTTATAAGTGGAGTTGGACTAACTGCTACTGATAATTTAGGCATGTGGAAAAGTAGTGCTTTTGGTCAATATAGTCAACCAACAATGTCTATTGTCAACCAAGTACCTAGTTGGGGTACAACTGGTTCCAGTCAAAACGCTTATTGGAGTTCTGGTTACAGTCCACCTGATGTCACTGATTTTTTTAATGGTACTAATGGAGGATATATAACTAGTGGTGCTTATTCACAGGGTGTAGATTCATATTTAACTTTACAATTTAATAATGGTTTAAGAGATAATTCAAATGTTAATGCACTAGGGATTGTTGTACAGGGTTATGGAAGTTATGGTAATGGATTTTTTTCTTATCACCATAGCCCTATTTGGAGATTTGAATGCAATGGTGTAGCTGCAACTTTTGCACCTAAAGGATATGTTGGCATAAGTACTAGTACTACTAATGGTACTGGGCGTGCTGGTTATGTTCTGTATCCTTGCCTTTTTGATGATACTACTTTTAGTGCTTTAAATACTCATTTTATGTACCCAAATGTGAGTGGTAATACTCTTCCTTCTAGTTACTTTGTTTACTAAATAACTTACCTTTATAATATTTAAAGTAGAGGTAAAATTCAATTAATTATGAAATACGCAATCACTGAAAGCTTAGCTGGTGGTACACCTACTGTAAAAAGCACTGGCACTATTAAAGAATTATTTCCCAATACAAGTTTTACTGCTACTGGTCCTAACGCAGATTTTTTAGCAGAAAACAATGTAGTAGAGCTTGTAGAAACGCTTAGTTATACGACTCCTACACAAAAGCTTACTACTGTAGATGCTTATATTGAAGGTGGTAAGGTTTATAACGTAAAAGTAGAATCTACTACTACAGATGAACAAACAGAGTTAAATAATTCAAAGTGGGCACTAATTAGAAGTGAAAGAAATCGTAAGCTTACTGAAACAGATTGGAGAGCTACTAGTGATCTAACTCTTTCAGACGATTGGAAAACCTATCGACAAGCATTGAGAGATGTCCCTACACAGTCCGATCCTTTTAATATTTCTTGGCCTACAGAACCAAGTTAAATAAAAATTAAACAATAAATTGTTGAACATTTTGATTATAAAGATAAAGTAAGAGTAGATATAAATATTAGATGTTTCTTGTAAATTTTTTTCTATCTAGACCATCTGTTTACACTCTTCCTGGAACTTGGGAAAAGCAACCTTTAATAAAACACGGTAATTATGCTGGATTGCCACCAGAAGGTCAGATAGTTGCTATCATTTTGATACTGCTATTTTTAGTCACAGGATATGGACTATATGTAGCATTTGGACCACCTAATAAAAAATTAACTGATCCTTGGGATGAGCACGACGATTAAAGCAATATTAAAGTTTATTATTATTTTTTCTGGTGTAGTTACTTTTTTCGAGTTTTTTTCAATTTTCTTTTAATTTTTTAAATAAATGAGTGGAATTTGTTATCTGCTCTTCTTTTTTTCTACAGTGTTCACAGTTACATTTACAGTGAGGACATTCACACTTATTTTGCATTAGAAAAAATAGATTTATTTTAATTCTATTAGTTATTTATACAGATAAAGATCCAGCAAATCCTGCAATCGTGCCTACAGCAACGAAAAATCCAAATTCTATTAATGGATAATATGGATTATAAAATATTTTTTTCATACGAATACTAGTGAGCTCACATTTGTGAGTAAATAGATTGCTATGAGAGTTGTGAAGATAAGATGATTCATTAAGTTCCTTGATAAATGGGAGTCATTACGCCACCACCCTGATCATCATCGTCATCATTATTACTAGCACGTAAGACTAGCTCTAATAAGACTGCAAAACCTATGGGATATAAACACCATAGGATTGCAAAAAAAGGTGATATTTCATTAGTTGCTGACAACTCAGGCATTAAAACATGCCGAAGAACATATGTCCTGTGAGTAAATCAGATGTTGCTGCTGCAACAAGACCAAGCATTGCTAGTCTTCCGTTCCAGTTTTCAGCAATAACTTTTTGTTTTTCTAATTTTTTCATTAGAAAATACCAGGAATGATCTGACCAGTTGTCCAGTATGCACCAACTGCGGCTACGAATCCAAGCATTGCTGCCCAGCCATTAAATCTTTCTGCTTCAGGAGTCATGATAATAAGTAATAAATTTTAAAAAATGCCAGGAATAATCTGACCTGTTGTGATGTAAGCACCTAATAGAGCTACAAATCCGAGCATTGCCCATCTACCATTAGCTTTTTCAGCCTCTCGTGGATAGCCTTCATAGGATATTGTCTCGTCAATATAAGGACGAGTTTCAGCTGGAAACATATTTTGTCTTCCACCTGATTCTGTAGTTGTTGTCATTAGGATTTTATATCTTCTTTATATTTTACACTTGTTACATTTTGTTACAGTACTTAATATTACTTAACAAATATAATATATAATATAAGTTTTTTTTATATCTCTTACTGTGACTGTCTTTCTGGAAGTATTGTCACTGAGGATTTAAATTTTTCGTCAGAGTTTCGAATTACTAAACCTCTAATAAAGGGTCTACCTTTTTTACTGAAGCTAATAATTTCTTTCATTCCAAGCTGGTTCTTACAACAATCTAATAGAAGAGAAATAAATCTTTTCTGACCTACTGGTTTTGAACCTGTATCTTCACAATAGGCACAGTATGAGGCATATAAATGAAAATTACTATTTACATATCTTTCTTTTGAATCTTTAGCAGCTGGTATTTTTTTACCAACGGCAGAAACTGAATCTGGAGAATGAACAACTTCTGATTGTAACCACTCAACTAAATTATTACTGGTTAATAAAATGCTATTTCTTACAGTTTTAAGATGATCTACTTTTTCATAAGTATCAAGTAAATATTCTCTCATATTTTGGGTATCCATTTTTAAAACCCAATTGACTAATCCTGGCAAATATGACTTCCATAAGCCTGCGACTTCTCCACTTTCAAGTTTAATCATTTCAACAGCCTCACTATTTTTATCCCATAAAGGTCTGTTAAATTCAACAGTTAATCGTCTTCTTGTCAAACCTGAAGTGTTATCTGTTGTCTGTATTGGTTCATTAGCACAAACCATAACCATACCTGTATAAACAAAAGGCTCTCCAACATTTTTATTTTTTTCTTCAAATCTTAAATTATCTCCTCCAGTTAAAGCTTTAAATATTTGAGCAGATCCACCATATCTTTCTGAATCATTTATTAGTGTTAGTCTTTTACCTTTTATAGATGCAATTTCAAAACGACTTTGTTCTAATTGATTTAGCGTTGTCGAAGCGTAATTACCATTACCAATAAGAGCACAACATAAATTAGCGAAGGTTGATTTACCTCGTCCCCCTGGACCAATAACCTCCAAGAATCGTTGTAATTCATGGCCTTTCCCTACTAAACAAGCTTTTAACCATGCTCTTAATACTTGTACTCTTTCCTCGTCATTATATTGGGTCTTTCTTAACCACTGAATGATTGGACCAGAATCAGCATAAGGATCATAATCAAAGTCTAAACCCCAAGTCAAATAATTCTCTTGATCATGTGGTAAAAACTCTGATGAACTCATTTCAAGAACACCATTTTTAAATGCTAATTTATCAGGATCATCATTCCAATATGGTTGAGTAATATATGCTTTCGTTAGATTTGTAACATCAGATAAAAGATGAGATGTAAATCCACCAGGAGTAGGTATACTTTCCCTTAAAAATAAATCTTGAACAAAGTGTTTATATTCATCTTTATATTCTTCTCTACGCCAAGTTCCTTTTTTACTTTGATAAAACATAAACGTATCATATTTAGGGTCATATCTCCAACCACATTCGATAACCATCCCTGTAACCATTTCAGCCAACTCTGAAGCTGGAGCAGTTTTAGGTCTTCCTTTAGTTATTACTTTTTCTCTTATATCTTTCTGTTCTTTTAAAGAAGGTTCACCTATTAATTCACTTAATACTTGATTTACAAGAGGTATTGGTAATTCAGCATTGTCTTGTTTAAATGCTTTTTTTGCTTTTTCTGCAAGTTTGTCAGGAGACTCTACAACAAATCCACCTATATCTATATAACCATCTTCTTTAGCCATAGCTCTTAAATGATGTAAACCACAATGATTTTCTGGAGCAGGACCGCCATCTACAACTTCAAATGTATCCCATTTTTTTTCACATACTCCTTCTTCAAAATTATCTGCTTGTTTTGACCAATCAATCCAATCACCAAGTAAAGTCCCATCAACTTGTTTAAGGCTCATGCCTACCTTTAACCAGTCATCATAATCAGAAGATCGTGAAGGATTTAGGTGATCTAAATATATTTTTGCTTCCTGTATATATTCTTCTTGTTGAAATTCTGAACCCTCTTCGTAATCTAAATTTACTTGTTGAGTAACAATACCACTTCTGATAGGTTTTTTATATTTATTTGTAGGATAGGATTTTGCTATTGCTTCATATAACCATTCAGGCATTTCAGGAGGATTTTTAGCAAATTCAAATCCACCATGAGGAGTTGTAAAATATCCATCTGTATCAGGATGGCTACCCATTATTGCTCCCTGTCTAGATCTAAATAAGATTTCAAAAGATGGTATTCCTATTTTTATTGTTGCTTTATCTGGTAATAATTTTAATTTTGATGCAGGGACGCTAAAAAGCATTCTTTGCCTGTCTTGTTTTCCAGATGAGATAGTAAGGGTAGGAGGGAAAGCACCCGATATAGGGGCTCCTGCAAGCTCCTCAAGGTCTTTTATTGCTTCAGTCCCATCTATATCAACCCAGACTAAACCACCACTGTTTGACCACACTCCTGTTATTAATCCAACTCCTGTTGCATTCCCTTGATCAAACTCATGTTTAATTTCTTCCACGGAGTATGGTTGTGTAGTCCAACCAGCTATATATGCTCTTTTACCTTGTAATGGTGTTAATGCCCAATCTTTAGGGATTAAGTCAAAATTAATCTCTCCGGGTTTTAAATGATTATTTGATTCTGGTGATGCAGTTGGCATTATTAAATATTATTTTGTCTAACAGTATGAGAGTAACTCTTATTTTCATCTATGAAACCCCTATATGTAGGGAAATTTTCTTTTTTCTTTGGATTTGTACCCCACAGTTAGTGTTGATATCCTTTAATTTATGCTACATATATCTGCCTATGCAGCTTCTGTATTATCTCCGTCAATACCCTCCATCTCAATCTCTGACTGCTTTTTAGATGGTAGAACCTCTTCGTAATACTTTGTAACTATATCTTTCCATTTTTGTTTATATTTTTCAATAGTATGTTTTTGAATTACAAAAACTTGAGAAGATTCTCTAGTAGCAACAAAAGTCATAATTAATTCTGGATTAAGTCCAACAGTATGTTCTAAAGCTAAAGCATAAGCAGCCATCTGTAATTGACATTTCTGATACTTCATAAAGCCAGCTCTTCTTTTTCCATACTCACTTTTAGGAGTAGATGAGTCCGGCCACTTAGAAGAGTAAGGACCATTACTAGTTTTAAGATCTCCTAAAACTAATTGACCTTTATACTCGGCAACGATGTCAGGGGCACCTGCCCATCCGTATTGTTTACCTTCTACAAAACCAGGATGCCAAACACGAGATATGCCATCAGAGCCTTTAGTCCAAGCATAATCATCTACATTTGATGGATTTTCAGCCCAGATAACATTTTCTAATTTACTTAGATTTGTAGGTAACCCATTCCAGAATTCTGCAATTTCTTTATCATCTATTACTGGGTCTTTTTCAATTCCTAGTAAATACTCCTCCATTAGGGAGTGAACTTTTGTACCTCTCGCAGCAGCAGCTTCTCGACCTCCGGGGTTTTTCTTTGCCCATCTTTCTAATGCTGCTTTGTTGCCTTGTGTTTCTGAGAGGATAGTGGTTACAGATGGTAGAGCACCGTAAGGAGTTTTATAGTGCCTTGACCCATTTATAGTAACTCTTGTGTCGCCATGAGAACGATAATCCAAGAATAAATAGTCAGCTTTTGAAAGGATATCGCCCCTTAATCTTGCTCTACTTCAGGTGGTCTATTTTCAAAGCAGTCTTCAATTTTCGATGCAAATGTTATATTTTGATAATTAGACACATGATCTTGTATTCTTTTATGAATATCAAAGGCAGATTTGATGGCATCATCAGGACTAATCATTAGCTTTGAATTAGCTAGTAATCCGGCTGTAAGCATCGTAATTGCCAGCTCTTGTGGATTTATGGTGAAACCTCTTAATGACTTACCATTATCGGTAAAAGAAGATAGTAAAAAATCAAGATGCTCAATATATGGATCTTGTCTTGGGTTGTCATTAGTAGCCATTATTCCTCCTGATTAAGTATTTGATAAAGAGTAATTGTGTTTCTCTTTATTATGGGCACAAGTAATCCCTCGTCTTTTAGTGCAGAGAGCCTTCTTTGAATTGTTCTGTGATTTCTTTCGAATTTTTTAACAACATCAGTTACTGGGATTAAAACAAAATGATTACCATCAAATTCAGTTGAGGATTCATAAAGATACTTGTAGATACCTTTAGCTAAATCGTCCATTAAATTGCTCATTAGTGACCTTTTTACAGTTAACATTATTTAGAAGTTTTTTTGTTTTTGATTTGTTGTAAAAATTTTTCTACTCCTGTTCTAGCACTTTCTAAACAGCTAGTCCAACAACCCTCCCAGTTGTACAGCCTACTTGGGTATTTATACAAAACTAATCCTGTATTGCCATGTTTCAAACTCTTTATTTCATAGTCTTCATGGACAATAGATTCCAGTGGTAGAGAAGTACCTCCAAAGGTTTTGGATTTTTTCTGACCAGACATGTTACTTATGTAAGTATGTCTAGGATATCCGCCCTGTACTTAGGATTATCTATCAAAGAGTTGATAGTTCTCAATAGTGCCTTTTTTTAAATTTTCTTTGTGAGTTTTTAACATAAGTTCAATATTTATTGAGCCTGTTCGTATGGCTTCATTTTCAATAAATTTGTTAAATTTTTCTTTTTTTGTCATGATTTTTTTTATTATTTTAGTCGTACTTAATGTAAATTCAAGGTTAGACACCAGTCTTTAATCTTTTTCTGAGGTTGTAAGTCAATGACACTCGCTGGACTAATTTCGCCTTCAAAGGGGCAGCTGCTGGGTTTTCAATTAATGCCCTTCTTAAGTATTCTTTATCAGGTAATTTTTCTTCTGATTTATTTAACAATTCACCACTAAAAATTCTTTTTAAAAAAGTTTCTTTTACTAATCCAAATTTAATTTTTTCTTCAGTTGACCAGCTGTCGAAATCATCAATTAATTTTGATTTAACAGATCTTATTGTTGCTTGATATTTATTTCCTGTAGGCATAGAGCTTATTAATCTGTTTTCGTAAGCAGTTTTAATAATATTAATAATAGTTTTTCTTTTATTTTTCCAAAATTCTTGATTCTTTTTAAGTTCAACTATCTCTTTTTCTCTAGTTGAAATCTGTTTATCACAATCTTTTATGACACTTATTATTGCATCAAATTTAGATTCCTCTCGTGATTTTAAACAGCTCCAAATATATTCAAGTTCTTCTTTCTCTTCATTATCTATAGGTGATTTTAACAATTCATTTATTTCTTTACCTTTTTCGAGAAGTTGATTGTAACTTAAAGGGTCTGCCATAATTTAATGTTTTGGTCAAATTGTACGTGCTGTACGGTTTGTGTCAATAACTGAGGTAGAATAAGAAATATATCCTCATATTTATGGCATCTTTCGATTTAATTGAATTATCTCTTGATCCCCTAGATGTTACTCCAACACTAGAGGATGAGTTCACAGCAACTGTTGTGAAAAAAGAGATAGATAATTTAGATGATATTGATCATGTAAAAATTGCATCCAAGCAATTAGTATCATTGGTTATGCAAAGACAGGCAATAATTAGAGCCTTAGTCAAACGACTAGCTGTTGATAATGAGAATGTACGTACACAACGATTTGAGGGCTAACTTGTCTAATGAACTTAAAAGCTTTAAACTCTTAAAAATTCTTACAGAAGCTAGTACCTGTGCAGACAGGGATCAAGCAAAAAAACTCATAAAAAAAGCGGATAAAATCTCTAGGAGACTATCCGCCTTGTCAGATTTTTAATTAAGTTTAGGTTAAACCACCAACTAATTCACCTGTTTCAACACTTCTTTTGCCTAGATCATCAGCAGCTGGAAGGACTGGAGCTGCACTGATATCGACCCCTGGGGCTAGTGCATTAATCCCTACCTCTTCTTGCATCTGTTTGAAGAAGTTTTTGCCATAAGCCTCTACAGGGAAGCATTCGTAAATGTTTTCATAGTTATCTATGTCTTCATCTTTTTTAGGCCAGAAATCAGCAATTGTTTCTGGAGTAGGTTCTACCCATTTGTTCGGATTTAAAACTTTTGCATTGTATCCACCAAATTTGGTAACACCAAAAGTAGGTGTCCAGATGACAGATGCACACATTTTTTCTCCAAAGCCTTCAGCATTCGTATCTCCAGTAGCTTTTGCATAAGAACTTTCTAATTGTTCTAGGAATTGAGAATACTTTTCTACAAAATTCTTTTGAGCACCACCACCTAGTGAAAGAACTATTGGTTTGCTGTGAGCTTGTTTCCCATTTTTATCTACCAGATAAACGAGCATTATCCTTCTTACTTTGAAGGGTGCTGCTTCTTTGCCCCCTGCATTCTCTTGTTTCCAGTTATCCCAAAGGTATTTGGCATCTTCATAGAAACCCATGATAGTGCTTTTATCTCTTTTAGTAAGAGGATCTTTTTCACTTTTTTCTAAAAATGTTGGATCAGATTTATGTCCTCCACGAAGAATTATTAAACGAGGAGTCTTAAACATAATTCCGTCTTTGACAGTTCCATCTTTAAATTCATATTCCTCTTCCGAGGCATTAGGAAAATCATCAATGTTTCCATGCCATCCACAACGATCCATTTCTTCTTTTTTAAGAAATAGTGCTCTTTCATCAGCTAAACCAATGAAGGTTGCAAATTTTTCTCTAAGTTTACGAGGATACTTATCAGTATCTCTGAAACGATTTAATACAGTCATAATTTACGAAAGTAAAGTTTTCATTAAGGTCATCGAACACACCATATCAAAATGGTACATCTTCGGCAACAGGCTCTTTTTTATCTGAGACAAGATCTTTAATCTCTTTGTCAATCTTGTTAATAACCTCTCCATCCTTTTGATTTTTACCAAAGAAAGAATACTGTTGAGATCTGATCTTTACTTTGTAGTTAGATCTAAGATTTCCTTCTTTATCTTTCCAAGCTTCAAACTTAAGAACACCACCTAAAGATAATTGACGACCAACAAATAAAAACTTTTTCATTCTATCTGCATCATTACCCCAGCTTTCTACGAGAAAGCCTAAGCTATCTTGCCACGTATGACCGATGCCTTTTTGTGGAGGAGCTTGACACATAAGACCGAAGTTAAATGCATCTTCTCTTTTTTGTTTCCCTATAAAGCCAACTCCACCAGCAAGTGCTAGTTGATTGAGCCTGATAGATTTATTTACCCCAATTAATGGTTGTGTAGGGACAATGTACATGATGCCTTCCATTGGATAAAGACGACCATTGATGAGTACATTAGTTTCCTTTTCAAACGCATTTGGAGCTGTGGTTTCGCCTGCTGCAAAACTAGGTAACAGTTTGATTGGGATGCTCAAAGGCTTTTTACCAGCCCCAGGAATCTCAAACGACATGGTTCTAAGACCACGTTCAGTGACTGTATCTCCTTTGTATACAGCACAGCACATAATTAAATTCATGATTTAACTTGGTTTTCTAAACGGTTATGCATAATAGTTACGATCCTTTCAAGACCACGATTAGCATGACACCTAAGCTGAATAAAGCCATCTTGCAATGCAAGGAGTTCATCGTTAGACATGTCTTCTAACTTCTCTTTGTTTTTTGTTTTTTGCTGCATAAACTTTACTCTGGCGGTTCTACTATACTTGTATATCTTAAGATAACAATGGAGTGTTTTGTTCTATTAAGTATTATGATGAATTCACAACAACCAATTGGTGAAGAAGATATAAATGAAGCTATTAAGGCTTATGGAGATAATCCTAGTTTTTTAAAGAGAATTTTAGAAGGAAGTAAAACACAAAAAAAAGTTGATAATTTTCTAGAGGGTCAAAACTTAGCTCAGAATTTTAACAATCCAGCTGGACTGCCTCAAGATCTTTATGAAGCAATCATGCGTCAGTACGGAAAAGAAGAGTTTGGACCTTACACGACGGATGATATGACATTAATTCAACAATATAACAAAGGTTTGATTTAATAAGTCATGTTTTTCAAGCAGTACAGAGAAAAATATAAATATGCTTTGAAGCTTCAACGCTGGCCGTTGGCTGACACTGCGAAGATGGAGAAGGAAAAGAAGGAAAAAGCTAGACAAGCTAAACTTAAGAGACTTTATGGATTAAAAGACGAGGTTTAATTATGAGTGGAGATATAAGCTTAGAAAATGAACCGATTATTTTTTATAGTGATCAAATGACTGTATCAAAAGTAATTGTTTTAAAACATAAAAAAATTAATTTTAATCTTTATAGTAAAGTTATAAGAAAAATAAATAAATTAAAGACTTAATTTTTCTAATATTTGATTAACAATACTTATATCTATATCCATAAATGGTGGGATTATTCCTAAAAGCCTTAATAAACCATCAACAAACAAAGCTAGTGTAGTAAATCCAAGGATCATACTTATAACAGTTGCATCTCTATTATGCTTACGCATTGACTCTTCATCGATACGT
>VMHT01189038.1_pt1 | contig 52603 bp, 45 predicted proteins | sample 4693611 | NCBI WGS metagenome assembly VMHT01 (sample SAMN12280063, study PRJNA550983) | marine metagenome | isolation source: seawater sampled from same location over 5 years 0.02-0.2 micron viral filtrate | place: USA: collected off the coast of southern California halfway between the port... ... | reverse complement strand
GAGGTGTCGTTATCACCTCCGCCTAAGCATCCTGAAAGGGAAAGTGTGACCATCATAAGCGAAAAAAAGACAACGTATGCTTTCTTCATGATGCATACAATTGAACTCAACTCATAGAGTTTCGTACAGCAACGGAGCACAATATGTGAATCTCAATTCTATAGAAGAGTGCTCGTACCGGGATTTGAACCCGGGTCGAAGGAATGAGAGTCCTTCATGATGGGCCACTACACTATACGAGCGTGGATGTTCTTGCCACCGACCTTTCGTATTTAGCCATCTCGCAACAAGCGCATGCAGCTGCGGCCAAGTGCGTTTCACATTCGCTTCAGTTTCACTTGTGAGTGAAAGTAAAAAAGCACACACTGCGCCACAACTCAGTCTTCACTTTTTTTTTGCGGGTCGTTCCTCGCTTGATATACGGGTGCCAATGAGTTTGCAACATGGACAACCAAACGCAGCCGAACAATGATCTTTCATTTGCAGAGATGACATGCACTTCAGAACACACGCCTTCACCGGCCTGGTGCGAGGCATCCACGACGCTCTATGCCCACCACAGTGGCGAACTCCCATCCCGGTTCGCCACTGTGGGATGGCAACCCCTTCACCTACCGGGTCAAGCATCGCCGCAGGCCATGGTCTCAAGGACGGTTCAAGGTCTCAGCCGACGAGCAGCGCAAATCGTCCGAGGTGAGGCATGATGGGTCGAACGCTCCGCTTGAGAACCGAAATTGAAGCTTACTTGTCGAACGTTGGTGAAGCAAACACCACCGACATCCTCGATCACGTCAACCAGCGATTTCGATGGGGAGCGACCATGAATCAACTCGGTAATGTCCTTGCCAGGGACCGAAGGTTCGTCAAAGTTGGCTTCGATGAGGGCACTGACATTGGTGGATTTCGCATGAGAGTTTGCGTGTGGTCAATCGCTGGTGCTTAACCCAAAGAACTCAAAACCCAGCGATTTTAGCAAGAACCATGGCGGGGAAAATGTCTGCTTTGGTCGATTTAGCGCGACCAAAGAACATGGTCCTCGCTGGTCTTACAGTTGTACTAGGAGCACATTTTGGCGTTGCAGGGGACTGGTCGTATGACCACAGCCGGGCAGTCACCATGCAAATCTTGGCCGTTTCTGCGTTCATGGGTGCTGGCAATGCCATGAATGACATCAAAGATGCAATGATCGATGCTAAAGCACATCCATCACGCCCGCTGCCATCTGGCCGCATCACAGAAACTGAAGCCGTACGGTTCGTATGGCTGTTGATGCTTTTCAGCGTAGGCTCAATGGGTGTGGGCGTGTTCAATCTCCAATCAAAGGGACTTGAATGGTGGCCCTTTGCCGTCATATACGTGGTAGCGGTGATGCTCATGCTCACCTATGACCTTGGCCCGAAAACGAAGGAAAGGGGATTGATTGGCAACATCGCTATTTCGCTTATGGTTGCGGCTGTCATCGCTTACGGTGCAGCATCGATTGGTAAGATGACACCGCTGGTCGGATGGATTGCACTTGTTGTGTTTTTCACCAACCTAGCGCGTGAGATCATCAAGGATTGCCAGGACATGATTGCTGACGCTGATGAGCGTTCGACACTGCCAATGAAAATCGGCATTGAAAACGCTCGAATGGTGGCCTATGTGATTGTCCTCGGTGGACTTGTCTGCCTCTACATCCCCTACTGGCAAGGACCATTTGTGTTTAATCAACTGCTGTTCCAAACGCCAGCAATTCTCGTCTTGATCATGCTGAACGGACCATTGTACAAAGGCGAGGATGCCTTGGTTGCGACCAGGATACGTGTCGCCATGCTGCTGGGGCTACTCGGGTTTTTGTTGACCCTCACGATGTGAGATCACTCCAAGCCCATGAATTCGCCCATGGCATCCCAAGCGCCTTCGTTAATGAAGTAAGCAAGAAGTGACATTTGCGCCCACATACGGTTTTCTGCTTGATCAAAGACGATCGAATGCTCGTGATCCATGACCCAATCCGTCACTTCGTCGCCCCTATGAGCTGGAAGGCAATGCATGAATTTCCAAGTGGCATCCATGTGTTCAACCATTGACTCATTGACTTGGAATCCATCGAAGGCAGCCACTTTGTCCTTCATGTGTTCTTCACCCATGGAGATGAACACATCGGTGTAGACAACATGAGCGTTTGAAACGGCTTCGGTTGGGTCGTGAGTCATCGTGACCTTGGAACCGTTCTTCTCCGCAAGTGCATTGGTTCGTTCAACGACATCAGAGGCTGGCTCGTAGCCTTCAGGTACTGCATACGAGATATCAATGCCGAGCATGGCGCACGCGAGCATGAGGTCATGCAGTACGTTGTTACCATCCCCAACCCAAGCAACAGTGATCTCTGATGGATCATCAAAGTGCTCCAAAACGGTCATCAAATCTGCAGCCGCTTGGCACGGATGATGCTTGTCTGACAGGGCATTGAGGACCGGAACATCGGCGTGCTTTGCCAATTCTGCAACATCGTCATGGGAAAAGCATCGGTAGGTCATGCCACCCAAAAACCTCGACAAGACTTGTGAAGTATCGCCGACTGTTTCTGACTTGCCAAGCTGTATGTCATTTTTTAGAAGCGTCAAAGGATAGCCACCAAGACGGTTGATACCGACTTCGAAAGAAACGCGGGTGCGAGTCGATGGCTTTTCGTAAATCGAACCAATGGCCAAGGTATCAAGGGGCATGAAGTTGAGAGCCACCTCATCGCTTTGCTTCCACAAACGCTTGAACTCGATTGCCCAGCGGAGGATTTTCTCAAAGTCTTCTTCTACGTCATCAATGGCCAACAGGTGCTGGGGCATGACCTTTCCACGAAAGGACGGTTTCTAACTGTTATGAGGTGAGAGAACGACTCAGTTCTTTTCGTCATCGTTATCAGCAGCAAAGCCGTCACGGGCATCGCTCATTCCGCCAAAGAGGGCTTGAGCAAAGGTGAGAATGTCTGCTAGACCCTCTTCTAATTCAGAAGATAGGGGGGTGAGTCCTGGTGCTTGGGCGAACTCCTGCATCATGCGAAGTTGATTGATTGCGAATTCAGTTCGCTGACCTCCGGCTTCATCATAGAGAGCCATTTCTAGAATTTCCAAGCGTTCTGACCATTCTAAGATTTGAGCCAATTCATCTGGTTCGAGCAAGTCCGCCTTCGAAAGAAAGTTCTTGGTAGGGAGGCCTAAGCGAAATTCCACAATGCTCGAAAGCAGCATTTGTGAAACAAATCCAGATGGGGAGCGAGAGAGCATGGGATCGAACAGGTAGATGATGGCTGATTGTTCCCTGCCGATTACTTCAATCAGGTGATTGCTTGCTTCACGAAAGGCAAACAGTTCGACTTGCCCTGGAGTATCGACAATCATCACTTCACCAGACAGTGCGTGAAGTTGAGCAGCGACATCGCCTGCTTGAGCTGCAAGCAAATCGGCTGCAAGGATTTGTGCGCCGTTTGGCCCTAGGTCATATTCACCCATCACTTCAGTAAGGGAAATCAAATCTCGAACGTCAAATTCTGCATCATAATGCACGCGTTCGGCTCCAGGATCGAGGTTGACTGCGATGGCATCGGTCTCTAAGAACCTCGACCATCGCTGAAATGAAGTCACCAAGGATGACTTTCCTGCACCTGCTGTTCCAACCACAAAGAGCACCGGAGGGGTGCCGCTGTCCATGCCAACCATGCTGTATCCTCCGCCCCACCCTACATCAAGTGTGCGGATTGTACGGCTCCATTGCCTCTCGAAACTGCAACATTCACGAAATCCAAAGGGGAGAACGGTTATGTGCTCCTTGGGTATGGAGTTGATACCGCCTTGTGCGGATGCCACGGAGGAATTGTAAATGAGCGATGAAAAACCACCTATGCCACCCGGAATGCCCGCTATGCCACCAATGCCACCTATGCCACCAGCCCCACCGGCAGATGCCGCACCACCTGCTCCTCCAGGTCTACCTCCTATGCCACCAATGCCTTCGATGGACGCTCCACCTGCGCCACCAGGTATGCCACCTATGCCTCCTATGCCAGCAATGGATGCCCCACCGGCGCCACCCGGTATGCCCGCTATGCCAGCAATGGACGCACCACCTGCTCCACCCGGCATGCCAGCAATGCCACCAATGCCAGAGATGGAAGCACCTCCTGCTCCTCCAATGCCTGAGATGGACGCACCACCTGCTCCACCCGGCATGCCTCCAATGCCACCAATGCCAGAAATGGAAGCACCACCTGCCCCGCCCGGCATGCCACCAATGCCACCAATGGCAGCCGATCCACTGGCTCCACCAATGGAAGCACCTGCAGATCCACTCATGGCCCCACCAATGCCACCAATGGCAGCCGATCCGCTTGCTCCACCAATGGAAGCACCTGCAGATCCGCTCATGGCTCCACCAATGCCACCAATGGCAGCCGATCCACTTGCTCCACCAACGGAAGCACCTGCAGATCCGCTCATGGCACCACCAATGCCACCAATGGCAGCCGATCCGCTCGCTCCACCAATGGATGCACCTGCTGACCCGCTGATGGCGCCTTTAGGCGATGTCGACCCGTTGTCACCTCCTGCTGAAGACCCACTTGCTGCACCAATGGACTTGACCGGCGAACAAGCCGGAGCAACCATTCGAAGCAGTGCTGAAGTTGATGGAATCATCGGAGACAAGCTCGAAGGCACCCTCCATGAAATCGAAAAATCAACCCTCACCGCCGACGGTGAGATCATCAAGCAAACCGTCAAGGGTACGCTCAGTGTAAACAACCCGTCTGCTGAAGACCGCATCTACGACATCGATGTGCTCCTCGATCACGCTGACGCTACAGACATTGGCGGAGATCACGTGTCCGTAGACGAACTTGAGGCTGGAAAGAATTACAGCATGAAGTACAAGGTCGATGGAAAGCGCATGCTCGTTTTGCGAGAGCGCTTAGACACCAACCCTGCACGAACATCTGCACGGTCCCTCTCTGTTGCATGCAATGAAGAAGGCGGCCCAATTGCCCTTGAACTGGAAGTTGAAAACGTCGCTTCAGTGGCCATTCATGAAGTGGTCGTTGTTCGCCCACTGCCGGAAGAGATGTCCTTCTCACACGCACCCGGTGCAGAAATCGAAAACAACAACCTGACGTGGAATGTTGGCGCCCTCGGTGCTGGCGAAAAGCGCAGTTTGATGATTGAAGGTACGATCATGGTCACTGGAACGGACAAGATCGATGCTGGGGCTGCAACCGCAAGTTACACCGCCGACTCGACCCTATCGAGCCTTAACTTCCGTGAACTTGATGCATTCTGCCGTGGTTTCTCCTACATGCGCGTTCGTGAAGACGAGCGTCCAGACAACTGGTTGTGCAAGACCACCTTCGAAAACCGATCTTCGTTCGCCGTTGACCTGGTCAAACTTCAGGTTCGCATGAAGGGCAGCGAGGACTTGTTGTTTGACATCAAGGATGTCAAGGAAGATGTGCCGCCGCATGGAAAGTGGGAATCGGAAGAACGTACGGTTATGGCCCAATCAAAGCCCGACTTTGCTACGGATTTGTCCTACACCATCCTACCGCGTGCCTCGAGAAGCACAGAAGGAAGTTTGACCTTACAGTCAAGCACCCTCGAAGTTGTTGAGGCGTCCTTGGAAAAGAGTTACTCCACTGGATCTCTGCGTTCCTACCGCCCACAAAAATTGACGGCTCGCTTGACGTTCACCAACAACGGCTCGGCCAACATCAATGTCGTTCGATTTACCGATGATGTCCCAGGACTTTTTGAAGCACCAGATTTGGAATCCTTCACCGTCAAGGTTGACGGAAAGGACATCGCAGACAACCAATTCAAATCCGAAATCACCGAGGGCATCACCCTCGAAAAGGAAAACCGTTCACCTGACGGCGTTGGTTACACCATGACCACAATGGTTGGCATCGTCGCACCAATCGGTCTCAAGCCAGGAAAGTCGTTGACCATTGAATACGACCTCTCTGCACCAGATCCTACGCCAGAAAACAACGCAGTCCGTGCACCAGCACACTGTGAATTCAGCGCAGAAAAGGCTGGACCACGCTGTGGCCGAGACGCTCTTGATGCACCAACGGTCAGCGTTGTCCACAACCGACGTGACTTCTCAGCAGGAAAGCAAACCCTACCGGTTGGTGGAAAGGGACGATACGAAGTCCTCATTCTGTTCGAGAACAACGGTGACACTGCTCTCCAAGACGTGTACATCAACGATGTCATGCCAGCAAACTTCGAAATTACCGATTGGCACATTCGTGGTGCTGGCGGCGACAAGCGAACCGATTGCAAGATGAGCACCGAAGAAGGCGAAGGTGGAACCCACATCAGCTGGATGGTCCCACTCGTTGGAAAGGGCGAGCGTCTTGATGTGTTCATGGAAATCAAGGGATCTGGTCAAATTGATGCAGAAGCACTCAACCGATTCCACGGCGTTCACTTTGGTGACGAAGTCGAATCCGATGACCTACCAGCAACTCCAGAGCCTGAAGCTGAAGAAGAAGCCGAAGAAAGCACAGAAGTTCAGGCTGAGGAAGCTGAGGCAGAGACAGATGCAACCGAAGATTCAGATGACACAGCAAAGGTCACATGGCGAGAAGATGTGTTGTTGCGAGTCATGGAGGCATCAGGAATCGATGTCGCTGAACGTGATGCTTTTGTTGAGCATGCAGCAAACTTTGATTTGGACGAAAACGGATACCTCAAGAAGGCTGAACTTGAAGCAGCTGCAAAAGCATGGTCCACTAAATCATCAGCGGACGAAGCCGAAGAGACTGAAGACGAAACGCCTGCTGAAGAAGCACCTGCTGAAGAAGCACCGGTGGAAGAAGAGGCTGTGGAAGAGGAATCAATTGATGACAAGATGTGCCCAATTTGCATGACAATGAACGCACATGATGCAACAGAGTGCAGTTCTTGCAAGTACGATTTCACATCCTGAGACGGTTGTTGATGCTTTCAGCGTGAGGGCTGCGGATGCTTTTCACTCTGGGAGAACCCATTGTGGCCAATCTTCGTGATCGGATGAACGACTGACAAGGATGAGAACCGGACGTCCAAGCCTTCCAAGAACAGAATCAAGGGGATTGGATGTGGAGGGGGGAATCACCCCGTCGCGCAAATCCACAGCCAACCACGCATCAGGGTACTGGCCTTTCCAAGCATCGAGTTCTGCTTCGATGCCTTCAGGTGGAACGCCTTGGCGAACGCTGGCGACAAAACCCCAGCCGGGCAAACAGCGGCGTTCTGCATCCGTCCACAAAAACATCCGAGGTGGATTGGGTAGACGTGCCAATTGAGCGATGGCTTCTTCCTCAGTTACGCACACCGGCCTGTTGGGCATTGGTACAGGGACTGAGTGTTGCCATGTCCGGTCGATGTCCAACGGCTCTCTGCGACGCATGGTTCAGCCACGCCAGCGGTCCCGTTTGAAACCTCGCCAAATTCACCGCCAAATGCACCGCTACCGGAGAGGAAACAAACCCAACCTTCATGCCCCCCGTGCGTTGCCCACTCATCATGGCAAACGGCAACGCACCGCCTCCACCCGGACCCCCCGGCGGTTCAATGCTGATGATGTTGGGTGTCATGGTCATGATGACCCTGCTCATCATGAATCCAGGAATCCGTAATTCGCTCGGCTCAATCGCCGACCCAATCCTCGCTCCAATCCTTCCTGAAGAATCCTATTTCGTGTTCACGGTGCTGATCTTGGGTACCTTTTCCATGACCATGAACACCGTGTTGAGAAACGTCTTCACCGACCCCATTGCTCAAGCGCACATTGGCCACCGACAACGCCAAGTCCGCATGATGATGAATGACGCTCGAATGAGTCGGGACCCAATCTTGCAAGAAAAGGCAACAACGCTTCAACAACAAATGATGCCAGAACAACTCAAGGTGCAAATGGGTGCCATGAAACCAATGATGTTCACCATGGTGTTCATCATCGCTATCTTTGCATGGTTGACAACGACCGTTGAAAATTTCCGTGTTGACTATGTGTCCCTGCCATGGAACACAGAGTGGAACCTTCTTGAGGACAAATTCCTCTTTTTCCCAGCATGGATTTGCACCTACATTTGCATGAGTGCACCGCTTGGTCGAGTTGTTGACCGTCACATCAAATTGTTCCGATACCGATCCCATCCAATGGTGAAGTCAGGTGAAACCATCAAGGAACCACTTTTGCACTTGGTCGCTGGTCAAAACAAGACCAAAAGCGCCGATGCCCGCCGACGGCAGCAACGAAGTCAGCGACAAAACTCAAACCGGAAAGCCAGCAAATCAAAAACTGAAGAGACATCCTCCGAAGTTGAAAGCACTCCGAAAGCCAGCAGCAAAACTGTGGCGAGAGAATGCCCAGAATGTGGAATGGATATGATTTCAACCTTAGGGCCACGCACCAAGCGTTGCGATGTCTGCCGCCACGAATGGGTGTAAGCATGGTTAAGATCACGGTCTCTGGCCACCCAGGAAGCGGAACCAGCACCCTCGTAAGCGGCCTCATGGACCATTTTGGTTGGACCTCACTCAATGGCGGTGAAGTGTTTCGTCAAGAGGCAAGGCGGCGTGGACTGAGCCTCGCAGAGTTTGGAGAATTATGCAAGACCGATTTAGAGGTTGATCGCCAACTCGATGCCCTTTTGCAGGAACGTATGTCATTAAACAATGCCGAGGACATTGTGGAATCTCGTCTCTCAGGATGGTGGGCCTACAAGCTTGATCTTAATTGCGTCCGCCTCTGGCTCGAGGTCGACGACCAAGAACGAGCCAACCGAGTCGTAGCACGGGAGCAATGCACACTGGAAGAGGCCCTGCGCGCCAATGAGATGCGAACGGCAGTCGACGCAGAGCGCTTCATGGAGTTGTACGGTCTCTTGCCTGAACAGCGCGAACCCTATACCATAGTACTCGATGCAACAACTCTCAGCAGGGAACAGGTGCTCTCTGCAGTGATTCAAAAATTGGAGGCTTCTCTATGACACATCATCTTCTCGACAATAGCGCAACCACGAATGAAGCCGTTGGAATTCACCCCGACGCAAGGGATGTCGAGCAACGCTTAGCGGCCGGTTTTATTCTGCTCGACAAGCCAGCAGGCCCTACGTCCCACCAGGTCGCAGCATGGGCAAGGGACTTGTTTGGGCTTGAGCGAATGGGGCATGGAGGGACATTGGATCCTTTTGCCACTGGTGTGCTCCCTCTCATGGCTGGAAAAGCAATGAAGGTCACCAAGAAAATCCTCAACCACAAGAAGTCATACATCTGTGTGTTTCGGTTTGCTGAGGAAGTCGACCCTAAAGCGCTCAGTGAAGCAATGGCGAGGTTGACTGGAAGAGTCTACAACGTTCCACCAGAAGTTTCAGCGGTCAAGGTTCAGGTGCGAACCAGAAAAATCTTCCAGTTTGAAACCCTTGATTCCTCCGGCAGGGATATGATTGCCCGAGTCCATTGTGAAGCGGGAACTTACATTCGTACCATGGCAAGAGACCTTGGCCTCCTTCTCAACATGAAGGTTCAACTCAAGGAACTGCGCCGTGATTCCTCTGGAGTGTTTGCTCTCGAAGACTGCGTGACTTTGCAAGAACTGGCTGATGCAGTCTGGCTCTGGAAAGAATGCGATGCTCCTGAAGCCTTGCTCAAAATCATTCATCCAATCGAAAAGTTGCTGTTGGATTTACCGTCTGCTACCGTGAAAGACAGCGCAGCTGCAGCACTTGCCCACGGAGCACCTTTGCTGCGTCCGGGCCTTGTCAACATCGCATCTGGCGTTGCATCAGGCAAGGAAATCTACGTTCAAACCCTCAAAAATGAGGCGGTCGGCGTTGTGACCCTTACTACGAACACAGACGAAATCCCATCGATGAAAGAAGGCGAAATCGCACGTCCGAGCATGGTGCTCATGGATGGCGATCTCTACCCTCGACGTTGGAAGTCACCTGAGTGACACCAACTTTGCGCGATTGACATCACGCTTCGATGTATTCTTCGTAAATGTACTCCTCGGTTTCTATTCTTATTTTCAATACTGACATGATTCCCACATCCGCCTTGTCAACCGAAGTTGAACGGTCCCCACGACCTCAAAGCAAATTTTTGTGAGACGGTCCCATTATCAAGTTTGAGGCCACTTTTCGCGTTATCCGTCATCAGAGCGGTTGTTTGGACCGTTCATTCGAGTTTCTTAATCTTGGCAGGGGAGAAGAAAGCAAATGCGCCAACAATGGCCAGAAGTCCAAACACGGTCAGGCCATAGAAGGCACCATCGCTGATGTTGATTGACGATGAGGATGAGTCGCCGTTCGTGGATGCACTGGCTTCAATCTCAACGGCAATCGCTGCCTCATTGTTGGTTTCATCGCCTTCGTCAATTTCTAAGCCACGGTCCACAATCGCACGGATTTGCACCACACCCGTTTGTTCGGGCACGCCCCAGTCGCATGTCACAGAGCCAAGTTCGCCCGGTCGTAGAATTGGTAGGGTACCGATCGAAATCAATTCTGAGTTCATTTCGCAGCGAACTGAGATCATTGATGCATCGGCTTGTCCGTTGTTGCGGACGAAGACACGTACTTCGGCGACATCGCCTGCAAGAATGGCATCATCACCAGCATCAATCGTTTCAATGACGAGGTCCGGAAGGGCCATCACTTCCAAATCCATTACACGCTCAGTGCAGGTTGTTTGGTCACAAATCGAAACCAGCACAGAGTGGAATCCTGGCGATGGTGCGTTCACAGTGATGGTTCTGGCCGCCATGTCGACGGAGGCCCAACTTCGATTGGTGCTTGAGGTCAACTCGTTCGAATCGATGTCGCTGTAGGTAAAGTCAAGCGTTGTTGGCACCGACAATTGAACAGGAATAATCGACTGGAATTCGGTAAGGGCCGGAGCGTCATCAACCGAACTCACGGTGATCATGAACACCTCAGACCAAGCGTTTCCTGCTTCGTCGAGGACGGTTGTCGTCACGGTGGCAAAGCCTGACACCTCTGGCATCAAGCGAACGCGAACATCGCCTTGAGAAAGATCAACGAGGACAAGGTTCGGGTTTGTGTTGGTGAAGGAAACAACGAGGTTTTCATTGACGGTCCGGTCGTCTTCGCATCGATGGAGGAAGGGGAGAATTCGACCTGCACCGTCTTCGATCATGGTTTGGTCGCCAACGGCAACACAGGTCGGGTTTTCATCCCAAGTAATGTTGTAGCCACCACTAATGGACATCGAAGTCACTTCGAACGCTGTTGTGCTTGCTCCACCCTGTGAATCCCATGTAAACCATGTTTTCAGTTCGACATGGAGTGGGGCAGTAGGGTTGTGAATGTGCGCACCGACTGGGAAAGAAAGCGAGAGTGAGGAAGAGAGTTCAACCGGTTGATTGGTGACAAGTTCATCGTTGACAAACAATAACCAACGGGAATAACTTGAATCCAGCCCGTCCAAATCGCCAAAGATTCGCCCGTTCAGTGTCAATGTTGGGTCGTTCACATCAACGGTGATCTCACTGATGCATGCCTCGGTGGTTGTGACCCGCACTTTGGTGTAAGGCTGGTTTGGCAGCAGCATGTGCTCATCCATTGCCTCAAAGGCCGTGAAGGAGGTCCCATCAGCGGAGGAGGCGTAATGCAACACCACATCATCAAGGGATTCGTTTTGGAGTGTAAAATGGACGCGCCCGATGCGTTGGTTTGGAGGCGTTTCAATGACCTTGCTTGTCCATTGGCCCGTGGTGCCCTCGACGCTGCTTTGCAGTCCACAGGCTGCATAGCCCATGTTCTCGGATTCTCCAGCCGTCAAATCAAGGACAATGATTGGAGTTTCATGTGCGCTAAAGCTGGTGGAAGCTTCTGCCACTTCTCCACCGTACCATGGCGTTTGCATGGTGACTTCGACTCCGACTGCATCCAAGTTCAGTTGTGAATCATCGGTCAAACCAACCGATTCGTAATTCGCAGTGACAATGAGGTCTTGTAACGATGACCAGGTCCATGCATCGAGTGTACTGATGTCTTTCTTCCAATAATTGGTCATGTGATCGAGGGGGGCCTGTGTGTGAGCAAAGGTAGCAAGGGATGAGAAGTTACCGTTGTATTCGACGGAGAAGCGCACTGAGTCTTGGGACAGCGTGTGAGGTACTGCGAAAGCAAACACCAACTTCACCTGCTCAATCTCATATTGCGTCGAGCCTGCAGCATAAAAATTTGTTAATTCCATCTCAGGTCCGGACGACCACGAATAGGCCCCATCGGGTGCGTAAAGCGAGTTGTTGGAATTGGTCGGGGTGGATTGGGCCCAGAACACCATTGTGTCAAGATTGACTGGTCGATCGTGAACCATGGTGAGGCGACTGTCCGCCACCATGGCATCGGTGTAGAGTGCTTGGTCTTGAGAAAACGAGGTATAAGCATCCATGTGCCATGCTGATGAATCCTCAAAATCACCTTGAGGGAGCAAATTAACAGCAGTGGTCTCATGCACTGAACGTGCTGAAACGCTGGATAGCGGTGCCAAAACAAACAACAAGAGCAGCCCGCTGGCAATGAACTTGTTCGCACATAGAGTTCGCATGAAACGACTACAAGGCCGAATGCACTTGAATGCAAGGGTCCTCTGCTCGCATGACAAGGCATCAGCGACCTGTTGCGCTGTACGCACCATTGAAATACCACGCGCATGACGGCGAACTACCTCTCATGGCTGTGATGGTGTAGGGGTTAGCACGGCAGATTGTGGTTCTGCCAGCCCGAGTTCGATTCTCGGTCACGGCCCTCTTTACTCATCCTTGTCAGGCCTGTCTGTCGAAAGATCTGCTTCTGAGATGGTGTGGCCCATTCGCTCCACCTTGGTCTCAAGGTAGAACCGGTTTTCTTGACCCACTCCAACCACCAACGCGGTTCGTGAAGCCACATCGATACCGTATTCGAGGAGCTGTTCGGCTTTGTCTGGATTGTTCGACAGCAATTCAATGCTTGAAATGTTCAATGCTTTGAGCATTGAAGCTGCGATTTTGTAATCACGGCCATCACCAGGAAGACCCAACATGAGGTTGGCATCAAGGGTGTCTGCACCTTTGTCTTGAAGGTGATAAGCCTGGATTTTGGCATGAAGCCCTATGCCCCTTCCTTCTTGGCGAAGGTAGAGAATGGAACCATACCCTCGCTCAACAATCGCGTTCATCGCTGCTTGGAGTTGAGGGCCACAATCACAACGTGTGCTGCCAAATGCATCGCCGGTGAGGCATTCGGAGTGCAAGCGAACAAGAACGGGATCTGGCCCGCCCATGTCCCCGAGTGTGAGCGCCACATGGTCGTAGCCAGTCTCAGCTTCGTGGAAAATACGGATGTTGAATTCACCCCTCACGGTGGGTAATTTGGCTTCACTTGGAACTGAGTTTCGTTCCACAACTGGTGGGGTCATGCTGCCACCTCCACAAGGAAACGATACTCTCCAGAGCCTTCTTCTATAGAAATGAGGTGGTGAGGTGTCCGGTGAATGAGCATTGGGAGATCATGCAATGTTTCAGGATCATCAGCCCACAACTCGAGGACTTCGCCTTGATCCATCATGGACAGTGCTTTCTTTGCTTCCGAAACGGGAACCGGACAGAAAAACCCGATGACATTGAGCCTGTGTGTTGGCTGAACCGACAAAGCGGTGCCCAACTGCGTCACTTCGACCACAGATAGCCCTGTATGTTCATTGGTATGAAGTACACCTCTCGCCGATTTTGCAATTTGCTTCTGATGCTTTGTTCTTGCTGCCCTTTGGCCCGCAAGTTGATGAGGAGGAACACACACCACGGACCATGGTGTCCACCGCCACATCGTCTCAAAAGCCAGACGATATGGAATGGTCGGAAGTGGCACAACTCGGATTGAGGTATGCACGCATCCCACTCGCTTTGCTTTGCGTTGAGGCGTTTTACTGGTTCTTGACCATGCCCTCGGACACCCTCGCTCCGATCCAAGTTTCAGAGGCCTATCTCTGGAACGCAATCACCAATTTTCTCTATGGCGAGGGGGCTTCCACATTAGGAATGCACAATGGCTGGATGACAAGAATTGAATTGAACCACCCCGATTTCCCGGGAACCTTTGACCACATAGCGCTCTATGTTTCCGATGAATGCGCTGGCGTACATGAAATGATTTTCCTCTCCACGTTGGTCGCTATGACTGAAGGTGTGCCTCAGAAACTCAAGATCCGTTCAATCCTCGTGATGTGTGCCATCGTGTATGTGCTCAACCTGCTGCGATTGGTGGTGTTTTATCCGATTGCACTCGAAGATTGTGCAGCCCTACCCAACGATGCGGCTTGCCTCACAGGCATGTGGGAATGGCACACAATGGTGTACAAATGGGGATTCATGGTTGTCCTAGTCGGCATGTGGGTGGCTTGGTTTTGGCTGGTTGGAGGACCAGCACGGACACTTGATGCATCCTATGGGACACCAGGGGAATGGCGATTGACCATCCGCAGAGCACCCAACCAGCTCCAAATTACATTGCTGGTGCTGGCTGCTTTGTTGATCGCTTCAGCTGCGTACAACGTGACCAGCAACACCGAAGCGATGGATGCAAAGGCAACGTTGGACACCTGCTACAGCCTTGATCTCATTTCGTCCGAATGTGGCCAAGCCCAAAACCGATGGGACGATGCGATTGGTTACGCTTGGTCTCTATCTGCACTCGGAATCCTGTGTGCTGGAGTTGGTGCCATCGAAGTTCAGCGTCCGGATGAAAACGGATTATGGCCCGCTAGAAAAGCTACGTTTGCCGTTGAAGCATCCTTGGAGGCAAAAGTTCCGACCTCAAGGCACGCATCTAAGAAAAAGGGATCTTGGAAGAAGCGCAGCAGTGAAGAAGAGTGAATTCACTCAACGATGGTTGCAATAACTTGTTGACCAGACATTTCTTTCTTTTGAAGCGCCTTGATGGCCAATCCAACCTTGCTGGTATGGATGCTGATGAAGGTTGATTCGCCTTCGAAATGAACATCGCCAATGGCCATCTCGTTGCAACGAAGTGCATCGGTAAACCACTGGGAGACCTTTCTTGAGGAACCTGCTGCTGCAGGCTCAATGTTCAATTCGAGCGTCACGAAGCCGAACACGTCCGCTGTTTCGCCGAAATCATCCTGACGCTTGACCGGGTCTCGGTCCATGCTTTCTGGCAAAGCCGGAGGTTCGGATTCGATGATGTCCAATCCGTAGGTGGCCATGATCTTGGAAAGTTGTGGAGCGTCGTCCCGTGAGACCAAACTCCAAGCCTCACCCTTACGACCGATACGACCTGTGCGGCCAACCCTGTGGACAAAGGAATCCAAGTCGACTGGGAGATCGTAGTTGACAACGAGGGTAATTCCATCCACGTCAATTCCACGGGCTGCGACGTCGGTGGCAACGATGGTCTTGATTTCCTCAGCCTTGAACCGTCCGAGGATCTTTTCTCTTTGGTTTTGGCTCAAATCGCCATGTAGGCCTTCAACTGAGAAGCCATGCTTGGAGAGGCGTTGAACAGCCAAGTCCACCATGCGCTTGGTGTTGCAGAAGATGATGGTTTGATCTTCTTCGTTCATACCAGCAAGAAGTCGTCCAAGCACCCAGAGTTTGTTGGCACGGCCAATTCGAACGCTGTACATGTCGATTGGTGGTATGTCCAATTCCTCAGTGTTGGTCAAGACGAACTCGGGTTCGTTCATGAATTCGTTTGCAGTGTCAATAATTTCCTGTGGGAAGGTTGCTGAGAAGAGGAGGGTTTGTTCTCGCCCTGTCATGCGCTCAATCACCCACATGATGTCCGGGAAGAATCCCATGTCCAACATGCGGTCCGCCTCATCGAGGCAGAACAAGGAAGGGGAAGTGAGGTCAATGTGACCACGTTCGCTCATGTCCATCACTCGACCGGGAGTTCCAACGATAATGTCGACACCGTCGCCGAGGGTTCGGGCTTGCTTTTCCAAATCAGTTCCACCGTATACGGTCTGAATGGAAAGGCCACTTTCGCCTTGGAGCGATTCAAATTCTTGAGCCACCTGGTTCGCAAGTTCACGCGTAGGGGTCAAGATCAACGCTTGAAGAGAGCCTGTAGGGCTGCATCGCTCTAGAATAGGCAGTCCAAAGGCAGCGGTTTTTCCTGAACCTGTTCGGGCTTGGCCGATCACATCGAGGCCACGGCGAGCGAGTGGAATGGTGTCTTTCTGGACTTGAGTTGCATGGGTCCATTCGAGGGTTGCCAGTCCGTCCAAAAGGCCGGCTGGTAGGTCCCATGAGTCGAAGCGGGTTTTGGTGAACATGGTATCATCTCCGTCTCGGTTGTGCGAGTGGGTCGCCGAGACGGTGGCAACCCAATCGAATTGAATCAGTAATTGTCGCGCTCTGCGATTTCTTGTTGGAGAATGCCCATCCAGTATTTGCGGGCGTTCTCACGGTTCATAGGGCGCTTAGTCTGTCGAACGTGTTCGAGAATATATTGTCGGAACTTGAGCGACTTGTTGCGGTTGATCCCTTTAGGAGTGATTCCATCCCACAAACGGTCGAACTGTTCTTCCTTGTCATTAAATGCGCCTGAACTCATCATAAACACCTCTAAGCATTCCGGCCACTGATGCTCCCTTCTTAACAATGCCGACATGGTTTGTGTGAGAACATCGAGCCATTCGGATGAACATCAGAAGTATTCATCGTCCGTTTCAGGCTCTTCATCCTCAAATTCATCGTCGTATCCCATCATCTCATCCTGGGACACAGCCCTGTACGCACCTGCTGCTGGCTGAGGGGAAGGGGTTGGCGTTTCTTGCGAATCAGCATCCTTTGGCCCCGACGGAGTAGGATCTGGCCGCAGTGGTTCGAAACCAACTTGTTTCCCGTGGGCTTCTGCAATTTCTCTGTCGATGGCTGGAACGGCTGGTGCTGGAGCCAATTGAGCGTTTTTCTGAGCTTCTGTGCCTTCGATGGATGCGTCGAAAATCATTTCTTTGAGCGAGGCGATGATGGAAGAATCGGTTTCGGTCTTGAGCAAATCGATGGCCATGGTTCGCAACACATCTTCGCCAAACAGACGAGGCAGTAAATCGACGCAGGCCTTGCGAACTTGGATGTCTTTGGAGGAGGTCCCCTTGACGACAAGTTCCCTTGCACGCCCATGATCGGTGTCGATTGATTGGAGGGCTTTGATTCCACTCAAACGAACTTTTGAATCCGAATCAACCATTGCTCGTTCAGCAAAGACGGTCGCAATCCTCGATTCCCTCTTGGCTAAACTTGGCAGGGTGCGGGCAGATATTCGTCGCACCTCCACATCAGTGTCATTCAAGGACCATGAGATCAAATCCCAAACTGATGGCCCACCACGAGCCACAACGCTCTTGAGAAGCCCTGCGGCTTTTCGACGCAACGCAGGGTCGTCTTCCAAGAGAAGGGTATCGATGTGGTGAACAACAACCTCGGGCCAAGTTTCACACAAGGACTTGAGCCCACGCCAAGCGGCCGTTTGCCTTGGCTTGCTTGAGGAACGCAATTCATTTGCAAGGATGGTTTCAACCGCTGAAGGGAACACTGGAGCCGTCAGTGCGAGGCATTGGCTGGCAGCCATACGAACCTGAGCATCATCGTCATCGAGGAGCACTGAAAGCCAATCAAACAATTCATCCGATTTACGAACAGCGATTTCGGGCAGCACATTAAGGGCTGCGACCTTGATGGTGGATTCGTCTTGCTCAAAGGCGATGAGGAGTGCCTTGTGGGCCTCATGCACCCTGCTTCCGCTGAACCGGCCAAGCGCCCGAACCCCAGCGGCCCGTCCATGAGTGTGGTTTTGATCGAGGTAGCGGGTTTGAACCTCGCTCGTTTGCCCTAAGGCAAGCGGAAGCACATCGGCGTCTGAAATGCTGACCCATGGGCCAACTTCATTGTGTATTTTTTTCTCGACCCGCTTGCTTTTTGCAACGTTGAGAGGAAGCCCTGTTCGAGGGTCTCTCGCAATATATTCACGTACCATTTGAAACCCTCCAACCCGGCGCAACAGTTCGTCACCAATGAACCTATGGCCGTCGCATGTGTCTTTGCTGACTAGGCTCTATGAAGAATGTTGGAGCGTATGGACTTGACAAGGGCACGCAAGGCTCTTCAATCGCCGTCAGAGTCCTCCACCATGGCGAACCTCAGCGCAAGTCATTTCGTCTTCGTATTTTGGGCGGTGACAGGTATGTTGCTTCTGCCGTACAGCGGGGTGCTTGACGCCGCAGATCCCCTTGTGGAGGAACATGAACAAGCCTCGGTGATTGCAGTCGTTGCAGGATTTAATGCCAGCGATGGATTCACACCCTCAAACATCACGGTCAACAGCGCCGATGGCACACCGATGCTCGACCGGCCGGTGATCACTTTCCAAACAGCCCCTGCACCCGGCATGATGTTCAAGCGATCTGCTGGTTGCTTAGAGTACAACAGCGTGACTGAGGAAGCTTGGCTCATCGGTGGACGCTACGATCCAAATCCAAGTCAGAGCGGTGATGAAGACATCACGAATTTCATTGAGACGTTTGACATTGCGAACCAAACATGGTCGCCCAACCCTGATACATTACCACAGGCACAAGCTTACCACGAATGCGTCACTGTCCAAGGAAAAATCTACGCCATAGGCGATTACCACCCCTATGCAACACCTGCCATCATGGGCGATGGAATGGTCCACATCTTCGACCCTGCAACCAACAATTGGACGGACGGCACTTCGATGCCCGCTACGACGGGCGTTGGCCTGGCTGGCATGGACACCCTCGACGGCTTCATCTATGTGGCAGGGGGCGTGGGGAAGAAGGACCGATCGGATTTGACCAACCGCACCATGAGGTACAATCCCGCCACTGACGTGTGGGATTACATGGCCAACATGAGCGCACCACGCCATTCCTTTGAGTTGGTTGCTTTCGATGGAAAGTTGTACGCTCTGGGTGGAATTGTGACCTTATTTGATGCTGCATTGAACCAAACCACGACCCAGTCTGCAAACCACACTGAGATTTATGATCCTGTCACCAACACATGGACCAATGGTTCGGATTTACCCTTCAAAATTTCATCGCATGCAGCCGTTGTTCACAACGATGAGATCGTCATTGCCGGTGGCCGGAATAACAATTTGAGGTACGACCAAGTCCGAGGCTACAACCCACTCACCGGCCAACTCCACGCTCATGACCCGTTGCACACGGCACTCTACGACTTTGACATGCTCAATGTCGATGGTGCGTTGGTTTACGCAGGAGGCGACACATCCACTTGGCGGTTCAGCAATTGGGGCACAGCCTATTCGGACACCACAGGTGTACACGAGAACCCCAATTCCCAATCAGGAATCTTGCTCTCGGATATTTTTGACTTGCGCACCAACCCTTCAGCAAGCGCTACGCCGCTCTGGATAGAGTTGGATGGCATCACCCCAATCAACACGCAACTCACCATGCAATACAAGACTGGAGCGACAATAAGCGACATCAGCAACAGCCCATGGCGACCGTTAGGCGCCAACCAAATTTCCGAGTCCCTCAACATCGGGAACCACACCATCACAGACGCTGTAGAGGGCGATTCTCTTATTCAATACAGAGTCGAGTTTGAAACCTCTGAATTCAACGCATGGATCACCCCAACACTCCATCACGTCGAAGTGGGATCTGAGGAAGCAGGCTTCTTCTCAGCACCACCCAGTGTGCTCAATCCAAACGCACAAGTCAGCGTTGTGCAAAGTTTCCATTCTGCATACGATGCTCAATCCACATACAGCTTGACCATCCGGCAGACGACCTATGATGGGTTCAACATCACAGGCCTTGATCCTGCTGTTCTTTCCTACAATCCGAGTGCCTCATCGTTGAACATTGATGATGTCGATGGTATCTTGCGGTCCACGGACATTCAGGCAACGCATTCATCCAACGTTGATGGCGATGTTGTTGATTGGTCGTTTGCCGTCAATGACGGGCTGAGCACACCTTACCTGCAGATGAGCGCGACGACTCATGGTGTGGCAACGACGAGTTACACAACACCAACCATCACATCCATCGACAACGAACTCACGGTTGAGGTGCTCGACATGACATCGAGTTTCAGCAGCCAAGGCGACAGTTCGGTCAGCGAGGGAGAAATTTACCCCGGTGATGCCCCGTTTAGCGCCACCGTTGACCACACCTTCACCAATTCAGGTGCTCGTTTATTGAATGGATTGATCGAAGCACGAATCAACATCGATGTGACCAGCACTGAGGCATCGGGTGGAGCGTTCTACACCTACCAAGGCGTCTGGACCACCTTGGGCATCGGTTCGACAACGTCAATTGAGTTCATACTGCCAAATGGCACCTCGGGTGATGCTCGAATTTGGTTGGAAGCACGCACTTCTGAAGATTTAGCATTGAATGTGTTGGCCTCAAACAGAACCGTCGAAATCAACAATGAGGCACCAGTGTTGACCAGCACCGAGCCAATGAATGGAGCGTACACCAACGAAGAGAACAACCGTCAAGTCTCGCTCCAATACCATGATGTGGGTGGGTTTTCAAATGCAACCGTTCAAGGGTTCATTTGGATTGAAGCCCTGCATGACACCTCTGGAAACGGTGCTTCTGAAGCAAGCGAATATGTTCCACATCCACTTGATTTTAGCAACGATGGAAACGACTGGACCATTCATCTTGGTGTCAATGAAAGCGCCAACGATGACCATCAATTGGTGCGCATTTGGTTGAAGGGCACAGACCTCGCCGGCTTCGACATCGGTCCTTCATCAGCAGCTGACGGTACGCTTTGGTGGGAAAGCCGCACACCGGCAAAAGGCCAGTTATTGAACTTCGAAGTCTTGGACAATGGCAATTCCGAGAATCCGATTAGGCTCGAGCCAACCAAGGAAGTTGGATGGCGCCTCGAAGTGTCTGACGCCAATAAAATCGATGACATCACCCGCGTGACAATGCTGCTTGGTAACGATCCAACGCTCGGTCTACGCTACAACACAAACCTCGGAACGTGCGAAGGGCTCGACGCTCGAATGCAAGTCACACAAGGCTGCAATGCCGTGCTGGGCGAAACGCTTGTGATCGAGTTCAAAGCGATTGTTGATTGGACCTTTGTCACCCCGGGAAGCAACGACGGACGCATTGATGTGGTCATCGAAGACTATGATGGGATTCAGACCATCACCTTCGAAGAACAATGGACCTATGAGGCGGAGATGGAAGTGGTCCTTGAATCGCTCATGGACATCCAAGGTGAGGTTCAAGGTGATTTGAGCGAAGGTTGGAGCATTCAAAGTGGAGAACAAATCCGTCTCAATGCCTCCATCCACCATGCACTGAGCAACACAAGTTACACCGGCCCTGTGTCCGTGTATTGGAACGGCAAATTGCAAAGTGACCGTTGGAGCGGTGGAACTTCAGGCGAAGCCATTGACGGCCATCTCTCCATCGAATTTGATGCACCATTGGGTTCAGGACTGTTGTTTGAGACTGAACTCAGCATTTGGGACCCCTATGCCACTCGAGAGTTGTTGACCATCGATCTGCCAACGCTAAGAATTGATGGAGCGGCACCAGTGCTGCTCGATTCAACGCTGAGCAGTGGTTTTTCACGATTCCATCTCAGCGAAGTTGAAATTGGAGCCAACATCCAAGAAGCGAATCTCTGGTCGGGGAATTTGACGCTGCATTGCCAGGTTCGTTCCTTGAGTGATTCATGGCCAGTTTCCAGCCAAAGCAAGGCCTCCTCAACGGTCTATGACGGCAAAACGATGTTTTCCTTTGTGTTTGACTTTAGTCCGCTTGGCGATCCTTCAACGCTTGCAACACAGGCCAGCATTGTGTGCTGGGCTTCAGGCATGGACGATGCCGGTTGGACGCTTGCAGCAAACGGTGGAAATTCAGAACTCGACCCTTGGTTGACGTTGCCATTAAGCAGCAATGGCCCAGATGTAGCGATCACTGATGTCAAAATAAGTGGCGGACGGGATTCCGGCGAGACAATGCGACTCGCCGTTCAATTGGCAAGCCTTGGTGAAGCCATTGATGATCCGTTTAACGTTTCAATCTACACTGAGACCGACGGGGAGCGAACCCTTGTCGGACGCGAACTGGTCACGAAAATTGGCATGAACACCGCCACCACCCTCAGAAGCACCATTACCGTCCCAAGTGGCGCATGGAGCCTCCATGTCGAAGTTGATGCTGAGCAATTGATGTGGGAAGTGGACGAAACCAACAACGCTTGGAACGCATCGTTCACCCCCAGCACCTCTGGCTTTGGTTCCGCAACCATCGCCGCAGCGGGTGGAATATCTCTGGTTGGGTTGGCGGGCTTGGTGGTGTTGCTTCGACGACGAGGCTCGGTTGATTCGGACCTCGAAGTCGATGCGCCTGAACTGACTCAGGCACCCGTAGCGGCAAAGCCACTCAGAGGACCGCCCCAGCGGTCAAGCGCGCCTAAACCCAAACCAGCAGGCCTGAAAGGACCTCCTGGACGTAAACCGCAAACTGAACCTGAAGCCGAAGTCGATGGCTCGAAAGCCCTTGACGCACTGATTCAACCGACCATCGAAAGCGGAGATTCATCCATTGGTACCACTGTGAGTGAATGGTCGAAGTTACCGGCTGGCGGCGAGTATGATTATGCGATGGAACAAACGGTCTACAAAGGAGAGGAATGCGGTGTCTGGCAGATGAATGAGGACAAAACATTCACTCGAATTGAGTGAGTTGAATTCGGGCTTACCTTCTTCAACAAGGGACGCGCACAGGCCATCATGAGCACAGGAGACACGGACGATGTCTTGCGTGTGCTTGCTATTTGTTACCGAGAAGGCGGGCCACTCGACGCCTTAGACTTGGAACGAATTATGTCCTTCGACATGGGTTGGGTTTCCCCCGAGGAAGCCGAAGCAGCGGTCCAAGCCTTGATCCGAGCAGGTTGGTTAACCGGTCCGGAGGATGCGCTCACACCGACGGCTTCGTTGAATGGAATCGTTTCTCCACTTGGCTGGTTCCCGCGCCCATCGCGTCTTTTGTCGCCCGTTTCAAAGGGTGCTGAGCCCCAAACTCCGTCGACTGCGATCGAATCCCGTTCTACGCCCCTGCCCGTTGCACCTCAACCACAGGCACCCACTTTGGCCGTGGAAGCAGTGGTCAGCGACGATCCAAGGTCACGTTTGACACCAAGGCTCACCAAATTCATTGCACGTCAGTCCCAATTGCAAATTGAGGAAGTCGAACGAAGAGCCCAACGGAAAGCGAAAGCACTCACTTACGCAAGCGATTGGATTTGTCTGGCCCTCGTTGCCCGTGAACAAGGGTTAGCGATGGAAGACATCACTGCCGCTCTTTCGGTCTATTGATCATCCTTCGATGACGGTGCCGTCGCTCACTTCGAGCACTTGCTCTTTGTTTCGAGCTGAGAGTTCAACCAAGACTGGCAGAAGAATCAGGGACAGCAAGAGGGAGAAGAACACCGTCACCGCCGTGATCAATCCGAAGTCCTGGATGATGGGCATTGGTGAGAAGAGAAGGACGAGGAAGCCCAATCCGGTGGTAAGTGCGCTCATGATGAGCGCAACGCCAGTGGTCGATAAGGCTGCACGCAATGCCTCCCAATGGGTGTCCCTGCGTTCGAGTTCAACCTCGAAGCGCCGCCACATGTGAATTGAGTAATCGATGCCAATGCCCAGTGTTAGTGCCGTCACCATGACGGTCAGCACGTTCCACTTCAGTCCGAGCGCTGCCATTGAACCAGCAACCCAAAGCGAAGCAAGGGCCACAGGGAAGAGCACGACGACGGCTGGTAAGATTCGGCGGGTCAACAGCAGGAGTACGACGCTTGAGACGACCAGTGAAATGAGGGTGGTTTTGAGTTGGGAGACGCTTAGACCGTCAAGGACAGTTTGTAAGATGACCAAGTCACCGGTCACATGAAGTTCGGCGTGGTCGACAAGGTTCTCACGCATTGTGCCTCGGTCATCTGTAGAGCCAAGTTCAGTTTGGACCTGGGCGATGACGCGCTCTGCCTGAGTGGACGTTGAGGCCTCGACGCGGACTTCGTTTCTTAGGAAGGTAATGCCATTGGAATCCATGGCCACGGTTTGGGCCACGCGCTCCGACCATGTTTCACCGCTGATTGCATCGGCAACGGAAGTGTTCGTGGACAGTTGCAAGAACACCTCAGCCAAGTTGCATCCAAGGCTTGAATTTTTGACATAAACATCACCGTCGAAGACTTCCAGATTGTGAACTTCTCCGAAACTGCTGTTGCGCAGGATGGCGTCTCGCAGAACAACATAGGGTCCTTCGTAGGCCGGTGAGGGAATTCGTTCATCGGTTCCAACCACATCGTGATTTGATGTTAAATCGGTGTGGAGGCCTTGAATCTGCTCAAGCAACAGTGAATCACCAGGAATGGTGCTTTCCCCTTCAATTGGTTCGAATAGAATGTAGAGCAGTTTCCAGCCCGCACTGTCGTAATTGGTGTCTAAATCCTCTCGGACGTCCATGATTTCCATCCCAGGGTCAACAAAGTCACCGAGATCAAAATCAGTTTCAAGCGATGCTGCCCCAAAGACCGATGCTCCAGAAATCAGGATTGTGACCAAGAGGACACCGACCTGTTGCTTCTGTTGGAGAGCCACAATGCGATCGACAAGTTTTGGCATCGTGATGGCTTGAGTCCCTTCTTTGACTGCAAAAGAGCGAATGACGACGTGAAGGGAACCAACAACCACAGTGGCTGAAACGAAGGCACAGACCACACCAAAGGCCAAGGCATATCCAAAGGTCGCCAAGGGCGGCAGCGGAGAGATGATGTTAGCGAGGAAAGCCGCAACGGTTGTGACAACCGCAAGCAGCAATGGAACCGAGAGGCGGGCACACGAACGCAGCCATGCCTCTGCTGGGTTTTGATGTTCCTTTCGTATGGCAGCATAGGCGCGCTGCAGGTGAATGGCATAATCGATTCCTAATCCAAGAACAAGCGGAGCAACTGCCACTTCAAGGGCGGTAAATTTAGCGCCGAGCAGGTTCATTATCCCGTAGGTCCAAATCAAAGCAGAAGACAACCCGATGAGTGGGAACAAGACATCGGGTACCGAGCGGAAGGCAAGGGCGAGAAGCACAACCACCACAAACAAAGCAATGGTGATGAGAAGCGCCAAGTTTTGGAAGGTTCCTTCGTCGATATCATACGAGATGAGGTCGAGGGAAACGACTCCGTAAGAAAGCGAGGAATCCGAAGAGAGGGTAGCAAATTCATCGCGCAGCTGGTCTTGGAGGACCTTTCGGTTCTCTTCATCCAAATCCGGGTCCACCTCAAGGACCCACAAGGTGGTCGAGGCAAACGGGGCTGCAGTGCCATTGCCAGATTCAAGATAGGAACATGTGTCATCAAGGCTCAAGTCTTTGTTGAGCAAGGCCGATGATGCGTAGGTTGCCGCCGAAAGCAATTGATCGTCGCTGGTCATTGAGCACGTGGTGTTATCCTCGAAAATCAAGTCAATAATTTGTGCCCATGATGAGATGTTGGCGAGAGCCTCGCCTTCGCCTTCCTCATCCAACGCGAGTTGTAGGATGCCTGGTGCTGTGGTCCACACCGTGATCATTTCACCGCGCTTCGTTGAAGCATTTTCGATGATGGAAAGGTGCTCATCCATGGTTTGCATATTTTCTATAGAAAGAATGTTACTGCCATCATCAGCACGCACTTCGATGAACAACGGACGAGTTTCATTGGGGAAGTGTTGGTGGATTCGATCGTGGGCTTTGTTCGCTTCAGACTCCGGTGCAAAATCGCCAAGGTCGGTGTTGAAATCCGGAGGGGAGACGGTCAAATGAGCCATGAGGCCAACCGTGATCATACCGGTCACAATGAGGATGAGGAGGGCCGAGCGTTGGAACAATCCAGCACCATTGGCCATCTTAGCCTCAAGTGCGGAAGTATCCATGCGGATTGCCAACGCAAAGCACTACAAAAGGAAGGGGGTGTCTTGGCCTTGGCTCAACCTCCTTTAATCAAAATTGAAAGGTTGCGAGGGCCCGAATCGCCCGAAAAACGAGGTCAAGGAGCAGAGAATGGCGTGGATTTTTTGGGAGAAGGTTCAAAACAAGTAGGCCAGTGGGCGGAATGGTCATCATGCCTGTGAAACTGCTCCTTCGAGAAAAGAACGAACTGCGCCTCCGCATTATCGGCGAAAGCCACACGGCTCTCCAAATGCTCCGTGAGCGATTGAACAACCACAAAAACGTGGAATATGCCAACTACTTCCCAGGCCATCCTGAACTGGATGATCCAGAGTTTTACGTTCGCACAAAAGGCAAGAATGCATCCGACAAGGTCCTAAGAGACCTCGTGGCTGGACTTGCTGTTGAGTTTTCCAGCATCACCCTGTGAACGGGGTGCTTTCATGACTGCGTGGACTGATGCATTGGCAGAAGCCATTGGATTGGATGGCTACGCGACAAAAACCGACGGCATCGGCGGTGTTCTCAAAGCGAGGGTCACCGATTTCCGAGTCGAAGAAATCTCGACACCAATCCACATGGACAACAAGGGTCGGTTTACAGTCGCCAAAATCACACTCACAAACTGGGAAACAAACAGATTTTGCAACAACTTGGCCAAAGCCCTCAAGATCCCACGGAATCGGATCTTCTTTGCAGGTACGAAAGACAAACGGGCTGTCACCCAGCAATTGTTTGTCATCGATGCTCCACAAAAGAAAGTGGCCGAAGTCGACATGCCCGATGTTGAGATTGAAGTGCTTGGTCGGACCCATCAGAAGATTGGGTTTGGTAACCACCGTGGAAATCGGTTCACCATCGTCGTTCGAGGTTGCGCCCACAACGATGGGACACCGATGAGCACAGAAGATGCCCTGGGCGAAGTTGAACGCATTCAATCCGATATGGCCTCAACCCTTGGGGACAACACCTTTCCAAATTGGATTGGCCCACAGCGGTTCGGATCCGGTCGTCCAGTCACTGCAGAAGTTGGTAAGCATGTCATCGCAGAGGATTGGGAAAAGGCCGTCATGACCTACATCGCGATGGAAGGCATGTCAGAGAATGAAGATGTTCACGCCTTTCGAGCTCACGTGCGAAAACATGGTCCAACTGAAGAAGGGTTGGAACTCGCCCCCCAATGGCTTGGTTTTGAGCGGCGAATGGTCGAGCATCTCCTTGCTCGTCCCGATGATTTTGTAGGTGCATTCAAGAAACTGCCGGGAAACTTGCAATTGATGACGGTGCACGCCCTCCAATCCGTGGTGTTCAACAAATCATTGCACGCTCGCATCGAGGATGGTTTGCCAATTAGTAGACCTGTTGCAGGAGATTTAGTCGGTCGAATCGATGAAAAGGGACAACTTGAGGCATCAAGTTGTGTGGTCGTTGAAGAACGAACACTCCCTCGTATTGCTCGCAATTGTCAACTTGGACGCCTTGTGACCACCGGACCACTGCCGGGAAGCGAAATCAACACGTGCGAAGGTGTATCTGGAACGATTGAGGCCAAAATCATCGAACAAATGAAGCTCCATGAAGCGGATTGGAACGTCAGTGCCATCCCAAGATTATCGACGCGCGGCACCCGCAGAGCCCTCGTCACAGAATTCAATGAACTTGCCATCGATACCGTACCTATTGCAAACGACGAAACAATGGGCGAGCGATGGAAATCGGGCCCAGGCTCAGACAGTCGATGGCATCCCGAAGGCGCCTGTATCCGTTTCCGATTTGTGCTCTCGAGTGGAAGCTATGCCACCACCTTGCTTCGTGAATTTATGCAAGGACCACTAAGTCAACTTTGACTTGGCCCTTGAACTTCGTGCCCCACAATGATAGCGAGGCTCGCGCTCGTCCTTCATTGAAGAAAAACATGAGCGGACTGAGCGCTCAGCAACAGCATCGTTAGGCTCAAATGAGGCCCATCGAAAGCACTTCGATCTCTCCGACACCATGGATTTCGGACATGCGTCCTTCCAAGGCATCAGCCAAACCTTCCCCGTCGTTCATGACCACGTGGACTTGAACAAACTTGAGGCCAAACGCAAGGGGTTTGACTTCAACGGATTGAATGTTGTAGATTTCATCAGCCATTGAGGTGATGGTTGTTGCGATTGCGTCAGCATCGACATCCTCGACATCAGAGTCAGGATTGATTTTGTATGTCATGACTACCATACCCATGATTTCACCTCAGGGCCCCTGGTATCCACAAGCTGGACAGACGTACAGAACGCCTTGGTTTCGGCAGCGTGGGCTGCGGCCAATAGGTGCTGAGCACCCAGGACAAGGGAATGTGGTTGAACCGGTTTCTTGCAAAGGAACGCCGGATGCGGTGCAGTTGGTTGCTCTCTCACTCATAATGGGACCTCAGGAACACTTCGCCCATGCCCTCCCCTTCTTTATGGTTGCGTGCTGAACAACCTCGGGGATGGCATCAAACTCGTCAATCGGCGCCACCCATAACCGGACCACTGCTCCTCAATTAACGATCAAGAACCGACAGAGCCCCGTCGTTGCCTGTGCTGACAACCAGTTCGCCGTTCCGGCGGCGGCACCAACCGTTGGTGATACGAATGATGTCGCCGACTTGGACCATGTCCGTTTGTTCACCCCACAACACCAACCCGATGATGCCTGATTCATCCCGGCCGCACGCAGCAGCAACTGGTCCAGTGTAGCGTTCAGAAGCAATTCTACGCACCGGATAAATGCGTAAGACCACCAATTCCACTCGATGTACAGGAGCGTCATGACGCAGGTTGCTGCACAATTGTCGTGCGGGCCGTGGTTGGTTTTTAGCTGGTTGATGCCGTTGTGGGTTTCGTTCCATACCGGGTGAGTTCCACCTTAACCGGCATCAAACTATTCCGTTTTTTTCCGACGAACTGAGAAAGAGGATTTGATAATTTCAGGTCCTTCATCCACATCATCGCCGCCCAACTTGAGATTCAATGCAGCCTCGTAACTGTCAAGAATGGAGAAATTCTTGGCCTTCCAAGGCATGAAATTACGACAAATGAGATAGACTTCAGAAGAAGAGTTTCGGGTTGCGTGAGGTGCAAAGCGACGCACATCGGAAAAATACGGTTTTACTGCAACGATTAATTCCTCCACCCCAACCCCTTGGAATAATTTGGTGACGAACGAGCCGCCCTTGCACAACAGAGGCAATGAGAAATCAAACACTTGAGCAACGAGGGTCATAGCCACGGCCTGGTCCATATCCCACTTCCCGGTGATGTTTGGCGAGATGTCCGAGACGATGGAATTCAATGGTCGCCCCTTGAGTTCTGCGAGCATGCGTTCTTGGGTGTGTGGATCGGTGATGTCCCCTGTAAGAAGGAGGGCACCTTCAACCGGCTGGCAAGGTTCGAGGTCGACCCCGAGCACGAATCCAGATTCGCCGACGAGTTCCATTCCAACCTGCGCCCATCCACCGGGGTGGCAACCAACATCGAGGATGACGTCTCCCTCACGGATGAGGTTGAATCGCTCTTGGATTTGCTTCAGTTTGAAAGCAGAGCGAGCGCGATAGCCGCTGGCCTTGGCTTGTCGACGCCATGAATCACGCTTGTGATTCTCAATCCAATGGTCGGCCACTTGACTCCCTCCTCATCACGAGTTGAATTCGACCTGTTGAAGAAACCTCGCCTCAAAACTCCCCAGAACAAAGGGATGAAGGAGGTCGCCCTCGTCGCCGTAGCATGGCGAAGGGTCAATCTCGACCGCACAAGAGAGGGTGGTTGGTCCTCCTTCTTGCCGTTGGCTTGCTTCAGGCGCCAATCTTCGCTCAGGCTGTGGTTGTGGATTTGGGAACCTCACTTGAGGAAGGCATTGAAACGAACCTTGGAGGGCGAAGTTTAATCGTTGAAGAATTAACCACAACGTGGTGCGTTTCATGCGCAGAAATCGATCCTTACTTGATGAACGTGGCCGACGCACATGCCTCACGCATCGCGCTGCTGGCCTACCATCCCGATGACGGTGTTGATGCGTTTGGCCCGGAGGCTGCCAAACATCGCATTGAGCGGTTGAGGGCGGTCGATGCGAATCTGCCTGGTACGCCGACATTCATGGTTGAAGGTGGAGCGTACAGGACAGGAACAGATGCATGGGTCGATGTTCAACGAGACATATTGGACCTTGAAGTCGCACGACAATCCTTCACACAACTCCAGTTCAATGTTCAACGAATCAACGAATCAATTCACGCCACAATCACAACCTTTGACGGTCATGCCATGAACGGATCGCAGTTGACCTTCATGGTGCTCGAACACGGGAAGACAGTCCCGAAAGGGTTCGATAACCCCGGCGAGCCTGCGCGTGACCGAGTGGTCATCGCAACGGCTGAATGCAGGCTTGGCGATGGTTCCGTTTCGACGAGTATAGGTTTGATCCATTCCAAAGCGCCGACATCTTGCACCGAAGATTTTAGCATCGAATTTGAGCCATTGGAGTCATTCAGTGTTGTGCTTCTTCACGAAAACGACTATGAATCAATCGAAGCCCAGGAGGACCTTGGAACCTACGGAGCACTGGAATTTGCCTATCGAGAACGAAGTTCAGGCGAGGCATGGAATCCTGTGTGGGTGGTGCTGTGTGTCACGGCATTCACTGGCTTGCTTATTGTGCAAAAGCGTGATTAAAAACCGGAAATTTCACATCAATACGCATTGATTGCGATATTTGCTTCCGTAAACCGGTAAAAAGGTGAAGCATCAATCCGATGCATTGATAACCCTCCAAGAACAAGATATTACCATGGCAAAAACATGGGAAGATGTGACATGGGAGGATAATGAACCTCTCAAAGAATGGGCTGTTGAATACACCGTGACAATCAACGGTGAACAACATCATCATTTGAGCATGCTATGGGGCGAAGATCATGCAGGGGTGCAACAGCACCTGCTAGCAGAACTCAAGCGCACCTACAGCGGAAGTGAACGAATCGATGTGACGGTGCTTCGAATGGAAGAAGTCAACACCGATGTCGATGCGTTGTACTTCGAAGGCTGCTTTACCCCTTGATCAAATCTCTTGGAAGTAGATCTCGATGATTTCTCCGTTGAGGAGGACGTAATCATCAAAGGAAGCGACCTGATTTGACTCCGATGCCTGTTGTCCGTCTTCAAACACGTGCATGGTGATGCCGTGAGTGGAATTCACACGGTGATCGAAAATCCCTGTGTCATCAAAGTGGACGCCCCAGATGTCAAAGAACACACCAAGAGGAACGTCATCCCCTTCTGCCATTTCGATATGAAGTCGCTCGCCGGGTGAATGCGTATGGACCGTGTGCATGTTTTCCCCAGATTTATTGCACACACCTGTGTTGATGCCCAGGTTCTCTGGAATGGTGTATCGCTCACCCTCGATGAAAATTTTCAAGGTGACGTGGTCATGTCGAAACAGGTTGCCGTGATCCAAGCATTCGAGTGACAATGGGTGAGGGTCGTCAGCTGTGGACCATAGTCCGTTGGATGATTCCAGTGCCTCTTGTTGTCCGAGAAGGACAAGCAATACGATGACTGCTCCTGTGGTAATGGTGCCCCAAATGAAACGCTCACTCGCCATAATCACCACTCATTCAGTCCTTCCACCAATCATTCCACGCCTTTTCGCCGTGCATCATGCGCAGTTGAATGAATCCACCCAAGGCCACGATGTTAGCGATGTGAGCCATAGTGCAGAATTGACAGATTTTTCCCATTTCAATTTCGTAAGAAACAAGCAAGCCGATGACGCCGAGACCAACGAAGGTCATGAGGGCGCCCAGGTCGATGCATGTTTTGACCCATGTTGCGTTCGGTTCCTTCGATGAGGCATAGGAGAGGAACAGCAAGAACGCGAAGGTGCACATGCCGACCATCCCCCATGAAACATCGAGAACCGGCATGGTGTTGTAGTTGGCATTACCAATCACATCGTCACACGAAAAAATGGTGTTGGAGGCACAAAAATTCGCCCCCTCACTCACCTTGGCATGAATCCATTGTGTCTGAACTGAAATGGCTAATCCCGCAAGCAAAGTGAGGTTTAATCCTGCAAAGATCCTGTCACGGCGTGTTTTCAAGAACGGGATTTTTTCACTCATTCCCAGGAAAAGAGGAGCGGTCCAAGGAAGGATCAACGCTAATCCAAGCACGACAGGAAGAGCGTATGCTGCAAGCAAGAGAGTGGTTGACACTTCAAGCACCACCGTTCTCGCGGGTGACGAGTGTGATGATGGCATCGATGTAATTGTTCTCGGTACCGTCTTGGTTGACATCGCCGACGTTTGTTCCACCGTTTGAAACCCATGCGATGATGCCATCTGGTTGGATTAAGAAATAGGTTGGTGTTCCTCTGATGTCCCACTCATCCATGTTTTCTTGGTCGAGGTCATCAATGTAGGTGATGAGGTTGTGTGCGGAGCCGCCACGGTTTGCGCAATCTGCACCTGCGCATTCTTGTCCAGTGGACTTGTCCCTGAATGCGGCAATCTCATCTCGAGAGGAATCGTGACCCTTGATGTCAAGTTGGGTTGCGCTTGCGAAGAAATTCACTTGTGCTCCATTCCAATCAGGGTTGGAGCCGTGGAAAATCTCCGATGCTTCCCCGTACAAATCTGCAGATCGGACACAGTAAGGACAATCGGTATCCATGAATTCAATCATGACCCAATCGCTGGAAACATTGCCGTCCCAAGCGGTGTCGAATTCTTGACTAAAGTCAAATGAGGCCCAGCTGTTGCCAGAATAGGCTGCTCCATCGAGTGCAGGTGCTCGCTCTCCTTCTTCTGTGCCTGTCGCTATACCATCGGTCGTGAAGGCAATGATCAAAATACCAACAAAAAAGAGGCTTGAAATTTTCAAAAAAGCATCGGTGAGGGTGCTGGCTTCATCATCGTAAATTTGTTTCATGAGTTCATCTCCGTGTTCAAACCGATTTCTTCAATCAGAGCAAGTGCAGTGTGCCGAATGGCCTCTTCGCTGTTGTAGCGCACATCAAATCCTGTTGAAAGCATCTTCTCTATGCCAAGCATGGCCCGTGGAATATCGCCAGCCCAACCACGGTCTCCGCCAGTGTACTCGATGCTTGCGTCATGGCAGCCTGTTGTCTCGACTACGATTTCTGCAATCCGACGCACTGAAGCGGTGTCGTGGCTACCAAGGTTGTAGAGGTTGAGTGCGTCGTTCGAACAGGACATCACATGTAAAATGGCGTCGGCACAATCCCCAACTTCCATGTAGGATTTTTCTTGTAACCCATTGCCAAGCACCTCAAGACGGGATGGATCCTTCTTGAGTTTGTGAATGAAGTCAAAGATGACCCCGTGGGTTCCACGCGTCCCGATGATGTTGGCAAAACGGAAGATGTAAGCTTGGATGCCGAAGGTCCCTACCCAACTGCTGATCAAACCCTCACCGGCTTGCTTACTCGCACCGTAGAGCGAAATTGGCATGCAAGGCCCGTGTGATTCGGGGGTAGGAAGGGGTGCGTCTTCACCGTACACCACAGAAGATGAGGCAAAGGCGATGGTTCCGACGTTGTTGAGGCGCATGGCTTCAACGATGTTGTACGTTGCGAGGGTGCCTTGCTTGAGATCCGTGTCTGTGATGCGCGTGCCCAAGCGGATGTCTGGATTTGCAGCGAGGTGATACACGCAATCAATGCCTTTCATGGCCACCATGACCTCGTCAAATTGAGTGATATCTGCTTCGACAAGCGTCGCATTGCCGTTGTCGAGGTGTTCTTGAATGAACGAAAGGTGACCCGATGAAAGGTTGTCAAGGACAACCACGTGGTCCCCACGGGCGACAAGACGGTCGATGAGATGTGACCCAATGAAACCCGCACCACCAGTAACCAATGCTCGCATGGTTTGAACAGACAAGCCCTGCGTATGAGGCTTTGCTCGCCATGCCGGTACCATGTGCCTTATGATGTTAGACGGAATTGGTTCAGTTTGTGCACCCCCTGACGGTGCACGGATGTGAAAACATGAGCAAAAAAAACCAACAACCCAATGAAGCCCAAGAAATGAACAACAACCTGCTGGTCGGCTACGTCCGAAAAAGCAACGCTGGTGCCGCCCTCAAGGTGTCCATCAACACAAGCGCTTTCAGCGATTGTTCGACCTACGTGACAAGCGATGGACAAGCCTACGTGCCCCTTGTGATCTCGTTGAACGCCCTCGGAAAGGTTCTGAGCGGTGAACGAGCGGTCACCACCCTCAGCCAACTTCAAGATTGAAGCGAACTGAATCAACTCGCCTCCAACACCTCATCCTCGATGACCGACTGCCTCGTGCAGGAGCCGTCCCTCACAGCGCTTCGGCGCAGTGAGGGACCAAAACCGTGACAGGTAAACTATATTCCTTTCATCAATTGAATCTATACGACTAAATAGGTATACTCAAGCGGAGAAACGGTGAAAACCATGGATAAGCAGGAGCAATTGCCTCCCTCTTTCGTTGTTGCCGGCATGCCGATGTACAACGAGGAAGAGACAATTGGTACGGTCGTCACCACCGCTTTGCGTCATGTTGATGCCGTCATTTGCATCGATGATGGTTCCTCAGATTCCAGCGCTCGTATTGCGGAAGCATGCGGCGCAATCGTCTACCGCCACCGATCCAATCGAGGCTATGGGGCTGCCCTCAAGACCTTGTTCATCAAAGCCCGAGAAATGGATGTTAGCGCCCTTGTTGTGCTTGATAGCGATGGGCAACATGAAGCAAGCGATATTCCGAAGTTGTTGAAGCCAATCCTTGATGGAGAAGCAGATTTTGCTATAGGTTCTCGATTCATCAACGGTGGCGGCGGCACCGATATGCCAGCATACCGACGTTTGGGCATCAAAGTGATCACTGCGGCAAGCAACCTTTCGAGTGACTTGGGCATCAAGGACACACAATCAGGATTCCGTGCCTTTTCAAGCACAGCACTTGAGCGTCTTCGCTTTGATTCTGAGGGAATGGAACTTTCGCTGGAAATGCTTGAGGACGCTCGAGAAAAGCAACTGAAGATCCTCGAAGTCCCGACCGTCATCCGATATGATGTACCAAAGGGATCAAACTTCACAGCCGTATCTCACGGTTTTACAGTCCTTACTTGGGCACTGTTATCGCTTTCTCAAAAGAAACCACTTCTCGTTCTCGGCCTGCCCGGAGTCGGATTGCTGGCCACTGGAGCAGCGATGGGAATGAATGCAGCTCAGGGTGTGACAACCCAACTCGACAGCATCGTAGGCCCGGGTTTGTCAGCGGTTTGGATTGGCGTTCTTGGTCTTGCACTCATGGCTACCGGACTTGTGTTACAAAGCGCTCGTGGATTCCTCCGACACCTTTTGGTTCGAGAATTTGGTCTTGATTGACGGGTCGATAGAACCCGTTATTTGAACGCTCGAATGAGCATCATTCAAGACCCTGCACCTCATGCCTGTTGCATGGCAAGCGAGGATGGAGGTTCCCTTGCCGGGTGGCTTCAACCACTTACTGATTTCCAAAACCGTGTGACAGAGACGGCGATGGACCGCATTGAGAAGATGTATGACAGCATCCTTGCCGCACCACTGATGGTCGTCGTTCTTCTGATCATCATCGCTGGAGGATTTGGCAGCCAAGGGCTAAGTTTCCAGGAACAAATCGATGATGATGTCGAAATCTTCCTTCCCGATGGCGCACCCTCCACAGAACTGTTGCTCGAGGTTCGTGAAGAGTGGTCAACCGACATTGCTGTCATCTATATACAGACACCTAACGCCAATAATCCTTCATTTACCACCAACATCACCAACGAGCTTATTCTCAAAGAAATTAGTTGGGTGGAAGGGGATGATGATAACGCAAACGGGGCAACGTTGGAGCGGGGTATCGATTACGCTAAAACAGACCACGGGCGTGACGATGGTGTCCTATGGATCATCTCACCTGCTCAGGTCATCAAAGAGGTGAACTCAGCCGATGGTCGCTTCAACCAATCGCTGTGCGTTCACGGCATCAACACCCGAATACCAGTGGATGTGGATTGTGATTTGCCTGGTGGAGGATCGTATGCAATTCCGGACCAACAGCGCATTGACCAAATCATAGAAGAATCAGATGGTGGATTTGACGCCCTGTTCAAGGACACAAACGACATGGATCCCTTCGTCGACAGCGACGGAGATGGAAACACAACCAACGACATGGATGGCGATGGAATATGGGACACAGCAGCTATTCTGGTCGGCATGAAAAGCGACCTCTCCGAAACAAAGGACTTCAAGGACTTTTCAGAATTGCTCGACCACTTCCAAGCCGTTATTGATGAGCGTCCATCAGAATACCGTGAAACTGAAATGACCGTCACAGGACTCACGAAGGTTCTGGAAGACGTCTCAGATGCGATTTACGAAGACTTACTGATGATTCTGCCTTGGTCCGTGCTCTGCACAGTGGTTGTGATCACGGCCCTTCACCGCTCGGCGAAAGTGGTGGTCATTACTGGAACACCCATCGTCATGGCTCTCGCTGTCACCTTTGGCAGTTCAGTCCTGCTGGACATCACCCTCACCCCGATGATCGTGGCCACATTCCCAATTTTAATTGGTTTAGGCGTAGATTATGCCCTTCACATGGTCAATAGGATCGAGGAAGTCCGGCGAAAAGAAATTGACAAAGCCAACGACGAAAATGCGAGACGGCGGCGTTCGGGTGAGTCACTCGAGCCTGTCCCCGACTTGTGGGATGTCAATTTCTTCCGCGATTGTGTCCTCGAAATGACCCGCTCAACTGGCGTTGCAGTCTTCCTTTCTGCCATGACCACTGTGATCGGATTCTCAGTGCTTATTGCACCAAATATCGTCACCGTATCCCCGATCCGTTCCGTCGGTATTACCCTCGTCATCGGTATCACTTCAACGCTGATTTTCAGCATTATCTTAGTACCGACCCTGGCGTGGTTGTTGAAGTTCAGCAAACGAACCAATCCTTCAATGTGGAAGAACATCGGCACCTGGCCTGTCAAGTGGTTCGTTGTGATTTTACTCGTATCAGGTAGCGTGACGGCCTACGGTGTCGCCAACCTCGATGAGATGAACGAGCCGATTACGGGGTCATCCGAAGCACCTGATGGCATTGATTCGCTTAATTCATTGGCCAAGTATTCACGTGAATTCAGCGGTGGTCAAACATCGCTGTTCATCTTCAATGCTGAAGATAGAACAGCAGAAGCACAAGCCAACAACACCGAAAACATTCGCGACTTGCCGGTGTTGGACGCAATCGACGCTCTTGAATTACAAATTGATGCCGTCGATGAAACCAACACGACGAGCATCATTACGTTCCTGCGAAGCATTCCCGCCACAATCTCCCTCACTGATGGCGTGACCTTGTATGAGGGAAGCCTCTGGGATTTGCTCCATGACCCTTGTTGGGAGAGCAACGATCCGATTCAGTGCAACGTCTGGCTGGGGCTCGAATTGACTGGCCCAGAAGGACGCCAAGGATTGCGCAAGGACATGGTCAATGTTGTGTTCGACACCCTCACCGAGGAAGTGCGTTCAATGCTTTTGAACGAAGCTGGAACCAAGGCCATTGTCTATGTGACTCAACCATACATGAACCTCAATGTCGCTGGTGAACTGCGTGAAGAAATTGATGACTTGCTCGCTCAGGAACCTGTTGTAGCCAAAACAAGCACATCCTTACTTACGGGCGGCCTCCCAGTATCGCTCGACATTAACGACGGCATCCACGACACACAAAGCCTCACGACCATCGTCACTTTGTTGTTGCTCACCGTTGTTCTTTCCATCGTGTTCCGCTCACCCCGATTGGGTATTTACACCATGCTTCCAGTTGCTGTTGTGATTTTGTGGCAACCCTTGTTGATGCAGAGCGGCGATGTTAACGTCAACATCTTTACAGCGATGATTGGAACCATTGTCTTTGGTATCGGTGTGGATGATTCGATTCACGTGATGCACAGGATCCAGGAGGAAGGTGAGACGCCGACCGGCATCGCGAATGCGATCGAGGAGACTGGGCAAACGATTTTCGAGACCACCATCACAACCATTTCAGGCATTGCTGCTGGATTTTTGGCGGCTTTCCCCGGGTTGGAGAATTTCTTCATGATTATGTGCCTGCTGATCTTCTTCGCATTCATCACCAGCGCCTTCTTGCTTCCAGCGGTGATCACCCTCGAGCACACCGTACGCGCCCAATTGCTCGGCCAAGAGGGTTGGCGGGATTATGGCGATGGCATTGCCCTTGCATCACCAATTGCCATGAAACCACTCGATGCGGTGTTAGAGGACTAGGAGGCTAAGGTGTGCTGTTGAACCTAACAGCGAACGACCCGTTGGTTTCTTGGATTCAATGGGTGTCAATCGCCTCGATCCTCGGACTGCCTTGGTTGCTGACGCATTCCAACTTGACCGCTTTCAGGCGAAGTTGTTGGTGTACATGGATGGCCAGCGTAGCCACCCTTTCTGCACTGTATCTTGGTTTTCTGACCTACAATTACAACGGAGTCCAATTGGGGTTCAACCATGAAGGCAATCCGATGAACGCCCTGATGATTCTCGTGGGGTTGCTTTGCACACTCCCGTTTGTGCGCAAAGCATACCTGAACGGATTGATTCATCCTTTGCGAACAGCTACCGTGGTCTCGATAGCCGTGTTGCTGCTGATTGGACCTGCTTTGCTCAACAGTGTTGCCCTGTATGCCTACCAGCAAGGGGGAGGTGGGTTTGACGGTGGCCAAGGTGATTACGCAGGAGAGGATTACCAGCCGGAGGATCCTATCGCATGGTTCCAAGCCAAAGTGATGGGTTTCCTTTCCAGCATTGGAATCACGATCTTTGTGTTCTATGCGCTGTTTCATTTTGGGCACAGAAAAGATCGAAGCGAGCCTCAAAGCGATCTTTCTTGAGTGGAGGGAGTAGGGAGTAAGCCCCTTTCTGTTACCTTTCGGTGACCGCATTCAACTTAGCGTCCTACCTGTCCCTCGGCGTGCCGCGTCGGCGGGACTGTTTGGACTTGCTCCAACGGGGTTGCTCGTCTCATCGACAACAAGGCAATCTCTGTCTTTCAACGTCATTGTACACACCTTGCATCGTTCGTTTCTGCTGCATTGACCAGACCATTTCTGTTCTCTTCCTTCTGCAAGCCGTTTGCACTGTGGAGAGGGGACTTTCCTCAGAGTCGAACTCTGTCAGCGATCCTCCTACTCCCTCCAAGGTGCGCTTTAGCATCGAGGTTTCAAACCCTTCGCCTCAAGCAGAGGCTCACTGATACGGGTTGTCGCCGGGTGAAGCAGCCTCATTTTGGGCACCATAGGGCCCGGTTTCTGGTGCTGATGCTGCTGGTTGTTGCACCGGTATGCTTGGCAGTGAATTCGAAATCTGGCGTGCTTTTTGTTGGTCCCAATTCTTCTGTTGGGGCGATTGAAGTCCGAACAAGAGAACAGCTACGAGCGATACGCTGAGCAAGAAGATGATGACCAACAACACAGGGTTGACCGCAGCAACACTCCCGAGCACTCCCTCTGTACGTGGTTCATCGACGAAGACGGTGTTGGTTTGTGACATTGGACCATTGATGATGTGATACTCAATCCACATGGTTCCTGATCGGTCTGGCATCCATTCCTTGCTGTAGACGAATTGCTCACCAGCCGGAACTTGAATCTCTCGTGCGTCAATGCGGGTTCGAGCGCCGTTGCTCTCAACGCGTTCCACAAACATCTGGGCCACACCATCGGCACGACCGTTGTTTTCTACGACAACACCAAGGCTGACGACATCACCCTCAGCGATGTCTTTGGATGGTTTCATGCTTGGCTCCAAGAATGAGTATTCTGCCACTCGTTGTTCCAGAACCCAAACGGACAGAGGAGCATCGATGTCATTGAAGACAGCGGCAATTGGATGACCTGCGATGTCTGAGCCGGTCACATAGATTCGGAGTTCGAGCGCTTCGGAACGCATTGAAGTGGTGAGTTGTTGCTCAAGGTCAAGGGTGGCCTCGGTTGGAATCATCGACCCGTACGCACGACCACCAACCACCTGAAGGTGCTCCGTTCCGCTGATGACCATTGGACTGGTCAAACCTAGACCTGCTTGGTGGACTGCCCAATTGAGGGTTAACTCCTCTTCATTCAAGCGGTCCTCTTCGTCCACTAAAATCTCGAATTTGATGTTCGACCATGCTGCCTCTTCGATGATGCCGTTCACAGGGGGCGATGCTACACCGACGATCGATGGTGCCTGATGGTCGACGATGAAGTAGGCAAACGGTGCGGAGTCAGTGCGGTCAATAGCCCCGTTTGGAGGTTCATTCAGTGAAGTTGTAAGTCCGTAAGTCCCTGGGGAAAGAGGAGCAATGACTTGGCCGGCAAATGTTCCGTTCACTGATTCGACAGTGGCTTCAATGCCGCCTAAGTCAATCAGCAAATCGACCGCTTGCATCACAGGGTTTTGGGAACGGTGCCACACAAGTGTCCCGTTCACCCCGACCCCTGCCCGTGGTTGAATCCATGTGCCCAAGGCATCCATTGGTGCACCGTCGACATCGAAGGCCATGTTGCTATGAGGGATTTCTAACTCGCCGGAAAACCTCCAGTCGAGGTTGGAAAGGGCAGCGATGTTGGATTGGCCCGAGCGGTCGTAAACAAGAATGGAGGGTGTTCGCACAAGGCTAACGTCAGGGTCAAAGCCCCATTCAAGTGAAAAATTAACGTGGAACATTCCTTCATTCGAGAAGACATTTTCCCTGCTTAATGGCTCAATATGACAGGATTCAATCTCAAAGAACACATTGTTGGAGACACATTGGTCCGTTGTTGCGTTCCATTGCACGAGCACCGGTGTGTTGTGGTTGCTGGCCAAATCCAGTTCGATGGTGGCAATATCGCTAACACCATTCATGTCCCAAACAGGAATGCTGAGGAGGTTGTTTTCACCTGGGTGCAGCCATGCATCGCCGTCTATGTGCCAAGAAGAAGGCGTGGAGCCGAGTTGAGGTGCACCGTCATTATCGATTTGCAAATTGAACAGCGGCGTTGCGAAGTCGCCACCACTCAACATCGGGTTGCCTGCAGGATCCGCCACTTCGAGCCATCCCTGCATCAAGGCTCCAGAGGGATAGGAAGATGAATCAAAGGCGTACTGGTAGGTGCCTTGTACGTTGGTCCGGTTGACTGGAACTTCGAGTGAATCGGAGAAGACTTCATCGACATCCATGACTCCATCGAGGTTCGCATCGTCCACCCACGAACGCCACATGTGAACAACAGCATGGGAAGGGAGAATCGGCCGGTCTGCAATGATGAATTCCAGCGCCGTTTTCGGGCCAGCGTCCATGTGATCGTAAGTTTCGACGTTCATACCAAGAAGTTCTGGCGCCACATTGTCGAAATTGAAGGTTGCTTCATTTGACACGGGATAGGAGACGGCTTGGCCTTGGAGTGGCACAAGTTCGATTCGTAATGTGACGCTCTCTTTACCGCTTGGCACGCTCCATGGGAACGAGGCAACACCACGGTTGTAAACGGAAGTGCATTGATTTTGAACATCATCCACATAGAAGCAGACATCTACGCTCCCTGAACGAGGCGAGGGTGAATGTTCAATGCCTTCGAACCCAAGTTCAGCTTCGATGGTGACAGCGTCTCCTGGGTGAAGGTAAGGGTTTGCTAACTCAGTCCCTACGCCAGCAGAATTGACCGATCTCCAAGTCACCAATTCCACATCGTTCTCAACCCCTTGAGCGTGGCCTAGGCCGTAATTCACACTGACCGGAATCATGGGCCCGGTTGGTGCGATGAGGTTCACTGAGAGGGTCATGGATGGTTCATCATCCCATTGTTCTGTGAATTTGAATCGGTGATCGATTTGAAGGAGTGCCCCACTTCCAATCACGTTCTTTGAGCCAAGAGCGCCATTGTCCGACCACACCATTGGAGCGCCTTGGGTTGAACATCCCAAATCCCCATCTGCAGGGAGCGAGACAAACGGACAAGTGATGTGTGAGGAGCGGACCATTCCTTGCAATTGAAGGACTACGGACCAGCCGTTCGTTTTGACATAGGTCGCAGCGTCAGACACGCCCAAGGGTGAGAAATCGAAGGTGCTGCTGACTTCTACCCATTCGGTTGACGGCACGAATGTATCGCTGACGTTGTTCACTTGAATGGAAACTGGTTCAACTGAACTTTGGGTCGTGAGTTGGTCCACAGTGATTGACAATGCTCCTGTTGATGCCATGCGGATTGGCATGGTGAGCGTTTTGACTCCACCAATGGCGGTTGCGGCTTGCAGTTGACTGTTGAGGGCGACCACCAGAGGATCACTGGCTGTGAAGGCCATGCTGAGGGCTCCATCGTATGGGGCGAATAGACCGCCTGCAACAAGGGTTGAGGTGGATGAAGATGATTCTATAGAAAGTTGAACAGATACCATTGGAAGGCCCTTTGGACCGTGGGATGCTGCGGCTTGGGACAATGCACTGTTAAGGCTGGAAAGTTCACTGGTGGTCAAGGTGATGATGGTGAGGTCTTGTACTGTTTGAAGGCTCTTTGAAAGGATTTCTTGGCCCGAGATCAACATCCGGATGGTTGGTGATATGCTCGGGTTGGCAGGCGAAGCAACAGCAAATTCCAGACCCGAGACTCCGTCGAGGGGAAGCGCCATCTCATACATTGCTGGCGCACCGGGACTGGCTGTTCGCGTTTGCCATAGCGAACCATCGATGAGGCGGTCTTGAACGCCGAGGCGCCCAACTTCAGGCAGGGCCATCGACCAGTCGCTGACACCATCGAGGCCAACATCAAAGCGCAAGCCATCAACAATGCTGCTTCGGACCATCTCGACATCGAAGGTTTGGAGGTTCCATGTACCGCCCGAAGAGGAGATACGGTACTGGGCTGAGAATTCTGGAGCGTCAAACCAATGGTAAACACCTGGCGAAAGGGTAACCCAACTTGCACCATTGTCCACACTTGCTTCAATCACCGCAGGTCCAGTGAAGACACTGTTCGAGATGATGCCACCGAATCCACTTCGAACGTTGTAGGTCGGCGAAAGAAGGGTGCCACTCCCTGTGATCGCACCGAGCGACCAAGTTTGGCCTTGCAGTTGCCAGCCTGCAGCTGTTGGATCTTGATCAAAATCTTCGAACAACACTCCGTTGAAGTGGAACCCATGAATGGTAGGAATACCTGAGGCCCCAGTTTGCATGTGGATGTCAATGCGAACCAAGGGGTGCGTTGACCAATCCACCATACCGAGGTCCACGCTGGTGTGCGTCATGTGCTCAAAACCAATCACCGGTTGATTGGTGACTGCGTCCAATAATCGCCATTCAAAAACTGCTCCGTTTGGAATAACTGCATCCATGTGAAGGTAGCCAAAGGCTTTGTTTTCGCCTTGGCCGAAAAGGCTTGGTCCAAAGGCTGCTGAGGTCCAATTGCCTTCACCAGACGAGACACCAGTGCTTGTTGGAAGAACGGATACATCGTCGATGTTCCATCCTGTGTAGGTCACGGAACCGTCCGTGGTGCCGATGCCAAAGCGGACTTGGAAATTTGGGTTTGATGCGACGTAATTGGTGATCGAAATGGTTTGTGGGACCATGGAGCCATCGGATACGGAGCCTGAGTTCGAGTAGACATTCGCCCAGTTCCCATTCGCGCCTTTGACCGACACATAGGCGTGGTCCCAAGTTGAACTCTCGACGCCCAGACGCTTCATGAAATCCAGTTCCCATGCGCCTGAGCACGAAGAGCAATCCATGACCGGTGATGTTGCCCAGATTGTTGTGCCCATGTTGTTGGGGTAATTGCCGTTGTAGGTGTAGAGCGCTTTGGTTCCACTGCTGGTGCCGCCTGCTTGGCCAATGATGTTGTCAAAGCCCCACAACCATGCTGGTGAACCGAGCGTCCAACCATGGTTAGCGTTCTCAAAGTCCCACTCCCAACCTTGTGGAAGGATGGTTAATGAAGATCCGTTGACGTCCATTCCGTCATAGGTTGCGCCTGTTGAGAAATCACTTGACTCGGTCCATGACTGAGCCATGGAGGATTGGAGGCGAGCCGGCTCGACATCAACATCGATGCTTTGAATGGCCTTGCCATCTGGAATTTCGATTTCGATTTTGGTGCTTGCACCGTCGGGGAATGAGCCAATGGTGATCGATTCGGCTTGGCCGAGCGTAACGGCCTGCTGCGCCATAGAATCGCCCTCGAGCACCGAGGTATCTGTTGGGATATAGCCTTGGAGAAGGGTCGACAGCACGAACAAGGTCACCATCGCGACCGAGCGGAAACGCATGCTCCCAGTCAACCCCATGAGTGGAAGGACGTGCAACGACAGGTGAAAAGACTTCGGCCAACCATTCAGGCATCATCCCTACGGGATGTGAGAGCATATTGGCAGCATGTTGATGCGCAAAGGCTCAAGGACTCTCCTCAGTGAAACGGTGACATGAGCGATGTAGAAGCCCTGAAAAAAGAGGCAGGGATTGCTGCTTGCCGTTTTGTAAAAACCGGAATGAAGGTCGGCCTTGGCACGGGTTCAACCGTCAAGCATACCGTCGTTGAACTCGGCCGAAGAATGGCTGAAGAAGGGCTCGAAATTGTCGGCGTCCCAACCTCTCTTGCGACTGAACAACTTGCCAATAAAGTCGGTATTCCACTTGTGGAACTCTCTTCGATTGATGGCTTGGACATTGTGATTGATGGTGCTGATGAATACGACCCTAACTTTCAGTTGATCAAAGGTGGGGGAGCGGCTTTGTTGCGAGAAAAAGTTGTGGCCCAGGAATCTGCAGCAATGGTGGTTGTGGCGGATGACCGAAAGCGAGTCACACACCTTGGAGCGTTTCCCCTTCCCATTGAAGTCACCCCGTTTGAACATCAAGCCACCATTCGTGCGCTTGGCCGTTTGCTGGATTGCAGGGTGAACTGCCGAATGGCTGGTGACAACCCAGTGGTCACCGACAATGGCAACATGATCGCTGATGCTCACATGGGGCCCACCATCACCAATCCAGTGGAATTGGAATCTTTGATCTTGCATGTTGCCGGCGTTGTTCAGGTCGGATTGTTCAACGGCATGTGCGATGCTGTCGTGCTCGCTGGCGCAAACGGCGTTGAAACCATCATCAACCCACACGGACGCTTGAACTGAGTCGCCTTGAGTTGATGTCCGTCAATCATTAAATACGGGCGCAAGGACGGCGGGGTGGGCCTGTAGCTTAGTCAGGTAGAGCGATGGACTCTTAATCCATCGGTCGCGGGTTCGAACCCCGTCAGGCCCGCCACCAAACAACCTCAGTCTTCTGTGTCAACGACGACACCGAGAATGCTGGAGCGAGCGATGCGTCCGAAGTTATGCGAGTCATTTGACGAAGTTGGATCTGGATTGTCTCCTTCGACGAACATCCAATCACCCTCGATCTTTGACACACGCTTGACAGCGTTGAGGTTGGCCCTAAGTGGGTGTTTGAACACAACCACTGAACCGACGTCAATGGTGTCGCTCGCGCTGCAAATTAAACGATCACCATCATGATAGGTTGGCCACATGCTGTCGCCAGAAAGAACGGCGATAAAGCGCTCCATAGTTGCGCCTCAACTGGCACGAATCCAAGGGACTTCTCGGCCCTTGATGGCCCAGAACATGGTGTGAATGGCTTCGATAGCGTCCATCAATTCTTGTGCGTGAGCAGCGGAAACTTCGACCTTACAAGCGCTGCACAACTTGGCTGCGTTCCAGAAGGTGGTGTGAAGTTCAGGGTGTGCCTCAAGGTGGACTGGCTTGAAGAAATCCGTCCAGAGAACAAGAAGTTCATGCTTGCACTTTTGCGCTTCTTCGTCTTTGATGGCTGCATAGCGGCTCATGGTGTTGAGGTAGGAAGCCATGGATTCAGAACTGAACACCTTTGGGTATTCGAGGGCGAGCATTTTCTTGGTCATGGATTGAACGGCTTCTCCAGCAATTCGAGCGCTGGCGGGGTCATAGACACCGCATGGTCCGTCGCAGTGTGCAGAGGCTTCAATCTCGGGCAGGATGTTGTCATTCGACATGATTTGCTGGAGTCCGCCCTAGTACATGAACATGCGCTCACAGAGGCATCACACGACAACGGTCGTGCCCGCTTTACCGCGCAGCGCTTCAAGGGCATCACCGGGTTGGCAAAGGATTGCTTGCAGACCAGGTTGGTGAAGGGCCGCCTCCATCAGACTGCCAATTTTAGGAGCCATTGAGCCAGCAGGGAATTCGCCAGCCTGCATGTGCACTTCGCACTCGTCAAGCGTTAGTGTCCTGTGGGATTTTTCTTCCTCAGTTCCAAACCCGGTCCGCACTGCGTCGATGGCCGTTGAAATGATGAGGGCTTCAGCTTGCAATTTAATGGCCAGCAACGCTGAGACTCGATCTTTGTCAATCACGGCAGGAACACCGATGAAATGTTGGCCTTTTTTCGCAATGGGAATGCCACCGCCACCGCCACAGATCACCACAGCGTGAAGGTCGACCAGTTTCTGAATCACTGGTAAATCAATAATTTCCATTGGCAAAGGGCTTGCAACCACGCGTCGTGGACCGATTTTCGTTTCGGCGATGTCCCAGTCAGCCTCCATGACCGTTTGAGCGTTCAACACAGGCCCAACCGGTTTTGTGGGTTTGGAAAATCCCGGATCGTTCCCATCCACAAGCACCCTTGTCACGACGGTTGCTGTCCGTTCCGGCCTTTGGCGTTTTGAAAGAATCGAATCCAAATTGAGGGCAAGACCATGCCCAATCATGCCTTGTGTTGCAGAGACCCAAGCATCCATTGGTTGAGTGAGATCGGTATCAAGGGCCATCAAATGGCCGACCTGTGGTCCGTTGCCATGGGTGAGAACAACCCCCCATCCCGATTCGAGAAGATCCACAACGTCCGACATAACGTGCGCCAAGATTCGCTCGCTCTGCCCGTCATCCCCACCGGTTGGTGATGCCAGCGCATTACCGCCAATTGCATACACTGCGACCCTTGCCACGATAAACCAACAGCGCACAGATGGTTTGAGGCTTGCCCCAGTGTGACCCACCGTGCGAGCCATTTGCGACTGAGTTCAGCGTTGCGGATTAAGGGTGACATTGAATTAGACAATGGCCTACCCGAGCATAGGTGCGAAGATGGTGAAGACGATTTGGATTGGCGATGTGCAATCTGGAATGTACGACAACCAAGTTGTCGAGTTGAAAGGGTGGGTTAAGCGAACCCGTGGCTCGAATAAAATCCGCTTTGTGGTGCTCCGCGACTCGACAGGAGTCATTCAATGCGTTGCCAAGAGGGATGCTCTAGGCGATGAGGCCTTTGACCAAGTCAAAGCCGCCTTAATTGAATCAAGCATCATCATCACCGGAACCGTCAATGTCGACGAGCGATCTGAAGGTGGCCATGAATTGGTCGTCTCTTCGGTTGAGATTGTCGGCCAAGTGAACCCAGAACGACCGTTTCCAATCACTGAATCCGCTATGGCTGCCGCCGATGGAGGCGAGACTGAGTTCTTGTTGGACAATCGCCACCTGTACCTTAGAACCTCCCGCATGACCACCATGCTCCAACTTCGTAGCAGCGTCTTTGGAGCAATTCATGGTTACTTCCGAGACCTGGATTTCGTTGAATACCAAGCACCTAATTTTGTCGCCGGAGCCGTCGAGGGCGGTTCAACCCTGTTTGAAGTGCCCTACTTTGGGCGAACTGCATATTTGACTCAGTCATGGCAACTCTATGCTGAAGCAGCCATGCCTGCGCTTGAACGGTTGTACACCATCGCACCATCGTTCAGGGCCGAAAAATCACGAACTCGCCGTCACTTGACTGAGTTTTGGCATGCTGAAATGGAAGTCGCTTGGGCCAGCAATGAAGAAATCATGACCCATGGCGAAGGTGTGGTTCGAAAGATTGCTTCGACGCTCTTGGATGAGCGAAGCACCGAACTTGAATCGTTGGGCAGAGATTTGGATCTGGTGGCACGCTATGCTGACAGCCCATACCCAAGGATGCGCTATGACGAAGCGATTGAAACGCTCCAGGGAATGGGTGTCGATGTGGAGTGGGGCCAAGATTTAGACTACTCAAAAGAGAAAGTCCTGACTCAAGATTTCGATGTTCCTCACTTCCTGACCCACTATCCAAAAGTCGCAAAACCATTCTATCACCGAGTTGACCCGGAGGATGAAAAATATGTCTTGTGCCACGATTTATTGGCTCCTGAAGGCTATGGTGAAATCATTGGCGGAGGCGAGCGAACATGGTCCGAAGAAGAAATTCTCAGGCGACTCGATGAAGAGGGAACGCCTCACGAAGCCTACCAATTCTACATCGACACCCGCTCGTATGGTGGTGTGCCTCACGGCGGATTCGGCCTAGGCGTGGACCGAGTGTGCTCTTGGCTCACCGGAGCAGATCACATTCGGGAAGTCATTCCATTCCCACGTGATTCGAGAAGAGTGACACCCTGAGGCGAGGGCATGGCTTCAGTTGTGGCACTTGGCAGTGGTCTTGTTGGCCAGTTTGTCATTGAGCGCTTGCTCGAAGCAGACCACAACGTCATTGTCATTGATTTGCAGATTCCAGAAGCCCTGCTCCAACATCCACGGGTTGAAGCACGCCAAGGCGATGCCATCCAAGCGGTGTCTGAACTTCCGCCCCAACAAACGGTGATCAACATGCTCCCGGGACGGATTGGTGACATGGTGCGACCTGCTTTACTGAAAGCCGGTCATAATGTGGTTGATTTGGCGTTTACAGCAGAAGACCCTCACCGCCATGAAGCGCTCGCTGTTGAACACCAAGGAGTCCTGTTATGGGATGTTGGCATCGCACCGGGAATTTCAAACATGCTCGTCAAGCAAGCGTTTGATGAACTTGGCCCGTTGAATCATGTCTCAATCAAGGTTGGCGGAAATCCGACAGAAAAGGATGATGAATGGTCCTACATGGCTCCTTTTTCGCCCTCTGATGTGATTGAGGAATACACACGGCCTGCCAGAATTCGAGTCGATGACACACTGCTGGAAGTGCCCGCACTCAGCGAGCGTCATGACATTCAAGTCGACGGCTATGGTACGATGGAGGCCTTCCTTACCGATGGATTGCGCAGCATTCTCGACACGATACCATGCACCACAATGAAGGAATACACCGTTCGTTGGCCAGGTCATATTGATCGATGGCTGAACGAAGGACGCAGTATGGATGAAGCCGAGTTACTGAAAGCATGGACCTTTGATCCACAACGCAAGGAATTCACATGGCTCGAAGTTGTTGCAGAAAACAACAAGGGGGTTCGACACACCGTCGTCCAAGACAGTGGATTGAACGGCGACGGGTCGATGGCCAGAACCACAGGGTTGGTCACCGCAGCTTGTGCGTTGCTGTTTCTTGAACAAGGACCGCTCGAGGGATGCGGATTGAAGCCAGGGGTGCATCCGCCCGAAGGCTTGTCTGCTCAAGCCATTCAATCGATCATGGCTTACATGCAAGAGCAAGGTGTGAGATTCGATTCAATCTAGAGCAAAGGTTCGCCGCACTGAGGGCATGGCATTCCTGGAATGAAGGCACCAAGCAGGAAACCACACTCTGGGCAAATTGAAGTCAACAAGTCATCGCCGTTCATGGCATATACTTCGCATCGGGGTTCATCAAGATGTTGGATGGACCTTGAAATGCTGAAGAATGAGGTCTTCGACGAGTGCGAGGTCCTTCTTTTCCACCACATGCGCAGCGTGAGCCTTGGGACGGTCGTCCCACGGATTGAAGCAAATTGGCAAACCGGATTGCTGAAACATGCTGATGTCGCCAGCTGAATCGCCAACTGATGCGGTGTTCTCTTTGGTCACGCCAAGCCTTCGCTGTAGCATTTTGACGACCGAACCTTTCCCATCCATTTGGACTTGGTAGCGGCCAAAATCTGCGATCTCATGGTCGCCATCTTTCGTTGCTTGGCCTTGAAGCCAACCGTTCGTGAAGACATGCAAAAGCGTGTCCATGCCGCCGCCGAAGCGTTGTGCTGTGAACCGATCAATGCCACCCCAGCGTCTGCGCCATGGTTGTGTGGAGGGGAATTGTGCGGCGATGTCCCGAGCCGTTTGTTGAAGTCCACCGCTGACAATGGCCACGTGAAACCCGTTGTCCAACAGAGTTTGAATCAATTCTTTCCAGTGGGTCATCATTGGCATGCCCTCCATCAGGCTGCGAAGTTCCCCATCGGTGACAGCAGGTCCGTCTTTTCGGCTTTCTTTGATGAGAGCAATGTCGAGTTTTATCCAATCCCATTCATCGAGCAGACCCTGATTGTAGAGTTCAAACGACTCATCGTTCGAGATGCCTAAACGGTCGTAAACGAATTGCCATGTGGACAAATGGTCCACAAGCACTCGGTCCATATCAAGGCAAACTAAACGGGCAGGTGTCATAGGTGTCATTCGAATCAACTCCGCTATCAAACTCACGCTTCATGAACGTGAGGGCCAATCGTACTGCGACTGGATTTGTTCCACTTGCTTGCCCATGATGTAGAGAATAAGGGCAACCATGATGCTGAACAGCCCAATCAATGTCATGGCGATGGTGGCCAATGTGACACCAATTGAGGTGGAATTGATTTCTTCTAAGGCACCAACAATGTTGCCTGAAAGACGATAGCCAAGGAAAAACAAAACAATACCGGGGATGCCAAACAGCAGCAGCGGATGATTTGATTCCAACATCCAATAGAAGAGTTGTGCGAATTTTGAGGCGGTGGCTAAGGATTCACGTTGGTGAATGTTGATGTTGGCTGAGGCTTTGACGATTCGCACTCGCAGTTTCTGGTCAAGCGATTGCTGTGTGCCATCGGAATCAAGTTCAGCCAGAGCAGCCATGCCAGATTCAGTCATGACCAGATGTCGAAGTTCGAGGGTGGAAAGGACCGGATCTTCGTCGGTTTCTTCAAGTTCGCTGTCTTCAATGTGAGAAAGGTGGATGTCCCACAATTCCCTCGCTCGGTTGATGGAAAGGGAGATGTCCTGCAACTTCCAAGCGTCAGTGACATGAATGGCGAGTGTGGTGTTAGCCGGATCCAAAGAGCAATCTCGCAGGAACAGGGCGATCTGTTTTGGATTCAGTGATTCGGTGAAGTGGAGTGATGTGCAGCCCACTTCTTGAGCCAATTCCACGGTTGTATCGTTTGAACCAAGGTCGAGAAAGACCACATCATCGGCAACTTCCCGAGCCCGAACAATCAGAGAAACGATGCGTAATTCAATGTCCCTTCCCACGAGGACAATGCGCAAAGGTATGTCTGCCACGCTTTGCAAGCCGTGCCTTCTCCCTATGAAACCTCTCAAACAAACCGTCACCTGAACCGTCTTTCCTACATGCCGATGTTCAATGGGAAGAGAGGTCAGGTTCATGACCTGAGGAAGGCTGGAATCTCCATGGAGGAAGGATGGCACATCGGCGTCGTTGTTCCTGCCAAGAATGAAGCGCAGTTCATTCGCAAGGTCATTGAGACAATGCCTGAAGATGTGGATTGCATTGTGGTGGTCAACGACGGCTCTACCGACGCGACATCGCAGGAGATAAAAGCGGCCCAGTGTCAAGCCAAACTGATCGAAATCAACCTCGACGGACAGGGCGTTGGGGCAGCGATTGACGCTGGCCATCAGGCCATGCTGGAGCAATTTGACGGTCCATTTGTCAGCGTGGTGATGGCTGGTGATGGACAGATGGATCCCGATGACCTTCGAACCATCATCGCCCCGGTGATCGCAGGTCAGGCCGACCATGTGAAGGGCAACAGATTCGCACACAGCGCTGGAACCGACAACATGCCTGTTCAGCGAAAAATAGCGAGCAAAGTGCTCAGTATCGCCACCACGCTCGCAGCTGGACAACCAATCCACGACCCGCAATGTGGCTATACGGCGACCTCGCATGAGGTGCTCAAGGAATGGAATTGGAACCGCTCATGGAAGGGCTATGGATACCCGAATTTCTGGTTGATTCAATTGGCCAAAGGTGGATGGAGGGTGCTTGAAGTCCCTGTGAAATCAGTGTATGGAGCAGAAACTTCTGGAATAAAGCGGTTCAAATTTTTCGCATCTGTCGGGACCATGATGGCCATCGAACACCATCGCCGAAATTTTGGATGGTTGTTCAACAGAAACGTCACCCCCCACACGCTGTTTGCGTTCATCGCCTACGCCATTGGATGGATCAGCCTCTTGCCGGGAATCAGCACAGATTTGGAACGTGAGTTGTTGAACAGGGGCTTGCACCCCGTGATGCTCACGCTTGTGGCTTGGATTGTAGCACACTTTTTTGACAGGACAGCGACAGCAATGGTACAGGAGTTGAAGTTGAATGCGAAGGCACGACAAGCGAAGGAAGCCTAGAAAGGCGCACGTGCGTCACATTCTGGTCGCTGCCAAGCCCGATGCCAGAAGTATTCTGGATGAGATTCAAGCGGCGAAGCGGCCTCTAAAGGCGTTCAAGAAACTTGCAAAGAAGCATTCAAATT